>Ga0068855_100006432_pt1 | contig 14304 bp, 11 predicted proteins | sample KBSCornC52_FD_66592 | JGI IMG/M metagenome (GOLD analysis project Ga0068855, IMG submission 66592) | Corn rhizosphere microbial communities from Kellogg Biological Station, Michigan, USA - KBS Corn C5-2 | ecosystem: Host-associated > Plants > Roots > Rhizosphere > Soil ... | reverse complement strand
GCCGCTTTTCGCCGCGGGCACTTCGCCCGCCGACAGTGACACGTGAGCCGGGAGTGCGGCCATTACTGGGGAGGGCTTCGATATAGCTCCATCACCGATTCGCGTGCCAGGACGACGATGGTGAAGACGCCGAGAACCGTGCCGAAGGGAATCTGGAGACAATCCAGTCCTGCCACCACGAGCGAGAAAACGCGATGTTTGCGGGCGCGGAGGAAAAAGCCTGAGAACAGATTCCCCACGAAAGCCAGCAGCAAACACACCCCGGCGACGACATAGAACCACTTGAATATGGCGAAGAAATGCGCCGGAAACTGTGGTGGGTGAACTTCGGAGGGGTGCGGCAGGGGTGTCGCCCCGGCGGTATGTTGGGGCTGCCAGAACCCCGGATGCTCGAAGACCGAGCTCATGAGAGTGTAATGAAGAAACAGAAAGGCGATTCCAACGATCGCCAGCGCCGCAACCACGAAATGGAAAATCGCCAGCACATTGAGATGGTCGCGATCCACCGCACGCTGATCACGCATCAAGGGGGGCGGAGTATTCATGCGAAGTCATTCTATAGGCGCGACAAGCGGGACGCAATCGCAGCAGGCGCGATTCAGGGTTGAAGGACTGCCGCGCCGGTAAGCTGGCCCGAGCGGAGTCGCGCGAGTGCTTCGTTTGCGGCTTCGAGCGGGAAGGTTTGCGTCGTAGTGTGCACGGGAACGCGGGGAGCGATCTCGAGGAATTCATAGCCATCGGCGCGGGTCAGATTGGCGACCGAACAGATGGAGCGCTCTTCCCAAAGATTGCGATAAGGAAACGACGGAATATCGCTCATGTGAATGCCGCCACAAACGACCGTCCCACCCTTGCGCACCGCGCGCAAAGCCGCCGGGACGAGCGCTCCCGCGGGCGCAAAGATGATCGCGGCATCCAGCCGCTCCGGTGGCATGGCATCGGAATCGCCGGCCCAAACCGCGCCCATCCGACGGGCAAATTCCTGCGCCTCCGCATCCCCTTGCCGGGTGAAGGCGTAGACCTCGCGATTTTGGAAACGCGCGACTTGCGCGACAATGTGCGCAGCGGCTCCGAAACCGTAGAGCCCCAATCGTTTCGCCTCGCCCGCCTTGCGCAAGGAACGATAACCGATCAAACCGGCGCAAAGTAGCGGGGCACATTCCACATCGCCGAAGCGCTCCGGCACCGCGAAACAGAAGCGTTCATCCGCGACGGTATACTCCGCGTAGCCCCCATCGATCGTGTAGCCCGTAAAGCGTGCGGAATCGCACAGATTTTCCTGTCCGCCGCGGCAAAAATCGCACTGCCCGCAGGTCCAGCCGAGCCAGGGCACGCCGACGCGATCACCGCTGCGAAATTCCCGGACGCCATCGCCGAGCTTCTCGATTCGCCCGACGATCTCGTGACCGGGAATCAGCGGCAGCTTGGGATTCGGTAATTCGCTGTCCACCACGTGCAAGTCGGTGCGGCAGACGGCGCAGGCGCCGACGCGGATCAATACCTGCCCGGCCCCGGGCTCGGGCACCGGCACGTCCCGCAAGACGAGCGGTTGTCCCGGAGCCTCGAAAATCATTGCACGCATCCCACTCCTATACGGAGATTACGCCCAATCGTCGCGCTTGAACTGGGATTTTTGGAATTCAGAATCCGTTCAGAATTCCCCGCTCACCTTTCCTCCACCAAAAAGCAGATCACCTCTTATTATGAAGTCTCCCGCCGTTTTCTCCTCGATCGGTTTTTGCGTTCTGCTTCTCGGCCTCGATGGTCTCCCCGCCCGGGCGGCCGACTTGCTGGTTCCCGGTGAACCCGTGACGCTTTCCGGCACCCACGGAAAATTCGACTTCCTCACCGTGGACAATGCCCGGCGCCGTTTGCTTGCAGCCCACCCGGGTAACGCTTCGCTCGACGTCATCGATCTCGACAAGCATCAACTCATCAAGAGCGTCGCCACGGGTGTCGCCCAGTCAGCGACGGTGGATGAAAAGGCGAATCGCTATTACGTGAGCGTGAGCAAGCCGCCGCAAATGGTGGTGCTCGATGCCGCTAAACTGGAAGAGGTCGGCAAAATTGCCCTGGGAGGGCCGGCGGACATTTCGGCCTTCAACACCCAGACCGGCCAGAACTATGTCTGTCACGATGACGCCAAGGAATTGTGGGTGGTCAATCCGCAAAAACAAAAGGTGACCGGCACAGTCAACCTACCCGGCGATGCCCCGGAAGATCTCGGATTCGACCCCAAATTCCAGCGACTGTTCCAGGCGCTCAAGACGAGCAGCGTCGTCGCGGTCATCGATGTCGCCGAAAACAAGCTCGTGGCCTCGTGGCCAACCGCCCCGGCCCAGGCGCCGCACGGCATGGCGATGATGCCCCAGGACGAGGCGTTCCTCGTCGCCGGGGGTAATGGGAAGCTGGTGATGATGAGTCAAAAAGATGGCCATGTCCTCGCCTCGACAGACATCCCCTCGCGCGTCGATCAAATCGCCTATGACCCGGAACTGCATCGCGCCTATTGCGCCAGCGGGACGGGCAAGATCGGCGTGATCGAAGTCGGGAGCGGGACGCTGAAGACACTCGGCGAAGTGCCCTCCAGCGAAGGCTGCCACAGCATCGCGGTCGACCCGAATACGCACGTCGTCTGGGTCGCTTACGCCAAAGGCGATGCGAGCTTCGTCCGTCCCTTTAGCGCTGTGAAGTAAACATCAACCGGGAGGCAATATGAAGGACACCACGAAAGACACTGTTCAGGAGATCGCGAGCAAGGTCCCGGAAGTCACGCTCGTCTTCTGGATCATCAAGATTCTCGCCACGACCTTGGGGGAGACCGGCGGAGATACGGTCACGATGGAACCGCTGAAGCTGGGCTACGCCTACGGCACGATTATCTTTGCCGTAATCTTCGTGGGCGCGGTCGTAGCTCAGATCATCGCCAAAAAATATCATCCCTTCTTCTTTTGGTTTACGATCATCGCCACCACGATGCTCGGCACCACGCTCGCCGATTACGCGGATCGTTCGCTCGGGATCGGCTACGCGGGAGGGAGCTCCATCCTTCTCGTCCTGGTGCTGCTGTCTTTGTTTGCCTGGCGGTTCGCCCTCGGGTCCGTAGCGATCGATTCGGTGAGTTCGCCGAGGTCAGAGGCGTTCTATTGGACCACGATCATGTTCTCGCAAACCCTCGGGACCGCACTGGGCGATTGGACGGCGAGCGACGACGGGCTGAATCTGGGCTTCGGCCGCAGTGCGCTGATTTTTGGAGCGATGCTGGCGGTCATTGCCGCCGGCTACGCATGGTCGAAGATTTCACACACGATTCTTTTCTGGGCCGCGTTCATCCTCACCCGGCCGCTGGGCGCGGCCGTGGGTGACTTCTTCGACAAGTCGCACGAAGAAGGTGGACTGGAAGTCAATCGCGCACTGGCCTCCGGAATCCTGCTACTCCTCATCATCGTGCTGGTTCTCGTCTTCCCGCATCGCCCCGCGACGCGGAAGCACTGAGCGGGCGGCTGGCGGCGCGACTTAATGCACGGCCCGGAGCGCGACGAGGCCGTGCCATCCCTGCCAAGCCAGGAAGCAAGCGAGGACGATGAGCACGCCACACGAGATGTAGGGCGCCTTGCGCATGATCTCGCCGAAGCCGCGGAATTTCCTCTCCGCGTGATGGACGCTCCACGCGGCCACCGCGCCGACCGAGACCATGGTCAGCGCCAGCCCGAAGCTGAAGGCTCCGACGAGAGCAAAGCCCAAAGTGAATTGCTTTACCTGCAAGCACACGAGGAGCACGGTGAAGGCGGCCGGACACGGCATCAAACCTCCGGTCAGGCCAAAGGCGATGATCTGCGCGGTCGTCACCTGGCGATTCTTCAGCCATGACCGCATCTCCGCGGCATGCTCGGCCTCGTGTTCGTCTTCGTACTCCGCTCCATGGTCGTGATCATGATCGTCATGATGGTGGCCGTGATCGTGGTCATGCTCGCGGAATTGCGCGAGATAGAGATGCGGTTTGCCCTCGTGGGTAACCGTCAGCGTGAGATCGAACTCATGCGGCTCCGGAATCTCGGTCGTCGATTCGAAATAGCCTTCGCCGGCCGCAAAAGAATAGGTCTCCTGCGCACCGCCGACGCGCAAGGTTTCCACGGTGACATCCTCCGGCTTTAGGGCGTGATGAACGTTCTCCGGAAAGATCAACCGGAAGACCGGCGGCACATCCTTCTCGAAGACCGTCAATTTCACCTCGCCCCACGGCGTCTCGAATTTTTTGGCGTCGTCGTGCCCGTGATGGTGGTGGTGATGGTGGTGCTCGTGGGCCGCGCGGAGGTTGCGCCGCGTTCGCCAGAACATCCAGGCCGCCATGGCCAGGATGAGGGCCGCGGACAGCAGATGAAAATACGGTTCGACGGTCTCGGCATTCCAAGTCGCCCCGTAACGGAGCGCGCCTGCGGCGAGCAGCCAGATGATGAGCGAATGCGAAACGGCGGCGGACACGCCAAGCAAAACGGCCTGGAAGACCGTCCCCCGAATGGCGATGATGAAGGCCGCCATCATCGTCTTGGAATGCCCCGGCTCCAATCCGTGCAAGGCGCCGAGGACGATGGCCCCGGGAATAAAGAGCCAGACGTGCGCGCCGCCCTGCTGAAGGGTTTCGTAGGAAAATTGCATAGGATGGACTATGCCCCCTCCCCCCATGGAGGCAAGTCTCACTTGCCGAAGTGCACTGGCTTTCGTGGCGAATCGCGTTACTCTGCCGCATGGCTTCCCATCACCACGAGCATTCCCCGGCGGAAAAGCGCGCGCTCCTCTTGCGGTTGCGCAAGATCAGCGGACAACTCGCCGCGGTGGAGCGCATGATCGAGGCGGACCGCGATTGTCCCGAGGTGCTGATGCAGGTGGTCTCGGCCCGCAAGGCGTTGAAGTCTTTTGCCCAAGTGGTCATCCATCAGCATACCCATCAATGTATCGATGGCGCATCGGATCCGAAGGATAGCCGGCGCAAGCTGCACGAACTGCTGACCGTGCTGGAACGGTATGTCGAATAGCTAACCAGGTATAAAATCAACCTAGTTAGAGGTCCGGCTTGGGCGGCTGTGTCCCCTTCTCCAAGTGGGAGACAAACTCCTGCCGGGCCTGATCGCTAATCCCGTGCGTGACCTTGAAGTGCAGCCGGGTGGTGAGAAAATCCTCGATGGTTTGCCATTGCCCTCCGGCGCGAATGCGCTTGGTCCAGGCGCAGACGGTAAGCAACTGATTCTGAAGCTGATGCACCTCCGCATTCGAACGGGCCAGTTCCTCGTAGAGACGCTGTTTGGTATTGGCGTCCGCCCGCGCCCGTTCTTCTGCCTGGCGCAGCGGTGTAATATCGATCACCTGGTCGACGAAGAAGCGCGGTCGCTGGTCGATCTCCCTGGCCAGCGTCACGACATGGAAAACAGAAAGATAGTTCCCCTCCTTGTGCTTGCAGCGTTTCTCGAGTTGGAAACTGCCCACTTCACCCCGGATTAACTGGCCAAGATTGGCCAGCATCTCGCCCAAGTCGTCCGGATGGCTCAGTCGCTGAAAATCCAAGGCCAGCATCTCTTCCTGGCTGTAACCTAACAACGCCGAAAGCGACGCGTTCACACGGAGGAACCTTCCGTCCACGGCGATGATTGCCATGCCGTTGGCCGCGTGATCGAAAGTGTGCTCAAAAAGCGAGGTCGTCGTCACGGTGAAAGCGAATACGCAAATACAGGGCGGCTAGTGCAGCAGCAATCCTGCCAGTTGCGAGTGCGCGGGCGTGTTGGCTACCAGAGACAATTCACGAGCGCGAGAAATATTATTACCCTTAGTCATGAATCAGAGTCGTGTCTCCATCCTGACCCGCCGGCGGCGGCGACGGTGGTGTGGCAGCTGGAGCACTTGGTTTTCCTCTGTGTTGGCTGTCGGGCGGTGCGTGCTGCAGCACGTTCTTCCCGGTGAGCTTGCGGATGACCGTGTAAAAAACCGGGGTGAAGAAAACGCCGAAAAAGGTCACCCCGAGCATTCCAAAAAAAACGGCGGTGCCCATCGCTTGTCGCATCTCTGCACCTGCACCCGTCGCAAAGATGAGCGGCATCACACCAAAAATGAAAGTAAAGCTCGTCATGAGAATCGGCCGCAGCCGCAGCCGCGCCGCCTCGATCGCCGCCTCGGCGGCGGTCATGCCGGGATTGTTCTCCTGCTGCTGTTTGGCGAACTCGACAATGAGCACGGCGTTTTTCACGCTCATGCCCGCGAGCACGACAAACCCGATCTGGGTGAAGATGTTGTTATCCATATGCCGCGCCCAGACACCGGCGATGCCGCATAAAAGACACATCGGCACGATAAGGATGATCGCGGTTGAGAGCGCGAAGCTTTCATACTCCGCCGAGTGGGTGAGCCACACGAAGAGGATGCAGAGCGGAAAAATGAACAGCGCCGTGTTGCCCGCGAGCTCTTCCTGGAAGGCCAGGTCGGTCCATTCGAAGGAATATTGCTTGGGCAGCACTTTGTTCACGACTTCTCGCATCGCCGCGATGCCCTGACCGCTGCTATAGCCCGGCGCGGTGGTGCCATTGATTTCCGCGGACATATAGAGGTCGTAACGCTGGATGCGATCCGGACCGGTAATGTCCTTGAGATCCATGACCGCGTTCAACGGTACCATCTTTCCATCCGCATTGCGCGTCTGGAGACGGGCAATGTCGGACGCCTTCGCGCGGTAGGGCGCGTCCGCCTGCGCGGTCACGTGCCAGGTGCGGCCGAGGTAGTTGAAGTCGTTCACGTAAAGCCCACCGAGGAAGACCTGCAGCGCCTGGAAGACGTCTGTCACCGCCACCTTCTGCTGCTTGGCCTTGACGCGATCGACGTTGCCATAGAGCTGCGGCACGCCCGCCCGGAAGCTGGAGAATAGCGCGCTCAGTTCCGGCCGTTTCTGCGCCTCCTCGATGACCTTGGCCGTCACCGCCTGGAGTTGCTGCGGCGTCCCCTGCCCGGAGCGGTCTTCGATCTGCATCTTGAAGCCGCCCGCGCTGCCCACACCGCGCACCGGCGGTGGCGGGAAGACGAGCACGAGGGCCTCGGGAATATTGGCAAACTGCTGCTTGAGCCGGCCGGCGATCGCCATGGCCGTCATGTCGTCCCGGCCCGCGCGCTGATCGAATGGCAGCAACGGCGTGAACATCACCCCCGCCGCCGAGGAATTCGAGCTCGAGAGCACATTCAAACCCGCGACGGTGAAGGCGCCACGCACGCCGGGCGTCTTCAGCGCCGCATTGGAGAGTTCCGTCAGCGTTTTCTGCGTGCGATCGATCGACGCCGCATCCGGCATCTGGACACTGACGATCAAATAGCCCTGGTCCTGCGGCGGAATGAATCCCGTTGGCACCGTCTTCAGCCCCTTGTAAGCCAGGAAGACCAACCCGCCATAAACGATCAAGGTGATGGCACTCATCCGCACGGCCTTGCGCAGGACGGTGGTGTAGACCCGGTTCCCAGCGTCGAAAGTCTTGTTGAAAAGGCGGAAGAACCAGCCGAGCACCCAGTTCATCCCGCGCGTGAACCAATCCTGCCTCACCCCGCGCGGCTTGAGGAGCAATGCCGCGAGCGCCGGGCTGAGTGTGAGCGAATTGAACGCCGAGAGCAGGGTGGAAAACGCAATGGTCAGCGCGAACTGTCGATAGAATTGCCCGGTGATGCCGCTGACAAAGGCCACGGGAATGAATACCGCCGACAAACCGAAGGCGATGGCGACGATCGCCGGCGTCACTTCATCCATCGCCTTGAAAGCCGCATCCCGCGGACTCAGGCCGTGCTCGATCCAGCGCTCGATATTCTCGACGACGACGATGGCGTCATCGACCACGATACCGATGGCCAGCACGAGGCCGAAGAGCGAAAGGATGTTCATCGAAAACCCTGCCACGAGCATCGCGGCGAAAGTACCGATCAGCGACACCGGGATGGCGATCAGCGGCACGAGCGAAGTGCGCCAGGTCTGCAGGAAGATGAGCACCACCAGCGCCACGAGGCTGATACCCTCGACGAGGGTGATGATCACGTCCTTGATACTGTCGCGCACGAACCGCGTGGTGTCGTAGGGGATCTCGTATTCCACGCCGGCGGGGAAGCGCTTCTTCAGCTCCTCCATCTTCTTGTAGATGGCATCCGCGGTCTGGATGGAGTTCGAGCCGGGCAGTTGGAAAATCGCCATGGCCACCGCCGGGCGGCCGTCGTAGGTCATCGCCGTACTGTAATCCGCCGCGGCCAATTCCACGCGGCCCACGTCGCGCAACTGCGTGATGCGGCCATCCTGCCCCACATTCACCACCATCTCGGCAAACTGGCTGGGGTCGGTGAGCCGCCCCTGCACGTTCATCGTGTATTGGAATTGCGTCTTCCCCGGCGGCAACGGCGGACCACCGATAATGCCCGCGGCGACCTGCACGTTTTGCTCGCGGACCGCAGTCACCACATCGCCAACCGTCATGTTGCGGGAGGCGAGTTTGTCCGGGTCGAGCCACAGCCGCATCGCGTAATCGCGCACCCCGAAGATTGTGATGTCGCCGACACCGGGCAGACGTGCGATCTCGTCCTTGATCTGCAACGTCGCGTAGTTGCTCATGAAGACCGTGTCGTGCGAATTGTCCGGCGAGGACAAGGCGACAACGACAGTGATATCCGGCGACGCTTTCTTGATGGTGATGCCCTGCTGCTGGACTTCGGCAGGGAGCTGCGGCTGGGCGATGGCCACGCGGTTTTGTACCTGCACCTGCGCGGCGTCGAGATTCGTGCCGACCTGGAAGGTCACGGTGAGTTTCATCGCACCGTCGTTCGTGCACTGGCTCGACATGTAGAGCATCCGCTCCACACCGTTGACCTGTTCCTCGATCGGCGTGGCCACGGTATCGGCCACGGTCTGGGCATTCGCGCCGGGATAGACGGTGCTGATCGTGACCGTCGGCGGCGCGATTTCCGGATACTGCGACACCGGCAGGGCGAGGATGGCCAGGACGCCGGCGATGACCGTCACGATCGAGATCACCGAGGCGAAAACCGGGCGATCGATGAAGAAATGCGCGATGCTCATGGCTCGGATTTCGCGGGAGCGTCCGGCGATGAGTGCGTGGTGTCGAGGCCACTGGTGCTGGCATCGAGCGCCGCGATGGCTTCGGCGGAAATCGGCGCCGACTTCGGCGTCACCTTGCCGCCGGGGCGCACGAGCTGCAGACCGTTGACGATCACGCGTTCATCCGGTTTCAGGCCCTCGGTGATCGAGCGCAGGCTGCCGAAGAGTTCGCCCAACTGCACCTTGCGCACCGCCACGGTGTCGTCTTTTTCCACCACCATGAGATAGCGTTCATTCTGCTCCGCGCCCACTGCCAGATCGGGCACGAGCAAAGTCTTGTAGGGCCCGCTGCCGGTGATCCGCATCTGCGCGAAAAGCCCGGGCGTCAATTCGCCCTTCGGATTCGGGATCACCCCGCGCAACTGGATGGTCCCCGTGCCGGGGTCCACGCTGTTGTCGATGAAGTCGATCACGCCTTCGTGCGGGAAGCCTTTTTCATTTTCGAGCTGCACAAAGCAGGGGATCTTCGCATCCCGGACGTTCTCGCCCTTGGTTCGCTGCGCATAGGCCTGGTATTTCAGGAATGAGCGTTCCGGCACCGAGACGTAACAATACATCGGGTCCACGGAAACGATGGTGGTGAGCAAGGTCGCCTGGCCGGCCCCGCCGTTGACGAGATTGCCGACGGTAATATACATGCGGCTCACCCGGCCGGAGATCGGAGCCGTCACGCGAGTCCAGTCGAGATTGAGCTTTGCAGTGTCGGCGGCGGCCTTGTCCGCAGTCAGTTGGGCGTTTGCAGAATCAAAACTGGCTTTGCTGCTGTCGTATTCCTGTTGGGAAATCGTTTTCTTTTTCAGCAGGTCGTCCGAACGCGCCAACTGCGCCTTGGTCAGCGCGACCTGCGCTTCGTCCTTCACCACGTTGGCCTGTTTGTTTTCAAGATCCGCCTTGAAGGGCCGGTCATCGATGACGAAGAGCACATCGCCCTTCTTCACCAACGCACCTTCTTTGAAAGAAGCGGCCTCAATGATGCCGCTGATGCGCGCGTTAATATTCGCCGTTTCGGGCGAAACCAAGTGGCCGGTATATTCGTCCCAGTCGGTCACTTCCCGGTCCAACGGGGTGCTGACCGTGACGATGGGCAGAGGGGGCGGCTGGGCGGCGGGCGGTTTCCCGCAACCGGCGAAGCCCAGGGAAAGGGCCAGGACCAGAGGAATTGCCTCCTGCCGGAAGGACGTCATCACCGCCGCACGAACCTGACTTCGGAACATCTTTAAATTCATCTAGATTGGGCTGCGGCTTCGGCACTGAGGAATGAGAGCCGACCTACCGTCCCGAGGAATCGGCGGACGGTCAAGTGACGCTCCTGTTTCAGTTGAATCGCGGCGCGCAGTTTGCACGCTGGCGAACGCGATTCAACCAATCATCGATGTAGCGAATACCATTACAATAGCCGCCATCTGTCAGAGTAAATTATCACCTCTCGATGACTATTTCCTCGAAACGGGGGCCGACAGAACTCCGGGGAGCGCACCCCTCCCGGGGGCTGGCCAAGGCGTCTCGCCGTCGCGGACTTTTAGCAGATTCCTGTTCTTCTCTTACCCGACGCTGGAAGGAAAGTTCGTTGCGGCGGAATGCCGAAACCAGCACTTGAGACGGGCGCGCTCCCCGGAGTTCTAGTTCCACCCGCCGTGCTCAAGCCGTACGCCGTATTCGATCTCCAAATAGAGCCGGTTGCTCAGCCCGTCGAACTCCGCATGGACGGTCGTAAATTCCGGCGTATCCACGGCTTGGGTCGCCTGGGCCTGCTTCGCCCGCAGCATGCTCTCGAGAAATTCCATCGTTTGGGTGTGGAGGGGATACATGGCGCCAGTAAGTAGCAGCTTCGACGTAAAGAAGCTAAGTAAAATTACGGTATCTTTAGCGAGGTAAACCACCTCTACTTTCTATCGATCCCATTTGTCCTATGGGAGGGATAGGGTCCATAGGACTTACAGGATCAAAATTCGGATTTAAGGTTTCCGCAGGAAAGGCGTTGTTCAGGTGCTATAAATCCGCTGGCAATGCTTCGCAGAACGACCCTTTCACTCCTTTTTACTCTTTCCGCTGCCCAATTTGTGCATGGCCGGGATAACGCAGCGACTCTGTGGTCGACGAAGGTGCAACCCATCTTTGACGTCAACTGCGTCAAATGCCATGGCCCTCTCGACCAAAAGAGCGGGCTGGAGCTCGATACCGCGCAGGCCGCTTTGAAAGGCAGCGAGGATGGCCCGGTCATCGTTCCCGGCAAACCGGAGGAAAGCGCCCTTTGGCAGAATCTCGAGGCCAAGGCTGACCCGCACATGCCGCCGAAGAAACAGCTCTCGGAAAGCGAGCGCGCTGTGGTGCACGAATGGATTGCCGCACTGACCGCCGAGGCCACCGCGCCAGCCAAACCGCGCCCGGAGCGTCATTTCGAATCGATCCCTCAAGCCGTCGACACGCTCATCGAGGAAGGGTGGAAGGATCGCAATGTGCAACCCGCGCCGGCTGCGGAAGACCGCACCTGGTGCCGCCGCGTCTATCTCGATTTCGCCGGCCGCATTCCGACGCAAGCCGAGGCAGAGGAATTCCTCAAAGCCCCCGCCGACACCAAGCGTCCCGCGCTCGTCGACAAGCTGCTCACCTCGAACGAATATGCCACCCATATGCGCGAGTTGTGGGACATTTTCCTCATGGGCCGGGGCAAGCGGGATAACAGCGAAACCCGCCGCAAAAATGCCGGCTGGTGGAATTTCCTCGAGACCGCGTTTCGTACCAACCGGCCATGGAACGAAACGGTGCACGCCATCATCACCGGTCGCGCGGACAAGCCGGAGAACAAGGGTTCGCCGTGGTTCCTTTACGAGCGGAAGAATGATTACCAGCACATCGCCGAGGCGATTGCGCCGATCGTCTACGGCACGAAGATCGATTGCGCGCAGTGCCACGACCATCCGCTGGCCCGCGAGATCAAGCAGGGGCATTACTGGGGCCTCGTCACGGCATTCAACCGCAGCAAAAACGTCGAAGGCACCTCGGCGGTCTCGGAATCAGCAGTCGGCGGATATCCGAATTTCACGAACCTGAAAAAGGAATCGCAGCCCGCGGTGGTGATGTTACTGACCGGCCACACTCTCGCGGAAACCTGGCCCGCCGGCGACCAGAAGGAAACGGATGGCGACGACAAATACGTCGACGCGAAGGCCAAAGTGCGCGTGCCGAAGTATTCGCGGCGCGAAGCTTTCGCCGATGCGGCGACGACCGACAATCCCCTGCTCGCGCGCGCCTTCGTGAATCGCATGTGGGCCACCCTGCTCGGCCGCGGCATCGTCAATCCGGCGGATGAAATGAACGGCCGCAACGCACCGAGCCATCCCGAATTGCTCGATTGGCTGGCGAAGGATTTCGCCTCGCATCAATACGATACGCGCCGCGTTGTGCGCGGCATCGTGCTCAGCCGGGTGTATGGCTTGCAGCCTGCGGATGCCACACCGCCGGAAGCATTCGCTGGCAGCCTGGAACGTCCGCTCACCGCCGAGCAGATCGCCCGCTCGTGGCGCGTCGCCGCCGGTTTACCGCCGACGGATGATACGCTGTGCCACGCCGTGGTCATGGCCCTGCCGGACGTCCTTCCCAAGGCCTACAACGCCACCTTCCAGCAAGCACAATTCCTCTCGGACGCGCCCGCGCTCACCGCCCTCGTGCAACCGGCGAATGACAACGCCGCCGCGAAGCTCGCCTCCTTGCCCGACGCCGCCGCGCGCGTGCGCCAGGCCTTCCTCGATGTCTATGGTCGCACGCCGGATGAAGAAGAAACCACCCACGCCGTGGCCTTCCTCAACGGCCGTGGCGACAAGGCCGTGGAAGCCTCTCGCGATCTGCTCTGGGCGCTGATGACCAGCGGTGAATTTCTGACGATGCCGTAACCGACGCCGAACCGATGCAACCCGATTCTTCCTCTCTGCCGGTCGGCAAGTGCCCGACCAACGAGCACACGCTCCATCGCCGGCTCTTTCTCAAAGGCCTCGCGGGCGGTGCGCTGGCCAGCGTAACCAGCTTCGCCGGCCTCTTCCAAAATCCGCTCTTTGCCGAGGCAACGATGAAGGCGCAGAAACGCTGCATCCTGCTCTGGCTGTGCGGCGGGCCGAGCCAGTTTGAGACCTGGTATCCGAAGCCCGGCCGGCCGACGAGCGGTCCCTTCGGCCACATCCCGACGAAGATTCCCGGCATCCATTTTTCTTCGCTCATGCCGCAATGCGCGCGCATCGCGGACAAGCTGAACATCGTGCGCAACATGAAGACCGCGCAACCGGAGCATCTGCAGGCGATCAATCTCATGCAGCGCGGCAATCCCGATCGTGCCGGCTTCACCCGCCCCACGCTGGGCAGCGTGCTCGCGCACGAGATCGGGCAGCTCAATTCGCCGATTCCGAATTTCATCCTGCTCGATCCGATCCCCGGCGGAAATGAATTCGAAGGATTCAAGGCGGGCGACTTCGCCGGCTGGCTCGGGGCGAAATACTCTCCCGTGCGGCTCGGCGGCGATTACTCGAAGCTGCTCAATGCCGCCAGCGATGCGCTTCCGCAGCACGATCTCGAATCCCGCGAAACGCTGCGCCAATTCCTCACCGAAAAATTCGAGCGCGCCCGCAACAGCACCGTGGCCCGGAGCGAGAACAACGCCTTCGAGCGCATGAAGGGCCTCGCCGCCAGCGCGGATCTTTTCGATCTCAACAAATTGCCGGCGAAAGATCGCGAGCGCTACGGCCCGGGCAGCTTTGCCCAGCATGCGCTGCTCTCGCGGCATCTCGCGGAGCACGGCGCCCCGTTCGTGATGGTGGCGAATGGCATGAATTGGGACAACCACGTCTTCCAGCACGAGATTCACCAGATGCTCGTGCCGGAGCTCGATCGCGTGCTTTTCAATCTCGTCACCGATCTCGAAGAACGCGGCATGCTCGATTCTACGCTGGTCATTGCCATGGGCGAATTTGGCCGCACGCCATGGATTAATCCGGCGCGCGGACGCGATCACTATCCCCACGCCTGGAGTTTCATGATGACGGGCTGCGGTCTGAAGCGCGGCGTCGTGACCGGCGAAACGGACATCGACGGCGTGGACGTCGTCGGCACCGCTCACAACGAGCAAAACCTTTTCGCCACCATCTTCACCGCGCTCGGCATCAATCCCTACGCCGAATACGATCTGCCCGGCTTGC
>Ga0068855_100006431_pt1 | contig 14305 bp, 11 predicted proteins | sample KBSCornC52_FD_66592 | JGI IMG/M metagenome (GOLD analysis project Ga0068855, IMG submission 66592) | Corn rhizosphere microbial communities from Kellogg Biological Station, Michigan, USA - KBS Corn C5-2 | ecosystem: Host-associated > Plants > Roots > Rhizosphere > Soil ... | reverse complement strand
GCCTTTCAAATAAGGGGATTCACGCTCGGCACGACGACCAGGGCGAAGCATTCGCGCAGGACGATTCGTGCGTGACGCAGGGTCCGTTGCGCGAATGCTTGGCCCCTACGATTGTACGTCGAGGCATGCGGTGTCGCTTATTTGAAATGCATTGGGTCTAGCGCGCCTGTATCCGAATGCCGATCATAGAGGTTAAGTGGTGCGGCGGTCAGCCGGCCGACCGCCGCGCTATGCAATGTCGCACCCGGTTGACGCTCCCAGGGGCGTATGTTATAATCGAATGCTTTGCCGCAGGTCATAGTCACGTGGCGACTCTGTTTGCTGCGTTACAGCATCACAGGATTTTAGAGAGATACGAATGACAATAGACGACAGGGAAGCCCTCCGCGGCCGCATAGCGCAGCTAGAGAAGGAGCTGGCGGCCGCGAACCAGATGGTCGCGCAGCTTCAGCGTGACCGCAAAGCCTCGGAAGTGGCGGAGGGCGCCGTCGCGATCAATGAGTATGAAGACACCCTTCGGCGGCTCGTCCAGCGGGTCGCGATGATCCTCCAGGCCGAGAAGTGCGCCATCATGACGCTCGTTCGCGATGACAACGAGCTCGTGGGCCGCAAGCCGGCATTCGGCATCTCGGACGAGGAGATCGACACCCTCCGGGTGAAGGCGGACGAGGGAATCGCGGGCGAGGTGTTCCGTATCGGACAGCCTGCCATCTTCCACGACGCCATCAACGATCCCCGAACGGTCAAGGACAACGTCTCCCGCCTCCACATCCGCAATGGCGTCATCGTCCCGCTCGTCATCGAGAAGCGCGACGACGACAACCGGGTGCAGGACCGCGTCACCATCGGCACGCTCTGCGTCTTCAACAAGCGGTATGGCGGCGAGTTCATCGAGGAGGATGTCCGCCTGCTGGAGCGGCTCGCCCGCAACGCCGCCGCGGTCATTGCCAACGCGCAGATGTTCCAGGAGCTCGTCGAGGAGCGCGAGAAGCTCGTCCACACTATCGAGTCCCTCTATGCGGGCCTCCTGCTGATTGGCGGCAACGGCAATATCATGCAGATGAACGCCCGCGCGCGCGAGATCTTCAACATCGCGCAGGACCCGGCGGGTAAGCCCTACGGGGACATTTTGAAGCACGAGAAGGCGGTGGAGATTCTCGACCGCATGCTGACCGCGCCCGACCAGCCGACGAACGGCGACGAGGAGCAGAAGGTGGCCGAGGAGATCAGCGTAGCGGACCCGGAAACGGAAGAGGATCGCATCTATCAGGTGCACCCCGCCCCGGTCCGCGGCGAGGATCACAAGCTGATCGGCACCGCCATCATCCTGAACGACATCACTGAGATTCGTAATCTGGAGCGGATGAAGACCGAGTTCGTCGCCATCGCCGCGCACGAGCTCCGCACGCCGATGACCCCCATCAAGGGATTCATCAGCATGCTGGCGCAGGACGAGTTCGATACCTTCAGCTACGACGAGCGGAAAGAGTACTACCAGATCATCGACCAGAACGTCGATCGCCTGGGCCGCCTGATCAACGACCTCCTGAACGTCACGCGCATCGAAAAGGGCGTGAAAATCCAGCTCTTCTGGGAGGAAGTGAACCTCTGCCAGCTTGCAGAATCGGTCTTCGAAATCCAGCGCGGAATGACGAACACCGACCGGCACAATCTCGTGCTCGATTCCGAGCCGAATCCGCTCTACGCAACGATCGGCAAGGACCAGATGGAGCAGATACTCCAGAACCTCGTGAGTAACGCCATCAAGTATTCACCGGAAGGCGGCGAGGTTCGCATCATCATGCGGGACGAACAGAAGGACGGCTCGGTGGTTATCGGCGTAAAGGACTGCGGCACCGGTATTCCCGAGTCGGCCAAGCCGAAGCTGTTCAAGCCCTACCGCCGCATTCACAATGCCAAGACGGCGAGCGTGAAAGGCACCGGAATCGGCCTCTTCCTCGTGAAGGAGCTCGTGGAGGCTCACGGCGGCAATATCTGGGTCGATACCGAGCTCGACAAGGGCACGACATTCTGGTTCCGCATTCCCAGGGCCCCACGTGAAGACGCCAGTTTGGACGCGGGTCATTAGGCCCAACGTCTCACGAGCGCCATCCTGGTCGAATCCGCGCCGGATGGCGCTCGGCTTGCGCCGTGTTCCGCGCACCCATCCCTGCCGATCCCCGCACGTCAACCGTCCCACCTGCTCCTGTCCCAGCGCGGCCGTTATAGGAATCGCGGAACTCTGTCAGCGCAACGCGAGTCTCTTCGCTCAGGTGAGCAAGCCGCGGGAGGGCGACGCATGACGGAGGCGATTCCCGTGCGTGTCGCCATCGAGCGACTCGCGCACGCGAGCGATCTCCCGCTGCCTTCCTATGCCACCGGCGGCGCGGCTGGGATGGACCTGCGAGCCGCCGTCGCCGTCTCGGTGTCACTGGCGCCGGGCGAGCGGCGGTTGATTCCAACGGGGCTGCGGCTGGCGATTCCGAGCGGATTCGAAGGTCAGGTGCGGGCGCGGAGCGGGCTTGCGCTGAACAAGGGTCTGGGAATGGTGAATGCTCCCGGCACCATCGACAGCGACTACCGCGGAGAAGTGGGCGTGATTCTCATCAACTGGGGGAGCGACCCGCAGACCATCGAACGCGGCGACCGAATCGCGCAGCTCGTGATCGCGCCAGTCGCGCGCGCCGAGCTGGTCGAGATCACGGTGGACGCCGATACCACCCGTGGCGATGGGGGCTTCGGACACACAGGGCTGCGGGAATGAGTGCATCCGACCAGCGTACGATGCGGCTGCCGTCGCTCGAAAGGGCGTGTTCCGCGTGCGGCAAGTCCGTACCTGCCGACAGCCGGTTCTGCCCGTCCTGCGGCGCCGCGATGGAGTCGGTTCCGGCCAGTGCAGCGAAGAGGCTCTCGTCCGCGGATGCGGCCGTCGCGCTCCTCTCGGAGGCGAATCTGCTGCGGGTCCGCGAAGACTGGACGGGGGCGGAGTCGCGATGCCTCGACGTGCTTCGCCTCGACCCCAACAACCTCGAAGCGCACACGCTCCTGGGCGATATCTACCGCGACCAGCGGCGGATGGACGACGCCGCCCAGTGGTATCAGCTTGCGCTCGACCTCGACCCGACCAACGCTTCGGTCCGCGCAAAACTCACCGGCGTGGAGGAGGAGGAAGCCCGCAAGCTGGTCGGCGCGATTCTTTCCGGCAGCGACCGCCATGCTCCGTCCGGCACGCAGAGACTGGCCGGCTTGCCACCCTCCATGTGGATTCAGGGGCTCTGGGGGCTCTTCGCTGTTTTCATCATCATTGCAACCATTCTCATCGTCGGTCTTCGCGGGCGGCAGGGCGCGAAATCAGAGACTGCGACCAGAGTGACCAGGGCGGCCGGTCCGGTGGGAACCGTGCGCAAGGGAATGGGCAAATTCGTCCTGCCAGCCCAGCGCACGCCCGCGTCGTCCGGAAGCCACGCCCCGATAGCTCCCCCGCTTTCCGCGGGCGACGTGGCTCCGGACCAGCCGGTCGTCGCGTCGCCTGCACCATCCCAGAGCCAGTTGCCAGTCCAGCCAGGCTCGCAGGACAGCGCGGTAACTTCGTTCAACCTGGCGCCGGGCCAGGATCGCGCCGCGGTCGTACTGACGGAAAGACAGGCCGCAGGTGAATCAGTCGAATTGCTGCGGCAGAGAACCATGCAGAACGCATATAGGGCGGCGTATTCTCTCTTTGGCTCCAACGCAGCGCTTCAGACCCTCGGAGTCACGGTTCGCTTTGGCGCCAGCGGCCCGCTCGTGTTCACGGGCGTGGTCGACCGTTCCGCAATTGAGCGCATTTCGGACGCAGGGGACAACGCGCAGATTCTCGCCGCCTTCACGAACGTCGCGTGGAATCCGAACCTGTTCTCGGAGGGGCCGCGCGAGGGGGAGCAGGCCCAGGGCGCATCGGGAGATTCCGGGGAGCCACAGCCGCAATAGAGGGCAGACCTGGCGGTGGCGGCAAACCCATTTGGAATCGCGGCCCGCGGATTTCATGAGGCCGGTTGCGATGTCGCGCCGATGCTGGTAAAATGACGCTTGCCGACCTGGTAATGCGGCTTACGGCGCCCACAACGCATCGGAGGCAGTCAGATTAACCTACGATCCCGCTCGGCTCTCCGTTTTTCGACCCTTGTCGCGATCGCGGCCCTCGTCGTCTCCGTATCGCGAACCGCGGCTCAGGAGCAGCCGCTCCCCCCCGTCGCTTCCAAACCGCCTGTAATTCAGGCTGCTGGCGCAATACTTGTCGATGCCGACACGGGCCAGGTGCTGTTCGAGAAGAATGCGGACGCGCGCCGGCCGCCGGCCAGCACGACCAAGATCATGACCTCCATTCTCCTGCTGGAGAATACGAACCCGACCGACGTGCTGACGGCGAGCCCGCGCGCGGCGGCGACCGGCGGCAGCTCGCTGAACCTGAAGGCGGGGGAGCGAATCACTGCCCACGATATGCTCTACGCGCTGATGCTCCGCTCCGCGAACGACGGGTGCGTGGTCGTTGCGGAGAAGGTGGCGGGGTCCGAGCCGAAGTTCGCCGGCATGATGACCGCGAAGGCGCACGAGATCGGCGCGGTGAACACGCACTTCGGCAACTGCAACGGCCTGAACGAGAACCCGAACGTGACCACGGCCCGCGACCTCTCGATAATGGCGCGGTACGCATTTCGGTTCCCGGAGTTCAACGACGCGGTCCACTCGAAGTTCTACAACATCGCCCGCGCGAAGGAGAACAAGGACACGCTCCTCCGGAATCACGCAAAGTTCCTCTGGCACTTTCCGGGCGCCGACGGTGTAAAGACAGGATTCACGAATCCGGCGGGCCACTGCTTCGTGGGTGCGGCGACCTGGAACGGGTGGCGGCTCGTGAGCGTCGTTCTGCACAGCCCCGACATCGTCCGCGAAACCTCGGAGCTGATGAAGTACGGGTTTCAGCAGTTCGAGACGCACAAGGTGGTTGCGCCGGGACAGTCGTTCGGGACGGCGAAGGTGGAGGGCGGCGCGGTTCCGTCGGTGCCGGTCACCTCGCAGGCAGCGATCAAGGTGATAACCCGGCGCGGCGTCGAGCCGGTGGTCGAGCTTCGGCCGAAGATCGGTCCGGTGGGCGCACCCGTCCTTGCCGGGACGCCGGTTGGGACGCTCGAGGCGTGGGAGGATGGAAAAGTCGTCGGGACCACGAAGCTCGTCGCGGCGGAATCGGTGAATCGCGCGGTCGGCGTCGCGGTAGTGGGCGGCGCGGGCCGTGGCGGGTGGTATTTCCTGGGAGCGGTTGCGGGAACGGTTGTGGTGGGCTATGGAAGAACGTTTGCAAAAACTGCTCGCATCCGCCGGTATAGGCTCAAGGCGCTTCTGCGAGACGCTGATAACGGCCGGCCGGGTATCGGTTAACGGGAAGCCCGCCAGGGACCTCGGCGCGAAGGCGGATGCGGAACGTGACGAAATTCGCGTCGACGGCCGCCCCGTCTCCGCGCCGCCGGAGCACGTCTACCTCGTCCTGAACAAGCCCATCGGATACGTTACTACCGTCAGCGATCCCCACGCGAAGCACACCGTGATGGACCTCGTGAAGGGCGTCGGCAGCAGGATCTACCCGGTCGGCCGGCTGGACGCGGATTCGGCGGGCCTCCTCCTCCTCACGAACGACGGCGCGTTCACCCAGACCCTGACCCATCCCAGTCATCAGGTTCCGAAGACTTACCGTGTTGTGGCCCGTGGCGAGGTCCCCGATTGGGCCGGCGCCGACCTGAGCAAGGGCGTCATTCTGGAGGATGGAATGACAGCTCCCGCCGAAGTCGCCTGGGTGGATTACGACGAGGAAAACAACGCCTCCATCATCGACGTAACAATTCACGAGGGCCGCAACCGGCAGGTACGCCGGATGTTCGATGCAATCGGCTTTCCAGTCCTCGCGCTCACCCGCATCCGAATCGGGCCCGTCGAGCTGAAGGGCCTTGCGCCCGGCACCTGGCGAAAGCTCCATCCCTCGGAAGTCGCGGGCCTGCTGGGCTCGGCGGATACCGCTCCGCAGGCGCTCCCGCAATCTCCGGTGGACAACCCGCGCGATTTCGCGCGCCCGCCCGAGGAATCGCCGGACCGCAGGCGCGATGAGGCGAAACGGCCCACAGGAAGAACTTCATCCGGGCCTGCACGGCGACCGGAAGTTGGTCCCCGTCCACCGGCCAAACCTGCTGCGGCACAAGCTGGCAAGCCTGTCGTAACGTCCGGACCTCCGAACCCGAATCGCACTGGCGGTACGGCTCCCCGTCCGATTCGCCCGGCAAGTCCGCAGGCGCATCCTCCCACCGGACCGGCCAATCGCGCGCCCAATCGCGCGGTCGCGCCAGCCCGCCCTCCCGCGAGACCGGCGCCACCGCCAGCGCGGCCGCATGGCGAGACACCACCAGTGCGGGACCGTCGGCCGTCCGCGGCTTCACGCGAAGAGGCTGCGAGAGAGGCAGCCCGCAGGCTTGCGGCCCAGCTCGACGCGACGCCCGATGACGACGAGCCGGCGAGCCCGATGAAGCCGGCTGAGAGGAAGAAGGATGGTCCGCGGCCCGCGGGTAAGCGTCCCCCCAAACGACCGTAGCAGGATGCTCGGCCTCAGCCGCGCGCTGATGCTCGTCGTCATGGGGCTTCTGGTCGGCAGACTCGTCTGGCGCGCAGCGCCCGCAGTCCATCGCGAAGAGCTGCTCGCCGCTTCATCCGCCATCGCTGCTGTGGATTCCAGAGGCAGGAGGCTTGTCCTTCCGGCCCCGCCGAGACGGATCGTCTCCCTCAGCCCTGGAACCACTGAAATGCTCTTCGCGCTCGGCCTTCGCGGCCGCATTGTGGCGGACACAGCCTACTGCGACTACCCGCCCGAAGCGAAGAGCCTGCCGAAGATAGGCGACGTGGAGACGTCTGTCGAGAAGGTCGCGGCGCAGAGGCCGGACCTCGTGGTGGCCGACTCCATTGCAAACCGCCGGGCGATCGAGCCGCTGGAGCGGCTGCATCTGCCCGTCTTTACCGTGCCGCAGGGGAGCCTCGACCAGTCGCTCGACGCGCTCCGGATGCTGGGGCGCGCCACCGGCCAGACCTCACAGGCGGAGAGCCTTTCTCGGGCCCTTCGCGCGCGAATCGACAGGGTCCGTTTAGCCGTATCACGCGACCCGGCAAAGCCACGCGTTCTCGATATTGTCCAGATGGAGCCGCTCATGGTTGTTGGCGGCGCGAACTTCATGAACGACCTCATCACCCTCGCGAGCGGTGTGAACGACGGGCAGTCCGCAGGTCAGGGCTGGGCTGCCTATTCGCCTGAGCGCGTCGCCGCTGACCGGCCCGACGTGATTCTCTGCGGCAAGTCGTCCATCGATCCTATTCGGCGGCGGCCTGGCTGGTCCGGCGTACCCGCCATTCGGAACGGCGCGGTGTATGCGCTCCACAGCGAAACCGCGCGACCCGGCCCCCGCTCCATCGACGCGCTCGAAGAGCTGGCCCGCCTCCTCCATCCACGCGCGTTCGCGGTCCGCTGATGGACGCGACGCGGACCCAACCCACCACCGCCCCCGACTTCCGCGGGATATTCCGCGTCGACCGTCGCCGGGCGGTCCTGTACGTGCTCGCCGCCGCCCTGCTGCTCTTTGTGGCGCTCATACTGGCGGTCTGCCTGAGCGGCGAGGGCGTGCCCGTCACCGTCCGCCAGGTGGTGCGCGTCGTGGCGGACCATCTGCTCCTGCACACTCCGGCCAGCGACTCCGCGGCGCAGATGGCCGATGGGATCGTTTGGTATCTGCGACTGCCGCGGGCGGTCGTGGCGGCGCTCGTCGGCGCGCTGCTCGCATATGCGGGTGTCGCGCTCCAGGGCCTGTTGATGAACCCGCTGGCGGACCCGTACACGGTCGGCGTATCATCGGGAGCGGCGGTCGGCGCGGCGGCGGCGGAGATGCTGGGCCTCAGCGCAGTGTGGTACGGGTTCGCGCGGATGGGCGTGGCTTTTGGATTTGCAGTCGGAGCGGTAGTGCTCGTCTATGCGCTGGCGAGGGTAGGCGGGAGGGTCTCGGCGCAGACGTTTCTGCTGGCGGGAGTGGTGGTCGGAACGCTCCTGGCCTCCTTTGTTCCGCTCATGCTCGCCCTCGCGCACCGCGCCAACGATATGTCCCGCCTTCTCTTCTACCTGATCGGCAGCCTCACGGGGGCGGAGTGGAGCCGGGCGGCGCTGCTGACGCCGTTTGTGGTAATCGCGGTGGTCTGCCTGAGCCTCTGGGCGCGGGAGCTCAACCTGATGACGTTCGGGGAGGAATCGGCGGCGCGGCTGGGTGTGGACGTCGAAAGGGCGAAGCGGAGAGTGCTGGTAGTCGGTTCGCTCTGCGCGGCCGCGGCGGTCTCGGTGGCCGGGATCATCGGGTTCGTGGGGCTGGTGGTACCGCACGTTGCCCGCAGACTGGTGGGCCCCGACCACCGCGCGCTGCTCCCGCTTGCGGGGCTGCTGGGCGCGTCGCTCCTGGTGCTTGCGGACACGGTGGCTCGGGTCTGGCTGAACGAGGTACAGGTGGGCGTGGTCACGTCGCTCGTCGGCGCGCCGGTCTTCTGCTATCTGCTTCGCCGCCGCCGGACCGCCCGCTGGTAATCGACAGGTTTGTTCAGCCGGGCTACTTTTTCGCGGGAGACCAGGCTGCGTCCGAGTTGTCGCCCCGGCCCTTCGTCAGGTTGACGGGGTTCGACCCGTCCGCGCCGACCGCCCAGACATCATTGGCCGTTTTCGCGGCATTGGGCGAGGTGTAGAGGAGCTTTGAGCCGTCCGGCGACCAGCGTGGCTTGCGGGCGTCGCCCTTCACGACGAACTTCAGCCTGCCGATGTCGCCCGGTGTGTTTACCTGCACGGCTTTGGCCGGGTCGGTGGAGAGGACGGCGATGCCCATAAGCGAGCTGTCCTCCGCGGACGAGAGGCGATAGACCTCGAATGCCAGCCAGTTCCCATCCGGTGAAACGGACACGTTCCGCGGAGCGATGGTATAGCCGCTCGACGTCAGGAGGCCCTGAGGCGGGATGCGCGTTTCGTCGGTGCGAAAGAGGCCGATTCCATGCTGCGCTCCGCGCGAGCTGATGGAGACGGCGATGCGCTTGGAATCAGGCATCCAGTCGAACGAAAGCTCCCTGCTGTTCGTGCCGAAAAGAATCTGCGGCTTCTCACTTAAGCCCGGCAGGAGGACAAGCGTCTCCGGTTCCACTATCGATGGAGCGGCGTCACTCTCCCCCGGCACGTTGCCCCTGTCCCACCAGCGGCCCTGACCGATGGCAGGCGCCTGCTCCCCTTCGGTGATCTGTACTCCCGCGATTCCGCTGCCGTCCGGCGACCATCGGAAGGAGTCGAGCGGCGGCTTTCTGCGAGCGTCGTCATCCTCCTGGTCGGATTCGGTTCCGCCGCCGCCTTTGTGGGGCGGGGGATAGATCTGCTCCATGCCCTCGCCGTTTGTGGCGATGATCTTGACCGTGCCGCCGGTGAGGAAGCCAATCTGCCCGCCATTCGGACGCCACTGCGGCAGATCCTTGCTCACCGTGCCCTGCGTGATCTGGCGGGAGCCGCGGCCGTCGTGGATGAAGAGCTGGTTGGCGCGGCCCTGATCGCCTGCCACCTCCGCGGCATAGCAGAGCGCGCGCCCGTCTGGCGACCAGCAGAGCGAGAGCTTGTTCTTGTCGTCTGATACGAGAGTCTGCTCCCCGGTCCCGTCCGGTCTTACCAGGACGATGGAGCTCTGCCTGCCCTCTCGCCGAATCAGAGCAATGGAATTCGCCGTCGTTCCGGGCATGTCCACTACGGTACCCGTAACGCCCCGTACGCTCTTCCAGTAGAAGAATCCGACAAGCAGGGCGAAGAAGACGATGAGGAGGAGTATCTTCGGGAGCGCGCCGCCATGCTGACGGCCGCCTGGATGGAGATCTCGGAGATTACGTTTCATAGAATTCTTGAGAGGTTCGGATTCACAGAAAGCGGAGAGCGCCCTTGACCTGTCGTCCGGCGCCCTCCGTTATTCGTTACGGCCCGCCGCCGGGGTTCCGTTCCCCCGGTTTCCCGCCCGCCGGTCATATCGCGCGGGTCCCGGAACGGCGCTGCTGGAGCGCGGTTACCAATACGGCGAAGAGGAGTACGCCGCCCACGACCGTTCCGCGCCAGATGTCCGGGCTCGACAGCTTCAGGTTGATGGCGCTAAAGATGACCTGCAGAAGGGTCGCGCCGAGAATCGTGCCCATGACGCTGCCCTGACCGCCCATCAGGTTCGCTCCGCCAACGACCGACGCCGCGACAGCGTCCAGCTCGTAGCCGCTGGCCGCCTGCGGATCGCCCTGCCCGCCATACGCGGCCCAGAGGATTCCGGCAAGCCCGCCCAGTACAGCAGATGCGCCGTATGCGAACAGCTTCACCTTGTAGACATTGACGCCGGAGAGGCCCGTCGCCTGCTCATTGGACCCGATGGAGTAGAGATAACGCCCGATCCGCATCTTGCTCAGCGCGAGGGACGTAAGGATGGCTACCACGATGAGAATGACGATTGGCATCGGTAGCGCGAAGGCGGTGCCCTCGAACAGGTTGCCATTCGCGAGGAAGAGCAGCGCGGGATAGTCCTGAATCGAGATCGGGAGCTGCTTGTTGACGATGAGCGACTGGCTGCGAAGTATCAGCAGCGACGCGAGCGTCACCACGAAGGGCGGGAGGGCGAGCTTGTGGATCAGCGAGGCGTGCAGCGCCCCAATTGCCAGCGCCACGACGAGGGTGACCGCGATGGCGATGAGAATCGCGGGGCCGGCCACCAGCGAAGCGCCGACCTTTGTGACAACCAATGCCAGAATCATCCCGGCAAAGGCGATCAGTGAGCCGAGCGAGAGGTCGATCCCGGCAGTGATGATGACGATCGTCTCGCCGATGGCGAACACGGAGAGGAGCGCGACCTGCCGCAGCACGTTCTGGATGTTGCGGCCGCTGTAGAAGGTCCCTCGCGCGTCCGTGAAGAGCATCGCGATGCAGAGGACCACGAGCACGATAACTACGCTGAACTCACGCGACTGAATCAGGCCCGTGAGAGGATTCTGCCGCGCAAGAGCCGGGCGTCCCGCAACAGCCGGGACGCCCGCGCCTCCAACCGGGGCTTCAGGTTGTCTCAAGCCCCTTCTCCTTGAGCTTTTTCAGGAACTCCGTTGCGCTCGGACCAGGCGTGATAACCTCCACGCCGGTGTCAACCACATTGTCCTTGACCGTCATCCCGAGCTTATCGAACTCCGGCTTCATCTCGTCCATCGCGGCCTTGAACCCCTTGCGATTGATGAGCGCGAGGAGCTTCGTGCAGAGCCGGCCAAATTCGTAGGGCTTCTGCACGACCGCCGCGTCCACGGTACCCTTCGCGAGCGCATCGAGCGTCTTCGGGTCGCCGTCGAATGCGATGATTTTTACCTTGCCGTCCATCCTTTGGTTGTGGACGGTGTCGATGATGGCCGGGCCGTTGTAGGACCATATTCCGAGCAGAAGGTTGATCTTGTCGCCGTACTTGGTGATAGCGTCCTGCACGTTGCGGTACGCCGCGCCGGTCTTGTCGGCCTTGTCCTGGAAGGGTTCCTGGAGCGGCTCGATATTGTGCCCCTTCACCGCGTCGAGGAATCCGTTGTACCGGTCGCGGGCGTTCTGGGCGGACATGTTGCCGACGAAAGCGACGAACTTTCCGCCGTTCGGGAGCAGCTTGACGGCCTGTTCGCCGGCCTTCTTTCCCGCCTCGAAGTTGTTCGTGCCGATGTAGGCGAGCCGCTTCGACTTCGCGGAATCGCTGTCGAACGTGACGACGGGAATGCCCTTGTCGATGGCGCTGTCGATAACCGGGGCGAAAGCGTCCGGGTCGATGGGCGTCACCGCGATGCCGTCCACATTCGCGGCGACCTGCTGCTCGAAGGCGGCCTTCTGGTCGTTCTGCGTCGGAGTGGCGCCGGAGGGGACGACCTTCTGTGCCTCGCAGTTGGCCTCCTTCTTGCCCTCTTCCATGCCCTTTTCCATCGCCGTCCAGAAGCTGCTGGAGTTGTTGGTGATGATTCGGATGGAGATGGGGCCGTCCGGCTTGCGCGGCTTGTCGAAGGCGGCAGTCGAAGCTGCTGTGGAAGGTCCGCCGGCGCTCGAAGGCGCGCCACCCGAAGTTGCTGCAGGCCCGGCCGAGCTTGGCGAGGTGGTTGTCTCCGCGGACTTGTCCTTGCACGATGCGATGGTAAAGGCGGCAGCGAGCGCAGTTAGTGCGGCCAGCGCGCGTCCGGCCGAAGTGGGACCGGCGTGCGGCCAGCGCGATAAATCACGCATGGAATCGTCTCCTCCCGTGGGATTGGTGAGCGGCGCCGGGGCCAGCGAACGGCAACAGCGGTGCGGCGTCTCATCAACTGTATCTTCGTACGTCAGCCCGTCGAATCCTGCAATTCGGGACTCGCGCGCTGCAACGGTGTGCCGAGCATAAGCGGGGAACGAGAATGGTATACCTGATAGCGGTCGCCATTTCGACAGCGGCGCGCGGCTCAGGTTGTTCGGGTAAACTATCCGCATCATCCATGCCATCGAGTTTGCGCACTTGGAAGCGTCTCATGTCAGAAGTGAAGCGTCCGCTGCCCCGAGTGGGTGACAATATCCTCAACCTCGTTCCCTACACGCCCGGAAAGCCGATTTCGGACGTGAAGCGGGAGTTCGGGCTGACGGATGTCATCAAGCTCGCGTCCAATGAGAACAACCTGGGTCCGTCGCCGCTTGCGCGGGAAGCGATGCGGGCGGCGCTCGGCACGGTCAACCTCTACCCGGACGGCTCTTGCTTCGAGCTTCGGCGGGCGGTGGCGGGCCTTCTCGCCTGCTCGCCGGATCAGCTTATCTTCGGCAATGGGTCGGACGACCTGATCCGCTTGCTGGGACTCGCGTTTCTCCAGTCCGGTGATGAGATCGTGCAGGACGACCCGACGTTCAGCCAGTATGAGGCGGCCGCGGTTCTGAACGGCGCCATATGTCATAAGGTCCCGAACCTGAACTGGGCGCATCACCTCGACGCGATGGCGGAGCGGGTGGGGGAGCGAACGCGAATCGTCTTCCTCACGAACCCCAACAATCCGACCGGCACGACGGTGGGCGCGCGGGACGTCGATTCGTTCATGAATCGCATGCCGGATGAGACGCTGGTCGTGTTCGACGAAGCCTATTTCGAGTACGTCGAGCGGCCCGACTATCCCGCCTCGCTCAATTATGTCCGGGACGGCAGGAACGTGGTCGTGCTGCGGACGTTCTCGAAGGCGTACGGGCTGGCCGGGGTGCGGCTCGGATATGGCGTCACGCGGTCGGAGATCGTCCGAATCCTGGAGCAGGTGCGCGAGCCGTTCAATGTGAGCGTGCTGGCGCAGGCAGCGGGAATCGCGGCTCTGCGGGATGTGGATCACCTTCGCCGCACGCGCGAGATGAACCACGCCGGGAAGTGCGCGTTTTACGCCGCGTTCGACGCGCTGGGGCTCGCATACGCGCCATCGGACGCGAACTTCGTCTGGGTTGACGTGAAGCGCGACAGCCGGACCCTTGCCGGGGAGTTGATGCGGCGCGGCGTCATCGTTCGCGCGGGCGCGGCGTTCGGCGCGCCGACCCATCTGCGCGTCACCGTCGGATTGCCGGAAGAGAATGCACGATTCATTCGCGAGTTAAAGGAAGTCCTCGGAACATGATTGTCGTTATGGCGGCACACGCCACGGAAGAGCAGATCAAGGACGTCGAGCAGCGCATACTCGGCTGGGGATACGGCGTCCATCCCATCTACGGGACGGAGCGGACGGTCATCGGCGCAGTAGGCGTGCCGGAGGCGGACAAGCTCGGCTACATGGAACAGCTCGAGAGCCTCGGCTACGTCGAGCGTGTGATTGCCATTCTTCGGCCCTACAAGTTTGTAAGCCGCGAGCTCCATCCTGAAGGTACCGTGATCAACGTGAAAGGCGTGGAAATCGGCGGGCCGAAGATCGCGATGATGGCCGGGCCGTGCACCATCGAGGACTACGACAAGACGCTGGAGACCGCGAAGGCCGTGAAGGCCGCGGGCGCGCAGATTCTGCGCGGTGGCGCCTACAAGCCCTGCACCTCGCCCTACTCGTTCCAGGGACTTGGAGTGGAAGGCCTGAAGATTCTGAAGGCGGTGGGACAGGAGACCGGGATGCCGGTCATCACCGAGGTGATGGACCCACGCAACGTCGGGCTTGTATGCGAGTATGCCGACATCCTCCAGATCGGCACGCGGAACATGCAGAACTACGACCTGCTCCG
>Ga0068855_100006429_pt1 | contig 14306 bp, 11 predicted proteins | sample KBSCornC52_FD_66592 | JGI IMG/M metagenome (GOLD analysis project Ga0068855, IMG submission 66592) | Corn rhizosphere microbial communities from Kellogg Biological Station, Michigan, USA - KBS Corn C5-2 | ecosystem: Host-associated > Plants > Roots > Rhizosphere > Soil ... | reverse complement strand
GTCCATACGCGCATGGCGACGACGACGAGATAGATGACCCCTACGGAGACGTGCAGGCCGTGGAATCCCGTGATCATGAAGAATGACGCGCCGAACTGCGGTGCGCCGAGGGGACTGCCCCACGGGCGGACGCCTTCTTCGATGATGAGCTTGCTCCACTCGAACGATTGCATGCCGACGAAGCAAGCGCCGAACGCGGCGGTAATCAGCATGAGCGCAGTCGTGTTGGCCCGATGACGCCGATAGCCGTAATTGACGGCCATTGCCATGGTGCCGCTGCTCGTGATCAGGATCATGGTCATGATGGCGATGAGGAGCAGCGGAATGCGCGAGTGACCGACGTTGAGCGAGAACGTGTCGCTCACGTTGGGCCACGGGACCGTGGTCGAGATCCGCACGTTCATGTAGGACGTGAGGAAGCAGGAAAACACGAACGTGTCGCTAAGGAGAAAGATCCACATCATCACCTTGCCCCACGGCACGGGGAAGGCTTCTTTGTCTTTCGCCCAGTCGGCGGCGGCGCCGCGCAGACCCTCCAACGACGGCGTATGCCCTTTGGTATCTATGACCAGATCATCCATAGCGATAGGAACCTCGCGTTCAAGTGCTCAACAACAGGCCGAAGAGCACGAGCCACACTAACAACAAGTAATGCCAATACACGCTACAAAGCTCGACCGTGAGTCGGGACTCGAGCGCCGTGCGTTGATTGCCGATGCGCTGCAGTGTCCTGCCCCATACGAAGATTCCACCAAGCAGATGCGCACCATGAACCGCGGTGAGCACGTAAAAGAATGCGACAGCGGGATTGCGCAGACTGAAGCACAGCGAATCGTGCACTTGAGACCAAGCTGCGAGCTGACCGAGCAAGAATGCAAGCGTGAGCAAGCCGCCGATCGCGAGCGACGATCGCATCACTCGCGTATTTCCCTGCGACGCGGCGTGTCTGGCCCATTGCATTGCGACGCTGCTTCCCATCAGAAAAGCCGTGTTCAGCCAGAGAACGGTAGGTTTTGGAATCGAGCTCCAATCCGTGTGGCTGTCCAGTGCGCTATGGCCATGAGTCATGCGCATGTAATAAGCAGAGATGAACAAGCCGAACAGCGACGTGATGACGGCGAGAAACGTCCACAGTCCGATTTTCGCTGCTGGAATTTCCGATTGACGGTAAGTGCCGAGCTCGACGACGGCGCTATTCGTTTCCCAGGGACGACCCGATAGTTTTCGCACCAGCATCGCCCAGACAACGATGCCTGCAATCACGGCGCCGAACGCAATCCCTAAGCTCATGACTTCAATCCGTGCTCCCGTCCGGCAGGGATGCGGTCATCCGGTGGGACGTTTTGTGGGATGAAATCTTGCGGTGCGCCCGGCACGCTGTAGTCGTAGGCCCACCGATAAACCACCGGTAGCGTCGGGCCCCAGTTGCCGTGCTTCGGCGGCGTGTCCGGCGTCTGCCATTCCAATGTCGTTGCATGCCATGGATTGGGATCGGCCTTCGGTCCTTTGAACAATGACCAGATCACGTTGAACAAGAAGACGAGCTGCACGATCGCGACGAACACGGCCGAGATCGTGATGGCTGCATTGACCTCTTGGACCGAACGCGGAATGAAGTCGATGCCGTTGCTATAGGCGTAGTAGCGTCGCGGCACGCCCAAGATTCCCAAGTAATGCATGGGCAGATAGATCGCATACGTGCCCAAGAACGTGAGCCAGAAGTGCACTTTGCCCAAGGTCTCGTTGAACATGCGGCCCGTGATCTTGGGATACCAGTGATAAATGGCGCCGAACACGACGAGAATGGGCGACACGCCCATCACCATGTGGAAGTGAGCGACGACGAAGTAGGTCGCCGACAACGGTACGTCGACCGTGACATTGCCCAAGAACAATCCGGTGAGGCCGCCGTTCACGAATGTGAAAATGAAGCCGATCGCGAACAACATCGGCACGGTGAGATGAATGTCTCCATGCCACAGCGTGAGCACCCAGTTGTAAACCTTGATCGCCGTCGGAACCGCAATGATGAGCGTCGTCACAGCGAAGAAGAATCCGAAATAAGGGTTCATTCCGCTCACGTACATGTGGTGCGCCCACACGACGAAGCTCAAACAGCCGATGGCGAGAATCGCCCACACCATCATGCGATAGCCGAAGATGTTGCGTCGTGCGTGCGTGCTCAAGAGATCGGAGACGATGCCGAACGCCGGCAAAGCGACGATGTAGACTTCAGGGTGACCGAAGAACCAGAAGAGATGTTGGAACAGCAGCGGACTGCCGCCGTTGTGCACTGCTGGCTGGCCCATCGACGACATGGCTGGCATGAAGAAGCTCGTGCCCACGAGTGCATCGAGTCCCATCATGATGGCCGACACGAACAGCGCTGGAAATGCCAGCAGTCCGAGCACAGTGGCCATGAAGATGCCCCACACCGAGAGCGGCATGCGCATCAATGTCATGCCGCGACAGCGCGCTTGCAGAATCGTCGTGACGTAATTCAAGCCACCCATGGTGAACGCGACGATGAAGATCGCAAGCGAGGCCAGCATGCAGAGGATTCCCCAGCTCGCTCCAGGTGTGCCGGCTGAAATCGCTTGCGGCGGATACAACGTCCAACCCGCTCCGGTCGGGCCACCCGGAATGAAGAAGCCGGCGACGAGGACCAGCACGGCGAGCAGATACACCCAATAGCTCAGCATGTTCATGTACGGGAACACCATATCGCGCGCGCCGCACATGAGAGGGATCAGATAATTGCCGAAGCCGCCGAGAAACAGCGCCGTCAGCAAATAGATCACCATGATCATGCCGTGCATGGTGATGTACTGATAGTAGTCGTGCGGCGCGATCAGCGAGAACGCGTGCGGAAAGCCGAGCTGCAAGCGCATCAGCACCGACAACACGAGCGCCACCAGTCCGATGGCAATCGCGGTGACGCCGTACTGAATCGCAATGACTTTGTGATCCTGGCTCCAAATGTATTTCGTAACGAACGAGTGCGGCTCGTGCAGTACGTGTTCTGTGTCTCTGTCGGCTATGGGAACGGCAACCATCGAAAGTCCTCTATAGAGTGCGAATGTAGGCGACGACGTCGTCGACCGACTTGTCGTCCGTGAGCATCTGCGACATCGAGGCCATCTGCGAACCGTGGAAATCTTCGCGGTGCGCGCCGCGAACGCCTTTGCGGAAATTGTTGAGCTGGCGCGCCAAGTACCAGTCGCTCATGCCGGAAAGACGAGGCGCGTTCGTCGACCAGAGACCTTGGCCTTCCGTGCCGTGGCACGACGCGCAAGTGACGTAAAGAGATTTGCCGTGCTCCACATTGCCTTTGACGGTGCTTTCGGCAGGTTGATCTGCGAGCGTGGCGATATAAGAAACGATGTTGCGAACGGCTTGATCGTCCGCGAGCGTGCCAGCGAATGCCGTCATTTGTTTGCCGTAGACGTCTTGTACACCGGCGCCGCGTAGACCTTGTTTGAAGTCATCGAGCTGGCGAGCGAGATACCAACTCGCTTGTCCGCTCAGCTTGGGCGCATTCACGCTTTGATTACCTTGCGCCTGTGGTCCATGACACGCGACGCAAGTCGCATACAGTGATTGTCCCGCATGAGGATCGCCTGCCGTTCGCGCCTGCATCTGGGCGTACGTGGGCTGTTGTTTGAGCCAATCTGCAAATGCAGCTTTGTAGTCCACGACCACACGCCCGCGCATGGCGAAGTGCGCCAAACCGCAGAGCTGTTCGCACAGCGCGTCGAATTCTCCCGTCCGTGTCGGCGTGAACCAGAAGAACGTCGTGGTGCCCGGCACCATGTCCATCTTCACGCGAAATTGCGGCACGGCGAATTGATGATTCACGTCCTTGGAGCGCAGCAGCATCTTGACCGGCACGTCGATGGGTAAGTGCAACTGCTGGCTTTGCACGAGCACATCATCTTTGCCCGCTGGATCGTCGGGGTTCATGCCGAACGGATTGTCGAGCGTGATCAGGCTTGCATCCGTGGTGCCCAGCTTCCCGTCTGCGCCCGGAAAGCGATAACTCCAACTCCATTGCTGTCCGAGGACTTCGACGATGGAGGCGTTCTTCGGCACCGTGACGAAATTTGCCCATACCGTCAGGCCGGGCGCCAACAAGGCCGCAATGCCGAGTGCCGTGATGACGGTGAGCCACCATTCGAGCTTCTTATTTTCGGGCTCGTACTTGGCTTGAAGGCCCTTGCGGTGGCGATAACGAATGACTGCGTACGCCAGAAACAAGTTCACTGCGACGAATACGACGCCCGTCACCCAGAATGTGAGATTGACTGTTTGGTCCATCATCTTCCAGTTGGAAGCGATGGGAGTGAACCACCAAGGACTCAGCAGATGAAACAGGACAGTGCCGACGACCAACAAAATGACCGCAAAGGCTATTGCCATGACTGATCCTCCAACCCGTGCGTTGCGAGAGATCAGTGTTTCGCGACGAGTGTGTCGGTGCGAGCGAGATTACTGAAGGGGTTGACGAAGTGCGTGTCGACGGCAACCAGATTCGCCTCGGGATGTCGCGTGCGCATCATGTCCCGAACGACGGATTCCTGGAGTTTGCGTACGTAGACCAGGATGACAAATTTGCCGGCGGCGATATCGTCGTGGAATTTCGCCAGCTTCTTGTTTTCGCTGTCGACGCCGGTGAGTCCGCCTTCCCAGGCGCCGAAGAGCGTGGCCACGCCTACCAACATCGCATACACAAAATTGGGAACTTCGAAGGAGAAGGGGTGGAAGTACATGATCAATGCCACGCCCACCAATCCAACCAAGAATCCCAACGCCGCGCCGATGAACCCATCGCGCACAATATCTAATGTTTCCAGGTAATTACTCGAATGAATGTGCTGGCTCTTGAGGCCGGCCTCGTCCTTACAGATGACGTGCAGGTAGTAGTCCTTGATGCCTGCGACATGCAAATCGTCGGCAATGTCGTGAGTGCTAGTGAGCGTCGGCGCGAGATAGTAAAGGCACTTCATGGTTCCCCCTCGTTACACAAATCGGCAACCTAAAGGCTCGAGTTTTACCTGCGCTGTGCGATGTTTGACGTCACATCGGGCAGCTTATTTCGTCATCGAATCGGCACCTGTGAACTTTGCAACATGCGAATTACCCCGGCTTGGGTCTAAGGACGCTTGCCCCAATACCACGCCAGGAAACCAAAACTGAATAAGGAGATCGCTACGACAGCGAACGGCAAGGGCGGCAGCCAAATGGGAATTTCGTGCATCGTCACCGGCCGCAGCATTGCGGTAACTACGCATCCGGCGATCACGCCGATCAAGATGCCATAGCCCAATTGCGGGCGTTTCCACCACGCGATTCCCCAGAGCACCAAGAGCCCTAGGAAACAGAGAAATCCTGCAAACGATAGAAGCGCCATGTGAGTGCCGCTCTTTGTTGGAATCGATTGTTGCTCGAATCCTTTGCACGAACCGCAGGCATTCAACGCCCGCGGCGCGTGGATTGCAATAGTCTTGTTGTTGAGTCCTCAACCCGACCGCGCGTGAATGAGCACGGCGACGATCAGCAATACCAATGTGAGTGCCTGAAAACCGACGCGTGTCCACATGAGCGATGTGCCGAAGTCTTGATTGGCCGCACCCCCTGAGGACATGGCCATCAGACCCAAAGCCATGGTGACGAGAGTAGCGGTGAGTGCAAGGACGATGACGATCAACATCGGATCCATGGTGCCCCCTCATTTATCGGACGTGCGGCCGACTATAACACTTGTGATATCACGCGCCACTGTGTGGTATTTGTGCGTAGCCGTTGCCCGGCGGCCACACGTCAAACAACGAGAGTGCTGCGGTGCGATGTTGCTGATGCGTTCTCTTTCTTCGCGTCACTGCTTTTTGTCGCTACGCTTGACGGGAGCTGCGGCGACGGCAGCATGCTAATGAAAGTCACGGTGCGAGCAGCAAGCGCACAGGACCGACCAAACCGGACGGCCGTAGTGGTGCTTGCGCCGTGTACGTCGGGATGGACGTCCAGGTGATCTTCTGCGCACCGGGTTGCACATCGCCGATGAGCCGGTTGATCCACCGATTCGCGACGCGGATCTCGAGCGAGTTAGTGCCCTGTTTCGCTGCCTTGCCGATGTCCACGCGATAGGGCGCGTGCCACGCCGTGCCCGCGACTTGGCCATTCACACGCACTTCCGCGATGTCGCCGATCTGTCCGAGATCGAGCACGAGTTCGCCACCGGGTTTTGCACCCTTCGGCAGCTTGAATTTTTTCGTGTAGGTCGCGATGCCCGAAAAGTATTTCACGCCCGGCTCGCTCTGCTCGCTCAGCGATGCGAGCCGCTGCAACTTGATGGACGCTGGGGCACCGCGGCCAGCTTGTAAAGCCACGTCCCAAGCTCCGTCCAGCTGCGCTGCTTCCTTGAGCTCGGGTAACTTGACCTCGGCTGAATTGGCCTTTGCAGGATTGCGGAACACGACGAAGTACGAATCCTCTGAGGCCAGCGCGAGCGGCACGACTGTGCTATCGCCTTCGATGCGATAGGACACAGCTTCGACAGTGCCCGTGTCGGCGCGCCATATCTGCGGTTCCTTGCCGGTGACGCGGAAGCGCGCTTCGAGGTTCTCCGCCCGTTGTTTGCGATTGTTGAGATAGTACGAATCGCCATCGTCGAGCTTGCGGTGGACGAATAGCACTTCACTGTCGCTCGCAGCATTGGCAAGCGCGAAATCAGGCGTGACTTTGAGCGACGCAAGTACGGCCTCGATATCAGAGCTCGCGATCACCTTGCCTTTGACGGGCTCGGTGCCGGTGCTCCACAGGCGCTTAACCAGCGTAGCGAACTCGGTTGCTTCGCCTTTCAAGCTGGGATCTACCACCGGCGCCGAGCCCACCACGGTGGCGCCAGCATCGACGAGTTGCGCGATGCGCCTCAAAGTGTGCAAAGTCATGCGCTGGCTCGATCCGCCGAGATAGAGCAGCTTGTAGCGAACACCGCTCTTGGCGACGAGTTCGCCGTGGTCGACCTCGAGTGTGTGTTGGAGCGCATGGGCGTTGACGAAGTCGTACGCATAGCGTCGAGGCACATCCTTCGCGCGCGCTTCTTTGTAGAGCGAGATGAGCGGTGTGTCTTCTCCATAGAAGTATGCGACATCGGCAACGTTCTTGCCCTGCTGCAGCAGGAAGCTGTTGCGCGCGATGTAATCCACCCAGGGTTTGGCCAGCTCCGCCCAAGATTCATGACGAGTGAAGTACTGGCCGAAAACCATCAGCGTGAGCCCAGGAACTTTGTCGTCGACCGGCTGGTGCGCGGATGTGTGAATCACCGGTCGGTTGATTCCCGAGGCGAATTCCAGATCGATGACCGGTCGAAGCTGAGCAGGCGCATGCGCCCACGGCGCCAACATGGACGTCATCGACTCCGCGGCTGCCACATCCTGCCCATAGAGATGCGCCGTAGATGCAGCGCCTCGCATATCCGCTTCCAACACCGCCCGTGGTCCTGTCTTGCTGCTGAAGGTCCAGAGCGCCGCCATTGGATAGTCGGCGAAGCGGCGCAGATCGATGTCGTCGCCCAACGAAAAACGGGTGGTCTCAAGCGCCTCTCCGTACACCTTCAAACCACGCTCGTGCGCCACCTCGGCCAACGTGCCGTAATGCTCGCTCGCGTGAAGATCGGCGATCGTGTGGCGGAAGTCGTACAAGAATTGGTCGCTCTGCTGACGCGAACCCACGATGGTCCCGGTCAACACCGGCAGCCACTGCGTCGGGTCGTAGCCACGCAGCCGCTTGAATTGCTCGATCATCTTCGGTGTCCAGTTGAACGAACCGACCTCAGTTGAATCGTTGACCAATGCGCGCACGCCGTGCGCACCCATGAGGCCGGCGCCGACCGCATCACGATAGATGTCGAGATAGTGCTCGGTGTAGCGCCGTACGGCTGCCGCATCCATCTTGTCGACTTCGAGACCTGTTGCCTCCGCAGTGGCGGGATGATTCGTCATCCCCGTCAACGAGTAACCGAAGCGCATGATGCGCCACGCGCCCTTGGGCGCTTGCCAATCGAGCGTGCCATCCGTTCGCATGTGCGCAGACAGGTCGACGACGCTTGCGGCAGCGACGCCACGATCATTGCCATCGAGCGTACTATCGAGTGCGCCGTAATCATCGAGCGTGGCAAACCCCCCCTTTGCTTCGAAGCGGTTCACGCGCATCTGCGGGGAAAGAGTGAGTTCCGCGACTCTCAGGTTGGACGCGGACGGCTGCGCGAAGCTGCTCATAGCACTGAAATTTAGCCCGGGCGACGGGGTCACCAGCGACATAGCATCAAGGTTGGGTTTTGGGGCGAAGACCACGCGAAATTGCTGGGCGGTGACCGGGCGGAATGCAATCGTCGTAGGCGCTCTGCTGAGCGGCAATGTCGCGACGGCCGTCCAGTTGCCGTGCTCATCGCTGGCCTCGAGCTGCGGCTCCAGCCCGCGACTGAATATCTCGCCCACTTCTCCCGGGAGATGAATCGTCGCGGACCGCATCGTCTGCGGTCGGTCATACACAACCGTCAATGTTTGCGCCTTGCCCTGCAAGGTGCGTGGCAGCGTGACGACCGTGGCAAGCTTTCCATCCGCGAGCACACTTGCGTCCAACTGCGAGCCGTCGCCGCCGAGAATCTGTTTGGGCTTCGGCTCGCTTGCATCTTGGATGGGATAGGCCACGACGGCGGCGTCGGCATAGAACTCGGTTCTCTGTGGATGAACTTCCCACAAGCCCGCGCTGGTTTCGTCATTGGCCTGATCTTGAAACGGTCCAATGGTCTGCGGTGGCGCAGGCAATTTGAGCACGAGCTTCCGACCGCCCGTCACCACTGTCTCGCTCCACACGAGCTTCTTGATGCCGTCCTCTGGCTTCACCCACGGCCCACCGGTTTCGGACCAGCCCGGCGACGCGGCGATCGCAAACTCGAGCCCTTTCTGTTCCGCAGTGCTCACCGCAAAGCGAAACGCATCCTTCCATTCGGGCGTCATATAGATGAGCCGCTTGTCCACGATCTGCGGCGTTTCCAAACTCGCATCGAAGTTCTGCACTCCGCCGATGCCGATGCGCTGCATCCAGTCCAGATCTTTCGCAATGCCGTCTTTGGTGATGTTGCCGTTCATCCAATGCCACCACACTCGCGGGCGCGCGCTGTTCGGCGGGTTGACGAAGCCATCCTGCAAAGCATCTGCACCCGCCGCACACGTCACACTCGTGCAGCAGGCTGCAACCAGCGCTATCTTTCTGCGGCTGTTTCTCATCGCGGCCATTCATCGACTACTCCCTCGAACTGCTGTGTACGACGAGCCGATCGGTTCTAATCCCCTAGAGTGCTACTAATGAAAAGTGAAGACTCTCACGATCGAGGAAAGTCAGATGCGGAAATTGAAATTCACCTAGCGTAGGAGAACGCGTGGCTGAAGAAGATGTATGCGGACGTAGCGGTGGACAACGCGATTTTGAAAGAGGCGTTCACGAAAAAGTTCTACCCCTAGTTCAACGCCGCAAGGCGGTGGACTGGGCCCGCAAGAAGCCTTTTAAGAATTTAAAGCACGATGGCAGCAACGACAGTCTCTACTTAGGGCTGGTGGCGCTTGAGAGGCACTGACCGATCTCCGGTTGTGCGCAGCACTGGCCATACGATTCGCGCGGGCTGCATTCGGAATGCGTGCGACGCGACAGCGATTCTCCAGCCGCATTCACGCGAACTCCTAGTGGAATCATTCGATCAATCGTGATAACCAATGATGATTAATGCTTGGTCCTGATAGAAGCCGAATGGCGATTGTCGTAATGTACGACGAGAATCAGGATGCGTTGTGCCAAGAGGGCTTATGAAATCTCTCGTCGAGATCGCTGATCTGAGCAAGATATATCAGCGCGGCAATCAACGGATTGAAGTGCTGCATCATCTGGATTTCAACATCCCTAGAGAGGATTTCGTCGCGCTTATGGGACCGTCCGGCTCGGGAAAATCGACGCTGCTAAATTTGCTTGGCGGACTCGACAAACCGACGGCCGGAAGCATCGAGATCGATGGCTGCCGCATCGATGCACTGGATGAAGAAGCACTGGCCGATTGGCGTGCTGCGGCCATTGGCTTCGTCTTTCAGTTCTATCACTTGATGCCGGCGCTCTCGGCGTGGCGCAATGTGGAAATTCCCTTGCTGTTGGCGCGGCTCTCCGCACGCGACCGTCGGCGCCGGGCCGAGACGGCGCTCAAGTTGGTGGGGTTGGCAGAGCGATCCGCGCACAAGCCGGGCGAGCTCTCCGGCGGACAGCAACAGCGCGTCGCCATTGCGCGGGCCATCGTTTCGGATCCACTCATTTTAATGTGCGATGAGCCGACCGGAGATTTGGACCGCCAGTCCGCCGACGACATCATGGCGCTGCTGAAAACGCTCAACCGTGACCACGGCAAGACGATTGTCATGGTGACGCATGATCCGCGTGCGGCCCAGTACGCTAAACGTGTACTACACCTCGACAAGGGAACACTGGTGGAGCGCGCGGCGTGCCCCGAGTTCGAGGAAGCCGTCCAGTGAAATACGTCCCCATGATCTGGGCTGCCCTGATGCGACGCAGAGGCAGAACCATCATGACGCTCGCATCCATTATTGCTTGCTTCATGTTGTTCGGAATTCTAGATTCGGTGCGAAACACATTCTTGAATTTCGGTAAGACGGCCGCCGGCAATCAGCGGCTGTTGGTGATGCCTAAGATGATCAGCGGCGCGCGCCTACCTGTCGGGCTCGGCTTGAGTCTCGCAACGGTGCCGAGCGTGCGCCTGCTCGAGCATGCGAGCGTATTCACCGGTTCTTATCAGGATCCGAAGAACAGCATCATCATCGAAGCGCACACACCCGCGTTCTTTTCGCTGTATCCAGAACTGGCCGTTGCTCCGCAGTATTTGACCGCGTTACGGAACACGCGTACGGGCGTGCTCGTCGGCGAAGCGCTGGCGCGCGAGTACGGCTGGAAGATCGGCGACAAGCTCCCGCTCACCTCGTCCACGCTGCGCACGGACGGTTCCGATTCCTGGACGTTCGATGTGGTCGGCACATTTCACTTCACCGACCCGAACATGCAGCAATGGGACTCTCAGGTCTTCATCAATTGGGACTACTTCGACGAGGCGCGCGCGCTCGACAAGGGCACCGTGAGCTGGTTCATCACCGAAGCGCGTTCCGCCGCCGATGTCGACCGGCTGGCGCGAGCGCTCGATGCCATGTCCGCGAACTCGGATCACGAGACGAAGACGCAAACTGAAAACATGTTCATGGCCGCACAACTGCAGCAGCTAGGCAACGTGGGCACAATCGTCGTCGCCGTCGTTTCGGCCGTCTTTTTCACCTTGGTGTTGATCGCGGGACACACCATGGCACAGGCCGTGCGCGAACGGCTGCCGGAAATCGCCGTTCTGAAGACGCTAGGTTTCACGGGGCCGCGCGTGTTCACGCTCCTGCTTGGCGAAACGTTGGCACTGCTCGTCACGGGCTCAATGTTGGGACTCACACTCGCAGCGTTGACCATCTTGACATTGCAGAGCGCGTTGAGCGCGAGCGTCCCGCTCGTCATCGCCTCGGTAGGCGCCGTTGCGTGGGTTCGTGGCTCGGGCCTGGCAATTTTCATCGCTGTCTTGGTCGGCACCATTCCCGCCATGCGCGGCATGCGGCTGCGGGTCATTGACGCGCTGGCCGGCGGTTGAGATCGGATCCGTATGCACTTCATCAGGAACTTGGCCCGGCGTGCGTTTTTTTTGGGCGCGATCGCTTTGGGCGTCGGTGCGCTGCTAATGCTGCCGGGCTGGGCACTCGGTGCTGCGCTCCTCGTCGCTGTTGTAATAACAAGCAGATTGCCGAGCGGACGGCAGATGTACGAAGTCGCTTGCATTGCGGTGACCACGATCCCGCAGCGTCTCGGCTCGTCGGCGGTAGTCATCATTGCGATCGCCGGCGTGGTCGGCGTGTTGGTCGCGCTGCTCTCGATGGCGGTGGGCTTGGAACAAACGCTCAAGCAAACCGGCAGCGAGGACATCGCCATCGTTCTGGCCCGCGGCACTACGAACGAAGCATCATCGGTGCTGCCGAACGAGGTGCTGTCCATCGTCCCCGAATTGCCGCAGGTCGCGCGCAACGCGCAGAATCGCCCAATAGTTTCGGCCGAGCGATTGATCGTCGCTTCATTGCAGAAGCGCAGCACCGGGCTTGAAGCAGGCGCTGCCGTGCGTGGCGTGGGCGAGGGCATTTGGGAGTTGCGGCCGGAAATTCGCATCATTGCGGGAAGGCGGTTCGCCTCAGGTCTGCGCGAGTTCATCGTCGGCCGCGGGGCTCAACATGAATTCGAGCATCTCGATCTCGGCGCCGAGGTGAGCATCGAAGGTCAACCTTGGCGTGTCGTCGGTGTGTTTGATTCGGGTGATGCCCACAACTCGGAGCTGTGGGGCGATATGGAAGTGGTCGGCTCGGCTTATCGCCGCGCGGGCATCGTCACCTCGATCAAGCTGCGGCTATCGAGCGCGGCGGCTTTCGCAGACTTCAAGAATTCGCTGCAAGTCGACCCGCGACTCAAAGTAGATACGCAAACCACGCGTGCCTACTACGGTGCTCAATCCGGCGCCCTCGTAGCGGCGATCAAGATCATGGGCGCATTGATTGCCGTCATCATGGCTGTGGGCGCAACCTTCGGCGCCTTGAACGCTACACACACCGCAATCAGCAGCCGCGCCGGTGAAATCGCCACGCTGCGAGCGATCGGCTTTCGCTCGCGACCAGTGATCACATCATTGCTCTTGGAGACGCTGTTGCTGTCGCTCGCAGGCGGGCTGCTCGGCGCGGTCATCGCATGGCTGCTCTTCGATGGCTTTACGACTTCTACCTTCGGTAGCGCCGGCCAAGTTGTCTTCGCATTCAGCGTATCTCAGGAATTACTCTTCACGGGTATTCGCCTCGCGCTCGCGATGGGCTTGGTCGGTGGCTTGGTCCCAGCATTGGCTGCGGCACGCAGCCCCATCCCCAGCGGACTGAAAGCGCGTTAGGCGGCTGTTGGAAAACAGTTGGATGCGCCCCTGGCCCGCATGAACAACCTGCTGCGTTCGCGATGGTCCTACAAATTTCCTTTCAGTTTGCCCGCTGCTGCATCGCCACCGCGGAGTCCGACAACTCAGCGATGGTCGTGTCCGGTTTGGTGACAGCGAGTTCGACTAGCCGCCAGAGCGCGTGCAAGTGGGTTTCAGCATCTGCTTCCGATAGCTGAGACACGTAGTCGCAGTAAAGGCCACCCTGCTCGCGTATGAACCCGATGTAGGAATTGCCGCCAGCGCCCACCAATGACGCTAGCGCGGCGCCGCGCTCATCGGCATTGTCAATGGTCGATGAGCCATCGATTGGATATAGCTTGGCGAACGGCTCGACCGTGATCGCGGCGGTACGATCCACGTAGTTGAAGACTTTACTGCTCTTTTGCACTTGATGCGAGAAATCCATGGGTGCATTGTTCTTGATGCTGGCCCGCGCGCGCTCAACCTGCTCGATGACGTCCAATATCCGCCGGGGTCCATCCAGCGCCACCCACACCGGCCACATAGTCACGAAGAATCCAAGACACTTGTAAATCGCGTTCTGGTCTCGTCCGTGATGCACATCCAAGACTACTGCCCCGCGCATCGATGTACCGGCGCTGGCGCCAATGGCTTCAGCCACCATCAGAACGGTCGAGGCGTTTACGCCGCGGCGCGCACAGAAATCGAATAACTGTTTCTCCGTCCGCTTAGGAGCGCTGCTATGGATTCTCTTGCCGCTCGGATTCGCAGCCGCGCGCACGCGGTCTGGGGTTTGCTCCACGCGTCGGTCGAGCTCGAGCGCCGCGGCGCGGCATTCGCTGGATGTAAGCCATTGGTGCATGGAGATCATGTGATCGAGATACTGAATGGCTGGGGGATCGGGAATGGCGAGCTGTCCACTCAAAAAGCGTTTGTAGCCTCTGCTCAGCTCATGAGTTTGATTGACGGTCGATATGAAGTCGGAGATGAGATGATGCGTGACGAGACCAAACACGCTTTCGTTCTCTCCCGCGTCGATCACGAATGCTCGCCACAGGATGTCGGAGCGACGCGTCGTTTCGTCGAATGTGAACAGGCCCCACGTCAGTCGCAGCGCCTCTTCGCGCACACGGCGGCGCAGCGTCACTGGGTCGGCGCGATCTGCTGTCGAGAGCGATACGACCTCGAGCGTAGGAGAGCACGGCACCGGAACGAAATAGAGGCCATCCGCTCGTTCCTC
>Ga0068855_100006424_pt1 | contig 14312 bp, 9 predicted proteins | sample KBSCornC52_FD_66592 | JGI IMG/M metagenome (GOLD analysis project Ga0068855, IMG submission 66592) | Corn rhizosphere microbial communities from Kellogg Biological Station, Michigan, USA - KBS Corn C5-2 | ecosystem: Host-associated > Plants > Roots > Rhizosphere > Soil ... | reverse complement strand
ACCGCCCTCGGCAAACAATGCGCGAAGCTGGAAAAGGCATGGGGGACCAAAGCGCATCGCATCTTTTACATGGCCACGCCACCGAGCATGTTCGGCGAAATTCCCAAGTATCTCGGCAAGGCCGGATTGGCGCGCGATCGCGAATGGGCGCGGATTGTGATCGAGAAACCGATCGGCTATGACCTGGATTCGGCCCGCGCCTTGAACGCCATTCTCGCCGCCAGCTTTGACGAATCTCAAATCTTTCGGATTGATCACTATCTCGGCAAGGAAACGGTGCAGAACATCCTGGCCTTTCGTTTTGCCAATCCGCTGTTCGAGCCGCTCTGGAACCGTCGCTACATTGACTATGTGACCATCACGGTTGCCGAGACGGTGGGCGTCGAACATCGCGGTGGTTATTACGACCACGCCGGCGCGCTGCGCGACATGGTGCAAAATCATCTGATGCAATTGCTCTGCCTGGTGGCCATGGAGCCGATGGTCTCTTTCGAGGCCGACGAGATCCGCAACAAGAAGGTGGACGTGCTCCATGCGGTTCGTCCCATCCACCGGGATGCGGTTCCGCAATGCGCGGTGCGCGGACAGTATGGGCCCGGTCGTGCCGGAGGAAAAAAGGTGCCCGGCTATCGCGAGGAAGACGGCGTGGCGCCCGATTCCCAAACGGAATCGTTTGTGGCGTTGAAATTGTTTGTGGACAATTGGCGCTGGCAGGGCGTGCCGTTTTATCTGCGCACGGGCAAGTGTCTGCCCCGGCAGGCCTCGGAAATTACCATCCAATTTCGCGCGGTGCCGCATCAGTCTTTTCCGCCCGAAGCCTCCCTGGGCTGGCAGGCGTCCCGGCTCATTCTGGCAATCCAGCCCGTCGAAGGCATTGTGCTGGGCTTTCAGGCCAAATATCCGGGACCGAAGATGCAACTGCGACCGGTCAATATGCGGTTTAGTTATCACGAAAGCTTCGATGCGCCTTCACCTGACGCCTATGAAACATTGCTATGGGACGTCATGAATAACGACGCCACGCTCTTCATGCGCGCTGATCAAGTGGAGGCGGCCTGGCAATTGTTGATGCCGGTGCTCGAAGCATGGCAGGCCGCTTCGCCGAGTGATTTCCCGAATTACGTTGCCGGCACGTGGGGACCGGAGGATGCCCAGCGGCTGCTCTCCCAGGGGCATAGCTGGCCGTCACCGACGGAATTGGTGGAACCTTCCAAGAAATGAATTCATCCTCACGCATCATGGTTGAGGCAGAGGCGACGGTGGAGGAGGGGGACAGGCGGGAATTATCCCGTCGCTCTCGTTGAAGCAAACCCGGAAACGAAAGAACGACGCTGAATGAAAAAATTAATTCCAATCACAACCTTGTTTCTGGACCTCGGCGGTGTCCTGCTCACCAACGGCTGGGACCATCCCGCCCGCCGGCGGGCGGCGAAGAAATTCAGTCTGGATTTGGACGAATTCGAAGCCCGTCATCATCTCACTTTTGACACTTACGAGGAAGGCAAGCTTACCTTGGACGAATACTTGAGCCGCGTGGTGTTTTACCGGAAACGGTCTTTCACTCGGGCGCAGTTCCGCAACTTCATGTTCGCCCAGTCGAAGCCTTTTCCGGAGATGATCGAGTTGGTGTGGCGGCTCAAGATCAAGTATGGATTGAAAATTGTGGTGGTCAGCAATGAAGGGCGGGAACTAAATGCCTATCGGATCCGCCAATTCGAGCTGGACCGGTTGGTGGATGCTTTCATTTCTTCCTGCTTCGTTCGTCTTCGAAAACCAGATGTGGACATTTTCAAACTGGCGCTGGACATTGCCCAGACGCCCGCCCGGCAGATCGTCTATGTCGAAAACACCGCGATGTTCGTGCAGGTCGTGGCGGGCTTGGGTATTCGCGGCATTCTTCACACGGATTACCAATCCACCTGCGCGGAATTGGTTTCGTTTGGGCTGCGGAATGACGACGGACCATAACAAAAAATGAATTTCCAAGTTGGCGGTCAAGTGGGATGGAACTCGGACGCCGGCCATGTCTGTGGAACGATCAGGCAGAAACTGCATCGCCATGGCCGGTTTGTGGTGGAAACGAAAAACCCTCCGTAGATACGGAGGATTAACATGATTGCTGCGGGACGGCTGGTGGAGCCTAGGAGGCTCGAACTCCTGACCTTCTCATTGCGAACGAGACGCTCTACCAACTGAGCTAAGACCCCAACCAGAACCGCAAATGTCACCGAAAAGTGACGCGGGTAACTATGGCCAATCGCCGGGCGCAATCAAGCAAAAAGACGGTGCGCCTTCGGTAAATGAAATCGGCGGATCCGGCACACGATAACTTTTTTCCGGATCCGCCGATGCTCGTCTTTTCAAACAGGAAAAAACCGAGCGCCCGTTCTCAGGGGCACTTTCAACGTAGCCCATCCGGTTGCCGCCGCAAGTATTTTGCGGCCGGCCAAAGCACTTTTCGCGAACCGTTTCGCACCGTGCCCGGAAAAAACTCTTTTTTCCCGACGGCTTCGCGGCGTATGCTTCCGGCCGTTGAAACGATGCGCCCACATTTTGCTGCTCGGCCTGCTGGTCGTGATGACGCTGGTCGGTCGCGTCCGGGCGGCGGATGTTCCCTTCATTGTGGATGTTTGGGGCACGGCTGACGGATTGCCGCAAAGCTCTGTTATCGCCATCACCCAGACCCATGACGGCTATCTCTGGTTGGGCACGCTCAATGGGTTGGTGCGCTTCGACGGCAATTCTTTCACGCGTTTCAACGTCAATAACACGCCCGGCTTGCCGGACAACCGCATCGTGTTTCTGTTCGAGGACAGCCGGCAGACGTTGTGGGTCGGCACGGAAACCGCCGGGCTTTGCTCGATCAAAAATGGCGTCGTGAAAAACTATCCCACCGGCGGGGCCGGTGGAAAAGTCACCTGCGCCATTGAAAATGCGGATGGCAGCATCTGGTTCAGCACGCAGGAGGGAAGGTTTTTCTCCTGGAAGGACGGCCGCTTGGAATTGCGTCCATCGGTTTTTCCGGCGCAATTGTTTTATCGCGCCGCGCATCTGTTTGTTCCGGGCCGCGCCGGCGTGACGTGGCGGCTGCAAAACGGGCGCGTGGAAAAATGGCGCGGCGATCGGGTGGAAAACGATTTTGGCGCCGCGCCGTGGACCAATGTGCTGGTCACGGCGGCGTGCGAGGATGCAAATGGAAATCTCGTCGTCGGCACCAAAGGTCTTGGGGTTTATTGGTCAAATTCCGCCGGTGACTGGCAGCGCATCTCAACCGGCCAGGGATTGTCCGGCAAATATGTGCTGTCGCTGTGCTTCGATAATGAGGGCAACTTGTGGGTCGGCACGGATGGCGGCACGGATGGCTGCGGCTTGAACCGGGTCAAAAAGAAATTTTATTACACGCCGCCCGGATTGGCTGAAGGCGTTGCGCAATCCGTTTCCGAGGATGCCCACGGCGGGTTGTGGGCGGCCTTCAATTTGCATGGATTGGTTTATTACCTCACCAATTCAGTGCAAAACTTCGGCATCGGTCAGGAGTCCAAAGCCTGGTCGGTGCTCGTGGACGACCGCCAGCAAATCTGGGCCGGCACCAGCGGCGAGGGGTTATTCCGTTTCATGTCCTACTATTTTCAGCCCGTCAGCGGCACGGAAAAAATTGGCCATCAGATTTATGCGCTGTTCGAGGGGCGCGACAAGACCATCTGGGCGGGAGGCGAAAATGGCCTCGGCAGCTTTGATGGCAACGGCTGGAAATTTTTCTCGACCCAAAACGGACTTCCGCCCAACGCCGTCCGCGCCCTGGCCGAGGACGCGAAAGGAATTCTCTGGATCGGCACCGAGGGCGGCGGGCTGTTCCAGTTGCGCGATGGAAAAATTTCTGACGCCAACGCGCCGGTGAAAGACATTTCCTGCCTGCTGGTGGATCGTGCCGGCGTTTTATGGGCGGGCACTTCCGGCCACGGACTGGCGCGGTTGCAAAATGGCGCCTGGACCGTTTGCTCCACGCTGAACGGCGGCCTGGCCAGTGACAGCATCGGTTATTTGCTGGATGACGATGCCGGCAATTTGTGGCTCGGCTCGTATGAGGGTCTGCTGCGCGTGGAAAAAAAATCCCTGGCCGATTTCGCCGCCGGTAGCATCAAGACCGTTGCCTGCCGCACCTTTCTCACACGGGAATGTTCTGCCGGCGCGCAGCCCGCCGCCATTCGCACCGGCGACGGCCGGCTGTGGTTTCCCACGACCCAGGGATTGGTGGCGGTGAATCCGGCCGATTTGAAGCCGAACACCAATCCGCCGCCGGTGGTCATCGAGTCCGTCTTTGTGGATGGGGCGCGGGTGAATACCAATCTGTTGACCACGCTCGCCGGTGGCACGGTAACGCTCACTCCCGAAAACGAACAGTTGGACATCCATTTCACGAGCCTGGATTTTTCCGCGTCCAAGGGGTCGCATTCCGGCGCGCGGTTCAAATACCAGCTCCACGGCCGCGACAAAAATTGGACGGATGTCGGGGCCGAGCGCGTGGCGCATTTCAACAAGCTGCCGCCGGGCGAATATATTTTCCACGTCAAGGCTGGCAACGAAGACGGCTTTTGGAATGACACCGGGGCTACTCTCGCCGTTACGGTGGAACCGCCGTTCTGGCGCACGAAATGGTTCATCGCGCTGGTGGCGCTCGGTTTCATCGGTGCGCTGGCTGGCGTGATTTATCTGATGTCCACCGCGAAACTGAAGCGCCAGTTGCGCGCGGCGCGGCAGAAGGAATTGATCGAAAAGGAACGCGCCCGCATCGCCCGCGATTTGCATGATCAACTCGGCGCGAACCTCACGCAGGTCATGTTGCTCGGCGAACTGGCCGAGGTGGACAAACATTTGCCGGAGGAAATCGAACAGCACGCGCAGCAGATCACCGAGACGGCGCGCGACACGACTCGGGCGCTCGATGAAATCGTTTGGGCCGTGAATCCGTCCAACGACACGCTCGAGGGCCTGGCGAACTACGCCTGCAAATACGCGCAGGATTATTTTGCGCTGGCCGGCGTCAGCTTCCGCTCGGAGCTGCCGACGAACCTGCCCGCCAAGCCGATTCTGCCCGAAGTGCGGCACAACGTATTTCTGGCGTTCAAGGAAGCGGTCAACAACGTCGTCAAGCACGCGCAGGCCACCGAGGCACGGGTGAAATTGCAGTTGGAGGCGGATAAGTTTATTCTCAGCGTCAGCGACAACGGCCGCGGCCTTGGCGATTTGTCCGGCAAGCAATTGCGCAACGGCATGAAAAACATGCGCAAGCGGCTCGCCGATGTTCGCGGTGAATTTGAAATCGCCCCCGGCGCCAACGGCGGCACGGTTGTGAAATTGATCGTGCCGCTCAACCTGAATTGATTTATGCCCATCTCTGTTTCCATCGTCGAGGATAACGACAAGCTGCGCGGCACGCTCGCCAAGGTGATCGGCCGCGCCGAGGGATTTCGCTTCGTCAGCGATTACGCCAGCGCCGAGGACGCGCTCGCCGACCTGCCGAAGGTGAAGCCCGACGTCGTCTTGATGGACATCAACCTGCCCGGCATCAACGGCGTGGAATGCGTGCGCAAATTGAAATTTCTTCTGCCGCAGACCCAAGTGATGATGCTCACGGTCTATGAGGACACGGAAAATATTTTCAATGCGCTCGCCGCCGGCGCGAACGGCTACATGCTCAAGCGCACGCCGACGAAGGAATTACTCGAGGCCATCCGCGAGGTGCATCGCGGCGGTTCGCCGATGACCACGCACATCGCGCGGCTCGTGGTGCAATCGCTCCAGAAGCCGGTCGCCGCGCCCGCGCCGTCGTCCGGCGGCGAGTTGTCCGAATTGTCTGAGCGCGAACAGCAGGTGTTGGATCTGCTCGCGCAGGGTTTGATCTACAAGGAAATTGCCGAGAAGCTGAACATCGGCTACGAGACGGTGCACACCTACATCCGGCGCATCTACGAAAAACTTCAGGTGCGCACGCGCACGGAGGCGGTGGCGAAATTTCTGCAACGGTAAGTCGCTAATAAATTGCGGTGCGAAGTTTGAGGATACTGTGCATGCTCTGATGCAGACTTTGCTGCCAAAATGCTCCCGAAAAGGCTTTAAAAAACATGCTGTTGTATGTTTTCACGAATCCCCTTGATATATTCATCGCTCCGGTTTTTTTCCCAAATTTGTTTTGTCACATTAAACAATTGATTCCGTTTTTCAGCAGCGAAATCCATTTCGTTAACTCCCAAAATTTTTGTAACTGCTTCAATGCACTTCTTTGGATAAATGAAGGAAGCACCTTGAAAAAGGTCAATGCCTGATTGGAATGTTAGTGACACCCAAGCCGGATAACCGCACCCGCTGACGTTTGGGATTACTTTTTCAATGACAGATTGTGCAATCAAGTCGCCGAATAGAAATCCCGGATCGGCTTGGTCATATTCTTTAAGTAAAAAAGTCGCCAAGTCTTTTCCAGCGCCGATTGCCCTGAAAGAATCCTTAATTCGAAATGGGATCGCACGGTCTATATCTAAATGATAAAGAAAAGGTTTGTTTTCAAAATAATACGCAATCAGCAAATCTAGTGGGTTTTCCACCCAAAAAAATCTTTGCCAATCAATTCTCGGACAATCTTTGTTTAATTCCACGAAATGAGAACGCACTTCTCGAATTGCGTCTCTAGCCAGATTGGGGATTATTTCTTCATTCTCGATCAACAAAAGCTGGCTTGCTTTCTTCTGCATAATTTCTATCACCTTGTCTCCAATTTCAGCAGAGCCAGCTTGGGTCACCAAAAACGAACCATTAACGAACCCGACCACGCCAAGTTTTTTAGCATTGGAATTTTTCATTCCACCGTCGGTTGTCTCACTATCACACGCGAGCACAATTCGATTATGGTGTTTTTCTTTACCTTTGCAAATTAGTCCGATTGCGATTGTCACCTTAGGTCGGGCTGGGAATTTCCACAGCTTTAAATGTATTATGGCTAAATTATTGAGGTTGTCTCTCCTAAAACTAATTAGATCTGTGAAGTCGTTAGCCGGTGAGGCTGCTGTAACCACATCTGGTGACAAGCCAACGCGGTTTTCTCTGCTACTCTGTCCGCGTTGGTGCACGATAACAGTGTTTTAGAGCGCCAGTTCTCATTGAGCCCGGAGTAGTGTCCGGGCTCTTTTCTTTTTGCCGACAGGCCAATTCAGGGATAAACCCAAAGCGGAAACCAGGCGTGGAGGCGTGGAGGCGCGGAGGTGCCACCCATTACGTGGGCGGGCGGTTCAGTGACAGCGGCGGCAAACCGGAATCAAGGCGAGGCCGAGCAACGTCAGCGCGATGGTCGTGGGCTCGGGCACGGGAGCCAGTGCGGGCAGCGCGACGCTGCTGGAGATCGGACCGATGTTCAAATAGGCGGCATCGCTCACATTCAAGACGGGCACAATATCCCACTGGCCAGCGCCCTGATAGGTGCTGGTGCCGGCGCTGGTGATGACCTGCTCGCCGAGATTGGGCAGACGGCCGAGAATGTTCAGAAAGATATCCGAGCCGGTATTGGCCACGGGCGCCTTATCGCTCAACAGATAAAGTCCATCAGGGCCGGAAAAGGTTGGCGGCGGCGACAGGGCGAAACCGTCGTAAGCCGATCCATCATGGTTGTCCACATAGCCGACAAAGGTATTGAGGAAGGCGGTGGGGGCGTTCAGGAGTGCGCCGGTGCCCGGATTCAGGGTCAGATCGAGCGACCAGATACCGCCGGAAAGGGTGGCGGACGTGTCATAGCTGTCCGTGGTGGGATTCCACAGGGAAATGATGGTGCCGTCGGGAACCGTGGCGGGGTTGAACAGCACGCTGAGCGTGTTGGCACTCGCCTCTAAAGGGTTAGCGAACAGGTTATTGCCCGCGACGAACATGTGATTGGCATAGCCGACCACGTTTCCAGAATAAACCTGGGCCGAGGCCGATTGGACGATGAAAGCCGTAACCAGAAGGCGGACGATGTGTTTCATATAAATTTCCCAGAGTCTGAACCGTTAAGTATCGAAGACATATTGCAGGGAGACCACGGCAAGTCAACCAGAGATTCCTGGTTGAAGGCCTGGTTTTGCAAGGAGATTCATGAGTGAGCAGAACATATAGCCGGACGCCTCGTCCAGTTCCCTGCCCCGGTAACATTTAATTTGAGTCAACTCGGGAGCCCCGTTGCGTTGCGCGCGTGCTTGTCTTGCGGCGCGGTTTGCGCCAACATCCGCAACGTTTTTCGGGAGGATCAGCCAAATCCATTGACCACCGAAAAGTAATCACCACTTTATGAAAACGACCGTCAAACCGCTTACGCAACGTCCGGCTTGGAAAGCCCTCGCCACCCACGAAAAGAAAACCAGCAAACTTCATTTGCGCCAGCTTTTCGCCGCTGACAAAAAACGCGGCGAACGCCTGACCGCTTCGGCTGTGGGCTTGTTTCTGGATTACTCGAAAAACCGCGTCACCGGCGAAACGATGAAGTTGCTCGTTCAACTGGCGAAGGAATCCAATTTGCGCGGCCGGATGGATGCGATGTTCAGCGGCGAGAAGATCAACTTCACCGAGAACCGCGCCGTGCTGCACACCGCGTTGCGCGCGCCGAAGAACGCGAAAATCTTCGTGGACGGCAAAAACGTCGTGCCCGAGGTCCACGCCGTGCTCGACAAGATGACGGCGTTCGCCAAGCGCGTCCGCAGCGGCGCGTGGAAAGGCCACACCGGCAAGCGCATCAAAAACATCGTCAACATCGGCATCGGCGGCTCCGATCTTGGCCCGGTGATGGCCTACGAGGCGCTTCGGGATTACAGCGACCGCCACCTGACCTTCCGCTACGTCTCCAACGTGGACGGCGCGGATTTCGTCGAAGCCACGCACGATTTGAATCCGGCGGAAACGCTCTTCATCGTCTCGTCCAAAACCTTCACGACGCAGGAGACGATGACCAATGCCGAAAGCGCGCGCGCCTGGCTGCTCAAGGGTCTCGGCGGAAATCAAAAAGCCGTGGCGAAACATTTCGTCGCCGTCTCGACGAATGCGGAAAAAGTTTCGGCCTTCGGCATTGATACGGCGAACATGTTCGGCTTCTGGGATTGGGTTGGCGGCCGTTACTCGATGGATTCCGCCATTGGTCTTTCCACGATGCTGGCCGTCGGGCCGGAAAATTTCCGCAAGCTGCTCGCCGGTTTCCACGCGATGGACGAACATTTCCGCGTCGCGCCGTTCGAGAAGAATCTGCCGGTGTTGATGGGGCTGTTGTCAGTTTGGAATACAAATTTCCTCGGCGCAGAAACCATCGCCGTGTTGCCCTACGAAAATTATCTCAAGCGCTTCCCCGCGTATCTCCAGCAGCTCACGATGGAGAGCAACGGCAAATACATCACGCTCGCCGGCAAGAAGGTGGACTACCAGACTAGCCCGATTTACTGGGGCGAACCGGGCACGAACGGCCAGCACTCGTTCTATCAGCTCATCCATCAGGGCACGCGGCTCATCCCGTGCGACTTCATCGCGTTCGCCAAGGCGCTCACGCCGCTGGGCCGCCATCATGATCTACTCATCGCAAATGTTCTCGCGCAGAGCGAGGCGCTCGCGTTCGGCAAAACCGCCGAAGCCGTCAAGGCCGAGGGCGTGCCGGCGGCGCTGGTGCCGCACAAGGTTTTCGAGGGCAACCGTCCGTCGAACACGATCCTCGCCGACCGGCTCACGCCGGAAATTCTTGGCTCACTCGTCGCGCTTTATGAACATATCGTGTTCGTGCAAGGCGCGATCTGGAGCGTGAATCCGTTTGATCAATGGGGCGTGGAACTCGGCAAAGCCCTTGCGCAACGCATCGTGCCCGAACTCGAAAGCAAGGCCCTGCCCAAGTTGAACCACGACAGCTCAACAAATAATCTCATCCGTCGCTACCGGAAAATGAAGGCGGCGAAGTAAATTTCCCGGTTGCTTGAAATGAAAATTGAAATTCTTCCCGACGCGGATGCCGTGGCGAAAGCCGCCGCCAAAGCCATCGCCACCGAAGCCCGCGCCGCCGTGGCGGAGCGCGGACGTTTTGTGATGGCCGTCAGCGGCGGGAAAACACCGTGGCAGATGCTGCGGGCACTGGCAAACGAGGAAGTGCCGTGGGCGGGCGTTCATATTGTTCAGGTGGACGAACGCGTCGCGCCGGTCGGCGATCCCGACCGCAATCTAACGCATCTGCGGGAAAGTTTGTTGTCGCACGCGCCGTTGCCGGAGTCGCAGATCTACGCGATGCCAGTGAATGAAAACGATCTGGAAGCTGCCGCTAACAGCTATGCGCGGACGCTGGAGAAAATCGCCGGTGCGCCGCCGGTGCTGGATTTGGTTCATCTTGGCCTCGGCGCGGACGGTCACACCGCTTCGCTCATTCCGGGCGACGCCGTTCTTGAAATCACCGACCGCGATGTGGCGATGACAGGAATTTACCAGAAGCGCCGCCGGATGACGCTGACGTATCCGTTGCTCCAACGCGCGCGGAAAATTCTTTGGGTCGCCACCGGCGCGGAAAAAGTGGAGATGCTGACGCGGCTATGCGCGGGCGACGTTTCCATTCCGGCCGGACGCCTTCGCCGCGATCAGGATTTATTGCTGGCCGATAAGCCGGCCGGTGCCCGGCTGCTCGATCAATAACTCATCCGGTCAATCTTCACCTTGCCCCGGAAAATCCAGTAGATACTCACCGTGTAGGCGAGCACGATGGGGATGCCGATGCACGCGATGACCAGCATGATGCCGAGGGTCTTGGTGGACGAGGCGGCGTTATAGATCGTCAGGCTGTTTTCCGGATTTGGCAGGCTATAGACCATGTTCGGAAAAATATTCAGCGCGAACAACGCCATCAGCGTGATGATCGCGGCGCACGAGGAGAGAAAGGCGCGTCCGTCGTTGCCGTGATGAAATTCGCGCGGGATGTTGGCGATTGCCAGCATGTTCGCCAACGCGACGGTGAAGAGCCACGGATTTTCCCGCACCCGCGCCGCCATGTGCGGCACGAACAGCAGCGTGGCCATGGTGAGCGTCACCGCGCAGATCACGAAGAAAATGATGCAGCGCATGGCCCAGCGGCGCAGTTTGTCATGCAGTTCGCCCTCGGTTTTCATCACGCCGTAGATCGCGCCGTGCATCATGAAGAGCGCCACCGTTGTGATGCCGACGAGCAGGGGATAGGGCGTCAGCAGGCCGAAAAAGGTTCCGGCAAATTCACCGCGCGCATCAATCGGCACGCCCCATGCGATGTTGCCGAGCGCGGTGCCGATGAGCAGCGACGACAGCACGCTGCCGCCGCAAAAGCTCACATCCCACATCTGCCGCCACCAACGCTCCGGGCGTTTGCTGCGAAACTCGATCGCCACCGCGCGAAAGATCAGCGAGGCGAGCAGCAACATCAGCGCGAGATAAAATCCGGAGAACACCGTCGCATAGACGTTCGGAAACGCGGCGAACAGCGCGCCGCCGCCGGTCACAAGCCAGACCTCGTTGCCGTCCCAAACGGGGCCGATGGAATTCAGCATGACGCGACGTTCTTCGTCCTTCTTGGTGAACAGATGCAGCGCGCCGATGCCAAGGTCGAAGCCGTCGAGCATCGCATAACCGGCGAACAACACGCCGACGAGGACGAACCAGATGGTGTTGAGATCAAAGTGCATGGAATTATTTCTTTTCTGGCAGCGCCAGTTTGCCGGACGGAATCAAATCATCCTCGTGCGGCCCGTGCTGGATTTTGTCGTTGAGCAGGTAGATGAACACGGCGAACAGCAGAAAATAAATGAAGGTGAACATGATCAGCGACGTGAGCACCGCCTCTTTTTTCACCACGGCGGAAAGACCTTCCGGCGTCCGCATCAGGCCATAGACGAGCCACGGCTGGCGTCCGACTTCGGCGGCGAACCAGCCGAATTGATTGGCCAGTTGCGGGCCGAGCACGGAGAACACGAGAATCCACAGCAGCCAGCGGCGTTCGTGCAGCGTGCCTTTGCGGAAATACAAAAAGCCCAGCGCCGCGATTCCGATCAACGCCACGCCAATACCCACCATGCCGTGAAAAAAGAAAAACGACGCGCTGACCGGCGGGCGGTCCTCCGGCTTGAATTGATCCAGGCCGATGACGGGCGTGTGAAAATTATCATGCGCCAGAAAACTCAGCGCATAGGGAATTGACAGGCCGACGGTTTTCTCATTTTTCTCATCCACCCAGCCGATGACCATGAGCGGCGCGTTGGAGGTCGTTTGGTAAAGTCCCTCGAACGCCGCGAGCTTGGCCGGCTGGTTTTTCGCCACGCCCTGCGCGCTGATATGACCGGTGGCTCCCTGCAATACCGATGCGACCAGCGCCACAATGAGGCCGAACTTGAGCGATTTGCGGGCGAACTCGATGTGCTTTCCTTTGAGCAAATACCACGCGCTGACGCTCACCACGAGAAACGCGCCCGCGCACCACGCGCCGCAAACGGTGTGGAACAAGCGCTCCATCGAGGACGGATTGAAGACCAGCTCCCAGAAATTAGTAATTTCCGCGCGGGCGTGCATGCCTTCGCCGACGATGTGGTAACCGGCCGGCGTCTGCATCCACGAATTCGCCACCACGATCCACACCGCGCTGAAATGCGCGCCGAGGCAGACCATGCACGTCGAGAAGAAATGCGTTTTGCGCCCGACCTTGTCCCAGCCGAACAGCAGCACCGCGAGAAAACCGGATTCGAGGAAGAAGGCGAAAATACCCTCCGCCGCCAGCGCGCTGCCGAACACGTCGCCGACGAAGCGCGAATAGGTCGCCCAGTTCGTGCCGAACTCGAACTCCATCACGATGCCCGTCGCCACGCCGATGGCGAACGTCAGCGCAAACACCTTCGTCCAGAAGCGCGCCATCTGGTGATAGATGGGATTTTTGGTTTTGAGCCACGCCGCCTCCATGATGACCAGCAGGACGCCCAGGCCGATGCTCAACGGCGGGTAGATGTAGTGGAACGCAATCGTTGCGCCGAACTGGATTCGCGAAAGAGTTAGCACATCCATACTTGAACCTAGTAGATTCCACGCTGATTGCCGGATGCCAACCCTTTTTTGTAGGAAACTGCCAAGTATTGCTTTGGCTGAAAACGATTAGAAGCTGCGCTGGCGGCGGATTTCGCGCGGGGAAAACCAGATTGCCATGCCATGGCCCGTGTGATTCCATGGGCCAAGTCGAATTTAATAACGCCATGTCACTACAACCCGTTCTCATTGCCGGCCTATGGCGCGCGGCGCAATCCACCGGAACCTTTCACGCGGAAAATCCCGCCACCGACAAAACGTTGCCGGCGGAATTTCCCATCAGCAGTTGGGCTGATTGCGAGGCTGCGCTGCAGGTCGCGACGGAAGCCGCGAGCGCACTTCGTCAATTAGCGCCGGAACAGATCGCAAAATTTCTCATGCGCTTCGCCGAGCGCATCGAGGCGCGTAAGACGGAAATCGTCGAGACCGCGCACGCCGAAACCGCGCTGCCCAAGGCCCCACGCCTCGGGGACGTGGAATTGCCGCGCACGACGAATCAATTGCGCCAAGCCGCCGCCGCCGCGCTCGAAGGTTCGTGGGCGTTGCCGACGATTGATGCCAAGCTCAATATCCGTTCCGCGCTCGCGCCCATCGGACCGGTGCTGGTGTTCGGGCCGAATAATTTTCCGTTCGCCTACAACGGCGTGGCCGGCGGCGATTTCGCGTCCGCTGTTGCGGCGGGCAATCCCGTCATCGCCAAGGCGCATCCGTGTCATCCGGCCACGACAAAGCTGCTGGCCGAGGAGGCGCTGGTGGCGCTTGGTGAAACCGGTCTGCCGCTGGCGACGGTGCAAATGATTTACAATCTCGCGCCGGAAGATGGCCTGCGACTCGTCGCCGATAAACGGCTGGGCGCGGTGGGCTTCACCGGCAGCCGCGCGGCGGGCCTGAAACTTAAAGCGGCGGCGGACGCCGTGGGTAAACCGATTTATCTCGAGCTCTCCAGCCTGAATCCGGTCGTCATTTTGCCGGGCGCGCTGGCGGAACGCGGCGAAAAGATCGTCGAGGAATTCACCGGCAGTTGTTTGATGGCCAATGGCCAATTTTGCACGAGTCCGGGACTGACCATTCTGCTCGCAGGCGATGGCGCAGAAAAATTCATCGCGGGTGTGAAGGCGAAACTTGAAACCACGACACCGGGAACTTTGCTTTCCGCCGGCGTGGCCAAAAATCTCGCGTCGAGCGTGCAGACGTTGCAGGCGGCGGGTGCGGAACTGGTCGCTGGTGGTTCGGCGCAAACCGGA
>Ga0068855_100006423_pt1 | contig 14313 bp, 14 predicted proteins | sample KBSCornC52_FD_66592 | JGI IMG/M metagenome (GOLD analysis project Ga0068855, IMG submission 66592) | Corn rhizosphere microbial communities from Kellogg Biological Station, Michigan, USA - KBS Corn C5-2 | ecosystem: Host-associated > Plants > Roots > Rhizosphere > Soil ... | reverse complement strand
CGGTGTGGCGCACGAAGTACGAGGGCTTCCTGCGCAATGTCGCGATCGCAATGGGCAATTCGCGAAATGCCAGTATGAAGGAGCCCCTCGAAAAATTGGTGCAACACTCCAATCCAATCATTTCGGCGACCGCACAAGCAGCCTTGTTCTTGCTCGCGGCGAGCCTCGCAACGGCCACTTCCAATTCGCCGGTGAGCCCGGGCTTCGAGCACTTCTATAACAACGAATACGACCAGGCGCTCGAATATTTCGAGCACGAACTCGCAGCGCATCCGGACGAACCGGACATTTATAACAACATCGCGCAGACGGTGCTGTATCGGGAAATGTTCCGCGACGGAGCGCTCGAAAGCCAGTTGGTAACCGGTAACAATCCGTTCCTGCGGACGGGCAAAATGGAGATTCGCGCCGCAGACAAACAGCGTTTCGCGGAATGCATCGATCGTTCCATCCGAGCCAACCAGGAACGCATCGCAAAAAATCCGCATGACGTCGCAGCATTGCGCGCGCTGGGTGTTGCACACGGCCTGCGCGCAAACTATCTGTTTCTGGTGGAAAAATCCTGGATGGATTCCCTGCGTGAAGCGACCGCCGCGCGGCATGCCAACGAACAGGTCCTCGACATCGATCCGCATCTGGTGGACGCGCGTCTGGTCCTCGGCGTGAACCAATATGTAGTGGGCAGCTTGCCGTTTTATATGAAGCTGATTGGTTTTCTGAATGGATTTCACGGCGATAGAGAAGGCGGCATCCGTGAGTTGGAAATGGTCGCGGAACACGGGGTGCAAGATAAATTCGACGCAAAAGTGTTGCTGGCCGTAATTTACCGGCGGGAGCGGCGGCCGGAGAAGGCGATACCGCTGCTCGAAGAACTGGCCGCGCGATTTCCTCGCAACTACCTGTTCCTGTTTGAGCAGGTGCAAATGTATAGCGACCTGGGCGATAAGCAATCGGCCCTGCGAGTCCTGGTGGACATCGAAAGACGTAGACACGATCGATTGCCGGGATTTGCGGAGCTGCCCGCGGAAAAGGTCGAGTTCGCGCGGGGCAACCTGTTGTTCTGGTATCGGGATCTTGATCCGGCGCTGGCGGACCTAAAGCATGTCACGGAAAAGGCCGATAGTCTGGATTTGAACACCGCAGTACTCGCGTGGCTTAGGGTAGGGCAGATCCAGGATATGCAAGGCCGTCATCCGGAAGCTATTGAAGCATATAAGGAAGCCGTAAAAACAGCGCCCCAGTCGCCGGCCGCCGAGGAAGCGCAAGGATATATAAAAAAACCCTACCGCCGAGGGCAAACTAAGTAGCAGAATGGTTTATGAGATATATCCGATAAGGTAAACACTGAGTAAACAAATGCAATCTTCCGCGCTCGTTGAACCCGCTGGTCCGAAATATGCTCTCTATCAGGAAATTTGCGAGCAATTGCATCACCTGTTGGGCGCCGAGAAGAACTTCGTCACAAATGCCGCGAACGCATCAGCATTGCTGTTCCAGATGCTACCGGACATCAACTGGGTAGGCTTCTATATCGCGGAAGGCAGTGAGTTGGTATTGGGCCCCTTTCAGGGCAAACCGGCGACCGCGCGAATCGCGTTCGGCAAAGGTGCGTGCGGTACAGCGGCAGTCCGCGCCCGTACAGTAACCGTACCGGATGTGAGCAAATTTGCCGGGCATATCCTTTGCGACCCTTCATCGCGGTCCGAGATCGTAGTTCCGCTGCTCAATTGGGGTAGGTTGGTGGGCGTTCTGGATGTGGATAGCCCAAGTTTGAAACGGTTCGATGCGGAAGACCAGGAAGGTCTGGAATCCGTAGCCGCCGTATTTCTGGCGTCCCTGACCGACAACGATCTGCCGGATCTGAGCGACGACGCCGCCCTTAGCTAGCCGTCTTTCCAAAACAGCTCGGCATCGGCGCGGCGTACATAGTTGGCGTCAAGCGCTGCCGGATCCTGCCATCCCGCCGGACCATCCATTTCCGCACACAAAGCTACTCCCGTCGCCAGATTCTCCGGATATGGCGTAAGCGGGACACCGAACGACGTTCCGACCGTTTCTGGCGAAACCAGCCGTAGCCCCGAATCATACACCGCTGTGTAGACTTCGCCCCGGCGCGCATCGATCACCGGCTGCAAATTACCGAACGAAGCCAATGCCCGGAGATTCGAGATGCCAGTGGCCGGTTTGCCTAACGCCGCCGCCAGCCCTTTCACCGCCGCAAGCCCGACGCGAACACCGGTGAAGGAACCGGGGCCGCTAGCCGCGGCGAAGCAGTCGATTTCTTGCAAGTGAACTCCGGTATCGGAGAGCAGGCGGCCAAGAGCCGGGAATATAAGGTGCGCATAGCCTTCCGAAGAATGAAGCGTAAGCTCGGACAGCGTTGCTCCTTCTCGGCGAAGGGCCAGACTTGCCTGCTGCGAGGTCGTATCAAGCGCCAGGATGGTCACTGCGTCAGGCGATAGACCTTGTTGAGCTCGTAGGCTTTACCGTTGGCGTTGATAGCTTGGACATGCAAGTTCAAGTTGGCGTTGGGGACCCGATTGATATTCATACCGGGGGGAACCGCAAAATTACCGGACGAACCCAATCCGAGGACCCGAGCACCGGCCCCGCCCGCAACGACTTCGCCCCACCAGATGTATTGCATAGTCCGTGTGGCGCGGTTGTTACGGGTTAGCTTGATCTTGAATGGGGTCGGAATACGTGGGTTGATCTGGTCGCCTGGAGGCTCCGCGATTTCAAATGGAGCTTTGGCGGGATCGCTTTCGACTTCCTGGACCGGAGGGTCCTGCGACTCGAAGTAATAGTAGCGGAGCATGTTTTCCTTGTGGCCTTCGCGCGGAATCTCCAACACCCAATCGTGCGCGTTGTCCGGGGTGGGGCGGCTGAAAACCTCGCCTTTGTAGTCCTTGAGCGGGATTTCTTCGCCGGTGATCGGATTGACCCACTGAGGATTGTATTTGTGCTTGGGAAGTGTAATTTCTACTACACCCGGAGTGGGTGCATAAGCCAAGTATTCAACTTCTTCCAGGCCGACGGCATGCGCACCGTTCACGTCGAAATAGGGCTCAAGCTCCCAGTGGCGGGTATCTGCCAGCACTTTCACCCAGGTTCGGATCGCCTTGACATTGACTTCGTTTTTTAAACTGTCGGCCGTGACGCTGGCATATTCGCCATTCGTTGTCGAAGTCCAAAGCTCGTGCCGGAACGCCTCCGGATCGGCCGTAGTAATGAGGTGGATTTCGGGCTGCTCAGTGAACTGGTGCTCCACTGCGGCAAAACCGGGATTGGGCGAGGCCTCGATCAGGAAGTTCATCCAACCATCGGGAAGGAAAGGCGAGGAGGTGACACGGGCATCGGTTGAACGCGGGTGCTGGAAGCCATCGTATTTTTGAAGCAGCCAACCGAGATCCTTCAGCAGAGGCCGAATGCCGGGAATGTCTTCAAAGTGCTCCACGCCCTGCCAAGTGACATTCAAACCCGCGTATCGTGCGCACAAGTAGCGCACTATCGGATCGAGCCGTTCGCCGGCACCGAAGGCAGGTGAGTCTACGGCGGATTGATCGGCGAGCAAGAGATCGAGCACGAAGCCCCGTGTGGCCGCGGCGAGAATGCGGTCGTCGAGTTCTTTGAAATAGGCAGGGTCCGGCTCGAGAGCGCTGGTAAACGGCTGCCCCGAGAGCAGAGTGCAGCGAATGTGCGTGAAGCCGTCGCTCTTGCGCGCATCGAGCCAGCTTTCGAGGCTTGCCTGATCGAGATGGAGAGGCAGCGAGACACCGAGCCAGAGATGCGGCTTCTTGTTGGTCGTGCGCCAGTGACGGAGGTTCGCAACGTTGACTAAGCCCGGGCCAGCGAAGTCGGCCACGTTGAATGCAACCTCATGATTGTCGTAGCGCTTGACGGAACTCGAAACGTGATAGTTCCAACTACCGGGCTCCGGAGGGGTAAAGCGGACGCGCAGCGAGCGGCCGTCATCGGAGAATGCACGCATCAGGTAAGTGGTCGCGCGGGGCGAGCGGAACTCGACGTTGAGCAGCTCGTCTTTGTAGGCTGAGGCGGAAGGCGGAAGATCACCGGACTGCAGGTCGAACCGCAGCTCACAGGGAAGAGAGGCGGCCGCGCCCTGGGTGCAGGGTGGAACAGAGACGGCAGATGCATTGAGGGCTACGAAGAATGCCAGCAGGCAGACTGGCCCCGAGCGAAGCATATGCTTCAGAATAGCTGGCGGAGCCGCTAGCGCTCCCAACGGATCGCTGCCAAAATGCACATTGAGTGAAACAAAATGGGGGGTAATTGTAACTAGACTATAGGAAGAGTACTGTAGCAACTTGCACGCCGCCGCAGACGTCTTTACAATCGGGACACACGATACCGGACAGAATACGTATCGACCGGGCTGTCGATAAGAAACAGCGAGGCTGCTTATGGACATCATTGGGGACAGGAAGTTCGTCGAAGTGCCTGGGGGCAAGACCCACGAGTTACCACCACTGCTCGTGAAGACAGTTCCGGATGTAAAGCGGCTCGACAAGATGATGGGTGTGGCCACCACGATCATCGAGCGGGAGGACATGGTCCCGGCCCTCACCTCGGATAGCATGGAGAGCGAGGAATCGGTCGAACGCCGCAAGATGGACCTGGCGCTTAACCTGGTCGATCAATACCTGGGTCTGCTGACTCACTGGAACTGGGGTGACGCGGTAATCGAATGGATCCGGCAATGCGAGATCACGTTCGGAACGCGGATGGAACTGCGCAACCTTCTCCGCAGCGATGTGTGGCCGCACGCGGGACGCAGCAGTTTCGTGACACTCCTCGAGGACAAGGCCGTGAAAACGGAAGGGGTGCAGCTCGAGAAAGCGGTCGGTTTGCGGCTAGCGTTCCGGCAAATGCCACCGATACGCTGCTGTTCCGACCAGTTTCTGTTTTACCTGAACAATTCAGTGGCAAACAGCGCCTATAAGACCTGGCTGGACATGACACCGAGCCCCATCTCATCGCTGCCACCCGAGCGGTTTGCCTTCGAGATCGTTAATATGTCGCTCGACGTGCACTAAGACGCGTCGGGCTCGGGCGATTCCTGGCTCTGCACAAATTCAAGTATGTCGAAGCGCTTTACTTCGCGGCCGGGGAAAAAACTGTTGATCGCGGCCTGCTCGTCGTCGAAAATCTGAAAGACTGTGCTGAGCTTGGTGAGAACCATGAGCTCCGCGCCACGCTTGGTCAGCCCAAGCAACCGGATGGCGCCACCGGCCTTCTCCATCTGAGATTGGACAGCAACGAGCATGCCCAGGCCAGTACTGTCGATGAACTCGATTTGTTTGAAATTCAGGATGACATTCTTCACCTGTTCTCGCTCGAGTTCGTTGAAGCGGTCGCGTAGCGCCGTCACTTCCGGGCCCTGCACCAGGCGGCCGCGCAAGTCGACGATGGTGACACCTTCGGCTTCGCGAGTATGGATCTCAAGGGGCATGTTGACGCCTTCACTATAGCGTCTCGCCTTGACAAAGGATAGTTCCCGCTACATACTCGACCAAAGATGATTCGTTGCGCGGCCGCGATAATGCTTATCGCCGCCACTTGCCAGGCGCAGTCGCCAGACCCGTTGCCCACCGTCAAGGTTCATTCGAGCGGGCACTTCCTGCAGACTGAAGATGGACGGCCGTTCTTCTGGTTAGGAGATACGGCATGGGAATTGATCGATCACACCACCCGCGAAGAATGCAGCTACTATCTGCACACGCGCTCTATGCAGGGGTTCACGGTAATTCAGACCGTGGTTCTAGCCGAATTTCATGGCGTGACAGAACCAAGCGCGCTGGGTGAGAAGCCTTTCGTCGACAACGATCCCACAAGGCCGAATGAAAAATATTTCGAGCGTGTCCGGGAGATCGTCGACGAGGCGGCATCCGATGGTTTGTATGTTGCACTCGTTCCCAGTTGGGGAGATAAACTTACCGCTCCCTGGGGCGATGGCCCACGGCTGTTCAGGTTGGACAATCTTCCGGTTGCGCATAACTACGCACGCTATCTGGCGGAAAAGTTGAAGGGCCGCACGAACGTGATGTGGATTCTGGGCGGTGACCGGCCACCGAAGCTGACTTCCCCGAGCAAATCGGCTCAGACTGCCGGATTCCCGCCAGACCAGGACTGGACTCCCATTTGGCGTGAAATGGCCAGCGGACTGGCGGAGGGGATGGGGCAAAAGCGGCTGATTCTTTACCATCCGCAAGGCGGTGCCGATTCGTCGCAGTACCTGCACAACGAGCCGTGGCTGTCGGTGAACGGAATGCAGAGCGGACATGGCAGTGGACATGATGTGCCGGTATGGGAATGGATCGCGCGCGACTATGCGATGACACCGCCGAAGCCGGCGCTCGATCTCGAACCGAACTACGAAGATCATCCTTACAATCCGTGGCCGCGCTGGGATCCGTCCACGGGCTATTACCGCGATCTAGACGTCCGCAAGCAGGTGTATCGTTCCGTATTCGCGGGCGGCTGCGGAGTTACCTACGGGCACCATGCCGTGTGGGGTTTTGTGGGCAAGCGCAACCCCGTCATCAATTTTGCGGACCGGGACTGGGTCGACGCGTTGCAGCGTCCTGCCGGAAGGCAAATGAAATTTCTGCGCGAATTGATAGAATCGCGGCCTTACTTTAACCGCATCCGCGATGAATCTCTCATCGTCGGAGATGCCGGGAAGGGCGCGCTGCATATCGAGGCCACTCGCGACACAGAAGGCAGCTATGCGTTCGTCTATTTCCCAATCAATGATTTAGCTGCAACTCTCGACCTGACCAAGTTGCGAGCGAAACGCCTGCGCGCGTGGTGGTACGATCCGCGGACGGGCGTCGGCACGCTGATCGGAATGTTGGATGCGGGACCGGAGGTTGAATTCCGATCGCTCCCCTATGGTCCGGATTGGGTATTGGCACTCGAAGATCCCGCCTCAGGATATCCGCCTCCGGGTCTCAAGCCCTGGAAGCAGTGACTGCGGCCGCTCCCATTTCGGCCAGTTCGATATCCTCAGCCTGCGGCAAGCCGCTCACCGCAATCGCGCCAATGACGCTCCCGTCATTCCAAACCGGAACTCCCCCGCCCCACCCAGTGAACCTGGGATCGCCGAAATAGCCGATATCGAAGCCCTTCTCTGGATTGCGAGCGGCATTGCCGATCTCTTTCGTGGGTTTGCGTTCGCGGGCGGCGCTGTAGGCCTTGTTCATCGCGATGGTGATGGAGGAAAGCGGCGCCCCATCCATGCGGGCGAACGCAATCAGATCACCATGCGAATCGCAAATGGCAATGACGCCCTTCTTCCCGCGATGGAGGATCTCAGCGCAAATGAGGTCGAGCGCGCGGCGTGCCTCCGTGTACTCAATTGTGGATTCAGTGATCATGGATCGAACTTACTACGTTCTTTGCGCATCCAACTAGCAGCGCAACTTATGTCGGATAGCATTCATCTATTTTCTTCATATAAGCTCGGCACACTCACGCTTCCTAATCGCATCGCGGTATCGCCGATGTGCCAATATTCGAGCACGGATGGCTTCGCGACCGACTGGCATCTGGTCCACCTCGGCAGCCGTGCGGTGGGCGGAGCCGGTCTGGTCATGATGGAAGCGACCGCGGTTTCGCCAGAAGGGCGCATCACACCCGGCGATATGGGTCTGTGGAAGGACACGCAGATCGCGAAATTGAAACAGATTACCGATTTTGCTCATTCACAAGGCGCATACATCGGAATTCAGCTCGCGCACGCAGGACGCAAAGCCAGCATGGCTGTGCCGTGGGAACCAGTGCGGCTGCTTCCGCCGGAACAAGGCGGCTGGACCGATGTTGTCGCTCCCAGCGCGGTGCAGTTCGACAGCCCATACGCGAAGCCTGCCGCACTGGATCAGACTGGGATCCGCAGAATTGTCGAAGCCTTTGGCGCGGCAGGACGGCGCGCGACGAAGGCTGGTTTCGATACCGTGGAAATTCATTCAGCACACGGCTATCTGTTGCACTCATTTCTTTCTCCGCTGAGCAACCGGCGGGAGGACGGATATGGGGGCACGTTCGAAAATCGCATTCGATTGTTACTCGAGGTGATTGACGCGGTACGCGGAGAATTACCCAGCAAATCGCCCCTGCTGGTTCGCATCTCCGCAACCGATTGGGCGGAGGGTGGCTGGGATATTGAACAATCGGTAGCGCTCGCTAAGATTTTGCAGGCCCATCGGGTCGATTTGATGGATATCTCCTCCGGCGGACTCGTGCCTTACGCGCAAATTCCAGCCGGACCGGGATTTCAGACGCCGTTGGCTGAACGGATTCGGCGCGAGGCGGGCATGCCAACGGGCGCAGTGGGATTGATTACCGGAGCGGCGCAGGCGGATCATGTGATCCGCACAGGGCAAGCGGATATTGTGTTGATCGCTCGTGAGTTCCTTCGCGATCCGTATTGGCCGTTGCAAGCTGCCGCTGAGATTCATCAAAAAATCGCATGGCCGAAACAGTATCTGAGAGCCGCGGCAACCGGGACAGTCCAGCGCAACGGTATTGTCGACGACTAGCCGACGAGGACGTCGGCCCCACAAAACTACGCCTAAAGAAGAAATTTGGCTGAACTTTGCGGATGCCGAATGAAAGCTTCTGCCTGGGGATGTCCGCTTTCGATTCCGCGGAAACGCGTGACCTGTGATTGCAGGGAATAGAAGCGATCGGGCGACTGCGAGGCGTGAGCGTAACAAGCGGCCCGTTTGCGCGCCTCGGTTGGCGTGATATCCACGTAGTCGGTCGGATGAAACAGCAGCGTGTCTTCACCGTCTGAGACTTCGTAGTAATACAATGCCGAGCGCTTTTTCATGTGAAACCATGCGTCATAGACCAAGGTAGATGTCGCGCGGTGATCACGATGATTGTCAATCGGCCATTGGGTGAAAACAATATCTGGATTTTCAGCCTCGAGCAGGCGGCGAAACGCATCGTAGTGAGTTTGGTCTACAACCGCTTCGCCGTCCGTCTGATCCGCGAAGCGGGCGTGCGCCTTCAGAATTTCGCATGCCCTTTGCGCTTCGGAAACACGGGTTGTGCTGCATGCTTTCGGCGTTTGGCCCGGGCATCCCTTCTCACCACGGTTGAGATAGAGGAGCGTAACGTCATGCCCCAGGTCGCTATATCTGGCGACGGTTCCGCCGCAGCCGTATTCGGGATCGCCAGGATGGCCACCGGCTACGATCACTTTCAACTTTCCCGAGACGCCCATGGAAACCGCGGCAGATGATCCGACGAGAAAGTTTCTCCGAGATAGGCGACGCATTCCACTATCGTCCTCCACGATAAAGTAGAGATTGCGACTGCGTAGGGGAGAACCATAGTGGCGTTGCTTCAGGCGCTCGGAGCGCCTCTTCCTGAACATCGCATCGCGAATATTTTCAAACCGCTCGCTACACCGGCGCAATCGGAATACCACATAGCGCTGTTGGTATTGGCGATTACAGGAGCAATCTTCGTAGTCGTAGCCGGGCTGATCGTGTACACCATCTGGCGATTCCGGCGTAAGCCTGGCGACGATGCCAAACAGGAGCCTCCGCAGGTTTATGGCAGTAATCAGATTGAAGTGGCTTGGACGGTAATTCCGATCCTGATCGTGTTTGTGTTGATCGGGGTTTCGGCGCGCGTGATTGCGAGTGTCGAGAATGCGAGTCCGCCGCCAGGCATGTTGAAGGTCACCCTCATCGGACATCAGTGGTGGTGGGAAGTCCGGTATCCGGATTACGGGATCGTTACCGCGAACGAAATCCACGTTCCGTCCTCAACTGCGACGTATCTGGAACTGCAAAGCGCCGATGTTATCCACAGTTTTTGGGTGCCACAACTGGCGGGCAAGACTGACCTGATTCCGAATCGCACCAACTACGCCTGGATAGATCCGCGCGAACCGGGGATCTATTTGGGCAATTGCGCAGAATATTGCGGAACGCAGCACGCGAACATGCTGCTGCGCGTGGTTGCGCAGGCGCCCGACGACTTCAAGCGGTGGACGATCGAGCAGCAAAAGCCTGCTTCAGGGAACGCGGCATTTCAATCACTTTCCTGCGTGAGCTGCCACACCGTGAAGGGAACGCCTGCGGTGGGTAAGTTCGGACCCGACCTTACTCACTTGATGAGCCGGCAAACGCTGGCCGCCGGCGCAATTACCAATACCCCGGAGAATCTGCGGCAATGGGTGAAAGATCCGCAAGCAGCGAAACCCGGGTCGCTCATGCCGAGTCTGCAATTGACGGATCAAGAGTTAGGGCAAGTCGTGAGTTATTTAGAGAGTCTGCAATAAGAATGGCTTCGATCGACTATCCACTAGACCGTACGCACCGGACGCAGCGGGAATTTTCTTTTTCGGAAACTCTCTACCGGTGGGTAGCCACGGTGGACCACAAACGCCTCGGGCTGATGTACATCGTGACAGCGCTGATCTTTTTGGTGATTGCGGGTTTGATGGCGTCAGTAATGCGTCTGCAGTTAGCGTTCCCGAATAGTCACGTAGTGGGCCCGGACACGTTTAACCGTTTGTTCACCATGCACGGCACGACGATGGTGTTCTTGGTGGGCATGCCATTTGTAGCGGGACTTTCGAATTATCTAGTGCCTTTGATGATAGGCGCGCGGGATATGGCGTTTCCCCGATTAAACGCGTTCGGCTTTTGGATTTTTCTGTTTGGCGGCCTCCTGCTTTACTTCAGCTACATCGGTGGGGGTGGGCTGTCCGGGCACGGCTCCGCGCCCGATGTTGGATGGTTCGCTTACGCGCCGCTGACGGCGAAGGCATTTTCGCGTGGCGCCAGCACGGATTTTTGGATTTTGGGGATTCTTGTGGCGGGCATCGGCAGCGTGGCCAGCGCGCTAAACGTGATTGTCACCACCGTCTCGATGCGTTGCCCTGGCATGACGCTGACACGCATGCCGATGTTCGTGTGGGTGATGCTGGTCGATTCGTGGTTGATCATCATCGCGATTCCACCATTGACGGCGGCGCAGATCATGCTGTTGATCGATCGTTTTCTAGGCGGTAATTTCTTCAACACACAGGCGGGTGGGTCAGCAGTGCTGTGGCAACACTTTTTCTGGATCTTCGGGCATCCGGAGGTTTACATCCTGATCTTTCCGGCGTTTGCAATTCTTTCCGAAGTCATTCCGATTTTTTCGCGCAAGCCGATTTTTGGGCGCCCGGCGATGGTGGGCGCCGTCGTCGCGATCGGATTCATCAGCCTGGGCGTCTGGGCGCACCATATGTTCGCGGTGGGCATGACTTCCTGGTCGAACACCTTTTTCGCCGCGTCGAGCATGCTGGTGGGCATTCCCACGGGCATCAAGATTTTTAATTGGACCGCCACGATGTACGGGGGAAAGCTTCGGCTCGATACTCCCATGCTTTTCTGCTGCGGATTCCTCCTGCAATTTCTGGTGGCTGGGTTGACCGGGATCATGCTGGCGGTGGCACCCTTCGATTGGCAGCTACACGATTCCTACTTTGTCGTCGGGCATTTTCACTTCACACTGATCGGCGGCCTGGTATTCGGGCTGTTCGCCGGGATTTATTATTGGTTTCCGAAAGCGACGGGCAAGATGCTGTGCGACAAGCTTGGCCGCTGGCACTTCTGGTTGTTTGTCATCGGTTTCGAGACAACATTCGTTCCGATGCATTTTCTTGGCATTTTGGGGATGCCGAGACGGATCTACACCTATGCTCCAGACCGTGGGTGGGATTTCTGGAATCTTGTCTCTTCGCTGGGCGTGATTGTACAGGCCGCCGCAATTGCCCTCTTTATCTGGAATGTGATCGATTCGCTTCGCTCAGGAGAAAAGGCGGGAGATGACCCGTGGGATGGCTGGACACTCGAATGGGCGACGTCGTCGCCGCCGCCAGAATACAACTTCGAGAAGCTGCCGGTGGTACGCAGCAGCCGACCTTTGTGGGATTTGAAGCACCCGCACGATCCGGATTGGAAGTTCGAGCAATAGCATGGCACAGGCACAGACGTTCAAGGGTGACGCACTCACGCTGGAGCAGGGCTGGCATATGCCGGACCGTGGCACGGTGGGCATTGCTTTCCTGATCATCACGGAGACTGTGCTGTTCACGATTTTCGTGGTAGCGTATCTCGTCTATATCGGCAAGAGCCTGAGCGGGCCGATGCCAAAGGATGTGCTTGACCTACCTATCCTGGCAACGATTTGCCTGCTTTCGAGCAGCATAACTATCGTATTGGCCGAGCACGCGTTGAAGAAGGGACACCTTGGCTCTTTCAAGCTGTGGTGGATCGCGACCATCGCACTTGGGCTTGAATTCCTGGGGGCTACAGGCGTCGAATGGCACAAGCTGATCTATAAGGAGCATCTGACGATCCGCACGAATTTATTTGGAACGACCTATTATTCGTTGGTGGGATTGCATGCGAGCCACGTAATCGTGGGCATGGCGTTTCTGCTGCTGGTGATGGCAGTGACGCTTGCAGGATTTCCGATTCACACGCAATTCCGAAGGGTGCGATTTCTCTCCTGGTATTGGCATTTTGTAGACGCCGTGTGGGTGGTAGTCTTTACGGTCGTATACGTGGTCGGCAGATAGTGGCACACGAATTACATCACGGCGAAGCAGGCGAACACAGCGAACAAACGCATATTGAGATGCCAGCGCCGACGTTCTGGCCCATGGTACTTGCTTTCGGAGTCGCGCTGCTGTTTGCCGGTATGGTGACGCATTGGGCAGTGAGCGCGACGGGCCTTGTGATCGCCCTGTGCGCGGCGATCGGCTGGTGGCACGATGTGATCCCCCGCGAACGGCATGAAGAGCAGCCAATCGAAGTGGGACTGAGACCGGAACCTATTTTGGTAGAGACTCGCTCGGTGGTGCGACTGCAACTCGGCGAAGGAGGTCACCGCAAGCGCATTCCGGAAAGGATACATCCTTACTCAGCCGGCTTTTGGGGCGGTCTGGCGGGGGGCGCCGCGATGGCAGGACTCGCCTGTCTCTACGGATTGATAGCGGAGCATAGCATTTGGTATCCCATCAATCTGCTGGCGGCGATGGTGATACCGGATTTGGGAAACGCTTCGCTCGAGCAACTTCGCACCTACAACGGACTGGCTTTCGTGGCGGCGTTTATCGGGCACGGTGTGATTTCGGTGCTGGTGGGTGTGGTGTACGCGGTGATGCTGCCGATGTTTCCGAAATATGCACCCTTCTGGGCAGGTATCCTGATGCCCTTGTTTTGGAGCGGCCTGGTGGCGACGACGCTCGATATCGTGAATCCGGCAATGAACGCTCGTATTAGTTGGCCATGGTTTGTGGCGTGCCAGCTTGGCTTCGGGTTGGTGGGCGGATTCGTCATCGCGCGCAGCACCAGCATCTCTACCATGCAGTCGTGGTCACTGGCCGAGCGGGCATTTCTCGAGGCGCCTCCCCGAGACGAGAAGTGATGATGCGGGCTTGTCGCAACGAAGCTGAGCCGGGCGAGGACGCGCGGCGCGGACCAGGAGGTCCGCCCCACTCAATGAGCCTCGCGCACCGCTCGGTTGTGCTGTTGCTGCTGGCGTTGTGGCTGGCGGGTTGTGAGCCGCGGGGTAAGCCGGCGGCACCGGAAAAGGAAGTGGCGGATTTTCAATCGTTGTTCCGCGACAATTGCTCCGGGTGCCATGGAGAGGACGGGCGCGGGGGGCCGGGACGCATTTTGAACGACGGCTTATACCTCGCGTTTATCCCAAAGGAGAGTTTGCGGAGTGTGATTGAGCGCGGGCGCGCGGGAACGGCCATGCCAGCTTGGGCCCGCGCCGAGGGCGGACCGTTGACGCCAGAACAGATTTCCGCCCTCGTGGATGGAATGGAACGTAATTGGGCGAAGGCGGTAAATTTGCACGGCGCCACGCTGCCGGCCTATGAATCCGGCGCCGCGACGGGAGACGAGACGCGCGGAAACAAGCTTTTTTTGCGGGATTGTTTCGCGTGTCATGCGAAGGCCGGCGTGGCGGGACCATTGACTGATCCAGCTTATCTGGCGCTGACAACGAAACAGAATTTGCGGACATCCATCGTGGTGGGACGCCCGGACCTGGGCATGCCGAATTACCGTGTGTTGAATCTCGGACGGCCTTTGAGTGAACAGGATATTGCTGATTTGGTGACGTACCTGGCGTCGGTTGGCAAGATGGGAGAAGCATCATCAAAATGAGCGCGGACAACGAACAAGGGAAAGAACCGAACCGAAGAGACTGGCTTTTTACGGCGGGTGTCGCGCTGAACGTGGCGGCAGGCGTCGCACTCGCCATTCC
>Ga0068855_100006420_pt1 | contig 14314 bp, 11 predicted proteins | sample KBSCornC52_FD_66592 | JGI IMG/M metagenome (GOLD analysis project Ga0068855, IMG submission 66592) | Corn rhizosphere microbial communities from Kellogg Biological Station, Michigan, USA - KBS Corn C5-2 | ecosystem: Host-associated > Plants > Roots > Rhizosphere > Soil ... | reverse complement strand
GGCATACCGTAGGTGTTTTGGAAGATGACTTGCACCGTATAGGGTGCCGAGCTGCCCGAGACCGTCGTATTGAGCCAGCCGTATGACGCTCCCTGGTTGAGGGTGATCGCGGTTGTCGGTGTCGCCAGCGTGCCGCTGCCGGAATTGCTCACGGTGACATTCTGGGCAGCTGGACTGTTGCCCTGATACGTCGTGCTACCGGTGACGCTGGTTGGTGAAATCGAGATGGTGGGCGTCGCAAAAGCGCACGAGCTCGCCGTCAGAAGCAATAACGGGAGTAGGAGCGAAAAGATTCTTGTGATTTTCAACAGAGGCCTCCTTTAGAGGGCATTGCATAGTGGGCATTGCATAGTGGGCATTGCATAGTGGGCATTGCATAGTGGGCATTGCAATTCGAGATACTGAAATATCACAGCATTAAAATCTCTGTCAATCACTTCCGCAAAATATTTTTTGAACCCGTCCAGGCGAAAGGTGCGTTTCAGTTGGTGCTTGGAGGCGGAGCCTCAGGAGGGGAGAAGACGCCGCCGGATAGAATACGGCGGATTTCGTCGATCAAAGCATAAGAGTGGGAGGGTTGATATGCCGAAACAGCGCTGGGGAGATGACCAGAGGCTGTTCGGTGAGGAGCCACCGCGTTAACCAGCATAACTAGACTCTTCAATGTATGATATTTCAGTACGCGCGTATATCTTCGAGGTTGTAGCTCTGTTTGACGAAGCGGAAAGCCTCCTCAATTTTCCACCTGGTTGGTTACGTTTCGACCGTCCGCCAAAGGCTTTCAAAGTCCCGCGCTCGCAGACCGGGGTTGATGACGAGCATCAGCGGCGGCTCCCCGAAGCCGACGACAACCACCAGCAGAGCTTCTGTTCCCGCCCCAGGCAGGCGAATCTGATTCTCCCGCGCTTTAGCGAGACCGGAGCGTACACCAACATGGTGGGCAAACGACCGAAACGGCAAGGGCCGCTTAGCCTGTACCACCGGGGTCGCCGTTGCAAGCGACAACCAAACGAGGCTTAACGTTTCCCTCGACTTGTGGGCTGCCAAGCCGGGAGATTATTTCCTTTTGACAGAGCTCAGCGGGCAAGAGGATTTCTACTCGTATCCGCTAAAGATCCAGTAGTCCGTACCGTCCACACGATACCCCACTGGTAAACCAAGACGTTTTCCTAGGCGCATACACTGCGGCATCGATCTCGGGCGAACACCTCATGCGTCCGCCCGGCCATCGCGCATGGGCATGGCCCGATCAAAGCTGTCGACCAAGACTAGACCAGTATTCGAGGTGCCGCTGGCAGCGAGCAGATCGCCAGATGTCTCACCCGCTCGGTCAGGAAGAGCTTTCGGACATTAAATGCAAACGCGCGGATCTCGTCTGACGTGTAACAGGCAAAATCCTTTTCCTGAAACGGCGGCCGAGCCGTCGTTGGCATCAGAAGTTCCGCCTTCCGCTTTGCGACCATGTCGGCGAATTGGATTGACGAGCCGGTGCCTTCAACCAGAGAGTGTCGTCCTGGGCCCAGAGATCATCGAGCAGGGCGCTCGAATTCGGGCCAGGTAAGGGATCGCGTCCTCCCTTCCTTCAAAGGACCTCGTCCGATCCACCAGCGCGGCGCGCGATGTTCGCAAGCCGTAGGACCGCCTCATCCTCGGTGGTCAATCAAAAGCGGCACTTAGGGTCACCTCAAAACCGGCCACTTTGAGGTTCTTCGTCACGTTTGGTGAACCACGATCGGTACTTTGCTTGGCGGAGTGATCGCAGTAGTAATGTGGCAGGCTCTGGCGGTCTCCGGCAGATGCCGCACATAGATCCGAACCGCCAATCTTGGTGCGGGAGTCGCGGCGGCAATGGACATGGCGCGTCCGCGGATGCGGTTGGGAAGAACTCTGCCAGGCAGACCCACACGTCTGTACCAAGCCCGAATGCAAAGCACGCCACATAGCCCAGCACTGGCACGAGCACCAGCACCGAGCGGCCTAGCAGATAGCGAAGCATCGCGCTAAATATGACAAGGCAAAGGCCCATTCCACCAGTGGCTGTCAGCAGCAAGGGCCGGTACCCGACCTTGTCGATAATCAAAAGGCCCACTATGGTAAAGAGCAGATTGATCACCCCACGAGCACGGTCATGCCCATCGCTTGCGAGGCGCTGGCGTCGGCGTGTTCCGCAAAGATGACGGCACCATAATCCATAATGTAGGACCGTATTGATTCCGGTGACCTGCTGGATGATCGCCAGCATGATGGTAAGCGCCAGCGGTTTGCGAAGCGCCCGGCCGAACAGTTCCCGGTAGGTGCCCGTCTCCTCCCGGATAGCCATAGTTATCTCGTCGGGTGTGCTCTCGATCCGGATTCCTGGCGAGATTTGCCGCAATACGGCGCTGGCCCGCTCCCGCTGGCGGTGTTGCAGGAACCAGCGCGGGCTCTCTGGAATCCAAAGCAGCGATGCGCATAGGCCACGGCAGGCAACGCACCCACAGCAAACATCCACCTCCAGTTGTCGGTGCCGAGACGGCCAATTCGAAGTTGATCACGAATCCAAACAGAATTCCGCTCACGAGTGCAAGCTGATTCATGGTCACCAGCCTCCCTCGGACGTGAGCCGGGCAATCTCAGCAATGTACATGGGGGGCGATCACCGACGCCGAACCAGCGGCCACATCGGCCAACACTCGGGCTGCCAGCAGTTGCCATAAATGCGCGGCGAACGCGGCGCTTAACGCAGCGGTGCAGAACAGGACCGCTGCACTGAAGAGCGCAGCTCTTCGCCGTCGCGATCACTCAACCATCCGCCCAAGGCTGCCCCCACCGCGCACCCCGGCAACATCACCGTAGGGACCATCTCGGTTTCAATTCGCCCCAGATGGAAGGCGGCCCACAGAAATACGAGCGCGCCATTCATAACTGCCACGTCGTATCCGAAGATCAACCCCGCGGTAGCCGCGCTTGCAGCCACCAACACGACAAACAGAGACACGTTTCTGTCTTGCTGCATGATCTTCACGTCCAAAGCACAGGTGAAAAACTCCGAATAAGGTGCGCAAGTGCGGTTTGATGGTGAAAGTGAATCGAATTGGGTCCGCGCAGCCAAAGCTCGCGCATTGTTTGGTTGATCATGCCGATATAGATCATTTTTTTGCTTGTTTAATTTCATATAATGCATTGGCGAGACTATAATCCCTTACATGAGCGCAATTCTTCCAATCAGCCCCAACCCGACTTTTGTCGACTGGAGCTCTGGCGACATTCGCGGGGAGGGTGTTGAAGAAGCCGTAAAGACCCTCGGGCAACTGGCTGGCCTGTTTCAGGATGAAGCGACCTGGCGCAGCATGGACCCTGAAACCGAGGTCTACCGGGTCCGCTTCTGGCGGCCGGTTCCGGACGGGACGACTGGCGGACTTTTCTGGGGCTCCACGGTGTTGCAGCCGGGCCGGGTAGGGGATGAATACTTTATGACCCACGGTCATTTCCACGCCATTCGCGATCGTGCAGAGTTTTACGCCACGGTAAAGGGCGTGGGGGCGATGCTGTTCATGGACGATGGCGGCAAGATCTGGAGCCAGGATATGACGCCGGGAACGGTGCACTACATCCCAGGGAACGTAGCCCACCGCGTTGCGAATACAGGAAACGAGCCTCTGGTTTTCCTTGCCAGTTGGCCCAGCGATGCAGGGCATGACTACGCTGGTATTCGCACCACCGGATTCAGCAAGCGCATGGTGCTGCGGGACGGTAGACCGTGCCTGATTTGACCGCTCTTGCAATTGACCTTGGCGGATCTCATGCTGCCTGTGCCGTGGTGCGCGGCGGCGCCATCGTGGCCGGCAAAAGCCTGCCCGCGGATGGCGCATCCGGTCTGGCCTCTTTGCTGCCCGCAATCAAGGAAACCCTGTTCGAGTTGCTGATGGCGGCTCACATCGATCGCGCCGAATGCTCGGCCGTTGTGCTTGGATTTTGCGGCATCGTGAGCGCGCAGGAGAAGCGCGTGCTGGCTACCAATGAGAAGTTCGACGACGCAACGGGCCTCGACCTGGACGGATGGTTTGAGCGAAGTTTCGGAATGCCCTTCCTGCTGGAGAACGATGCGCGGCTTGCACTGCTGGGCGAGTACAGGTTCGGCGCGGCGCGCGGCGCCCAGGATGCGGTCATGGTGACGCTGGGCAGCGGCATTGGCGGAGCGGCTCTGCTGGGCGGCCGCCTGCTCGACAGCAAGCATGGCCTTGCCGGTGCCATTGGGGGGCATTTGCCCGTGGTTCTCAATGGACGGCTCTGCTCGTGCGGTAATCGCGGATGTGCCGAATCTGAAGCCTCGACTGCATTCCTTCCGGAGATCTACGGCCAACAGCGGGGTGGTCCGGCGGGAATGCTCAGCAATAAGAAAGCAATTGGCTTTGCCGATCTCTTCCAGGCGGTCGAAGCCGGCGATGAACCTGCTACCGCATCGCTCGAACACTGCCTGCACGTCTGGTCGGTGCTGACGGTCGCACTCATTCATGCATACGACCCGGAAGTCGTCGTCTTTGGCGGTTCGGTGATGAAGCGCGCCGGGGAGATTCTGCGGCGCCTGCAGGAGTACGTGAATGCGCACGCCTGGACTCAGGGGCGCGCAGTACCGCTGCGCGTTGCCGCGCTTGGCTCCGACGCAGCGCTTCTCGGCGCTCTTCCACTGGCGGAGTCCATCCTTTGACGCATCGACCCAATTTCGATAAACACCCTGCTGTGACGATCTCGCAGACAGAAGGCGACTGTGCTCTTGGTTGGAGCGAGATCCTCGATCGTCTTCATGCGCATGGCGATGCCCAGCGAATCGCGATTGAATGCTATCCAGGCGTGCTGCTTGAGCCTTTGCGACGTGAACTCGTTGCGCGACTTGCGCCGAAATTGGTGCTGGAAAGCGCGGAGGCGATGTTGCCGGCGTCAGCAATCGAAGCGAAATTCGCAACAGTATTAGGCGACGATCCGGTGTTTGGCCGCATGACTCCGGTCGTGCTCGATGAGTTCTTCGATCCGGAAAAGATCGCTCGCGCTTGCCGTGTTGCAGAGAACACACGGGGCCGGGTGGTTGCCATCGGCACCGGCGCTACATTGCTTCTGCCTGCCTGGGATCTGCTGATCTATGTGGATGTCGTGCGCTGGGAGATTCAGCAGCGGCAGCGTCGCGGGGAGGCCCCTAGCCTCGGGATTGCGAATGCGAGCGCGCCGCCCGGGCAGCTTTACAAGCGCGCGTTCTTCCTCGATTGGCGCGCCGCCGACGAAAAAAGGCACGAGATCTACGATGCCGTCGACTTCTGGATTGACGGCAAGCTGCCGGAACAGCCGGCGATGCTTAGCGGGGAAACATTGCGCTCGGCGCTCGACACGGTAAGCCGACGTCCGTTTTGCCTCGTCCCCTTCTTCGATCCTGGCCCATGGGGCGGCCAATGGATGCGACGCCATTTCGACCTACCCGACGGTCCCGCGAATTATGCATGGTGCTTCAACTGCGTGCCCGAAGAGAACAGCCTGGTACTGCGGTTTGGCGCGCGCGTATTTGAATTGCCGGCTCTGACGCTCGTTCACGAATATCCGGATGCGCTGCTGGGCCGCCGAATCGTTCGCCAGTTTGGCGCTGAGTTTCCCATTCGTTTCGACTTCCTAGACACCGTGGAGGGCGGCAACCTGTCGTTGCAGGTTCATCCGCTGACCCAGTACATCCGCAAGGAGTTCGGGCTGTCTTACACGCAGGACGAAAGCTACTACATGCTGGATGCCGCGCCGGATGCAACCGTGTTCCTCGGTTTGCGCGAGGGAATTGACTCGGAGGCCATGGCTGCCGACCTTCGCGCCGCTCAGGCAGGTGGTCCCCCATTCCCTGCGGAAACTTACGTGAATGTGTGGCCGGCGCGCAAGCATGACCATTTTCTTATTCCGGCAGGGACTATCCACTGTTCGGGACGCAATAGCATGGTCCTCGAGATCAGCGCGACGCCCTACATTTTTACCTTCAAGCTGTGGGATTGGGATCGACTGGGCTTGAATGGTCGGCCTCGTCCAATCCATCTCGAGCACGGCCTCAGGAACATCCAGTGGAACCGCACCACGAACTGGGTGCGCGAACACCTGATCGACCAGAATGCGCCAGTGGCCTCAGGCGAGGGTTGGCGCGAAGAACGGACCGGACTGCATGCACTTGAGTTCCTGGAGACGCGACGTCACTGGTTTACCGCGCCGGTGCACCACGATACGCAAGGCAATCTGAACGTGCTGAATCTGATTGAAGGAACCGCCGCGATCGTGGAAAGCCCCACGGATGCGTTTCCGCCGTTGACCGTACATTACGCTGAGACGTTCGTTGTTCCCGCCGCTGTTGGATCTTATACCGTCCGGCCTGTCGCGGCCGTCGAGAAGCCGCTGGCCACCATCAAAGCCTATGTCAGGGAAGGTGCATAATGTCCGCGCCGCTGGAATTCTATCCCGACTTGCCGCTGCGGCTTTCAGAGACTGAACTTGCGTTCGAGTATGGCCGCGGTGTCTTCGGTCCCGAGCCGGAGATGCGACGGCTGGATGCTATTCGTTCGAGTCTGCGCGATCCCCAATGCAGCGGGCCCGATCCCGTCTACGGCATCGCAATGGACATTGGACGCACGGCGGACCGTCCTTTGCTGGAGGAGCGCATGCTACTGTTCGGTGCGGTTGTGTATGCAGCCGGCACTCTTGGCTCCGAGCCGGTTCGCTCTCAGGGGCACATTCACGCTGTTGCCGCACACAGTGGCTGGTCACCACCGGAAATCTTCGAGATATGGAGCGGGAGGGCGATTGTCTATGCGCAGCAGCGCGCTGAAGACGATCCGGGACGCTGCATCGCTATCCTGGCGCAGGCTGGCGACAAGGTGGTAGTCCCGCCTGGATGGGCGCACTGTGTCATCAATGCAGACCCGAGCCGCCGCATGTCGTTTGGCGCGTGGTGCGACCGCCAATACGGCTTCGATTACACCGGGGTTCGCGCTCATCATGGCCTGGCATGGTTTCCGGTGCTGACCGAATCAGGCGCGATTGGGTGGCAGCCTAACGAGCATTATTTGCAATCCACGCTTGAGCATCATGAACCGCGTGTATACCCGGAACTCGGGCTGGATTCCTCGCGCAGTCTTTACGGCCAGTTTATCGACGATCCAAATTCCGTGATGTTTGTGGCCGATCCGGAGCGCGCGACAGATTGCTGGCCCACGTTCACACCCTGACAAGGATCATGCGCGGCGGACCTCTATACCCTTTTCGATGAACGGCGCGACCATCTTCTCCGTCGCGCCGGTATCTGTAATCAGCATCTCGATGGCATCGGTTGGACAGATGAGCCAATTGCCGAAAACCCCTAACTTGCTGTGATCGGCTACAGCAATCTTGCGCTTGGCCTGCCGGACCATGCTGCGGTTAATCTCCACCTCATCGCCGTTAAGGCAAGTCAGCCCATTTTCGGCATCGATGCCATTTACACCCAGGAACAGTACATCGACAAAAATTCCGCTCATGGCAGTAACTGCTGCCGCCCCGACCAGCGAAAACCAGTCTCCACGCAAATGACCGCCGGTTACGAAGACATGAATGTCTTTGCGGTTGCTCAACTCCATGGCCACATTTATCGTATTCGTCACAACGGTGATGCCCCCAAGCATTGGCAGGCTACGCACAACTTCAGTGGTGGTCGTGCCCGCGGTGAGAGCGATTGTGTCCCCCGGAGAGATGAGCTCCGCCGCGGCCATGGCTATCCTTCGCTTTTCATCGGCAAAGCTCCCGACCTGTTCCTGAAATGAACGGTCATGACGAAATGCCTCGTAGATCAAAGGCTCGATGGGAATCGCTCCGCCATGCGTTCGCCGCAGCAAGCCGCGATCCTCGAGTTCCTGCAGATCGCGGCGGACTGTCGCCAACGAGACCTCCAGCTTGTCGCGAAGAACTTCAACCGAGACACCACCTGCCTGACGAAGTTCACGCAGGATGAGTGCGGTACGGTTCGATCGTTTGTCGCTGTCTTCAGCCATTGAGTCCGGTCTCAGGATAACGCCGAGTCTGAACTGTGTCGATTCTCTTGGGCTGCTTACTGCCTTTGCTTAATCAAGGGTGGTGAGTTTGTGTCAGCTTCTCCGACCACGCCGGGCTGCTGAGACACTCGCGATTTATGCATCTCAAGGTGCGGCACCGAACGAGTCACTGCGGCGGAATGAGTTTGAAGGGTGAAACTGCAGCCGGCCTCGAGCTTACGACTCCCGTGCCTTCGCGTACGGTGTAGAAACGATCAGCAGGCAGTTGAAAGAGTACTTCCTTTGCGCCATCTGGCCACTGGATCTCGACCTTGTCCACCTTGAATCGGTCACCAAGGCCAAAGTGAATGCGCAGATCGTGCTGCGATAGGTAACTGCCGCCGCTCAGCACTTCGCCCAGTTGCACCAGGTCACCCGCCGTCGCCCGCACCCGCGCATTCAGAGCCAGCCGGTTACATTTCACGCCTTCCAGTTGAAAGCTGATCCAATGATTTTGCGGACCTCCCACAGGGCGCAGAATCATCGGTTGACCCACCAAGTTTTCAACCACGGCTTCCATCTTTCCGTCGTTGAAGAGATCACCGACGGCAACACCGCGGCTTACCTGGGGGATCTGAATTGCCGGCCCAACCCGCAGGCTCACGTTCTTGAACGCCCCATCGCGTTGATTCAAAAACAGCAGCTTCGGTTCAAGATAGCGAGTGGATGTGTGCGTGCTGTTCACTTGCGGATACACATGACCATTTACCTGAAAAAGATCCTGCCAGCCGTCGTTGCTGAAGTCCACAAACGCATTGCCCCAGCCCACATACCCCTGCGTGCCCCGCGCAATGCCGGACGCGATCGAAACGTCGTTGAAGCTCATGTCGCCCTCGTTCTCATACAGGGCGGCATACTCTGTGTCGAAGTGCGAAATCAGCAATGACATGCGCCCCGTGTGCCGGTAGTCACCCAGGGCCACCCCCATGTTGGCCTGCTCCACACCGTCGTCGTTGGCGGCCACGCCGCTGATCAGCCCTTCGTCCTCAAACTTACCCTTGCCGTCGCCATGGTACAGGTAATTCGCCTCGCCGTCGTTTGTCACGAACAGATCAAGCTTCCCATCATTGTCAAAGTCCGACCAGATCGCAGTCAGCCCGTAGCGCTGCTCCGGATCGTCCACTCCTGCACTCTTTGAGACATCGGTGAAGATCCCGTCGCCGTTGTTGTGATAAAGATTGTCGGGGGCGCCCTTCAGCCCGTGCGGCCCGCACTGCACATCCAATCCCAGATACTTGCACGACTTGCTCGAGTCGCTCGAACCGAACGCCGGCAGGTTGTCCAGTCGAAAATCCACGTAATGCGAGACGAACAAATCTGCCCAGCCGTCGTTGTCATAATCTCCAAACGCCGCGCCCGTCGCCCAGCCGTGATCGCTCCCCAGTCCGCTGGCCTTGGTCACGTCGGTAAAGGTTCCATCGCCATTATTCCGGTACAGCACCACGCCGTCCAGGCACGTCACCAGCAGGTCCGGCCGGCCGTCGTTGTTGTAGTCGCCAACGACTGCGCCCATCGCCCAGCATGGATACCCCACGCCCGCCTTGTCGGTCACGTCCGTAAATGTGCCGTCGTGGTTGTTGTGATAGAGTGCGCTCCGTCCCCTCACTCGGTGTAGCGCCATCTCCACGCTCTGCGCATTCGTGAAATAAATGTCTGGCCAGCCATCACCGTCGTAGTCAATCAGCGTCACGCCTCCGCTCATTGACTCGGCAATAAACTTCGCCTCCGGGCTTGACCGGTGGTCGAAATGGATCCCCGTCTCCGCGGTAATGTCCACCAGTTTCGGATAGTTTGGAAGCGGGCCCGTCTCCGCTCGCTCGGCCTCGGCCTTCTCCTGCTCCGCCGGTGACAGGGGTGTCGCTGTCCCCATCTGCGCCAGCGCCGCTGCGTGCACGCATAGAAGCGCAAACGTTGCGCACAACATCAGCGGTCCCCTCCTCTGCATCCTCAGGGCCGACGCAATCCTTCGCGCTTCAGAACTACTTCTCATCCGGCTCGTCTGCGTGAATCTCATTCGGCACAATGAACAGATCCTTCAATTGAGCGCGTAGCTTGTCTTTCAGGTCTTTCAGCTTCTTAAAGATTTCAATTTCCCGCTTTGCATCGTCCATCCGCCCTTCCTTGCGATAGAACGTGCCCAGACGATAGTGCGCAACCGCGTTCGTCGGATCTTCCTGGAGGGTCTGCTGCAGCAGCGGCAGGGCCTTGTCCGCCTGGTTCAGCTCGATCAGCGTTTTCGCCAGTCCCAGTTTGGCGTCCGCATCGCCTGGCTGCAGCTTCACCGCTTTGCTGTATTCCTTAAAGGACTTTTGGAAATCTCCCTTCTGCGCATCCATTTCGCCCAGCCGGCACAGCAGCTTCTCGTCCCGCGGATTCTGCTTGAGTGCGAGAAGGTATTCCTGCTCGGCTTCCTTCTTCACCGCCATGTCCGGCGACGTGTGCAGCAGTTCCGCCAGCTCAAAATGCACGCCCGGCAAATGCGAATCGATGGCAATCGCCTTGCGATAGTCAGCAATCGCGTCGTTTGTCTTGCCTTCTCGCGTCTCTTCGTGCGCCATCATCTGGTGCATCTGCGCCGATTCCGGCGCATGAATTGCCAACGTCAGCATCGCCTCGCCCGCCAGGTCTGTGTGCGTGCGGTACGCCGCATACAGTACCTCCGGGTCGTTCGGCGCTGCCTTCCGCAACTTCGCCAGCACGGACGCCGCGTCGTCAAGATCACCGGTTTGCGTATACAGACTTACCAGTTCAAGGCCCACCTGCACTTTGAACTTTTGATCCTCGATCAGGGGAAACGATGCTTCCAGGTCTTTGCGTCCCTGATCAAAATCCAGCGTGTTTACTTCCGCCAGACCCAATAATCCCTGAATCTTCGTCAGATCCGGCTTCCCCAAAAGAGCGGCGCGAAAATGGGGAATGGAGTCCGCCAGCTTTCCCTGGAAGAATAGGAGAACCCCCAGGTTGCCCTGCGCGCCCACGTTACTCGGATCGATCGCCACCACCGTTTGCAACTCGGGAATTGCCAAATCGGACCGCCGCTTTTGCAGGTATTGCTGTGCCCTGCGCGAATGCAGTTCGATTTCATTCTTTTTCTCGGATATCGTCTGGCCGTGAGATGGAATGCCCACACATGTGAAGAGAAGCAGAGTCAACCAGCACAGGAACATCCTCCTAGCTAGCGTCGCATCGCTCCGACACTGCCCCACATTCGCGGATTCACGAACCACATCGCTGAAATACGCAGCAAATACGCTCAAGCTCCACCCGTTAACTCAACGCGTCTTCTGCTTACCGTCGTTTTCTTTTCTCTCCCTGACAAAGGGTTGGCGATGGCCTTTAACCAGCATTTGCCAATCGACTGTGGAAATCGAAATTCGCAGCAATATGTTTGCTGACCGAGACCCGGCAACTCAAATGGGGCCTCCGTCTTCGCCAGTTGCCGGCCGTCTCCATCTTCTAAGACAATCGAGATCACGCCGGACGCCGGATCTGCATAGTCGTTGATCATCATGACCTCAAGTTCTTGTACCGTCCCCGCTTGGACAGTCGGATGCCAGAAATTAATATATAGACCGATGGGCCTAAACGCGTTTGTCATGTACTCTTCGAAATGCGGCTCAAGCTTGAGGTCTCTCACATCCTGGAAGTTGTCACTCGTCGCTCCATCGGGTTTCGAATAGGCCAGATATACAAAATGCATGACCGCCGCAAAGTGACGGTAAGCTCGCCAGTACTCCGTCAGCCCCGAGATTAGGTATGCGTACGCTTCGAGACGATCCTCAGGAGTTGCGCTCGAAGGAAGAATCTTCTCCCAAACCTTCTTGGTCAACGTTGTAGGGCTTCCGTCGCGGTTGACCCATAGCCATCCATATTCGTTCAAAATGAGCGCATGCGCTGTAGGCGGGCCAGAAAGAGCGCGATCCGCGCCTGCTCTGAATTCAAGATCTTCCATCGAGTCAATGTGAATCTTGTTCCCGTGAGATGGTTCAAACAGGTAGGGATGCTGCTCCACTGGATCATCCGGACCGGCCGGGGGGTTATAGCTGTTCTCCCAGGGGCGGTCCGACAAATCCAATGTCCTGACCTCAGGAATGATCTTCGCGGATAAGTCTGGGAACCAACTCTCATTGCTCGCGTCCCAAATCGCGACGCTCGGGTGGTTGCAATTGTCCCGTATCCATTCCGAGAATTCCAGGATCAACTGCTTTTCATCGTAGACTCTAAAGGTCTCAGCCGCTCCCGTTGGACGTGGGCCAGTCCAAATGGGGTACTCGTATTGAATTAACAGACCTGCCTCATCGGCAATGTCTAACCATTTATCCGGAACCGGCCCAATACAAAAGCGAAAGCAGTTCCAGTTCAGTCGTTTCGGTATGTCCGTCAAAAGCTTTCTTACCCACGATTCATCCCATGGCAATCTACCGGAAACTGGATCTTCAAAAAAGCGGTGCAGAGTAATATTGGAGCCTCGGAGGAAATACGGTTTCCGATTCAAGTAGGCGCGTTGCGAGGGTGTGTCAAAACGAAACTCTCGCATACCAAATCTTGTGTTCACACTATCTGCACTTGTATTTACTTCCAGGTGATAGAGCTGAGGATCATCCGGCCACCATAGTCGTGCATCCGGTAATGGAATGTTCACCTTGAATACCTTCTCAGCGCCGGCCTCGAGAGATATTTGATGCGCATGGTGTTGAATAACCTGCGCTGAATTGCAAGGGCGTACTGTAAATCTTAGGACAGATTGTATGGGTTCAGCACTGTAGTTCTTAACTCTTGTTTGCACCAATATTTCACACGGCGAGATCCGAGGTGCAACCTGAACACTTTCAATTGCAGGATTATCGCTGAAGTATACGCTCACCTCATCGTAAATTCCGGGAGTCCATTCCTTTTTCTCCCAATCGATGCCAGCGATGACCCCATGGGGCAGAACACCCGGATGCGCGCCGACCCGAACGACAAGTTCATTCTCCTCGGACCACCGGATCTTTTCCGACAGATCGAAATGCCCTGCCGTAAAACAACATGAATGTTCGCCAATTTTGCTTCCATTGAGCCATACGGCCGTCCCAAACTGCGCCTTATTTACCTTTAGTCGGGCCAATTGGCGAATAGACGGCGCAACAAATGTTGTGCGATACCAGAAGTATCTTCGCTTCTGTTTGGTAAATCGACTTAGATCACTTGCCGGAATTTCAGGAATGCGCGGGTGTTCTTCTATCGCGTTTTGACTTAACTCCCGAATCCACGAACCACCATCAAAATCGTCAACGTCCAGGAAAGGCGGAGTTGATGAATGGATAAGACCAGGCACGTCAACTCTATGAGAGAAAGAGTTCGGGATGACGTCAGCAGAAATAGAGTCATCGATCTCCCATGTCCCATTTAGCGACAAGATTGTTCTCTCGCCCCTCTCGCCGGCAACGAAGGGGGCATCGCTACCCGTCGCGGCCGGAATAGCCAATTGAGGCAAATATTTGTGGGAGACTCCACTCCCAATCAGCAGGAGAAACTTGCGCCGATTCATGGTTGACCCTCTTCGATTTGTTCCCGCCGGCGCGCCGCTATCCGCGACTGGGCCCTGCGTCCTAGCATGATGTCATCCATGCTTTATGGTGACATTTTGGGAAGTACTTCACAGTGATGTTCCTCCCGTTTTGGCCATCCTTTATACCAACGGAGGTTTGGACGTTATCTCCTCCGAGCTATTCCCAAGATCATGCAGAGAATGGAACCATCTCCGATGTCAGGGAGACCAAATCGGCTCTGGGCCTTTAACTCTGCAGATCAGGAACAGTGAGTCGAGAAGTGGGGGGAGACGACATAGTTTGCCGTCTCCCCCTTTTTACCGTCAGTCCTGAGTTTTAGAACGACAGGCGCGCTCCGAGTTGTATTTTACGGCCGGAAACGCTGCTGTTTGTGATTTGGCCGGTGACAGGGCCAGTGTAAACTCCGGACGAATCAGCCGACCCAAGAGTAGTCGACCCCGGTACCGACCAGGACGTGTGGTTGAATACATTGGACGCGTCGCCCCGAATCTGGATTTTGACGCCTTCCCATGGCAAGGAGAAGTACTTGCTGCCGGAAAGGTTCACCACACTCGATCCAGGCCCGTACAGGCTATTCCTTCTTACATTCCCGAAGGTTCCGTTCGCTGGCTTCGTGAACGCTCCCGGGTTAAACCACTCGTTGGTGCTCCGGTTTCGCGGCTTCCAGCTGACTCCAGGATTCCAATTCGGAAATTGTGAACTGCC
>Ga0068855_100006419_pt1 | contig 14315 bp, 13 predicted proteins | sample KBSCornC52_FD_66592 | JGI IMG/M metagenome (GOLD analysis project Ga0068855, IMG submission 66592) | Corn rhizosphere microbial communities from Kellogg Biological Station, Michigan, USA - KBS Corn C5-2 | ecosystem: Host-associated > Plants > Roots > Rhizosphere > Soil ... | reverse complement strand
TCTATTCGCACGGCGGTGTCGACTATCGCGGCCTGCTGCGCGCGGGGCTGGCCAACCTGGGCCGGATCAAGAGCCAAGGCGCCTCGACCATCACCATGCAGGTGGCGCGCAACGTCTATCTCTCATCCGAAAAAACATTCACTCGCAAGCTCTACGAGATCCTGCTCACCTTCAAGCTGGAGCATCTGCTCTCCAAGGACCAGATCCTGGAGATCTACATGAACCAGATCTTCCTGGGCAACCGCGCGTATGGCTTCGCGGCCGCGGCCGACGCTTATTTCGGCAAGCCCATGCGAGATCTGACGATCGCCGAAGCCGCGATGCTGGCCGGACTGCCCAAGGCGCCGTCGGCCTACAACCCGATCAGCAACCCCACCCGGGCTCGTTCGCGCCAGCTCTACATCATCCAGCGGATGCAGGAGAACGGCTTCATCACGGCGGAGCAGGCCGAAGCCGCCAAGAAGGAAGAATTGAAGGTGCGCAGCGGCAACGACAAGACCGGCGTGCATGCCGAATACATCGCCGAAACCGTGCGCCAGCTGGTGTATGCGCAGTATGGCGAAGAGGCCTACACGCGCGGGCTGAATGTCTTCACGACCATCAATGCCGCGCAGCAGGACACGGCATACAAGGCGCTGCGCAAGGGCATCATGGATTACGAGCGGCGCCAGATCTACCGCGGCCCCGAAGAGTTCGTGGAACTCCCCAGCAGCGATGCGGATGCGGACGACGCGATCGACGACGCCTTGGCCGACCACCCCGATAACGGCGACGTGATGTCGGCGGTCGTGCTGGAGGCCAATCCGAAGAAGATCGTGGCGATGCGCTTGAACAACGAGCGGGTGGAAATCGTGGGAGAAGGCCTGCGGCCCGCGCAATCGGGGCTGTCCGACAAGGCGCCGCCGAAGATCAAGATCCGGCGCGGCGCGGTCATCCGAGTCGCCAAGACGCCGAAGAACACCTGGGAGATCACGCAGTTGCCCGAGGTCGAAGGCGCTTTCGTCGCGCTCGACCCGCGCGACGGCGCGATCCACGCGCTGGTGGGCGGCTTCGACTTCAACAAGAACAAGTTCAACCACGTCACGCAAGCGTGGCGCCAGCCCGGGTCGGGCTTCAAGCCATTCATCTATTCGGCTGCGCTGGAAAAAGGGTTCACGCCGTCCACCGTCATCAATGACGCTCCGCTGTTCTTCGACGCCGGCGTCACCGGGGGCCAACCGTGGGCGCCCAAGAACTACGACGGCAAGTTCGAGGGGCCGATGCCTTTGCACACTGCGTTGGCCAAGTCGAAGAACATGGTCTCGATCCGCATCCTGCAGGCCGTCGGCACGCAGAACGCGCAGGACTGGATCACGCGATTCGGCTTTGACGCCGACAAGCATCCGGCCTACTTGACCATGGCATTGGGCGCGGGATCGGTCACGCCGATGCAGATGGCCACCGGCTACGCGGTGTTCGCCAACGGAGGTTATCGCGTCAATCCCTGGCTGATCACTAAGATCGCCGACCAGCGCGGCAAGGCACTGGTGGAAAGCCAGCCGCCGCTGCCCAATGAGTCGGTGCGCGCCATCGATGCGCGCAACGCATTCATCATGGAGCGGCTGTTGCAGGAAGTGGCGCGCTCCGGCACGGCCGCGCGCGCTCAACGCGAACTCAAACGCACCGACCTGTACGGCAAGACCGGCACCACGAACGACCAGCTCGACACCTGGTTCAACGGCTTCCAGCCGACGCTGGTCGCGATTGTCTGGATGGGCTACGACAATCCGCGCTCGCTCGGCGATCGCGAAACGGGCAGCAGCCTGAGCCTGCCGGTGTGGATCAACTTCATGGAAAGCGCGCTCAAGGGCGTGCCGGTGATGGAGCCCTCCGCGCCCGAAGGTGTGGTCAATGTCGGCGGCGAGTGGTACTACGAGGAATATGCGCGCGGCGGAGGGGTGAGCAACCTTGGCGGAACGTCTCTTGACGGCACGCCGGATAGCTCAGGCGCCCCGCCGCTCAATCGCCCGCCCGTGGACAAAAGCCTGATGAATTCGGATGGACTGCCATTCCCGGCCCCCTCCCGCTCGACCGACGAGCGCCGCAGCATCCTGGACTTGTTCCGCAATTGATTGGCTCGCGCCGGGCACTCAGGACGAGAAATCCAGGCGCTGGCCGGCCTGTTCGCTGGCATAGCGGGATAGATTGGCGAAGAACTCACCATTGCCCTTGGTGTCTTGCCAGCGTGCGCCGTCGAACTTGTAATGGAAGCCGCCCGCCTTGGCCGCCATCCAGATCTCATGCAGCGGTTTTTGCAGGTTGACGATGATCTGGCTGCCGTTGGCAAACGTGAGTGTGATCATTCCGCCGACCCGCTGGTTGTCGATATCGGCGTCGGTTTGGTCGTTGATCGCGTCGCAGCAAGCTTCGATGCGTGAGAGCGCCGCTTCCGCGCTATCCATGAATTCGGGGTCGGTCATTACAATTTCCCCATGTTCCGTGTCTTTCAAATTCTAGTTGGCACACTCCGCCCACGCTTTGTCCTTGCATTCAGCGCGGTTGCGTTGCTGGCGGCCTGCGGCCAAAAGGGACCGCTGTTCCTGCCGACCGGAGAGGCCGCCGCCGGCCGAGCGACTTTGCCACAGACCCTGAATCCCGCCCGTGCCGCTTCAGCGCCGGTTCCTTCGGGCACGGCCACGCCGGCTCCCCGGCAATGACGAATCCTGTGCTGCCGGGACATCCCCATTTTGCCTATCGCGGCGGCGAGCTGTATTGCGAAGACGTGCGCCTGGGCGAAGTGGCGGGCAAGCATGGCACCCCGTTATTCGTGTACTCCAAGGCTGCGATGCTGGCGGCGCTGGGCGCCTACCAACGCGGCTTTGCCGGGCGCACAGCGCGAGTCTTCTATGCGATGAAGGCGAACTCATCGCTCGCCGTACTGCAGGTGTTTGCGCAGGCCGGCTGCGGCTTCGACATCGTTTCGGGCGGCGAGCTCGAGCGTGCGCTTGCGGCTGGCGCGAACGGCGCCGACGTCATCTTCTCGGGAGTCGGCAAGACGCGCGCCGAAATTCGCCGGGCGCTGGAGATTGGCATCGCGTGCTTCAACGTGGAAAGCGAGGCCGAGCTGGAAGTGCTGAGCGAAGTCGCCGTGGCACACAACAAGAGCGCACCGGTCAGCATTCGAGTCAACCCCGACGTCGATCCGAAAACGCATCCATACATCTCGACCGGGTTGAAAGGCAACAAGTTCGGCATCGCGCACCAGCGCGCACTTGGCGCCTATCAGCGTGCGGCGGCCCTCCCCGGGCTGAAGGTCGTCGGCATCGACTGCCATATCGGCTCGCAGATCACCGAAGAGGCGCCCTACCTGGACGCGATGGACCGGGTACTGGATCTGGTGACCGCAGTCGAGGCGGCAGGCATCCCCCTGCACCACATCGACTTCGGTGGCGGCCTGGGCATCGATTACGACGGCACATTGCCGCCGCCGGCCGATGCCCTGTGGCGAAAGTTGCTCGCGAAGGTGGATGCGCGCGGCTTCGGCGACCGGCTATTGATGATCGAACCCGGCCGATCGCTCGTGGGCAACGCGGGCGCGTGCCTGAGCGAAGTGTTGTACCTCAAGCCCGGCGAACAAAAGAATTTCTGCGTGATCGACGCGGCGATGAATGACCTGCCGCGACCCGCCATGTACCAGGCCTTCCATGCGATCGCGCCGCTCAAGCAGGTCTCTGCTGGCGGATCGGGCACCTACGATGTCGTGGGCCCGGTGTGCGAAAGCGGCGACTGGATCGGGCACGATCGCGCGTTGGGGGTCCAGCCCGGTGAATGGGTCGCGGTGATGTCCGCGGGCGCTTATTGCATGAGCATGGCGAGCAACTACAACGCGCGCGGACGTGCGGCCGAAGTGCTGGTCGATGGCTCGCAGGCGCACCTGATCCGCGAGCGCGAGACCGCAGCCGACCAGATGCGGCTCGAGCGGCTGCTCTAGCTCGCTAAGCCTGCATGCGCCGGCCCGCCGCTGCGCTCGGCCGGACGCGCCGCTGCTGCGAGAACCGGACCACGCGCCAGGCAAGCAGCGCCCCGATGATCGACGCATAGACCGCGACTTCGGCGAAGTTATGCTTGGCCGCGCGCATCCAGAAGAAGTGCAGGATCGCGAGCCCCGCCACCGCGTAAATGAGTTGGTGCAATCGCTGCCAGCGCCTTGCCCCGAGCGCCTTGACCGCTCGATTGAATGAGGTAGCGGCCAGCGGCGTCAGCAACACAAGGCCGGAGAATCCCACCAGAATGAACGGCCGCTTGGCGATGTCCTTGGCGATATCGGCCAGATTGAACTCCATGTCGAAACCGCTGTAGCTCAAGAGGTGAAGCACTGCGTAGAAATAAACGAAGAGGCCCAGCATTCGGCGAAAGCGCGCCAGCGCCGGCATGCCGGTGCTCACGCGCAACGGCGTCACGGCAAGCGTGAGGCAAAGAAAGCGCAACGTCCAATCGCCGAGTGAGCGGATCAGGTGCTCGGCCGGATTGGCGCCCAGTTGGTTCGTGACGGCCCCATACATCAGCCAGGTGAATGGCAAAAGCGCCAGAACGAACAGAAGCGGCTTGGCCAATGGATGAAGCAGCGCCACCGAAAACAGGCGGCGCATTGCGAAGCGTGGGGAAGCCATGGATTGTTCAGTTTACCTACTGATTGGTCGGCTCGCGCAGCGCGCTCTTACAGCCCTGGACGACAGCATCGTCTTAGCGCAGCGGCTTCTTGCCGCCGGCATCGCGAACCATGGCCTGGAGCATCGAGTCCACGCCCAGCGCGAAGGTGCGGTCCCACTGATCGCGCTTGAAGTAGCGCGACGCGGCCACCAGGCGCGGACACTCGCGCATGATGAACTCGTCGCTCACCGGCACCGCGGCCGAAGGTCCGTTCGCGTAGCCGGAGGTCTCGTCCAGGCCCGCGCCTGCCAGGAAATAGCCCAAGGTGCGGAAATGCCGGGCCGCGAGCTCGGGGTCGGGCACCACATCCTGCACCAGCCGCAGGATGCCTTCGATGAACCGGACGCCTGTCTCCGTGTTGAGCCGATGCAGCGCAACCAGCGGGAACAGCGCGGGAAACCGATGCGCCATCGCGCGGTAGGCGTACATCGCCAGGCTCAGCCGCTGCAGCGGCGGCAGGTCTTGCGGTGGCCACTCGAAGGACGCGATGGCATGGTCCACCAGCGCGTCCAGCAGGTGCTGCTTGCCGGGGTAGTGGTGATAAATGCTCATCGCTTCGCAGCCCAGGCGCTCCCCGAGCTTGCGCGTGGACAGGCCCGCCACGCCTTCGGCGGAGACGATGTCGAGCGCCGCTTCGACGATTCGTTCACGGCTCAGCGCGACTGCTTTCGCCCCGCGAGCCTCCGCGCTGGGCGGTCCGCGGCGCCGGCGAGTCCCCGATGCAGTCATGTTCTGTTACTTTACAGCGTAAGGTTTTTGATGAAGAATCGACTTACGGTGTAAGTCTACCTCAATCGGAAGGAGCGCTCCATGGAAACTGCCGATCTCATCCCCTTGCTGATCCCGATCTTCTATTTCGCGATGCTGGCCGTTGAATGGCGCTGGCCGGCGCGTTCATTTCCGGCGCGCCCGGCCTGGCGCTGGATCGGCATCGGCTTTCTCCTGCTGATTGCCACCACCGGCGCGGTGGTTCCCTTGCTGCTGCCGCTGGATTGGCTCGCGGCGCATCGCTGGCAGGACGGCACGCGGCTGGGCATCGCAGGCGGCACGCTGGCAGGCTGGGTGCTTCTTTCGGCGCTCGCGTACACGTATCACCGTGCATGCCATTCGGTGCCGCTGATGTGGCGGCTGCTGCACCAGGTCCATCACAGCCCGCAGCGGGTGGACATTTCCGGCTCGGCCCTGTTCCATCCGCTGGAAATGGTGGCGCAAACTTTGCTGCAGCTGTTCGTCACGGTGATCGTGCTCGGCCTTGATCCGGTCGCGGCATCGCTGGTGGGCGTCGTCGCCGCTTTCCATGGCATGTTCCAGCACTGGAACATCCACACGCCGCGCTGGATCGGCTACTTCATCCAGCGCCCCGAGTCGCATTGCGAACACCATCGCCTGGGCGTGCATGCGAACAACTATGGCGACCTGCCGTGGTGGGACCTCTTGCTGGGCACCTTCCGCAATCCGCCCGCGTTCACCGGCGAGTGCGGTTTCGAATCGCCCGCCGACCGGCGGATGGGAGCGATGCTCGCCTGGATCGACGTGAATCAGCCCCTGTACGGCGGCGCCAATCGCGGCGCCGCAACGTCTTCACTTCGCACGGAGCCTGTGCAATGAACGGCGGTATTCAAGCTAGAAATTCTTCTTGAGGTCCATGCCCGCATAGAGCTGTCCGACCTGGGCCTCGTAACCATTGAACATCAGCGTCGGGTGGCGCTTGGCGAACAGGCCTTCGCCGATGCGCCGCTCGGTGGCCTGCGACCAGCGCGGATGGTCCACCAGCGGGTTCACGTTGGAATAGAAGCCGTATTCGTTGGCTGCCGCCTTGTTCCACGCCGTCTTGGGCTCGCGATCGGTGAAGCGGATTCGCACGATGCTCTTGCCGCTCTTGAAACCGTATTTCCAGGGCACCACCAGCCGCACCGGGGCGCCGTTCTGATTGGGCAGCACCTCGCCATACATGCCGAACGTGAGCAGCGTCAGCGGATGCATCGCTTCATCCATGCGCAGGCCTTCGACATAAGGCCAATCGAGGATGCGTGACTTGACATACGGCATGGTGTTGGGATCGGCCAGCGAAATGAACTCCACGAATTTCGCGCTGCCCAGCGGTTCGGCCTTCTCGATCAGCTTGCTCAATGAATAGCCCACCCAGGGAATCACCATCGACCAGCCCTCGACGCAGCGCAGCCGGTAAATGCGCTCTTCCTGCGCACTGAGCTTGAGCAGGTCCTCGATCTGGAACTTGGCCGGCTTCTTGACCAGGCCCTCGACCTCCAACGTCCATGGGCGTGTCTTGAGCGTATGGGCGTTCTGCGATGGGTCGCCCTTGTCGGTACCGAACTCGTAGAAGTTGTTGTAGTTGGTCGCGTCCTTGTAGTCGGTGACCTTCTCCATCGTCACGGCGCCGGGCACGTTGGACCTGACTGCGGGCAAGGGCGCGAGTTTGCCTGGGCGCTGGGCCTGCGCGAGCGCCTCGCGGGAGGCCCACGACGCCAGGGCGGAACCGGCAGCGCCGGCGGCCACCCGCTTCAACCATTCGCGCCGGCCTTCATACACCGGGCGCGGCGTGATTTCGCTCGGGTGCGGATGAATGAAACCGTCGCGGTTGCTCTTGATCAGCATCGGCATCTCCTTGGGTGCACCAATAAAAAAGGCGGGGCCTTCGCAGGCGCCGCCCCATTTGGTTTGGTTTGGCGCGCTTAGTTCAATGCGCGCCCACCGGTCAACGCAGCCCGGCGATGTAATCCGCCACCGCGCTGATTTCCTTGTCGGTCATCTTGGCGGTGATGTCGGCCATCTGCGGGCTGTTCTTTCGCGTGCCGTCCCGGAACGCCTTGAGCTGCGCTTGCACATACTCCTCCTGCTGGCCGGACAAGCGCGGATACTGAGACGGGATGCCGGCGCCATTGGGACTGTGGCAGCCGGCGCAGGCGGCGATTTGCCGATCGGCAATACCGCCGCGATAGATGCGTTCACCCATCGCGACGAGCGCCTTGTCCTTGGCGAAGCCCGGCTTCGCTTTTTGCGACGCGGCCCAATACGCGATGTTCTTCATGTCGGCATCCGACAGCTGCGATGCGAAGCCCTGCATGATGGGGCTGGTGCGCTTGCCGCTCTTGAAGTCTTGCAGTTGCTTGATCAAATACTCGGGATGTTGCTGCGCGAGCTTGGGATTGGTGGCGACCGTGGAGTTGCCATCCGCGCCATGACAGGCGGCACACACGGTGCCGAACTTCGCGGCGCCCTGGTTCGGATCCGGCTTGGCCGCTTGCGGCTGCGCGGCGGGCGCCGCGTGCGAGGCTGCGCCCGCCGCGGGTTCGGCCCCGGCTTGCTGGGCGAAGGACGGGAGCACGGGCGATGCCAGCAGGGCAGCGATCAGCAGGGAAGCAGGCAACTTCATGTCGGGGGCTTGGTTCGTTGGCGCAAAACCCGGTGATTCTACAATGCCGCACTCGGCTCACCTGCCCCCATCCAAAGGCGCTTCATGACTTCCACCCCGGCCCACCCGGCCGGTCCCCAGGCCCGCAGCGCGGCGCCTGCCGCCGCGGGGCGCACCGCTTCGGCCCTGGCCCTCGGCTGGCTTCATACCGCCCGCTTTCTCACCACCGCACCCACCCTGGAGTTTCTGCCGCCGCTTGGGGTGCCTGAAATCGCTTTCGTGGGCCGCTCCAACGCGGGCAAGTCCACCTGCATCAACACGCTGACGCAGCAGAAGCGGCTGGCGTTTGCTTCCAAGACGCCCGGGCGCACGCAAAGCATCAACCTGTTCGCGCTGGGCAAGCAAGGCATCACGGATGCCGTGCTGGCCGACCTGCCGGGCTACGGCTATGCGGCCGTGCCGAAGCAGGACAAACAGCGCTGGCAGCAAGTGATGGCCAACTACCTCGTGACCCGTGAAAACCTCATCGCCATCGTGCTGTTGTGTGACCCGCGGCACGGTCTCACCGAACTCGACGACATCCTGCTGGAGGTGATCCGCCCGCGCGTGGAGCAGGGCCTGAAATTCCTGCTGCTGCTGACCAAGGCCGACAAGCTCAACCGAAGCGAGGCGGCGAAGGCGCTGTCCATCGCGCGACTGCAAGCCGGAGGCGGCGAGGTCAAACTGTTTTCCGCGCCCAAGAAACAGGGCGTGGAGGAAACCGCCGTGTTGCTATCGCAGTGGGCGCATCCGTCATCCAGCGAAACACCAGCCACATGATCGAACAATTCCAGCAGGATTTGCCGCACGGCATCACTTTGAGCTGCCGCGCGAGCGGACCACGCGGCGCACCGGTGCTGATGTTCCTGCACGGCTTTCCGGAGGCGGCTTTCGTCTGGGACGATTTGCTGGAGCACTTCGCCCGGCCCGAGAACGGCGGCCACCGCTGCATCGCGCCCAACCTGCGCGGCTATGAAAAATCGTCGCAGCCCAGCGATGTGAAGCAGTACCGGGTCAAGTACCTGCTGCAGGACATCGAGGCGCTGATCCGCATCGAAGGCGCACCCCTGCACTGCCTGGTAGCGCACGACTGGGGCGGCGCGGTCGCCTGGAGTCTTGCGAACCAGCTGCCCGGGCTGGCGAAGAAACTGGCGATCATCAATTCACCGCATCCGGGCACGTTCCTGCGCGACCTGAAGTCCAGTCCGAAGCAACAGGCCGCCAGCGCCTACATGAATTTCCTGATCCGGCCCGACGCGGAACAGCTGCTGCGAGAAGACGACTATCGGCGGCTGTGGGAATTCTTCCGGCGCTGGGGCGGCGCGCCCTGGCTCACGCCGGCACTCGAGCAGCAGTACCGTGAGGTGTGGGACGCGAGCCTGACCGGCGGACTGAATTACTACCGCGCGTCGCCATTGCGTCCCGGGCGCGCCGACGATCCTGCTGCGCAAGCCATCGAGCTGCCACAGCAGATGCTCACCGTTTCCCTGCCGACGCTGGTGCTGTGGGCAATGGAAGATGCCGCGCTGCTGCCGGGGCTCGTCGATGGCCTGGAGACATTCGTCCCGCAGCTCAAGCTGGAAAAAGTCCCGGGCGCATCGCACTGGATCGTCCACGAACAACCGGCGCTCATCGCCGATCGGCTCGGGCGATTCTTGTCCGCCTGAAACGAACTGTTCAATACACCGGCGGCGCGCCCGGCGGCCGGGTCTTGAAGCGCTTGTGGACCCAGTAGTATTGACCCGGCATGTCGTCGATGTACTTCTGCAGCCGCACATTCATCAGCGCTGTGTCCGCCTGCACGTCATCGGACGGAAAGTCGTCCCACGCGGGCAGCACCTGGACTTCGTAGCCGTCTCGCGTCATGCGCGTCACCACCGGAACCACTTTCGCGCGGCCCAGCCTGGCGAAGCGCGATAGTGAGGGCACCGTCGCGGCGGCCACGCCGTAGAAAGGCACGAAGATCGAGTCCTCGGGGCCGAAGTTCATGTCAGGCAGCAGGTACATGACGTCGCCTGCACGCAAGGCCGAAACAATCTCCCGCACGCCGTCCGCCCGGCTCCTGGGGCGTGCGTCGCCGAAGCGGTGCCGCCCTTGCAGCACCCAGGCATCCACCACCGGGTTGCTCTGGCGCGTGTAAATGCCGATGAAGCGCCGCGCCACCTGCTGGGTCAGTCCCGTCACGCCGGCGTCCAGGCCCACGAAATGCGGCGCGAACACGATCGTCGGATCATTTCCGGCCAGCTGGTCGAGCGCGCCGGTCAACACGACTCGACGCTGCACCACCTGCGGGTCCGCATGCCACAGCCAGCCCCGGTCGAGGAACGATTGCGCGACGTTCACGAAGACCTCGCGCGCGACGCGGTTGCGCTGGTCGGCGCTCCAGTGCGGAAAACAAAGCCGCAGGTTGACCTGCACCACCTTCCTGCGCGGCCACACGACCCAGAAAAGGAAAACCCCGAGCGCATGGCCCAGCACGCGCACGCCTCTCAACGGCATGGGTGCGAGCATGCGCATGAACCAGACGCCGGCATGGCTGATCACGGCAGGGCCTCCTGGCGCGGCTGCTTATAGCGCGCGTAGCCCCAGAGATATTGCTGCGGGCATTCGCGGATCAGCGCTTCCATCGCATCGTTGACCTGCGCCGCGGCAACGCCGCCATCGGACGCAATCTCGCCGCGGTTCCACGGCCGCAAGTGAACGCAAAACCCGCGGCCGCGCGCCAGCCTCTCACCCCAGGCGAGCAGCACCGTCGCGCCGGTCTGCGTTGCCAGCCGCGCCGACAAGGTCATGGTGTAGGCGGGCCGGCCGAACAAGGGCGCCCAGACGCCCAGGCCTTCGGGCGGGACCTGGTCGGGCAGCAGTCCCACCGCTTCCCCGGCTCGCAATGCCTTGAGCATCTGGCGCACGCCGGCCAGCGTGGTGGGAACGCTCGCCAGGTTCGCGCGGCTTCGAACCGTGTCCACCAATTCGCGCAACCATGGCTTTCGGGCGGGCCGATACAGCACCGTGATGCGCCCGAACCGAGCCGCGTACGCTTGCGCGGTGATCTCGAAACAGCCCAGGTGAGGCGTGAGAAAAACGATGCCGCGTCCCTGCGCGCGCGCCGCTGAGATCAGCTCGGCGCCATCCCATTCGATCGCCACGGGAGCACCGAACCAAAGCCGCGGCGACTCGGCAATCAGCTTGCCCGCCTCGGATACCGCCGCCCTGATCTGCCCCAGGCGATAACCCGCCTGCGCCGCATTGTCGAGAAAGCGGCGGCGATAGCCGCTTGACGCGATGAACGACAACCAGCCCAACGCTGCGCCCAGCGCGTGCAACAAAGGCAGCGGCAGCAGCGCAAGCACGCGAAACAGCCTGGTCAAAACGATTAGAATGTCCCCGTCGCCGAGTTATGAACTACTTGCAGGGCGACATTAAAAAATTCTGCTAAAGCGTTCGCCTCAAGCTCCGGCACAAGGCAACGCAAGTTGCAGCAACCTACGGAGTTTATTCAAATGGCGAACGATTTCCTCTTTACTTCCGAATCCGTTTCCGAAGGCCACCCCGACAAGGTGGCCGACCAGATCTCGGACGCGATCCTGGACGCGATCTTCGCGCAGGATCCGCGCAGCCGCGTGGCGGCCGAAACGCTGACCAACACCGGCCTGGTGGTGCTGGCCGGCGAGATCACCACCAACGCCCATGTGGACTACATCCAGGTCGCGCGCAACACCATCAAGCGCATCGGCTACGACAACACCGAGTACGGCATCGACTACAAGGGCTGCGCGGTGCTCGTGGCCTATGACAAGCAGTCCAACGACATCGCCCAGGGTGTGGACCACGCGTCCGACGATCACCTGAACACCGGCGCCGGCGACCAGGGCTTGATGTTCGGCTACGCCTGCGATGAAACGCCGGAGCTGATGCCAGCGCCGATCTATTACGCGCACCGGCTGATGGAGCGGCAAGCGCAGGTGCGCAAGGACGGGCGGCTGCCCTTCCTGCGTCCCGACGCCAAGAGCCAGGTCACGATGCGCTACGTCGACGGCACGCCGCACAGCATCGACACGGTGGTGATCTCCAGCCAGCACAGCCCCGAGCAGAGCGAAGGCCACAAGATGAAGGCTTCGTTCGTCGAAGCGATCATCGAAGAGATCATCAAGCCGGTGCTGCCCAAGCAGTGGTTGAAGGAGACGCGTTACCTGATCAATCCGACGGGGCGCTTCGTCATCGGCGGGCCGCAAGGCGATTGCGGTCTTACCGGCCGCAAGATCATCGTCGACACCTACGGGGGCGCCTGCCCGCATGGCGGGGGCGCCTTCTCGGGCAAGGACCCGAGCAAGGTCGACCGCTCGGCGGCGTACGCGGCCCGATATGTCGCCAAGAACATCGTCGCCGCGGGACTGGCACGCCAGTGCCAGATCCAGGTGGCTTATGCCATCGGCGTCGCCAAGCCGATGAACGTGACGGTGTACACCGAAGGAACCGGCGTGATCCCGGACGACCAGATCGCGGCGCTGGTCAACGAACACTTCGACCTGCGTCCGAAAGGCATCATCCAGATGCTCGACCTGCTGCGGCCGATCTACGAGAAGACCGCCGCCTACGGCCACTTCGGCCGCGAAGAGCCCGAGTTCACCTGGGAGCGCACCGACAAAGTCCAGGCCCTGCGCGCCGCGGCGGGCCTGAAATAAACGTTTGCCCACCACGCGTCCGGCGCGGCGCACGCGAAACAACGTGCAGCGTGCCCTTCAACAAAAAGGCCGGGTCTCCCGGCCTTTTTACCTGGCTAAACAACTTCAAGAACACGCAGTGTTATTGAAGTTAATCACTTATCGAGCCGCCGCCTGCTGGCGCCCGTACTCGCCGTGCTTCATGGCGATGTAGGTCGAGCGGTCCATCTCGTGCAATTGGCGCGCGTAGTGTTCGGTCGAATCGAACCAGGTGGTGATGCGCTTATCCAGTTGCTGGTCGGGCGGCGCGCTCAGCGAAGCCAGGTGTGCATCGATGGCGAGGTAATAACGCATCGCATTGCGCTCGATCGCGCCGCGCACGCCGCCGATGTAGATCGGGTGCCCGTCACCATCCTTGCCGCTGACGCTGAAGCCTACCTTGTCCGCGCCGGCAGTCGCCAGGTAGGCTTGCATCGCCATGCGACCGGCCAAGCCATAACTGTACGAATAACTCAGGTGCATGAACGTGTGGCCGCCGTCCAGCGGAATCGCGGACACGGCGATGCGATAGTCGCGCGTGCCGATGGGACCCGTCGCCGCCGTGAGCCGGCTTTCGAAGTAGTTGGGCGTCACCGCAACCGGCTGCCAGGAGAAGTCCAGTGGATACGCGTCCTGCGCCGGCTGGTCGGACTTGCGCCCGATGCGCACTTTCAGCGTGGCTTGCTGCTCGCCGCCGGTCGCGCGGCACGCCTTGGTGTTGAAGGGCAGCAGCATGATGTCGCACCAGTCGGCCGGATTCTTCAGCGCATTGCTCACGGTGGCGAACGGGTGGTCGAGTACCGCATAGACATCGCCGTTGAGTGTGTCACCCTCTTCCGACGATTCGATGTACAGCTCGCGATGGAAGCTGTTGTTGCGCAGCTGCTCGCGCAATTGCGCGTATTTGGCCTGCAGTCCGCTCGGACCGACATAGGCGCCGGCGCTGGCGGCGGCGAGCGCCAAAAGGCAGGCAACTCCCAACCGGGCGATGGCCCGGGCCCCGCGTGCCAGCGTGGCTGGATCGATTTTCATGCGTGGTTCCCCGGACTGTGAGCATGCGGCGTGTGCTGGCGGCTGCGCGCCGGCTCGTCCGCCAGCACCTCCTGCACATCCAACTGGATGCCGCCCGTAAAAAGAGAATGCGGCTGCACCGCATACAGATAGCGGCCGCGCTGGCCCAATTCAAGGCACATGCGCAATTGCGGCTGCTCCACTTGGTCCCACGCCTTGATCAGCCGGGCGCGCACCAGGTTGTCAGCGCATTGCAGGTAACGCAGCTTGTGGTGATTGTGGGCGAGATTGACAGCGTCGAGATATTCCGATGCGCTCTTGTTTCGCGTGTGGAAGTTCGGGGTGAGGTCGATCGACAGCGTCAGCACCCGATCCTCGACATCCAGCGTGAAATGACGGCCCATCAAGCCATCGCTGCCTTCGCCGTACTTGTACGCCAGGTGAAGGTGCGACGGCGTCTTGCGCAGGGAGTACTTCATGATGTTAAGCCGCATGTGCGGCAC
>Ga0068855_100006417_pt1 | contig 14318 bp, 11 predicted proteins | sample KBSCornC52_FD_66592 | JGI IMG/M metagenome (GOLD analysis project Ga0068855, IMG submission 66592) | Corn rhizosphere microbial communities from Kellogg Biological Station, Michigan, USA - KBS Corn C5-2 | ecosystem: Host-associated > Plants > Roots > Rhizosphere > Soil ... | reverse complement strand
AGCTCAAACCCCTTGGTGGGCATGAAAACCTCACCACGGGCTTCGAGCACGCCGGGCGTCTTGCCGCGCAACTGGTGAGGTACCGAGCGAATCTTGCGCACGTTCGCCGTAACGTCCTCGCCACGAACGCCATCGCCCCGGGTGGCCGCTTGCGCTAGTTTGCCGTCGCGGTAGATAACAGTAACCGCCAGGCCATCGAGTTTGGGCTCCGCCCAATAGTCGAGATCTCCTTGCACACCCAAACGCTCGTGGATACGCCGGTCGAACCCTTGCACGTCCTCTTCGCTGAACGCGTTGTCCAGCGAGAGCATCGGCACCTTGTGGACGATCTCACCAAAGGACTCGCTGGGCGCGCCCGACACATGTTGGGTCGGCGATTCGGGCGTAATGAGATCCGGATACTCTGCCTCGAGCGCACGCAGCTCGACCATCAGTTTGTCGTACTCGGCGTCCGGTATCTCCGGGTCATCGTGTACGTAGTAGCGCTCGTCGTGATAGGCGATCTGCTTCCGCAGCTCCGCCACGCGGGCCTCCGCGTCACGCCTCACTGCGTCGTTTCCGCGGACAAAGACTCACGGAGTGTTGCTATCCGTGTTGGGGTGAGCGGGCCGCCGCGCTCGTCCTGCAGGGCGCCTTGCAGTCGCTCGTTGAGACTGCGGGCAGTTGCGAGAAGGTCCTCGAATGCCTTCAGCTGCGGCCGCGGACCTGGCAACACCGCAAACAAGCTCAGGCCGCCATAGCGCTGCGAGTCCATATTCTCCAGATCGAAAGTACCGGGCTTGCTCAGATTCGCCGCACTCAACACGGCGCGGCCGCTCTCGTCCGGCTTGTGGAAAATCTGGAACTTACCCAGTACGAAGCCTTCGGAAGCCAATGCCAGGCGGAGCGCGCGGCCTGCAAAGCGATCTGGTGGCGTGGCAACCAGGCGCAAGGCAATCACCCGACGCTGATCGTCCGGGGGCCATTCGACGATGGGGTCCTTGATCGGAGTGACGTCGGCGGGCGTGAATCGGGGTTCCCCAGACGCCGTGTCGGAATTGGCGTCCAAAGTGTCAGCGGCTTCCGCATCGGGTTCCGCGCCCTCGTCGCTGTCGGCCTCGGCTTCAGGGTCAGCGTCAGCCGCGGCGTCGGCTTCCGCGGCAGCGTCGTGGTATCGACCCCGCATCGTTGATTTCCGCTCCGCGGAGATGCCCTCAGCGCCCACTGCATCGGCAACCGCCCCCACCTGATCGGCGTCCTCATCGGAAAAGTGTGGTTGCGACCGATCGGCCCGCAGACCCACCTCACCGAATACCTCCGCGTTGAATGTTTGCTCTGCCGTGTCGTTGTCGAGGCGCGCGGCCGGCCTGTGCGCGGGAATATCCAGGCGAGGCAGCCGGCGCCCGCCAGGTGCTGCGGCCGAGGCATCCGCTGCCGCATCCGGTTTCACCGCGTAATCAAAACTCGACACTTCCGGTTCCGCGGATCGCTCACGCGGCGCAACCGGCCCCGAATCCAACACCGGCAGCGATAGGGTCGGCGGCTCGCCGCGGGACTCGCCCAACTCCATGCGGCGCGGATTCAGCGAGTCCTCCTCTATCTCCACCACCGGCAGCTCCTGCGGTGGACCCGGATCGCGGGCCCGCATCTCGGGTAGGCTCAGCGCGGGCTCCCGAAACATGGGAGGCAGGTCGGGGGACTCGGCGCCCGGCTCCCGCTCGACATGAGGCGCATCCGTGAAGCCCTGCCGCCGCTGCCTGCGATGCTCGATCCACGCCAGCAGGATGACAAACAACACCCCAAGAAAAAGGAGTGTCCAGCGTAGCTGAGGCATTGTCGTCCCTCCTGCGGTGGTCAGACCGCCGCGAGCCGAATGGCCTCTTCGACGTCGACGGCCACCAGGCGCGACACCCCTGGCTCGTTCATCGTGACACCCACGAGCTGAGAGGCAAGCTCCATGGTCGTCTTGTTGTGCGTGATGAAGATGAACTGCACGCGCTGGGACATCTCCCGCACGATGTCGCAGAAGCGGCCGACATTGTGCTCGTCGAGCGGTGCATCCACCTCGTCCAGCAGGCAGAACGGCGCCGGATTGAGATCGAAGATCGAGAATACGAGCGCCACGGCGGTGAGAGCTTTCTCGCCGCCGGAGAGCTGATGAATGGTGCTGTTCTTCTTGCCAGGCGGGCGCGCCATGACCGCAACTCCGGCACCCAGCACATCCTCGCCCACCAGCTCCAGGTAAGCGTGTCCGCCACCGAAGAGGCGTGGGAATTTCTCTTTCATGCCGGTGTTGATGCGCTCGAAGGTCTCCTCGAAGCGGGTGCGGGTCTCCTTGTCGATGCGATGCATCGCCTGCTCGAGGGTCTCGAGCGCGGAAGTCAGGTCGGTGAACTGCCGGTCGAGGTATTCCTTGCGCTCCGTCTGCTCCTTCAACTCATCGATGGCGGCCAGGTTGACCTGGCCGAGCTTTTCGACATCCGCCCGCACCTGTGTCAGGGATTGCTCCCAATTGGGCACACTGGCGTCGACGGTCAGGTTGCTTTGGACCTCGGCCAGATCGAACTGCGTCTGGACAAACTGCTCGGCGATGGACTCGCGCCGCACGCGTGTTTCCTGCGCTGCCAGCCGTGCCGCCTCCATGGCTTCACGAGCCGAATTGACGAGTTGCTCGGCCGCCAGGCGCTTCTCGTCCAACTGACGCAACTCGTGATCGGCATCCTCCAGAGCGCGGCGTGCCACGCCCAGGTCCGCTTCCACCTCGAGCCGGCGCTCCAGCGCGTCATTCAGGCGTGCCTCGAGCTGCAGGATCGGCTCATCGCCGCCTGCCAGCTCCTGCTCCAACTCATCGCGGCGCCGCGCGGCCTGTTCGCGCTGCTCGACCATGCGGGCCAATGTCACGGAAACCGAATTGATGGTCGAACGGCGTGACTCGAGCTTGATCAGCAAATCGCGGGCGGTCATCTGCGCCGCTTGCGCTCGGGAGCGAGCGCTCGCCACGGCATCGCGCCGCTCCTCGCGCTCGCTCTCCAACTCATGCCGCCGTGAATCCAACTCGCCCAGCAACAGCAGGCCGCGATCCAGCTCCGCGCCGGCGCGGGCCAGCGCTTCCTGCGTTACGCCCTTTTCCTGCGCAACGTCGGCAGCTTCTTCTTCCAGACGCTCACGGCGCAACGTCGATTCCTGCGCGCGTGCGCGGGCGGCTTCGAGTTGGCTCAGCAGGTCGGCATGCTTGCGATGCGCCGCCTGGATGCCCGACTGTGCGTGATCGCGATCACCTTCGGCACTGGCCAGCGCCTCGCGGGCGGCTGTCAGCGCGGCTTCCATTTCGTGAACCCGCGCTTCAACTTCCGCTACCGTGGCGCGCAGCGATTTCAACCGGTGTTCGCGCTCGATGACGCCGGCGTGATGATCAGCCCCGCGGCTAACCCGCAACCAATCACGGCCGACCCATTCACCGCCGCGCGTGATGACCGATTGTCCCGGGGCGAGTGACGCCCGCCGTTGCAGAGCGTCGGCAAGCGACTCCGCCGTCAATACGCTCGCGAGCTGCGCCAACACGGCAGCGGGACCTTTGACCTTGGTCGCCAGTTGAGACCCGTCGCTCGCGGCACTGTCGGCGGAGCCCGAATCGACCGCGGTGGCCTGTACCAACGCGATCCGGCCCTTGGTAAAACTCTCCAGTGCCTGGGCCACACTGTCGAGATCATCGATACAGACAGCCTCGAGATAGTCACCGAGTGCGGTCTCGACTGCACGCTCCCAACCCGACTCCACGTCGAGCGTCTGCGCGAGGCGCGGCCGGTTGGTGAGCCCTGTACCGGCGAGCCACTCAGCGGCTTTGCCGGCATTGTCGGAGAGAGCGGCCTTCTGCACCGCCTCCAGGGAGGTCAGCTCCGCTCGAGCGCGCTCCCGGTCGGCACGCGCGGACTCGAGGCGTTTTTCTGCGGCGAATTGCTCGGTGCGCAGCCTCTGCACCTGCTCCAATGCGGCGCTGAGCGCTTTCGCCAGCTCCTCGCTGGCGACCCGAGCCTCGAGCTCCTGCTCGGAAAGAATGGAAAGCTGCTCGTTGGACTCTTGCGCCGCCAGCGTATCCCGCTCGACGGCCAGGCGATCCGCCTGGGCCGTCAGGCGTCGCAGTTGGTTCTCCAGCTGCTCGATACGCGCGCGCTCGACCTGCGTAGTCTGATCCGCGGACCCCAACGCGCGATTGAACTCCTCCCAACGCTGTTGCCAAGCCTGCAACTCGCCCTCAGCTGTCTCCAGGGCTTCGGCCGCGGAGTTTTCAGCGAATTGCACGCCCTCGACTTCGGGCTCGAGCCGAGCGATCTCTTCCCGCACTGTCGCCAGCTGGCGCTCATCCCGCTCGATATGCGCCGCAAGGTCGGAGAGCGTCGCACGCGCTTGTGCCAGATCCTGGCGCTGCCTGTCACGCAGCTCGCGGCTGTGTTGGATGGTCTGTTCCATCCGCGAGATTTCGGCACCCACCTCGTAGTAACGGGCCTGCACCGCGGAAACGCGCTCGCTCTGATCGTTGTGGAAAGCTCGTTGCTTCTCGATCGCCGCCTCCGCGGCACGCTGGTCGGCCAGCGCGGCCTGCATGGCGAGATCGCGCTCGCGCATGGCGGAATCGTGCACTTCGGCGCCACCGTCGAGATCCCGCAGCCGCAAAGCCAACAACTCGGCTGTCAGACGCCGCTCGGTTTCCTTGAATGCCTGATAGCGACGCGCGGTCGCCGCCTGGCGCTGCAGGTGGCGGATCTGCTTCTCGATCTCATCGCGCACATCCTGGAGGCGCTCGAGGTTCTCGCGCGTATCCTTGATCCGGCTCTCGGTTTCCTTGCGGCGCTCTTTATATCGGGAGATACCCGCGGCCTCCTCCACGAAGGCCCGCATATCCTCGGTCCTGGCTTCGATGACGCGCGAGATCATGCCTTGCTCGATGATCGCGTAGCTGCGTGAGCCGAGCCCGGTGCCTAGAAAGAGGTTGGTGATGTCTTTGCGGCGGCAGCGGATCGAATTGATGAAATAGCCCGACGAGCCGTCGCGCGAGACCTGGCGCTTCAGCGAGATCTCGTTGTAGCTGGCATAGGCGCCACCGATCTTGCCGTCGGAGTTATCAAACACCAGCTCCACGGATGCGGTGCCCACCGGCTTGCGCGCGGCAGAGCCGTTGAACACGACATCGGCCATGTTCTCACCGCGCAAGTGCTTGGCAGACAACTCACCCATGACCCAGCGCACGGCGTCGATGACGTTCGACTTGCCGCAACCGTTGGGGCCGACGACGCCCGTGAGATTACTGGGAAAGCTGACTTGGGTAGGATCTACGAAGGACTTGAAACCGGCGAGCTTGATCTTGGTCAACCGCATCTTGAAGTGTCTTCCTCATTCCGGCGCGTGGCGGAGAATGCGGTAGTATATGCAAGCAAGCGCCACGCCGCGCGCCGCTTTGAACTCATGCCATCCCAGCCAAGCACCGAGCTCGAGACTTTTGCCAATCCGTCTCCCGAGCGCGATTACACCATCCGGATGCAGATTCCGGAATTTACCTGCCTCTGCCCGAAAACCGGTCAGCCGGACTTCGCGACTCTCGAGCTGGAGTACGTCGCCGACCGGCTGTGCGTGGAGCTGAAATCCTTGAAGCTCTATATCTGGTCATTTCGCGATCGGGGCACATTCCATGAGGCCGTGACGAATGAGATTGCCGACCACATCGAGGCGGCCACGCGTCCCCGCTTCTTGCGTCTCACGGCCCGGTTCAACGTCCGGGGTGGCATATACACCACGATCGTCGTCGAACGGCGACAAGCGGGGTGGCAGGCTCTGCCGGCCGTAACCTTGCCTTAAGGCTGTACACGCCAGGGTCCACCGGTATAATCGCGCGTCCTTCATGAGGCCCAGTGCTTTTTTGAGAGGAGCGATCGATGCCGGCCAAGAAACCCGCGCCAAAAGCCGCGAAGGGTAAAAAGGCGGCAAGCCGGCCCGCGGTGAAAAAAGTCGTGGTGGCCCGCAAGCTGCCTGCCGAACGAATGACGGCTACGGTGGCTGTACGCAAACCTGTGCCGCCGCCTCCCAAGGCGCCGGAACACCCCCTATCCACGAATACGGAAGATATCATCGAGATGCGCAAGGCTGGACCCGCCGCCCCTGAGCAGGTGGCAACTAGAGAGGAGTCGCCCAGCGCCCCTAGCGAAATTCTGTCACCCACACGCACGGGCGCTGCCCAAGCGGTGAGTGCTGCCGACGAAGACAGCGACGTTATTGAGCCCGGAAGTCTGCTTGCGGGTCCACGCAACGTACAGCCGTACATCGTCAAGCGCGGCGAACAGTACATGAGCAAGGAGCAAACGGAGCACTTTCGCGAGATCCTCAACAACTGGAAACGAGACCTCATGGTGGAGGTCGACCGCACCGTCTCTCATATGAAGGACGAGGCTGCCAACTTTCCCGATCCGAACGACCGCGCTACGCAGGAAGAGGAATTCAGCCTCGAGCTGCGCACCCGCGACCGTGAGCGCAAGCTGATCCGGAAGATCGACGAGGCGCTGAAGCGTCTCGACGAGGGCACCTACGGGTATTGTCTCGAGACAGGCGAAGAGATCGGGATCAAGCGCCTGGAGGCACGCCCCGTGGCGACACTGAGCATCGAAGCTCAGGAGCGCCGCGAGCGCCGCGAACGGCAATACGGCGATCGCGACGACAGATACCGCTAGCTCGCCGGAGCACACGGCAACAGTGCCGCAGGCCGTGGTGCCGTTTGAGCACCGCCTTTATTGCGGTCCCGCGCGGAGCGCAGGATCTGAGCTATGTTTGCTGAATGGGCTGGCCCGACGCGGCCTGGCCTAGCGTGGCCCGGCCTGGCGCCGTTCAGCCTGACGGGGAGCGGCCTAGGCGGCCCGGCCTAGCGCGGCCCGGCACATCCCGCGCCCTACCCTACAAGGCCCGGGCAGATTCTTAGCCAATGTACACAGGGCGATTCGCGCCATCACCCACCGGCCCGCTACACCTCGGGTCCTTGGTTGCAGCCGTCGGAAGTTTCCTCGATGCCCGCCAAGCCGGCGGCCGTTGGCTGGTGCGTATAGAAGATCTCGATACCCCTCGGGTCATTCCCGGATGCGCCGACGAAATGCTGCGCAACCTGGAAACGTTCGGACTCCACTGGGATGGCCCGGTTGAATATCAACGTCTGCGCCTCCCGGTATACCTCGAATCACTCGAAACGCTAAAGTCGTTTGGGCTCACGTTCGAGTGCAGCTGCTCGCGGCGCGACCTGGAGCTGGCGGAGAACAGTGGCCCGGCTTACCCGGGGACGTGTCGCGCGGGACCCACCCGGAGCTGTGGCTCAACTGCAACACGTTACCGAGTCCGGAACACTGTTGTGTCATTTCAGGACCGGGTGCAAGGGAGCTGTCATTTCGACTTGCGCCAACTCGGCGATCCGGTGATCCGTCGCCGTGATGGCATCTTCGCATACCAACTCGCCGTCGTTGTTGACGACGGCGCGCAAGGCGTGACGGATGTGGTCAGGGGTACCGACCTGTTACAAAGCACCGCCTGGCAGATAGAGCTCCAGAGCGCTCTGCACCTGGCAAAACCGCGTTATGCGCACCTGCCGTTAGTTATGGAGAACAACAATACAAAGCTCTCCAAGTCCCGCCGCTCCCTCCCAATCGACCCTGCTAGCGCTAACACACAGCTGTATGAAGCACTTTGCCTGCTCCAACACCCACCTCCGCCGGAGCTCGCAGGTGCCTCGCCGAGTGAGCTGCTTGCCTGGGCAACGACAAATTGGAGCCTAGACAGAGTCCAAGGACAAAAAGAAATCGTGGTTTTCGCACAAATCTCTCAAGTTTGAGTTGGGTTCACTGCGACAATGTACTAAGGTATGAGACTAAAGTAGGTGTGAGCCGATCCTGACGCCCTGGGACCGGGAAGGTCCTTAATCAGACTAACGAGGGCTGTGAGATGAGCGAACTGCGGACGATCAAGAAATATCCGAACCGGCGGCTGTATGACACGGTGGAAAGCCGTTACATCACGCTGTCCGACATCCGGAGACTCGTCATCGAGCGCATTGATTTTATGGTGATCGACAAAAAGAGCCAGGAGGACATTACCCGCTCGATTCTATTGCAGGTGATCGCCGAGCAGGAGCACGGTGTTGAGCCCCTGATGAGCCGAGACTTCCTCTCGCAGGTCATTCGCTCCTATGGCGGGGCCGCTCAGGGAATGATCGGCAGTTACCTGGAGCAAAGCCTGAAGCTGTTCGCCAACCAACAACGTGAAGCTCGCGACAAGGCCAAGAGCTCAGGCGAACCCGATGCGACCACGATGGCCAACAACGTTGGGAATCTTGCCCAGAAGAACTACCAGCGTTGGCGCCAGGTCCAGGACGAGATCTACCGGACACTGCTCAATGCCGGCCGCTCGGGCCGTACCGAGCACATGGATGAGGAGAAAGGTGGCGTAAGCTACGCCGCACATGACTGACGGCAGCGCAAGAGGCGCCGTCGATACAGCGTGGGATGGCTTGCACGTCGCCATCCCTGCTCATTGACTGTTGTTCAAGGATCGCGGGACATAGGGGTACGTCCCGCGTGCTTTACCAAGGGACGAGCCGTCGCAAAGGGAGGGCGGCTCGGCTTCCCCGGGGTTCTTCAGATCATCAGGCCGCGTCGACGTCGCGCATGGAGAGGCGAATGCGCCCCTGACGATCGACCTCGAGCACCTTCACGCGTACGACGTCGCCTTCCTTGAGCTTGTCGCTCACACGCTCGACCCGCTCGTTCGAGATCTGCGAGATGTGCACCAAACCGTCCCGGCCGGGAAGGATAGTCACGAATGCACCGAAATCCATGAGGCGCACTACCTTGCCCTCATAAATACGGCCCACTTCCACATCCGCCGTGATGAGCTCGATGCGGCGCTGCGCTTCGCGTCCCGCGGCTCCGCTCACCGACGCGATCTTGACCGTCCCGTCGTTCTCGATATCGATCGTGGTGCCGGTCTCTTCGGTGATCTGCCGAATGACCGCGCCGCCCTTACCGATCACATCGCGGATCTTCTCCGGATCGATCTTCAGCGTGATGATGGAAGGTGCCCAGTCGGACATCTTCTCGCGCGCCTTGCTGATGACCTTGTTCATCTCTTCGAGAATGTGCAGACGGCCTGCGCGGGCCTGGTCCAAGGCTACACGCATGATCTCCGGCGTAACGCCTTCGACCTTGATGTCCATCTGCAGTGCAGTGACGCCATCCTTCGTACCCGCGACCTTGAAATCCATGTCGCCGAGATGATCCTCGTCACCGAGGATGTCGGTCAGCACCGTAAAGCGGCTGCCCTCCAACACCAACCCCATTGCCACACCGGCCACGGGCGCCTTGATCGGCACGCCGGCATCCATGAGCGACAAAGAAGTGCCGCACACGCTCGCCATGGAGCTCGAGCCATTCGACTCCAGGATCTCCGAGACGACGCGGATGACGTACGGGAAAGCCGTCATGTCCGGCATGACAGCCTGCACACCTCGGCGAGCGAGGTTTCCGTGGCCGATCTCGCGCCGCTTGGGCGAGCCCATGATACCCGTCTCGCCTACCGAGAACGGCGGGAAGTTGTAATGCAACATGAAGGGCTCGCGGCGCTCGCCTTCGAGACCGTCGATGATCTGCGCGTCACGGGTAGTACCCAGCGTCGTGAGCACGAGCGCTTGCGTCTCGCCGCGAGTGAACAACGCGGAGCCGTGGGTTCGCGGCACCACACCAACTTTCACCGCAATCGGGCGTACGGTCTTCATGTCGCGACCGTCGATGCGCGGCTCACCATTCAACACACGCTGGCGCACGATGTTGCTTTCCAGCTTGAACAGGACGCCTTCGACCTGGTCCGCCGTCCACTTCGGCGCGTCACCACCGGTGAGCGTCGCGACAGTCTGGGCCTTGACCTCACTGATGCGCGTATGGCGCTGTTGCTTCTCGGTGATGGAATAGGCTTGTGAAAGGGCCGCCTGCGCGTGCAACGCCACGGCGCTGACGAGATCCGGATCGTCAGGGGTCGGCTGCCAGGTCCAACGGGGCTTGCCAGCCTCTTTGGCGATTTCGCGGATCGCGCGAATGGCAACCTGCATCTGCTCGTGGCCGTAGACCACGGAGCCCAACATAACTTCCTCGGACAGGCCGCTCGCTTCCGATTCGACCATCAGCACGGCGGCTTCGGTGCCCGCTACGACCAGGTGAAGACCGGAGGTCGCCAGCTCCTTGTTGGTCGGATTGAGGACGTAGTTGCCATCCTTGTAGCCGACACGGGCGGCGCCGACCGGGCCGTTGAAAGGCACGCCGGAAATCGCGAGCGCGGCTGAGGCTCCCAGCAGGGACGGAATGTCCGGATCGATCTCGGGATCAACGGACAAGACCGTCGCAACAACCTGCACGTCGTTGTAGAAGCCATCCGGAAAGAGCGGGCGAATCGGCCGATCGATGAGACGCGAGGTGAGCGTCTCCTTCTCGGTAGGCCGGCCTTCGCGCTTGAAAAAGCCGCCCGGAATACGACCGGCGGCATAGTGCTTCTCAACGTAGTTTACGGTCAGCGGGAAGAAGTCCCGCCCCGGTGTTGCGGTTAGCCTCGCGACGGCGGTCACGAGCACCACGGTATCGCCCATGGAGACCTTCACGGCTCCATCGGCCTGGCGGGCCAACTCACCGGTCTCTATCGTGACCGTGCTGGAACCATAAGGAAAAGACTTACTGACGACGCTCAAGCTGCATTCCTCGAAGTGAAAACGGAGTGTGAAAACACAAAGGCCGCACGTTCATGACGGCGGCCTTGGTGTTTCAGCGGCGGAGCCCCAGGCGCTCGACGAGCTCCTGGTACTTCTGCGGTTGTGTGGATTTGAGGTAATCGAGGAGCTTGCGACGTTGGTTCACGAGCTTCACCAGCCCACGCCGCGACGAATGATCGCTTTTGTGTGCGGCAAAATGCCCGCCGAGCCCATTGATCCGCTCGGAGAGAAGCGCTACTTGAACTTCGGGGGAGCCGGTGTCGGACGGTCCGCGGCGGAATTGCGCGAGGATACCGCCCTTTTTCTCGCTGGTAAGAGCCATTGCCAGATGATCCTAAATGCTTACGTTTCAAACCCTTGTGGTAAGCCGCCGATTGTACCCGTCAAGGCGCCCCGGCCACAAGTTTGTGGCGGTAGTTTGCGAGGCGCCAGGCCCTTGAATTGAGGGTAAACTGGCCCTCCCGAGGAGGAGAGTATGTTGAGAGCAATTTTGACCAGTACTTGCCTCGCGGTCCTCTTGGCCGCCTGTGCCACGCAGGGCCACCAGCCGCCAACGGCTAGCGTGACAGACGCCAAAGGGACCTGCGCCGGCAACACGGGATCGCGCGTCGCGCACGAGTCGCAGCAACCCTGCAGGTCTTATACGGGCGACGATCTTCAGCGCACGGGCGAGTTCAATGCAGGCGACGCGCTGCAGCACCTGGACCCTTCGATAACGGTCCAGCACCACTAGGAGTCCCGGCTCCTCTGTGCGGACGGTCAGGACGTCTCGGCCAGGAACAAGCGCCTCGGCTGCACCTTGCCGCCACCGGCGGCCTCACCAATGCCCAGAAACCGCCCCGCTTCATCGTAGAGGCGAATCCGAAGCGCGCTATTGATGCGCTCGTCGGCGGCATCCGAAGGCGAAACGGGAACGGCCTGGCCCTGCATGAGGCGCGGCAGCTGTAGGGCATTCACCGAAATCGTGGGTAGATGACGCAGGGGCCAATCGGCCGGCAACACTCGAGGCCAAAGACCTCGCGCTCGAGCCTCGGCGATGGATTCAAGCGTCTCCATCGGCTCGGCGGCGAAGGGCTCGACGTGCAAACGTCGCAGCGCCAGGACATGCCCGCAGGTACCCAGAGCCTTGGCCATATCCTCTGCAAGGACCCGCACATACGTGCCCTTGGAGCAGACGGTCTCCAGCTCGACCCGATCTGCCGCAAACCCGACCACTGTGAGCTCGAAAATGTCGATGTCGCGGGCCGCGCGCTCCACCTCCACTCCGGCCCGTGCCAACTTATACAGAGGTTGGCCGTCGCGCTTCAAAGCCGAGTACATCGGCGGGATTTGCGACTGCGGTCCAACGAAGCGGTGGCGCACAGCTTCGAGGCTGGAAGAATCGAGGCTCGGCACAGGTGCGGTCTCGATGATCGCCCCCTCGGTATCGCCCGTCGCTGTGCGCGCACCGAGCGCAATCGTAAAGCGATAGCATTTCCGGCCCGACACAACGTCGCCGGCAATTTTTGTGGCCTCGCCCAGGCAGATCGGCAACATGCCCGTAGCCAGTGGATCGAGGCTGCCCACGTGACCGGCTTTCTCGACGCCTAGCGTGCGGCGCACCCGTTGTAACGCCGCGTTCGACGACAACCCTGCGGGTTTGTCGAGCAGCAAGATACCGGTCGGCATGGGCGTCGCTTACTGTTTGTCGGACTCTGCAGCGCCATCATCGGGCGCGCTTGTGGTCTCGCTGGCAGCTGCCGCGGCACGATCGCTCGTCCCCGCTGGGGATTCCCTCCCCACTGGGGATTCCCTCGCTGGCCGCTCGGTCGTCGCTGACCGGTCGGTCGCCACGGCTCGATTGATGAGGCCGGTCAGATGCGCCGCCTTCTCCGCTGTATCGTCCACGACGAACTCTAGACGTGGGGCGTGCCGCAAACGCAAGCGCCGCCCTACTTCCCCGCGCAGGAATCCTCCGGCGCGGGTGAGTCCAACTCGAACTTCCTCCGCCGGATGTTTCGAGGCGAATGGCGTGAAGAACACGCGGGCCACGCCCATGTCGGCCGCGAGACTCACAGCTGTTATGGTTACGTTTCCCACGCGAGGATCCTTTACCTCGCGCGCAATGAGCTCGGAAAGCACACGTTGGATCTCCGCCTCGATGCGGCGTGTACGGGGTTCCGCCATTAGATCATCACAATGTTCTTGCAACCTCGACGCGTGAGAAACACTCGATCTGGTCGCCCGCGCGGACGTCCTGATAGTTCTTCACGCCGATACCGCACTCCACGCCCGCTCGGACTTCGTTGACGTCGTCCTTGAACCGACGTAGAGACTCGAGAGCGCCCTCGAAGATCACGACGTTGTCGCGTAGCACGCGGATCGGATTGTTCCGCTTGACGACGCCTTCCGTGACCAGGCATCCGGCAACCACGCCAAACTTGCTCGAGCGGAAAACTTCCCGGACCTGCGCCACACCAAGGATCGACTCCTTGATCTCCGGCCGCAGCATGCCCGACAGCATCTGGCGTACGTCATCGATGGCTTCGTAGATGATGCTGTAGTAGCGGACTTCGACGCCGGTCTCCTTGATCATCTCGCGAGCTCCCGCGTCCGCACGGACATTGAAGCCGATGATCAATCCCTTGGAAGCCGCGGCAAGCTGCACGTCGGACTCGGTAATTCCACCCAGGCCGCTGGCAATCAACTTCACCTGCACTTCATCGGTGGATAGCTTCGTCAGTGACTCGCGCAGCGCCTCGACGCTGCCCTGCACATCGCCCTTGATGAGGACCGCGACGGTGCCGACCTTCGCATCGCCCATTTGCGAGAAGACATCTTCAGCACGCTGAACGCGGCTCGCAAGCTTGACGTCGCGGAACTTACCTTGGCGATACAGGGCCACCTCACGAGCCTTGCGCTCGCTCTCGGCCGCGAGAAACTCGTCGCCCGCATTCGGAGGGCTGGACAAACCCAACACCTGAACCGGCATCGAGGGCGTGGCCTCCTCTACCGCATTGCCGTTCTCGTCGAACATGGCGCGGACCCGACCGAACTCGGAGCCCGCGATGACAGGATCGCCCGTATGCAGGGTGCCCTTCTTCACCAGCACGGTAGCCACAGCACCGCGCCCCTTCTCGACACTCGACTCGATCACGATACCGGATGCGAGACCTGCGCGCGGTGCACGCAGCTCCAACACTTCGGCGACCAGCAGGATGGATTCGAGCAATTGATCGATGCCCTGACCCGTACGAGCCGAGACCGGCATGAAGATATTCTCGCCACCCCACTCTTCCGGAATCACTTCCTGCTTGGCGAGCTCCTGGCGCACTCGATCGAGATCCGCCTCGGGCTTGTCGATCTTGTTGACCGCGACCACGATGGGCACACCCGCAGCGCGTGCGTGCTGGATTGCCTCGATCGTCTGCGGCATGACGCCATCATCGGCGGCAACGACCAACACAACGACGTCGGTCGCCTTCGCACCACGGGCGCGCATCGCCGTAAAGGCGGCATGGCCCGGCGTATCCAGGAACGTTACGCTCCCCTTGGGGGTCTCAACGTGATACGCACCGATGTG
>Ga0068855_100006415_pt1 | contig 14320 bp, 20 predicted proteins | sample KBSCornC52_FD_66592 | JGI IMG/M metagenome (GOLD analysis project Ga0068855, IMG submission 66592) | Corn rhizosphere microbial communities from Kellogg Biological Station, Michigan, USA - KBS Corn C5-2 | ecosystem: Host-associated > Plants > Roots > Rhizosphere > Soil ... | reverse complement strand
GCCTTGAGCTCGGCACGCATCTGCACGCGCAGCTTCGCGTCCAGGTTGGACAGCGGCTCGTCGAACAGGAAGACGGCCGGGTCGCGCACCATCGCGCGTCCCATCGCGACCCGCTGCCGCTGGCCGCCCGAGAGCTGCGCCGGCTTGCGATCCAGCAGGTCGCCGATGCGCAGCATGTCCGACACCCGCTTGAGGGCGGCGTCGCGGCGATCCTTGGGCTCGTTGCGGATCTCCAGACCGAACAGGATGTTCTGGCGCACCGTCATGTTCGGATACAGCGCGTAGGCCTGGAACACCATGGCGATGTCGCGATCCTTGGGCGCCAGCCAGGTGACGTCGCGTCCGCCGATCCAGACTTCCCCGCTGGTCGGCACCTCCAGTCCGGCGATGCAGTTCAGGAGCGTGGACTTGCCGCAGCCCGAGGGGCCCACCATGGCGATGAACTCGCCGTCGGCGATGTCCAGGTCGACGTCGTTCAGCACGGCGGTGCTTCCGAATCGCTTGGACAGTTTGCGCAGGCTGATGGAGGCCATCGAGTTCCTTCGAAGTCTCGCGATTTGGCGACGGCCGTCGCCCGGCCGGGTTGCGCCGGATCAAGCAGCGCCGCGCGCGCTGGAGCGTGCGCGCCATTCGGCCGCCAGTGCGGCGCCACCGAGCAGCAGCACGAGCAGGCCCATGGCCACGGCCACCCGGATCGACGCGGCATCGACCAGCGGCAGGACGAACGGAGACGCCAGCAGCCACGCGCCCAGGCCGACGATGCCGCACTCGACCCACGGACGCCCGATGACGGCTGCCGCGATCGCCGCGGTGAACAGGAACGCGCCGACGATCACCGCATTGGCCAGGGCCGGCAGCACCAACGCGTAGCCGGCCACCCACGGCGAGACGAGGATCGCCACGCCGGCGATGGCACTCAACGGATCCTGCCAATGCGAGGGCGCGCGCATGGCCTCAGGCCGCCTGGTGGAACGGCAGTTCGTGCGCCGCTTCCTTCGCATCGAGGATGCGGTGGGCGTTGGCGACGTCGCCGGCGGAACCGTGCACGATGAGCAGGAAGCGATCCGCCAGCACGTCGGACTCGTAGCGCAGGGCCCGGTCATGCGGCACGCCCACGCTGGCCAGGGCGGCCGACAGCGCGGACACGCCGCCGACGATCGCGGCGCCTTCGAAGGCGGCGATCAACGCCGCGGCGAACGGCCCGGCCGCCGCCACGATGCCGAACGGGGGCATCACGAACACCGCGGACCCGAGCAGCAGCGCCCAGGCCGCGCCCCAGAAGCCGCCCGACACGCCCCAGGCCCTCACCCGGTCGCCCAGGGCATAGAAGCCGTGCGGATGCTCGTCGGCGTGGCCGCCCTTGCCGAACACGGACAGCTTGTGCATGTCGAAGCCGCCGCGCGCGAGCGCGTTCATCGCGGCCTCGGCCCCGGAACGGGTGTCGTAGACGCCGATCACGGGATCGGCGGGAAGGGCGGCGTGGTTCATCCGCGGTCTCCTGCTGTTGCGAAGGATGATGCTGCGTCAGGTGCTGCCATCGTCGGTCGGGGACGGGGCCATCCACCTGGCGGGCATCCGATGCCAGCATGCCGCTGCCCGCCCTCTTCGGCTTGATGCGCCTCAATGCCGGCGCGCACGGACCTCAATCGCGACGCGTCGCCCGCTGCCAGAGCTCGAAGGCGGCCATGCCGCCGAGCATGGCCAGCACGAAGACCCAGGCGCCCTTGCGCAAGGTCAGCACGAGCACGACGGCCGGGCCGGGACACAGGCCGGCCAGTCCCCAGCCGACGCCGAAGACGCAGGCGCCGGCCAGCAGGCGCCGGTCGATGCGGGACGCACCGGACAGCACCATCGGCCCCCCCAGCAATGCGCGCGACCGCCTCGTGGCGACGGCGAAGGCCGGCAGCGCCACGGCGAGCGCCACGACCATCACCACGCCGAGCGCGGGGTTCCAATGTCCGGCGACGTCGAGGAAGCCGAGCACGCGGCGCGGATCCGTCATGCCCGACACGAGCAGGCCCAGCCCGAACACGAGCCCGCAGACGAGGGCGGCGATCGATCTCATGAGGCGCCCTGTCCTGCCAGCACGTGGCGGGCGACGAACACCGTCACCATCGCCGCGCCCATGAACACCAGCGTCGCGGCGAGCGATCGGCGGGACAGCCGGGCCAGCCCGCAGATGCCATGGCCGCTGGTGCACCCGCTGCCCAGCCGCGCGCCGAATCCGACCAGCAGCCCCGCCACCACGAGCAGCGCCGGGCTGTGCGACAGGTGCGCAGCGGGCACCGGCGCCACCAGGACGTGCGCGACGGGCGCCAGCAACAGGCCCGCCACGAACGCCCAGCGCCAGGCGCGCTCGCCGCCCAGCGGACGCAGCAGGCCGCCCACGATGTCGCTGATGCCTGCGATCCGGCCCGCCAGCAGCGCGAACGCGCCGGCCGCGGCCCCGATCAGGGCGCCTCCGAGCACGGCGGGCAGCAGCCAGGAAGGGTCGCCCATGCCCGCGGCCTCGATCATGCCGGCGTGGCGGCGAGCGCCTCGAACTGCTCGAAGGCCGCCAGTGCATCGGCGCAGTACATCAGCGACGGTCCGCCCCCCATGTACACCGCGACGGCCAGGGTCTCCTCGACTTCGGCACGCGTCGCGCCCAGGCCCACCAGCGCCTTGGCGTGAAAGCCGATGCAGCCGTCGCAGTGCGCCGCGACGCCCAGCGCCAGCGCGAGCAGCTCCTTGAACTTGGGCGACAGCGCGCCCGCGGCCAGGGCGGACTGGGCCAGCTGGTTGAACGCCTGCATCGTGCCGGGCTGGCTTCGGCGCATCGGCGCCAGCGCCGCCGAGATCTCGCGCGTGCGGTCGGGATAGGAGGTCGACGGTGAAGTCATGGCCGCGAGGATGCCGGGACGGCGCCGCCGCAGGCTTGCGCCAGCGCAAGGACCTGCTCGCGGGCGTGCGACTCGTCGAGGACACGTCCGACGCCTGCGAACGCGACGGCTGCGCGCTTGATCGCACGCAAGCCCGGCCAGGCGTGCCGGCCCTAGGCTTGCGCCATTCGTTTCCCCACTGGAGCCTTCGATGCGCAGTCTGCTTCTCGCCTTGTCCATCCTGGCGGCCGCCATGCTGTCGTCCTGCGGCTACAACCGGCTGCAGGCCGCCGACGAGCAGGTGGCCGCGGCCTGGTCGGAGGTCCTCAACCAGTACCAGCGTCGCGCCGACCTGGTGCCCAACCTCGTGAACACCGTCAAGGGCGCCGCGGGCTTCGAGCAGTCGACGCTCACGGCCGTCACCGAGGCACGCGCGCGCGCCACGAGCGTGCAGGCCAGCGCGTCGCTGGTCAGCGATCCGCAGGCCTTCGCGCGCTTCGAAGCGGCGCAGGCGCAGCTCGGGACGGCGTTGTCGCGCCTGATGGTGGTGGTCGAGCGCTATCCCGACCTGAAGGCCAACGCCAACTTCCTGGACCTGCAGGCGCAGCTCGAAGGCACCGAGAACCGCATCGCCGTGGCCCGCCGGCGCTACATCGAGGCGGTGCAGCAGTACAACGTGCTGGCGCGCTCGTTCCCCGTCAACCTCACCGCGAAGGCGTTCGGCATGCCGCTGAAGGCCAACTTCACGGTGCCCGACGAGCGACAGCTCGCCCAGCCGCCTGCCGTCGATCTCGGCTTCACGCCGGCGGCAGCCTCGGCCGCCTCGCGTTGAAGGCGCGCGATGGCCTTGCTGCTGCGCGCCTGGGTCGCGGCCGTCCTGCTGGCCCTGGCTGCGTCGGCGCCGGCCGCCGCGCCGGATGCGGTCCCGGTGCCGCCGATGCGCGCACTCGTCACGGACCTCACGGGCACGTTGACCGGCGAGCAGCAGGCGGCCCTGGACGCCCGCCTGCGCGAGTTCGGTGAGCGCAAGGGGTCGCAGGTGGCGGTGCTCGTCGTGCGCACCACGGGGTCCGAGCCGATCGAGGCCTACAGCCTGCGCGTGGTCGAGCAATGGAAGGTGGGACGGCGCAACGTGGACGACGGCGTCCTGCTGCTCGTGGCCAAGGACGACCGGGCGGTGCGCATCGAGGTCGGCTACGGCCTGGAGGGCGCGCTGCCGGACGCGACGGCCAGGCGCATCATCGCGGAGTCCATCGTGCCGCGCCTGGCGGCCGGCGACTTCGCCGGCGGCATCGACGCCGGCGTCGACCGCATCCTGCGCACGGTGGACGGCGAACCGTTGCCCCCGCCTGCCGCGGTGCCGCAGACGCTCGACATCGGGCGCCTGGTGCCGATCCTCCTCCTGGGTCCGCTGATGTTTGGCGCCGCCATGCGCAAGCTGCTGGGCCGGCTGCCGGGCGCCGGGGTCGTCGCGGCCGGCGTCGCGGTCCTCGCCCGGTTGCTGTCCGGCCTGTGGATGGTGGCAGCGGGCGCCGCGGTGGTGGCCTTCCTGCTCACGCTCGGCGGCCGCGGGGTCGGCATCGGCCCCTTCGGAAGCAGCGGCGGCGGCTTCGGCGGCTTCGGTGGCGGGGGTGGCGGACGTTTCGGAGGCGGTGGCGCCTCGGGTCGCTGGTAGCCGCATGGACCTGCGCCGCCTCCTGCGCCACCTGTGCACGACCCACCGCGCACAGCGGCGGGCCTTCACGCCGGCGATCACCCAATCGATCGCCGACGCGGTGCAGTGGGTCGAGCAGCGCCACCAGGTGCAGATCCGCTTCGTCGTCGAGGCCGCCCTCGATCCGTGGCTGCTGCTGCGGCGCCAGACCCCGCGCGAGCGCGCGATCGAGCTGTTCTCGCTGCTGGGCGTCTGGGACACGGCGCGCAACGACGGGGTGCTCATCTACGTGCTGCTGGCCGACCGCGCCGTCGAGGTCGTGGTCGACCGCGGCATCTCGGCGGCCGTGCCGGCGGCGACGTGGACGACGATCTGCCGGCGCATGGAGGCCTCGTTCGCGCGGCGCGACTACCAGCACGGGGCCCTGGCGGCGATCCGCGCCGTGTCGGAGGCGCTCGAGGACACCAGCTCCGCCCCCGCGGACCAGCGCTCCGAACTGCCGGACCAGCCCTTGCTGCTGTAGCCCGCCAGCGGCTCGTCAGCGGAGCATGCCCCCGACGACCTGGTCGCCGGCCGATTGCAGCGGCCCCAGCGGATTGCGCTGGTGCTCGACCCGGAAATTGTCCGGTTCGCCGCCGTAGCTGCGGAACAGCACCGTGTCGCCGCGCACCGCGATCAGCACCTCGAGGCGCCAGCCGGAGACGGCCGTCGTGCGCTCGAAGTTGAAGAAGTCCGCGAGGAAGCCGCCCTGCCGCTCGCGCCGCTCGGCGCCGAAATGCAGCACGTAGGCCCGGCAGGCCTCGCGTGCGAGGATGCAGTCGCGGATACCGGGGTCCAGCGCCTCGAACGGAATGCTGGAATTGGGTGCGAGCCGGCTCACGAAGTCCGGATAGCCGATCACCGTGACGTTGCGCAGCCCCTGGACGTCGAACCCCAACGCGGCCAGGTCCGCCGTGCGGGTCCGCAAGGGCTCGATGCGTTCCACCGCCTGGCGTGCGGCAGCGAAGGATCCGAACGGAGGACGGCTGTCGACGGCCTGGTCGGGCAGCAGGTGTGCGCAGCCCGCCAGCACGAACGCCGCGATCCCGCACGGCCACCACGATCCGATGCGGGCCACGGCCGTCAGTCCCGCGTCACCCACCAGATGACGACCTTGCCGACGGCGACGACGGCGACCACGATCACGATCGTGGCGGCGCTGATCATGAGTTGCAGGCTGGATGGAAACAGCGTCATGGTCTTGCAGCCGCGCCTTCAGGCGACGAACTCGTCCGTGTGATCCAGGTCGGGCGCCGGCAGCCACGGCCGCAGCAGCATCTCGACGCCCAGGCGCGACTGCTCGAAGACGTCGGTCGCGCCGCCATGCGGTTCGTCCTCCCCGCGTCGCGCGCCCGGCTTGAGCCGCCAGCCGACGGCCGCCAGCGCATCTTCGGGCACGGCCCTGGACAAGGCGAGCCACTCGTGCTGCACGCGGTCGGCGCACGCCACCCACTCGCCCACGGCCGCCTGGAACGCGGCCCCGACCGCCTGGGGATCGTGCGACGCGGCCAACGCGGCGACGTAACGGTTGCAGACCGTCAGCACGTCACGCGCCGCGTGCACCTGCAAGGCCTGGAGGTTGCCGAACCACCCGGCCCACGTCGCGACAGGCGTCGTGCTTCGGGCGGGCTGGGCGGGTTCCGCTGCGCGCGTTGCGATTCTGGCCATGGCTGTTCCTGTCGGTTCGACGGCGGCACGTCGCCGGTGCGACCTGCCGCCGATCAGGGTCACTGGATCGCGATGAGGCGGCTTGCCGTGCCCGCGCGCTTGGGCAGCGTCAGGTGCAGCACGCCGTCCTCGAGCTTGGCGGTGACGGCCTTGTCGTCCACGTCCTGCGCCAGCGAGAGAGTGCGCGACGACTGGCCGCGCCATGTCTCGCGCACCAGCGTGCGTCCGCCGTCGGCGCGCTTGTCCTGGACGTCCTTGCGCATCTGCGTGGAGATGGTGACGATGTTGCCGTCGACCTCGACGCGGATGTCGTCCTTCTTGGCGCCAGGCACTTCCGCGCTCACCAGGTATTCCTTGTCGTTCTCGGTGACGTCCAGGCGGATCTCGGCTGCCATCGCGGCCTCGAGGTCGGTCGGCCGGGCCAGGCGGCGGAAGAACGCGGGGAAGAAGTCATCGAGCGATTCGTAACGGGTCAGGGCACTCATGAGGGTCTCCTTGGGATGAATTGGCAGGGTTCAATCTAGGCGCGCTGCAGGGCGCGTGCTTGATCGCGCTCAACATGGCGGGGCGCCGCGCTCGCTCGCCGCGCCAGGAACGTCGCGACCTTGATCTCGCGCAACCGCAGGGCGGAGGCGGCCGCGCGTGTCAGAAGACCACCAGGTCGTCGACCACCAGGGCCACGCCCGGGGACGACCACGCCGCGCCGCAGACCGCATCGCGCTCCGCCAGCGAATGCACGCGTCCTGCGACGGTGACCTTCGAACCATCGACACGCACGCTGACGTGCTTGGCGTCGCGCTCGGCGTGGCGCGCCAGCGCACCCTGGATGCGCTGCTCGACCTGGCCGATGGTGACCAGCGGCTTGACATGCACCTGGTTGGCCACGCCGCGCACGCCGATGAGTCCGCGCACGGCCCGTTCGGCGGCCTTGCGCTGGTAGGCCCAGGCCACCTGGCCGGTCAGCGTGACGTAGCCCCTCTCGACCGAGGCCAGTACCGCGTTGGCCGGCACCTGGGCGTTCCACTCGAGGACCTGGCGTGCCGCCGTCGCGATGTCCGCGTCGCTGCGCTCGTGCTCGGGCAGCAGCTTCACGTCCAGGTCCACGGCGAGTCCCTTGACGCCCGCGACGCGGCGCACCGCGTCCTCGGCCGCGTGCTTCTCGGCCATCGTGGGCAGCGTGCCGGTCAGCGTCACCACGCCATCGCGCACGATGACGCCGATGTCGGTATGGCTGATCGCGGGATCCCAGGCCAGCTCGTCGCTGACGTCGACCTGCAGGTTCGAATCGGTCTTCATGATGTCTCCTTCAGGCGCCGCCAGCCAGGCTGGCGAGCGGCGCAGTTTGATTGGCCGGAAGAGCGGCCGCAGCCGCGGACGTGAGCCCACTCTAGGAACAATGCCGGCCATCTCATTGATCCGGCGCAACCCGGCGGCCTCTCGTTGCAGCATGCGATCTCGCGGCAGGGGTCGCGGAGACGCCTCTCGCCTCCGATCGCGGCCGCTTCGCGACAAGCCGGAGTTGCGCTCGCTCAAGGGCCGGGCCAAGGTAGCGCGGAAGAATCGCAACGACATTGCCGGAGCAACCGCCATGACCTTCCGCACCCTGCTGCTGCACCTGGACGACCCTGCGCACGCCGCAGCGTGCGCCGCGTATGCCGCCAAGCTCGCCCGCAGCTTCCAGGCGCGGCTCCTGGGACTGTCCTGCCACCAGCCGACACCCTGGCCCAGCGACGGCGCGACAGCGCTGATCGCCGGCGATCCGCTGACCGTCGAACTGCGTAAGTCCGAGGACCGGGCGTCCAGCCGCGAGATGGAATTCGAACGGCAGTGCCGCCTCGCGGAGCTGAGCTCGTTCGAGCTCCTGCGCGACGACGTGGAGCCGGCCTCGGCCGTGGTCGCGCATGCGCTGGGCGCCGACCTGGTCCTCCTCGGCCAGCCCGATCCGGACAAGCCCGGCCATCGCGAGCAACGCGCGCGCGTCGACACCGTGATCCAGGAGTGCGCGCGCCCCGTGCTCGTGGTGCCCTACGCGGGGAACTTCGAGCCGGACTTCGACACCGTCCTCATCGCCTGGGACGACAGCATCGAGGCCGCGCGCGCGGCGACGGCCGCCCTGCCGCTGCTCAAGCGGGCGCGCGCCGTCCACCTGGTGCACCTGCGCCATCCCGGCCACGAGAGCGTGCTGCCGCTGCAGGCCAGCGTCGACCGCGCCGCGATCTGGCTGGCCTGCCACGGCTTCGAGGTGCGAGGCCGGGTCACCACGAACGCGCTGCCCGCGGGCGAAGCGCTGCTGTCGGAAATCGCGGACACCGGCGCCAACCTGCTCGTGATGGGGGCCTGGGGACGCCGGCGCTTCGTCGAGCGCCTGCTCGGCGGCACCACCCGGACGCTGGTCGACAGCATGACCGCGCCGGTGCTGTTCGCCCACTGAAGGATTCGCCATGCAACCCACCGTGCTGCAACCCGCCGCCGACCCGCTCTCGCACGCCGATCCGCTGAGCGTGGGCGCGCTGTGCACGCGCATCCTCATGATCGTGCGCGCCGACACCCCGCTGGTCGACGCGGCCATGTGCATGCGGCGCGAGCATGTCGGCTGCGTGGTGGTCGTCGAGAAGAAGGGCGCCGGCGAGGTGCCCGTGGGCATCCTGACGGATCGCGACATCGTCGTGTCGGTCGTGGCCGTGGGCATCGACCCGCGCGTCCTGGCCGTGGCCGACGCGATGTCCCGCGACGTGGCGCTCGTACGCGAGGGCGACTCGCTGGGCGCCGCCCTGGCGACGATGCGCCGGCACGGCGTGCGCCGGGTGCCGGTCGTTTCCGAGGAAGGCTGGCTGGTCGGCCTGCTGAGCTTCGACGACCTGGTCGCGGCGCTGACGCTGCAGACCCAGGCCCTGACCGAGACGCTGGTGGCCGGCCGCCAGCGCGAGGGCGAGAGCCACCCTTGAACACGGAGCGACATGCCATGGCCTTCGGAACCATCACCCTCTACCTGGACGGCGGTCCTGCCGCCGCGACAGGCACGGAAATCGCGGCTCAGCTGGCGCGGTCGCAGGCCAGCCACCTGGTCGGCCTGGCGGTGACCGGCAACGCACTGTTCGAGACCAGCCTGGGCGCCGGCCTGCTTCCGCGCGCCGAGCTCAATGCGGCGCTGGCGGGCGCGCGGCGGCGTGCGCAGGCGCTGGCGGGCGCGTTCACCGACCAGGTGGCGCGCCACGAACTGCGCTCGCACGAAACGGCCATCGACGACCGCGACGCCCCCGCCGCCCTCGCGCGGCACAGCCTGTTCGCCGACCTCGTCGTCCTGCCCCGGCCCACCGTGAAGGCGGCCGTCCTGAACTGGTCGCAGCGCGACTTCGAGCAGGCCCTGCTCGACCTGGCTGCGCCGGCCATCGTGCTGCCCACAGCCGCGCCGGCGGGCGTCATCGGCCGGCGCATCGTCATCGCCTGGAAGCCCGAACGGCCCTGCGCACGCGCCCTGGCCTGCGCCCTGCCGCTGCTCAAGGCGGCCGACCACGTGACGCTGCTGCACGTGGATTCGCCGTTCGACGACGTGCTGCGCGTCCCCGCGCGCGACGACGTGGAACGGGCGGGTGCACGCCTGCAGCGCGACGGCGTCACGGCGGCGGCGCGCTTCGTCCAGAGCAGCGGCGATGCCGGGGACGTGCTGCTCGAGGAGATCCGCCGCGATGGCGCCGACCTGGTGGTGATGGGCGCCTGGGGACGGCCGCGCTGGTCGGAGCGCGCCTTCGGCGGGTGCACGCGGACGCTGCTGTCCGAGCTCGACGTCGCGACGCTCACGACGCACTGACCGTACGCCGCGCAATCCGGGCACGGAACGCTTCGAGCACGATGACCACGACGCTGCTCGAGGCCCTGCGACGCCGCCTGGCGCGCGGCGGCCGGGAGGTCGTGCTGCACGAGACGCACCTGTCCTGGGTGCTGCTGTCCGGCCGCCTGGCGGTCAAGTTGAAGAAGCCCGTGCGGCTGCCCTTCGTCGACTTCTCCACGCCTGAGGCGCGCCGCGTCGCCTGCGCGCAGGAGCTGCGGCTGAACCGCCGGCTCGCGCCCACGCTGTACCGCGCGCTGGTCGACGTGCGCGGCTTGCCCGGCGCACCGCGCTTTTCCGGACACGGCGACGTGATCGACACGCTCGTGTGCATGCGCCGCTTCGGCGAAGACGCCCTGTTGTCGCGCCGCCTGGCCGCGGGGACGTTGTCTGCGCGAACCGTCGACACGCTGGCGACTCGCATCGCCCGCTTCCACGATGACGCCGAACAGGCCCCCGAGGTCGGCGACGCCGTCCGGGAAGCGACCTCCCCGCTGGCGCGCGTGCTCGACGAGTTGGCCCCGTTCGAGTCATCGGCATGGCATGACCAGGCCACCGGCTGGCTGCAAGCGAGCCGCGACCGCCTCGGTCCCGCCTTCCGTGCGCGGCGCGCGCAGGGCGCGGTGCGCGACTGCCACGGCGACCTGCACCTGGCCAACACCGTCGACCTGGGCACCGAGGTGACGGCCTTCGACTGCATCGAGTTCGACCCGGCGCTGCGCCGCATCGACGTCATCCACGACATCGCCTTCGCGACCATGGACCTCGCGGTCCGCGGCCGCCCCGACCTGGCGCACCGGTTCCTGGACGCCTACCTCGCGGCGCGCGGCGACTACGGCGGGCTGTCCGTGCTGCGCTTCTACGAGACCAGCCGTGCGTGCGTACGCCACCTCGTCCAGCGGCTGTCGCCCGGCGACGATGGCGACGCCCCTGACTACCTCGGCTTTGCCACGCGCCGCATGAGCGCCGCGCCGGGCCGGCCGCGCCTGGCGATCCTGTGCGGCGTGGCGGGTTCGGGCAAGTCCGCCGTCGCGGCGGCGCTGGTCGAAGCCACCGGCGCCGTGCGCGTGCGCTCGGACGTGGAGCGCAAGCGGCTGCGCGGCCTCGGTGCACTCGCCAGGAGCGCCGAGGACGGGCTCTACGCGGCGCAGGCGACCGCCGCCACCTACGCACGCCTGGCCGAGTGCGCTCGCAGCGCCTTGACCGCAGGGGTCGACGTGCTGGTCGACGCCACCTTCCTGCAATGCGCGCAGCGCGCCGCGTTCGCCACGCTCGCCGGGCAGTTGCAGGTGCCGTTCACCATCCTCGCGTGCGAGGCGCCCGTCGCCGAACTGGCCCGGCGGGTCGCCGCCCGCGCGGTGGCGGGCACCGATCCCTCCGATGCCGACGTCACCGTGCTGGAACGCCAGTTGCGGACGCGCGAAGGCCTGGTCGACGCCGAGCGACTCTTCGCCATCGATGTCGACACGAGCACGCCCGTCGACATCGCGCGGCTGGCAGGCGACTGGCGCCGACGCGCGGCGACGTCGGCCAGCGCCGCGCAACTCGCCGCCGAGCGCGCCGATCGGCCGTGACCGTCCGGCCGCCGCCGACGCGGCGGTCGAGCGCCGTCACTCGGAACGCGTGCGCAGCATCGGCCCGCAGCCGGGTGCAGGCCGCAGGATCCGCCAGCCCATCGCCTCGACGAGCGACCGCACCAACGCAGGCTCGACCAGGCTTGCGGCCGCCAGGGATTCGATGCGAAGGCTCCAGACGATGCTGGCTTCCATGGCCTGGGCCGTCGTGTCGTGCCAGCCGCTCGGGAGCGATTCGATGCCGAGCCAATCGCCGCGGAACCGAAAGCCACAGGCGACGCCGTCGGCGGCGCGCAGGCGCACCAGGCCGGCGTCCAGGACATGCAGCGCGGCGCACCGGTCGCCGGCATGGTAGACGAGGTCGCCGGCACGAAGCTGCCGGCAGGTCGGCTCCAGGATGTCCGCGAGTTCCAGGAGCGCCTCGCGTGATCGGCGATGTTGGGAACCCGGGGCCGGTCGAGGCAGCGCGCAGGCGGAGGTCCCGGACATCTCCCGTCGTGTGCCGTTGCGCACGGCGCTGGACCGCTGCAAGGCCTCCACGGATGGGTCCTGCGTCACTGCAGCGCTGCGGCCGGCGCCAGGGCGTCCTGCACGAATTCGCCCAAGGCCTTGTGATCGGGAATCGCGATCTCGCGGCGGGCATTGTCGGCAAAGGCTATCAGTCCTTCGCGCGCGAGGCGGGACAGCGCGCGACTGACCGTCTCGAGGGTGAGCCCCAGGTAGTTGCCGACCTCGGCACGGGTCATGCGCAGCGTGATCTGGTCGGTCCGCAGGCCGCGGCAGGCCAGCGCGGCCGCCCAATCGTGCAGGAAATCCGCGACACGGGCATCGGCCGGCAGCGTGCAGACCGACATCAGCGAGCAGCGGTCGCGGGCGAGCTCGCGGCCCATCGCCTCGTGCAACGCCGTCATCAGGTCGGGCCGGACCGCGCAGGCCTGCATGAGTGCTGCGTAGGGGATGGCCCAGACCTCGCCGGTGTCCAACGCCACCGCGTCGCACGCGTGCACGCCCTCGGCGATGCCGTCCAGGCCGAGCCAGTCGCCACGGAACTTCAGGCTCACGATCTGTTCACGGCCGTCGCGGGTGAGGTTCACGATCTTGTAGGCGCCCGTGTTGGCCACGACCAGGTGCGTGAAGCGCTGGCCCGCCTGGTACACCAGGTCGCCCGCTCGCACCACGCGGCGCTGCACGTCGACGCTCGCCTGCACCAGCCCCAGGCGCTCGGCGATCAGCTGGGCGTGGGCGGCGTCCCGCTCCGCATCGCGCCGCGGCGGACGCGCGACGGCCGCCCGGCCGACGGCGGAGGCGGTGGTGGCGGAGGCGGTCGCGATGTCGATGCAGGTGGTCATGTCGTTGTCCTGTGTTGGCGAGGGATGGCTGCACGATAAGGTTCCCGTGCGCGCCTCGCACCAATGGGCCGTGTCGCGGGGTGACGGTGTGTAAACGGATGGTGACGACGCTGGAAGTGCTGCCAGGCTGGCCGGAAGCCGCCGCATCGCGTCCTCTCGATGGAGGGCGCGGACGCGTTTGACGGGGCGCAAGACCGCGACGAAGCGACTCGGCACACTGCGAGTCACGAGCCGCCCCGGCTCCGCGCGGCCGACGCCTGGCGCAGCGCCACGACCTCAGGAGACAGGCATCATGAACATCGGGCAATATTGCCGGCACGCCGTCATCGGCATCGACGAAGGCTGCACGCTCAAGGACGCTGCCGTCCTGATGCACGCGCATCACGTCGGCGCCCTGGTCGTCACGACGGCGGTGGCCGACCAGCGCGACGCGGTCGGCGTGGTCACGGATCGCGACATCGCCGATGCGGTCGCGGCGCATGGCCTGTCACCCGTCGAGGTCCGGGTGGGTGCCGTGGCCACGCGGCCCCTGCACTTCATCCGCGCGACGGCCAGCCCCGCCGACGCGGCGTTCGCGATGCGCCGCGCCGGCGTCCGCCGCCTCCTTCTCGTCGACGACGAGGAAGGCGTGGTCGGACTCGTCTCGGGTGACGACCTGCTCGCGATCCTGCTGGAGCCGCTCATGGCCCTGTCGCACCTGGCCACGACGGAACGCGCCAACGAGAGCATGCTGGACAGTGCCGATTCGCGCGTCCAGCCGCTGGCCTTGCGCATGCGCGAGACGGGCCTGCGGCGTCCGGATGAGGCGCCGCTGCATCGCTAGTACCTTCGCCTCGCGTTGCGCGAGGCCCGCGGCAGCGGCAGGAACCGCTGCCGCGGCTCCCGTGCTCTCAGAACCGGTAGCCGGCCCCGAGCGACAGCAGCCAGGGATCGACCTTGAAGGTGCCCACCTTCACGCCGGACGATCGGACGTCCGTGCGGATCTGCACCCACTTCACGTCGGCGTTGATGAGCCAGCCGCCCGCCAGCGGGACATCCAGGCCGGCCTGCAGCGCGGCGCCGAAGCTGTTGCTCTTGATCGACGGATGCAGCGCCTGCGTGGTCGCGGCATCGAACTGCACGTCGGAGAAGTGCGTCCAGTTCACGCCGACGCCGGCATACGGACGCACCGGCAGGCCGGTCAGGTGGTACTGCAGCGTCAGGACCGGCGGCAGGTGCTTCAGGGAACCGACCGGCGTGCCGCCGGCCGAGATCGTCTGCTTCTGCGGATAGGTCAGCACGAGTTCGGTGGCCAGGTTCGGCGTGATGAAGCGCGTGATGTCCAGTTCGGGCAGCAGCTTGTCGTTGAT
>Ga0068855_100006413_pt1 | contig 14320 bp, 18 predicted proteins | sample KBSCornC52_FD_66592 | JGI IMG/M metagenome (GOLD analysis project Ga0068855, IMG submission 66592) | Corn rhizosphere microbial communities from Kellogg Biological Station, Michigan, USA - KBS Corn C5-2 | ecosystem: Host-associated > Plants > Roots > Rhizosphere > Soil ... | reverse complement strand
GACGATTTCACAAGTCGTGCGTGGATCAGTTTCATGTAGCCCTTATTCTACTCGATGGAAGTTTTTTTGGCCCTATCTCGGAAGATGTTTGCGGATGTTCGTGAATCTGGTAAGCTCTTAGGTAGTAGTGGTTTAAGCCAATAAATACAGCCTAAAGGCGCGGTAGCCAAGTGGTAAGGCAGAGGTCTGCAAAACCTTTATTCGGGGGTTCGATTCCCCCCCGCGCCTCCAATAACTTGCGACAAAATCACTGCTCTGCAAGGGCTTCCGACGGCTCTGGCGCTTTCTTGGGCATGCTGCTTTATACGGCGAATTGCTGGCGAAAGTTGGATCAGATTTGGATCAGTTCGGCGCCGCGCCGCCGGCCGACACAGAAGCTCCAGTTTCTGTGTTGTCCCTTGCCTATACCTAGGCCGCCTATGTATCCGCGGAAAGGATAACTGGAGTTATTGTTTCCGCACGCCCTCCGGTCGCGATACCTCAGGGCTGTCCGATCTGCGCTTATCAGCCAGCAGGCTGCACGTCCACCGCCTGAAAAAAGGAAATTCAGGCGAATATTTATTGACCGATCGGGAGATGCGGGCGCTCCGAAGATGGCTAACCGTGCGCGGATCCGCCCCGGGCCCCTTGTTCACGTCTCGTAATAACCGAGGAATCGGCCGGCGGCGGCTGGATCAGCCTGGAGTTGAGGTATCGAGCCCGCAAAAGACTGAAAACAATCAGACGCGATTTGCGGGCCCTATAAGTCGAGTTGCGGGGTTGTTGTTGCCCGGCCGCGCTCGATACCGGAACTCCAGTTCTGGTGTCACGGTGGCCCCGCTGGCGCCGGCGAACACGCAACCCGCTGAAAATAAGGACTTAACGGTTTCTCACCATAACTCCAGTTATTCCGTCGCGCGTAGTAGTGGCCTTTTGGTGAGGCGAACCGAAAGGGGTACTCAGGTACCCCTATTAGCGGCATGAGGATCCTGCTCACTACCACGGAGCTTTCCGAGCTGCTCGGAATGTCAAGGTCGAGGCTGGCGCAATGGCGGTGTGCCGGCGTTGGCCCCCCATGGCTGAAGGTAGGCGCCTTCGTTCGTTACGACGGCACGGACGTCGATCGCTGGATCGACAGCCAGGCGAAAGGAGGGAGGCGACGCGGTGGGTCTCAGAAACATGCGCGGCTCGTGGCAGTATAGATTCTTCGTGCACAGCCATTCTGTATGCGTGTCAACGGGCCTGGCGGCCACCGAGCGCAATCGCCAGAAGGCCGAGCAGCAGGAGGCGACACACCGCCAGGAGATCCTTGCTGGCCGATGGGGCTACCGTGCGCTGAAGCCTCGGGCGTTCGATGAAGCACTCCCGGAGTTTATCGCCTGGTCCAAGGTGGAATATGGCGACAAACCCGGTTCCTGGAGACGAATAGCCACCAGCATGGCGAGCTGCTCGGTGTTCTTCGGGAAGCGCATGGTTTCGATGATCGCGCCCGGCGATATCGAGCGCTACAAAATTTGGCGGCTCAGTCCTCGCGAGGAAACCTGGGACGGCAAGCGCCTGACCATACCGCCCGTACGGCCGGTGACTGCGAAGCATGATCTCGACAATCTGAGTGTATTTTTCCAATGGGCCGTTAAGGCCGACTACGCGCGCCACAATCCGCTGAAGGAGGTGGGGCGGCCATCGGACAGGGATGCCGTCCGCCAGCGCATCGTGAGCCTCAAGGAAGAAAAGCTGTACTTCGCGCACGCCACGGGCAACCTGGTCAAGGTCGCGCGGCTGATGCTGCTGACCGGAATGCGACCCGAGGAAGTTATGCGGATCCGGAAGGACGACGTCGACCTGGAAAAGGGCACGCTCCGGATTGAATACGGGAAGACACGATCGGCAAGGCGGGTCCTGAAGCTGACAGAGGAAGCTCGATCGCTCCTCGCCCGCCAGATTGTCGAGAGCTACGGCCCGTGGGTCTTTCCGTCGCCGACCAAGCCCGGCGCGCACATCGTGAAGCTTAATGGATCGCACGATCGTGTGCTGGATAAACTAAACCCGTGCCGTCAGTGCGGCCAGCGCGAGACTCAGCACCCGACGAAAAAATGCCCGGAGTTCATCCTGCCGGATCCACCCCTGCTTTTCGTGTTGTACGATCTGCGGCACACTTTCGCGACGCGGATGGTTGAAGCCGGCGTTGACCTGGTCACGCTAAAACAGATTCTCGGCCATTCCGATATTCGCGTCACGATGCGCTACGTGCATCCGACGCAGGCCCATCAGGACGCGGCCATGACGATGTACGACAAGTTGAATGAACAGCGCCGCGCGGCGGCGGAGACACTTCAGTGAGTAGGCGAAGAAAGGAGGTGCGAGAAAACCTAAAGGAGAGCTTTTTTGCAAGCGCTTTCGCCACGGTGACCTTGACCCACTCTGGCGTGTGAGTTGTTTCACGCAATAAAAACGGAGGCCGAAACGTTCGTAGCGTTCCAGGCCCCCTCGACATCACGAAAGGATGTTTTCACGATGCCTCTCTCTCACAATATCCGAACTCGTAGCCCGCATGCTTCACGAAGCGACGGGCGTGCTCCCATGACGAAGACAGACCGCCGCGCCGCGCCGAAGGTTCGCCCGGACCGGAAGGCGAAGGCAGCTCCTCCGCGTCGCCGCGAAGCGGAGAAGGCCTTCAAGCGGAAATTCGCCCGAACCATCGAAGAAAATCTGAGCCATCTCAGGTTCAACCTGGAGGCCTGCGTTCCCGGATTGCTGGACACGGATCCGCCATTTCGGCAATCAATCATCCGCTATCTGCGCGACCAATACAGCGCTGAGCTACGCCGTGCCGGAGGTGCCCATGCTTGAAGGAAAATGCCCAACGCGGGTGTTGGCCACGAGACTCCGGCCCCTAGGAGGTCCAGGGGATGGATACTAACCCTCCCCGCGGATGTCGATTTCAACAGACGTGGAGCGCCCTGCGTACGTCAAGGAGGACGTTAGAATGAGCAAAATTGTCAGGGGAAACATCGATCCCGAGCAAATCAACGGCTCTGGTCGCCAGGGTGATAGCGGCGTCATCCAGATGGCCGGTCCGGGGGGCTTCACCGACGGCAACGTCCTGATCTACGACGCCAACGGAAACGCGATCGATAGCGGTGTTGCTCCGGGTTCTGGAATCACCTACCCCGGCGATGCCACGAAATATCTGCGATCGCTTCATCAGCGCCGAAGACAATTCTCTCTCTGAGCAGTGGGCGTGGCGCCGCCGCGTTTGGGTGAACCCGCCGTATGGAAACGGCATCGGCAACTGGGTCGAGAAGGCCTATCGCTCGGCCATTGTGATCGGCGACCGCGAGTACTGCGAGCACGTCGTCATGCTACTCCCGGCGCGGACGGACACGCAATGGTTCCACGATTACTGTCTCAAGGCCAGCGAGATCAGGTTCCTGCGCGGACGGCTCTGCTTTGGTGACGACCGCGCCAAGCGCGCGCCGTTCCCGTCGATGATCGTCGTCTTTCGAACGGAGACCCGATGACCCTAACCAAGCACGAGATCTCTACGCTGATCCGCCCGCTCGGAGTTTTGCAGACGAACCGAAGCTTGGCAGGCTTGTCTGCATTATTGCTTTGACGCTATCCGCGCCGTTGCGGCGGAGCTGATCCGTAAGGAGACGCTCAAATACACCGATGTGATCGAGATCATCATGCCGGGAGCCAGGGCCTTGCGGGCCGCCCTAGGCCCAGCTTCTGTTCTAAAGGCGCGGAGGCCTAGGAGGAGACGTAATCGCTGAAATATTTTGTTCTATAGGAATCGACCTCGCGTTGATCGAGGATTTGCTGGATGAACTTCTTGGATCCACGATCGACGCACTTATCGAGCGGAGCGATCAGGAGAGACTGCAGAAGCATGATCGCCGCGAAAGGCGGCGGATGCGGCCCGATCGCGATCGCCGCCAAGCTTTCGTCCCAGCCTTTCAGCCTGGGCCATTCCGGGAGCCTTAGGATGCGGTCGCGTTTCTGATTCCAGTAGAACTGAAACGATTCAAGGTGGGCGGGCGCCGGAAAGTACTTCAAGACCACGTCTTCAGCGGCGCCGGTTTCCAGCGCGCTCATGATGAAGAAGTTTAGGGTGATGAGCACGCCGCCGATCTCAGCTCGCACGGCGCCGCGAATTTCGTGGCGGGCAAACCAAGCTGAAGCCCATTGCTTGACCCACTCGGTTGCAAGGCCACCCGCATAGCCCGCGAACGTCCCCAGTATTGTCGCCAGATTCACAAGAATCCTAGCGTATCGCCGATGGTGTTGCCTCTGCCGGGGGACAGTTCCTTGCGAATGGCGGGCCAACATCTGTTCCACGATTTTCACCTCAAGCCGAGCCGCATCCGAGCCTCAACGTCCTCCGCCAGATGGAGCAATTTGTACGCTGTCCAGCGCGCCTGCCAACTTTCCAAACAGATCCCGGGCACGGGCTCGCCAGTCAAATCTGTCGTGATTGCGCCAGCCGATAGCATCAGCATCACGCCCAGACGGCCGTCCTGAAATTTTCCAGGCTGGATGTCGACGACCAGCTCCTTCTCTTTCGTTGGATCATCCATTTTATTGGCTTACGAAAGGATCAGCCCAGGCTGCTGGATCATAGCGCTATTACGGGTCCGGCCGTTGCTGCTGCTGCTGGCCGCCGCCCATTGATCCTGAACGAATCCGGGACTCACAACGCCGGCGACTCGGCCCTCGAGAAGGTCAGCCGCCGATTGCCCGTTCACATTCAGCACGACTGTCTGCGCGGCCGCCGGCGTCGGCGTCGACGGAACGGGCCACTGCGCCGGGGCCTTGGCTCCCATCACCGGCAAGTAGCTCGGGTTCAAATATGGATGCCCGAACTGGTAGGCGGGCGCCTGATAGAGTTTCCCTCCACTTTCGACCAGGGAGCCCGCGCGAGGAGTACTCGCCGATAGCGGCATTTGCTGATTCGTGCCGGCCGCGTACAGCTCGATCATTTTCCGCACGTCGGGATCCCGCACGGCGATCGACACCTGCCCGGCATACTTCTGCTTCGCGATCCCCACGATGTTATCCGCCATCTGCCTGCTGATGTCCACGCGATACAACTGCTTAATGAGGCGCTGAGCTTCTTTCCAGGGTGGCTCGAACAGAAAGGTACTGATCAGGCTGGCCGTCAGGCCAATGCCCGCGCCGATAGCCATCCCCAGCGGGCCGCCAAGCGCGCCGATTTGCGCGCCGATGCCGAATCCCGCGAGCGCACCGCCCGCGGTTCCTTCAATAGTCCCGAGCAAGCCGCCGCGCTGTACGCCGCTGATTCCGAGGCCCAGGCCCAAGCTGGTGGCCAGCGGGCTTCCGGCAATCTTCGAGAATTGTCCCGGCGAACTGAGCGGCGCTATTGATCCGAGCCCGGGGATCGCTTCCGCCTGCGCAGCGGTATCGCCGCCGACGCCCATCGGTAGGCTTCCTGCGAGGTTCCCCGTGTTTCCGATACCGAGACTGGAAAGGATGGACTTGAAGCCTACAGCGCTTCCCAAGACGCCACCAGGTGCACCACCCGGAGAAACCCGCCCCGCAAATCCTGGAGTCCCGCCTGGCCCGCCAACCAGGTTCTGGATTTCGCTGATGGGATTCGCGGCCAGGCCAAAACTTGAGGCCGCTCCCACCGGAGACGGCGCTAATGGGGAGCTGGCGACTCCGGAGACAGGGCCCTCGGGGACTACCGGCGGGGCCGGACTGATGCCGACGCTGCTTTCAACGGCGCTTATGGAGGCGCCCACGTTCGGAGGTGACACAGCCGACGGCGCGGGAGCGGCGGCCGCCAGGCTGAGCCCGGCCGAGAGTACTCCCGTCAGCGCCATGATCGCCGCCGAATTCTGGTAGTGGGCCGTGGTGTTCAGGTCGGTCGAGATCTTGATGGGGCTCTGCTGGCTCGCGAACAGACTCTTAAAGCCGCCGGCGATCCCGCCGTCTCCGTTCGCGCCATAGACGATCGGCTTGAGCGCGTTGGCTGTGATGTTTCCTAGTCCCTCTGTGACCGGCTTTAGCAGGGCGTCGCGAATCGTGCCGGCGAGCTGGCGGCCAAATTCCGCTGGCTTGGTGAACAGAGTGCGCCACAGTCCCTCGGAAGTAGTCTTGATCTCGTCGAATTGCCGGCGCTGCTCCTCCGCCACCTTTTCAGACAGTTCGATTTCAAGCCCCGATACCTCTCGCGCATGTTTCATGCGGAGCTCCGTCTTCGCGTCATCGAGCTGCCCATCGTATTTGTGCTGTGCTTCGGCCAGGCCGAGTTCGTGTTGATATGCCTCATCGGCAAACCGCATGCGCGAGGCTAGGAGCTGCTCTTCGGTCCGGAGCTGCGCGCCCGGCGCGACGTCGCCGATGCCCTGGAGCCGAATGGCCCCTTCTTCGCGCGCCTGACGCAGCGCAGTGTCGTCGGCCAGGCCTCCCGAAAGGACCCGGATGGAATCCTGCCTTTCCCGCTGCGATCGCGCCAGGCCCTTGGTAAATTCCTCGGTATCCTTGGTGAGATCGGACTTACCCAGCTCGTCGATGGTCTTCTTGATCATCTCCGCGCCGTTCGCGCGGAACTTATCGAGCGCGTCCTGGCGTTCTTTCAACAACAGCGGCGCCATCGCTTCGCGTGCCTGTTGCATCTGCCCAGGTGTGACGCCCGGCCGCTCAGTGAATTCGGCAAGCTTGGCCTGCATGGGCGAAATCAGGGTGCTTCTGATAGCCGCGTCCTTTTGCAGTTTCGCGAGTGCCTCTGCGTTAGAGGTTGCCTCGCTCTGAGCCTTGGTCATGGCTTTCAACTCGCCACGGTAGCCGGCCAGGGCATGCTCGGCTTCACGCCACGCGTCCCGCGCGCTTTTAATCTCAGTCAGTCCCGCGGACTTGTCGTTCTGCAGGGAGAAATATGTGTCCCGCGCCGATCCGGCGTCCTTCTCCGCCTTCTCTGCGAGGACTTTAAGCCCCTCGTCAGTTCGTCCGAACGCCGCCTGGTCGGCTCCGATTCGCTGTTTCTCGAAGGATATGTCGGCATCGTTCATCCCGTAGAGGGCGCGCTTGACCAGATTTGGAATATCGGGAGACTTAGGCGTTCCGTGTACGGCAGTCTGAACGCCGTTGAGCGCAGGAACGGGCTTGCCCTGGTTGTCCACGAAATTAACAACGGCTAGCACGGTACCGGCGATTGGCTCTTTCAGCTTCAGCGCAAGCAGATCCCATTCCGTACCGATTTTTGCCACCTCGGTTTGGTAACGCCCGTAGCGTTTGAGGTCTTCATCGCTCGCGAAATTGATTCCCTCGCTTTCCTTTAGATTCTTGTTCAGCTCGAGGATGAACGGAATCGTTTCAATGCCAGCCTTCTTGAATAGGTCGAGAGCCGCTTTGTTGCGGTCCCACTGGTTGGGCATCCGGTCCAGGCCGGCCGAGATTTGCTGCAGGACCTGGGACGTAGGAACAGATCCATCTTTTACGGCGCGGATGTCCACGCCGAATCCCTTCAAGGCCTCGCGCGCCTTTGCACCGGCGGAGGAATCGTCCTCGATCGCCATTGTGAGGCCGCGCATCAGGCGCTCGGTTACGGAGACGTCCTGGCCGACCGCGCGGGCGGCGAATGCGAATTGTTGCGCCTCTTTGCCCGACAGGCCGGTGCGGAGCTCCACGTCGCGGATCCGGACGCCATATTCGCCCAGGCTCTTTGCGGCTTCAAGGCCAGCGGCCGCGATCCCGCCCAGCCCCCCGGCGACGGCGGCCAGCGCGCGGCCCATGGGCCCCAGATCCTCCAGTAGTCCCGTCACGACACCCTGCGCGGACCGCAGGGGATTTTCCATAAAATTCTTTACGCCCTCGCCGAAGCTGGAGAATTTGTTCCCGTTCCCGCCGCCCTCGGCCGCGATCATCTTGTCGTACGACGCGGTGACCCGCTTGATCATCCCCTCCTCGTCGCCGAGGCGCTTGATGTAGGCGTCCCGCTGGGAGATAAGCTTGTCTATCCCGGTCTTGCCGTAGGCGGCCGCCTGCCTCTCAATGGACTTCGTTAGATTTTCCATCGAGCCACGCGAGCGGTCGTTTGTCTTGACCAGAAGATCGGAGACACGCTGGTAGGCAGCGTTGAGGCGTTCATTTGACCCTATGGCGCCCTTTTCGAAGCCTTGAACGGCACTGTTCATCTGAGCCAATGCCGCGGTGATACTGCGGGGATCGATCTCGAAACTGACCTGTTCCTGGTCCATGGGATCTTTTTTACAGCGTCACGATGCGGTACTTGATGAGCACCTTAGCGGTGCCGGTTCCGGTGGCGAATGCCGCGGTCGCGTTGGTGATATCGATGCCTTCGTTGGCCGGGATCACCAGGCCGTTCGATCCTGTGTTCTGGCCGAGAGCGGTCTGCGCAGTCCCAGCTCCGCCGCTGGTCACCAAGCTCGCCGGAATCGCGCCTGAGTGCGGGATTGAGCCGGTGGTCGTGTGGTACTGAAAGTTGATGGCTCCGCCGCCAGTGAACGCGGTGCCGGTGCGGGTCATCTCGAAGAGAATTTCCTTGACGAGTATCGCCTTGCCGGCGCCGGGAGCCGCCAGGATCGAGACCGGGACAGTCCCCATCGCGATCAGTTGCGCCGCCGAAAGGGCCACGGTCGCGGTAGCCGCGATCGAAGAGTCGATCGCCTCCTGCGCTGCCGGAAATGCTCCATTCAGCCGCACGCGGACCGTTGCGTCTTCGGTTAGTGCACCCGAGGTGCTGGATCCATCGGGGTTGAGCAGCTCGACCACGCCGATCTGCATGTTGCCGGCGCTACTGGCAGTCGCCAGGTGAGCCGTATCATCCCAGTAAACGACGTCGCCGTCGGCGAAGCTGCTTCCGTCCTTGGCCAGGTCGAACACGCCGACGACCCGCATGTCGCCGTTTTCATTGGCACCATGCGTATTCACGCCAATTCCAAATCCGTTTCCAACCTTGACGCCGCCGCCCGCAGTGACGGGATACGGGAAGGCGATCGTAAGCGATCTTCCCTGATGCACGAAATTATCCATATGCCTCTCCTGATGGCCCAGTAGAACAATCTGGCCCTTGTACGTTTGAAACAGTTCCGCAGAACATCGGGATCTTTGGCGCTCTGGCCGCGCGCTCGACAATCGCTTCGATCGCCGCCTGGCCGAGCGTCTGATTGCGCTCCAGTGCATTGGCCAGGGCCACGATAGCCGGCCAATGGCGCTCGACCATTGAGCGCGTATAGCGGCGCAGCTCCCTCAGAGTTTTTAAGCACCCACGCCAGCCGATTTCTCGCGATAGGATCCAGGAGTACTTCGCGGCGCGTTCAAAATCGGTTTCCAAAACCATCTCAGTGAAATCCGGCCGGCCCGCATACGTCGGGGAGTTTCCGGACAGGACGAATCCCCCTAAATGCGTGCTCCGCCCGACCTTCACGTTTACGTCCTCAACAATTGACGTTTCATAGACGTGCCTCCCAAAAGCGAAGTTCGCCACCGCGTGGCCAGCCTCATGATGCGCCAGGATCGACCGCCGAGATAGCATCTTCCACGAGCCGGGCTCGCTACCCTGGACCGCTCGCCGCTGCGCCTCCGGCCCGGCAAGGGCGCAGATGACGATCCGCGTCAGCAATTCCTCGGCCCCGATCGCTGGCCTCATTCGAAACCCTCTCCGCGGGGGCAGTTGGACAAGTTTCCGTCCGCGTAGAATCCGAACCTGGTGTGCGTACGCGATCGCCGCGGCGCTGGAAGTTGCAGGCTCCGAGTTGGTAAGCCAGCACTGGCGCTGGCCAGGGCGCGCAGTCCCTCGCCGCTTAGGTTGGACAAATCGCTCGAACGAGCCCACGCAGGCCCGCGATCGCGATTCGTGGAATTTCGAGATAGCCACTGGCGCGGTCGTAAGGTTGTGGCATGGACGACGGGTGGCACTGGTGGCGAACCGGGCCCGTTTTTCACCTCATGCCGCCAGCTAGCGATGAGCCGACGGCGCCGCCATCGTTCACGCAGCCAGGCTGTGAACCTTTGCAGTGCTTTCATTCTGATTTCTCAATCCGGGCGCGGGGGGTCACGGCCTCATGGCGCCGCCGCCTTCCCGCGCCCGTTTTATTTGCTGTTCCAAGAACTTCCCCCACGACCCAGGAGTTCACCGCAGGGGCTTCCTGGTGCAGCAAATTCCTTCGATTTCAGTTGCTTCGCGACTGAAGCGCCGCGCGAGTTCTGGCGATTCAGCTTCGACCTGGCGAGCGGTTTCGCGTTTCGCTTTCACAACGGAGCGAGCGGCACCTGCGACCAGCTCCGCGTCGCCTATGCGCGCGATCGGGAATGCCCGACCGCCGATTTCGCTAACGAGTAGAAGGGTGAGCGGTCCCATTTACGAAGGTTCCCTCTGTACTACGCCCGGTTATCCGGACTTCCGGGGACGCTTTGTCGGGAAAAGATCGATTCGCTCCCGGGACATGATGTCGAGAAAGCCTCGGCCGAGCTCCGCTAGGGTCCAGCTGGACCTGCCGTTCGCCAGGCGTTGCACGAAAGCCAGGTGAAGGGAAGAGCCATTCTGAACGTACTCGCCGACGTTGAACGGAGCCGCCCGCCGGATCCGCTTCAATCGCCTGGCGACACGTTTTCTGACCGCCTCGCCACGCCGAAGAGTCCACTGCAAGCGCTCGACGGCCTGCGTCCAGGACAATCCGTCGATCGCTGTCGCCTCAAAGAATGCCGCCTCATCCGCATCGAACCCGAGATGAGCAGTAACGGCCTCGACGTCGATCGCCGCCGGCAGCGGGGAACAAATTGAGGTTTCTCTGACCGCCTTGGGACCTGTAAAATCCAGGGACAACACGGTCCTGCCCCCCATTTTCATCGCCGGCTGACGCCACGGCCTCCGTTCGATCGCCGCCATGTCAGCAAATCAGCCGGAAACTGCCTCACGCAAGTGCCTGGTTACCACGCTGGAAGCGGCTATTTGCAGGGCATTCAGGCTAAACACCCTGGTAACTCGAAAAACCACCCGCTGACTAGCGAAAACGAGCAAGCTTGCGCCTTCCGGCCGGCCCCCCGCCCGGAAGGACCCGGCGTCAGAGGCGCTCCAGGGCGAGTCCGCCGGCGGATTTCACCTCGGAACTCCGCAGAGTCTGGTAAGTAACGGAACCCGCCGCCGCTGCAAGCTCCGGGATGAATTGGTGGGATTTCGCCTCATCGATGATGCCATTGACCCACGCCAGGTAAACGCGCCGGCCGCGGCGAGTGAACGCGCCACCGCCACCCAGGCGCCGTACTTCGGATTCGACGGATTCGAGCCAGCCGAGGACAGCCGCCACCGGCGGCGTTATGCCCTCGAAGGCCGCCAGATGATCGAGCAACTGGTTCGACAATGCCCGGTGCTCTGGCAGTGGCGCGGCGCCCGGCGCGTCCTCTTCGACATCGGTGATGTCTATAACGCCGTCGCGCGGCACGACAAAGTTTTCCTGCTCCACAATCTTACGTTCGAGATTTCCCAACTCGGATGCGAGGAGCTCGGATCTCGGCTGCTCGGCGAATGGGGTCAATTCGCCCGGAATTCCACGGCCGAAAATTGCCATCGTGAACGGCTTACCCTGCAAGTCGCTCACCTGATCGAGCAGCTTGGCCAGGTCCGCATCCAGCTTTTTGGATTCGCTCCGAACCGCGGCCGCGCGATCCTTCAACTCGGTTAGCCTCGCGGCGGCTTTTGTGCGGAGCGCCGCGGCGCGCGCCAGACGGCAGGCCTCCGCGGCGCTCTCGATCACTGCCAACTTATTTCTCAGCTCGACGATGCGATGCGTATCGGCGCCGCCCTTGTTCTCGGCCATCGCCGCGCCGAGGACGGATTGCTCTTTCGAAATTTCAGTGACCGTATCATCGAACTCGGCGATCAGCTCGAACTCCCGGCGGAAGTATTTAGCGGCCTCGGCGGCAGCTTTTTCAATTGCACCCATGGTTTGTTCCTCTTTCCCAAAATCGTTTCGCGGTCACCATATGCTCTTGAGCCTTTCCCCGAGCTCAGTGCGGCGTCTGTTCCTCACCTTGACGTAGACCAACGTGCTACGAATATCGCGATGGCCCAGGTGGTCCTTAACGTCGGCCAAATCCGCTTTTTCACTCAGGAGGGTGCCGGCTGTATGGCGGAGGCAGTGAAAATGGCGTTTCGACTCGGGCAGCCCTGCGCGCGCGCCATACACCTTCATCAGCTGATCCAGCCGCCGGCGGCCGATTCCTCGGTTATTACGAGACGTAAACAACGGGCCCGGTGCGGATCCGCGCACGGTTAGCCATCTCCGGAGCGCCCGCATCTCCCGATCGGTCAACAAGTATTCGCCTGAATTTCCTCGTTTCAAGCGGTGGACGTGCAACCTGCTGGCCGATAAGCGCAGATCGGACAGCTGGAGCAGCCCGACTTCGCTGGCTCGGAGGCCGCGGTGCCATGCGATTTCAAACAGAGCCGTGTCGCGGGCGGAATCGATAGAGCGAAACAGGGCCGCGAGCTCGTCCTCACTCAAATATTGGAGCGAACCGGCGTCATAGGAACGGCCGTGTGGCTCTCGATGCTCCTGTGTTGGTTCCAAACGTGGCGTTCTCTTTCGCGAAGTACCCAGAACATGAAAAGTGAGTAACTGCGCGTGTGTCCGCTGCTATGCTTTCATGCAGTTGCGGATCGTCCGCCCGGAAGACTGGGATTCCGAGCAATTCAAAGGAGATAGTGGTCAGAAGGTTCTGGAACCGCTGATGCCTTGATGGATAATCTCAATATCGCCGGAAAATCTGCAGCAACGACTGCGATGACCCAACAGTTGTGGGGACCGGGCGAGCTGTCGCACTACCTTGGTTGCTGTGAGCGCACGGCTATCAAGCTCATGCGCAGCGGCGAGCTGCCCGGCTTCCGCGTTGGTAAGCTGTGGCGTATTCGACCGGAAGACGCCCGCGAATTCGGGCGCCCGGATCCATCGTTCAAGCCGGCGAAAACAGAACCGGCTCCAACACCTGCCGGCCCGCGCTCTCGGCCGTGACGCGAGCGCCGGCGCTTTTCAGAAATACATCTGTACCGTCGCAATCGAAGGTCAGGTAGGACTCGGCCTTTGAATAGTTCAAGCCCGCCGGCGCGATATGTCGGATCTCGATCTGATAGCCGTCGAGTTGAAGCATCGCCTCGGCTCGAGTGCTGCCCTCACCCTTTTGCTCGCGACGAACTCCGAATCGATCAGCGCTAAGAACGTCTATGAGCACTTTTCTGGCCGCGCCCGGCGCCTTCGCGTTGAATTCATCTACGCGAGCCCTGCATTCCGCCTTCAGGATGTCCCACAGCTCGCGTCCCTTGGCGGTGATTAGTTTTGCACGGTGCAGCTCGATCTCGCGCTGCCAGTGAGCGTTGACAGTCCGGTTTCGCTCCGCTTCGAACTCTTCGTCGATCCAGCTCATGCGCCTATTGTACGGCGGCCTTTATCTCATCGTGCCTTTTTCGAGTTGGTGTTTTCCGTTCGGAAGCGTCTTGGGAAAGCGAGCGGGCGGGCGGGTTTTGCTTCTTCTCTTCACCCACTCACTCACTCTCATTCTTTCAGTGTTCTTCTACCTAAATATAAAGAGGGCCGGAAACCATCACCCGAGTTACGGTCAAAACGATAACTGGAGTTGCAGTGTGCCGATTCCGCACAGGATAACTGGAGTTATGGTTTCAGACGTTCCTCTCTGCGTAATCTCCAACGAAGAATGGGCGGTCGAGTCCTTTAAGAAAGGCCGCCCATGCTACTTGACGGAATGCTCCCACAGGAATATAATCCACTTATGCGCAGGAACCGCAGGCTCAAAGCCGTTCACCCCGGAGATGTTCTTCGGGACGAGCTCAAAGAGCGTGGTATCAGCGTGAACCGGCTGGCGCGCGAAATCCGTGTAGCGCTCAGCCGCGCCAGCATGATCGCCAACGGGAAGCGGGCCATCACCGCGGAGACAGCCTTACGCCTGGCGCGCTACTTTGGTACGTCGCCTGAGCTGTGGATGAACCTACAAACGGCCTATGATCTGGAAACCACAAATCGGAAAGTCGGCAAGGCCATCAGGCGGGAGGTGAACCTTGTCGCCTAGCGTGCGACGCCACGCTTCGTCCGGTTCGCCGGTGCCGGCCGCCACCGTGGTTCTCGCGCACTCAGGTTGGTTCAGATTTGGATCAGAACTACATTCTGAGGGCTGCGGCAACCCGGGAATAGCTGTGGAATCTGCGCAGTGCAGTGCTCCGATAGAGGGTCTGCAAAACCTTTATTCGGGGGTTCGATTCCCCCCCGCGCCTCCAACAAGTTAGTTGATTTTCCCATCATTTACACGTTCCTATCCCGTCTGATCCCGCGAAATCCCCGTTTTCACC
>Ga0068855_100006412_pt1 | contig 14322 bp, 11 predicted proteins | sample KBSCornC52_FD_66592 | JGI IMG/M metagenome (GOLD analysis project Ga0068855, IMG submission 66592) | Corn rhizosphere microbial communities from Kellogg Biological Station, Michigan, USA - KBS Corn C5-2 | ecosystem: Host-associated > Plants > Roots > Rhizosphere > Soil ... | reverse complement strand
GACGAGCCGTTCGCGGGCCTCGATCCGATCACGCTCAACGTGATCGTGAACCTGATCCGCACGCTCAACACCGCGCTCGGCGCGACCTCGGTGATCGTCACCTACGACGTGCCGGAAGCGGTGCGCATCGCCGACCACCTCTTCCTCCTGAACGACGGCGCGATCGTGGCCGAGGGGCCGACGCGCGAGCTGGTCGAATCGAGCGACCCGTTCGCGCACCAGTTCCTGCACGCGGAAGCCGACGGCCCGGTGCGCTTCCATTTTCCCGCGCGTCCGCTCGCCCAGGACCTGCGCGCGGACTGAAGTCGGCTATCCTTCGCGCTGCGCGCCCCCGCGCCGGACGAAAGGAAGAAGATGATCCGATCGAGCCTCGCCGCCCTCGCCCTCATCGCCGTCTGCCTCATCGCCGTCTGCGCGCTCGCCGCCGCGGCGCCGAACGACTATCCCACGCGCACCGTCACGATGATCGTGCCGTTCCCGCCCGGCGGCGTCGCCGACATCACGGCGCGCCCGCTCGCGCAGGTCATGGGTCGCCATCTCGGCCAGACCGTGGTGGTCGAGAACAAGCCCGGGGCGGGCGGCGGCGTCGGCATGCACTACGTGGCGAATGCCCGGCCGGACGGCTACACCATCCTGATGGCGCTCTCCTCCATCTCGATCATTCCCGAGGCGGACAAGGTGCTCGGGCGCGAGCCGATGTTCCAGCTCTCGCAGCTCGTGCCGATCGCGCGCTTCACGGCCGATCCCACGGTGCTCGCGGTGCGCGCCGACAGCCCCTACAAGAGCGTGGCCGACCTCGTCGCCGCCGCCAGGAAGGCGCCCGGCGCGATTGCCTTCGGCTCTTCGGGCAACTACGGAACGATGCACGTCCCGATGGAGATGCTCTCGCAGGCCGCGGGCGTGAAGATGCTGCACGTGCCGTTCACCGGAGCGGGACCGGCCATCGTGGCGCTCCTCGGCGGGCAGGTGGACGCGATCGCCACCGGCCCCTCGACCGTCACCGGCCACGTGCGCGGCGGCAAGGTGCGCGTGCTCGCCACCTGGGGCGACGCCGGGCGCCACCCTGCGTTTCCGGACGTGCCGACGCTGAAGGAGCTCGGCTACGACGTGCAGTTCTCGCAGTGGACCGGACTCTTCGTGCCCGCCGGAACGCCCGCGCCGGTGATCGGGAAACTGCGCGAGGCGGCGCGGGCCGCGGTGCAGGATCCGCAATTCAAGGCGGCGCTCGCGAAGGTCGAGACGCCGATCCAGTACCTCGACCAGCCGCAGTTCGCCGCGTTCTGGAACGCCGATGCGCGCAAGCTCGCGAGTGTCGTGCAGCGCATCGGCCACGTGGAATGACGCGGCGATCGCGCGCGATCACGGGGTTGTGACGCGCCGCATTGCGCGCGAGCGCGGCCGCGGTTAGTCTCCGGCGATGATCGATGTTCCCACGCTCTGGGCGTTCCTCGCCCTGGCCGATGGTTCTCTCGCCGCGGTCGTGGGAGTCGGCCTCTCCGGCCGCGGGCGCGCCGGCAGCCTCGCGTGGACCGCCTCGCTCGCGGTTCGCGCCCTCGCCTTGCTGCTCTTCGTCTCCGGCCTCGAGCCGCGCGCCGGCACGCTCGCGGCCGCCGCGGGCCTGCTCGCGCTGTCCATGACGCTGCAGGCGGCGGCGCTCGCCGCGTTCGACCGGCGCTCGTTGCCGGGATGGGTTCACACCGCCGCGATCGCCGCCGTGGCGGTGCCCACGGCGCTGGTCGCCTCGGATGCATCCTCGGCGCTGCTCTTGGGCGGGCTGGTGATGAGTACGCTCCTCGCCGGCGACGCGCTGCTCGCATGGGGTACTCCGGGCACCGTGCGCAGCTTCGCGCGCGGCGTGCTCACGGCGTGCTTCGCGGTCGGCTCGATCGCCTTCGTCCTGCGCGGCGTGGCGGGCGCGATCTCCGCCGATCCGATGCAGGCGTTCGTCGCGCCGAGCTCCACGCAGGCGCTCACCTACCTCGTCGCCGCGATGTCGGCGATCGCGAGCTCGTTCGCCTTCCTCCTCCTCCACGAGGAGCGCGCCGAGGCGCAGGCGCTGCGGCTCGCGACGCTCGACCCCGTGACGGGCGCGTACAACCGGCGCACATTCCACGAGATCGCGGAGCGCGAGATGTCGCGCGCGAGACGCGCGGGACAGCCGCTCTCGATCGTCATGCTGGACATCGATCATTTCCGCGCCATCAACGAGACGCACGGGCACCGCACCGGCGACCTGGTCCTGCAGGCGCTCGCGGAAGTGCTGCGCAAGGCGCTGCGCCAGGAGGACATGCTGGTGCGCTACGGCGGCGAGGAATTCCTGGTGCTGCTTCCCGACGTTCCCGGCCCCGGCGCCGTGATCGTCGCGGGACGGCTGCGCAAGGCGGCGGCCGCCGAGCCGCTGGACGTCGCCGCGATGAAGATACCGCTCACGGTGAGCGCCGGCGTCGCGGCACGGCTCGACGAAGGGCCGGAAAGCGTGGACACCCTCGTGCAGCGCGCCGAAGAGGCGCTCGCCCTCGCCAAGCGGCGCGGGCGCAATCGCGTCGTCGCCCTTTCCCTGGGCCGCTCGATCGCCGCGTGAGCACGGCGCCGGCGATGCGGCTGCTCTACGTGGCCGACCCGATGTGCTCGTGGTGCTACGGCTTCGGCCCGGAGATCGCGCGCCTCGCCGGGCGCCGTCCCGCGCTCGGTCCGGACCTGCTCATGGGCGGACTGCGTGCGTACAACCGCGAGCCGATGAGCGCGCCGTTCCGCGACATGCTGCGCGGTCATTGGCGGCACGTGTCGGAGGTATGCGGGCTGCCTTTCTCCGAAGCGATCTTCGCGCGGGAAGGATTCGTCTACGACACCGAGCCCGCGTGCCGCGCCGTGGTGACGGCGCGCACGCTGGACGGCCCGCGTGCATTCGCGTTGCTCGAGGAGCTGCAGTCGTCGTTCTACCGGGACGGCATCGACATCACGCGTAGCGAGGCGCTCTCGGATGCGGCGCAGCGCTGCGGCTACGATCGCGCCGGGTTCTCGGCGGCGCTCGAATCGGACTCGATGCGTGAAGCGGTGCGCGCCGACTTCGCGCGCTCGCAATCGCTCGGCGTGTCGGGCTTTCCCACGCTCGCCGCGGCGGTCGGCGACGCGCTGTACCTGGTCGCGTCGGGCTATGCGACGTGCGCGGTTCTCGAAGAGCGGCTCGAGCGCATCGAGCGCCAGGTGGCGGGCGGCGCTTGCGCCGGCGCGGCGCATGCGGGCTAGGCTCGCCGGTCTCGCATCGCGCCTCTCCTGCGCCGCGTTTTTCGCCATCGCGGCCCATGCGGTGGCCGCGGAATCGCATGCCGGCGCATCCGGGCGTGCCGCGGATTTCGACGCGATGTGGCGCGCGATCGACACCCGGTACGCATACTTCGCGCAGGGAGACGCGGTTTGGAAGCGTGCGCGCGCGACGTGGCGTCCGCGCGCCGCCGGCGCCCGCACGCGGCGCGAGTTCGTCGCAGCGCTCGAGGGCGCGCTCGCCACGCTGGCCGACGATCACGCGAGCCTCTCGCAGCGCACGCCCGAATCCGCGCGGCGCATCCCCGCGGAGACCGACATTTGGGCGCGCTGGAAGGACCGCGCCGCGATGGTGGAAGCGGTGCGCACGTACAGCGACGCGGACGTCGCCGGACTCAAGCCGGGCGACATCGTCGTGCGCGTCGACGGCGAGGACGTGGCGGACGCGGTACGCAGCCTCGCGGGTAAGGACGCCGCGCCGCAGGCAAGGGATCGCGCGTTGCGCGAGCTGCTCGCCGGGCCGCGCATCGGAACGCTGCATCTCGCCGTGCGCGAGGGTTCCCGCCTTCGCTCGCTTTCGATCGCGCGCGCCGCGGGATCGCCGCCGAACGGACCGCCCATCCTCGCCCGGCGCATGGGCGAGGCGCGCGACCTCGGCTACCTGCGGCTCAAGGACGCAGCGGACGACCCTGCGCTCCTCTCCCAGCTCGATGCGGCGATCACGATGCTGCGCGGCACGCGCGGGATGATCGTCGATTTGCGCGAATCGGCGGGCGCGTCGATGCGCGCGACGACCGTCGCCATCCTCGCGCGCTTCGCCGCGGCCGGCACGCCGTGGCAGCTGCGCGAGGCGCGCGGAGGGCCGCGCACGGTCGATACGATCCCCGCCGGGCATCGTTCGCCGCCCTACGATGCACCGCTCGTGGTCCTGATGGACCGTTGGACGCAGGGCGAGGCGGAAGCGCTCGCCGCCGGCCTGCGCGAGGCGGCGCATGCGCGCATCGTGGGCACGCCAGGCGCGGGCCTGCGTGGAGACCTGGTTTCGGTCGTGCTGCCGAACAGCCGTATCGCCGTGCGCTTCCCCGGCGAGCGAGCGCTGCTGCTCGATGGCAATCCCCGCGAATCGCTGCAGCCGGACATTCCCGTGGACCTCGCCGCGCCCTCGGGCGGACCGGGCGACCCGATCCTCTATCAGGCGCTCAAGGCATTCGAGCCGGCGAAGCCGGCGCGCTAGCCGCCGCGCGCCTTCTCCTGCACGCGCTTGTCGAAGCGCTCGACGTTGACGACCACGCGCTCGTGGGTGCCTTCGCCGATCAGCTCCTTCTCGTCCTCGGCTCGCACCTTGAAGTAAACCGTGCGGCCCTCGACGCGGATCACCTCGGCGGTGGCGCGCACCTTCATGCCGACCGGCGTCGCCGCGACGTGCGTGATGTCGAGGTGCGTACCGAGGCTCTGGTGGTGCTCGGGCAGGGATTGCTCGACCGCGGCGAGCGCGGCCGCCTCGATGAGGTTGATCATCACCGGCGTGGCGAGGACGCGGATGCGTCCGCTGCCGATGCGCGGCGCCGTGTGCTGCTCGCCGACGACCATCTCGGCGCTGCCGGTGAGCCCGGCGGGAAGGTCGAGGATCAGAGCCATAGGGGGCAATTATCGGTCCAACCGCGAAAGCGCGTCGGGCGCGCCGAAGAGCGGGTTCGCTTTTCGAGTCCCTGAAACCGCGATCCCGACCGGCCCGCGGAAATTTCGGGGTGGACGTGTGTTGTCCGCCCCGAAATTTCCGATGATCCGCCCGGAGGGATCACGCTTGCGGTTTCCCGGGACTCGAAAAGCGAACGCGCTCTTCGGTGCGCCGGCCCTCGCCCTCGGGTAGGACGATTCCTTCGCCCCGCTCTTGGCGCGTCCGACTCGATTTCCCGCCCGCGCAATCCGAACTCGGTTCGTCGCCGGGCATCTATCCTGACGAGGGGGTCCCATGATCGATACCAGCCTGTCTTCGTTCGAACGCGACGTGATCGACGCCTCGTTGGAGGTCCCGGTGCTGGTCGATTTCTGGGCGCCGTGGTGCGCCCCTTCCAAGCAGCTCGGGCCGCTGCTCGAGCGCCTGGAGCGCGAGTACGGCGGCCGGTTCAGGCTCGTGAACGTGAACTCGGACACCAATCCGGAGCTCGTGAGCTCCTTCAACCTGCAGTCGATCCCGCATTCCGTCGCCTTCGTGGACGGCAACGCCGTGGCGCAATTCGCCGGCGCGCAGCCCGAGCCGTTCGTGCGCGCCTTCCTCGACCGCCTCATTCCCGATCCGTCGGAAATCGAGCACCGCTCGGCGCGCGAGGCGATCGCGCAGGGGCAGCCGGAGCTCGCCGAGGGTTGCCTCAAGAACGCGATCGCGCTCGATCCGTCGAACGATGCGGCGCGCCTCGACATGACGGCGATCCTGCTCGACCGCGGCGACGCGCGCACCGCGCGCACGCACTTCGACGTGCTCTCGTCCAACGCGCCGCAGCTCTCGACGTACGCGCCGCTTCGCGCGCGGCTCGAGGCGTCCGAGCTCGCCGAGGCGCTGCCGCCGGCGGAAACGCTCGCGCGCCGCATCCTGGTCGATCCGGACGACTTCGACGCGCGCATGGAGCTCGCCGACCTGAACATCGCGCGCCAGGATTTCGCGGCCGCGCTCGAGCAGCTCCTTGAAATCGTGGCGCGCGACCGCAGCTACAGGGATGACAGCGCGAGGTTGAAGGTGCTGGCCGTGTTCGAGATGGCGGCCGACGATCCCGACCTCGTCACCGAATATCGCGGCAGGCTCTCCAGCCTGCTGTTCTGATCCGCACCCGACGCGGCCGTCCGGCCGGTCTCGCGATTGACCGGGGCGCCTTTACTCCTTTGGAGGCGCAGGGAAGCGACCGCGTCGAAGGGCGGAATGGTCGGGCGGCGCCATCGCGGTGCCGCATCCGGCCTCCGCTATGATGGCCGCATGGCCGGCCCCTCCGTCACCCTCGCCACCGCGAGCCTCGCGCGCGACGCGAGCGGCACGCCGTTCTCCGCCGAATACCAGGACATCTACCACTCCGCGCACGGCGGCCTCGAGCAGGCGCGCCATGTGTTCCTCGAGGGCAACGGGCTTCCCGACCGATGGCGTGGGCGCTCGAGCTTCGCGATCGCCGAGACCGGCTTCGGCATCGGCCTCAACTTCCTCGCGACCTGGGATGCATGGCGCGCGGATGCCGGGCGCTCCAGGCGGCTGCATTTCGTGTCCATCGAGAACCGGCCCTTCGCCGCGCAGGCGCTCGGCGCCGCGCTCGCCCCGTTCGCCGCGCTCGCGCCGCTCGCGGGCGCGCTCGTCGCGGTGTGGCCGCCGGCGCTCGCGGGATTCCATCGACTGCATTTCGATGCCGGCCGCGTCATCCTGACGCTGCTCTTCGGCGAAGCCGACGAGCTCCTGCCGCAGCTCGCCGCGCGCGTGGACGCGCTCTACCTCGATGGCTTCGCGCCGGCGAGGAATCCGCGGATGTGGACGCCGCAAGTGGTGCGCGAGCTCGCGCGCATCGCGCGCCCCGGCGCGACGCTCGCCACCTGGACCGTCGCGGGCGGCGTGCGCAGCGCTCTCGCCGATGCCGGATTCCGCGTCGAGAAACGCGCCGGCTTCGGGGCGAAGCGGGAGATGCTGCACGCGGTGCGCGAAGGACCGGTCGATGCCGTGGCCACGCGCAGCGAGCGCCGAGCGGTGATCGTCGGCGGCGGGCTCGCCGCGACGCTCGCGGCGGAGCGGCTCGCCTCGCGCGACTGGGACGTCGCGGTGCTCGAAGCACGCAGCGAATCCACGCCGCCCGCGGTCGGGCTCGTGCGCCCGATCGCGAACCTGCGCGACGCGCTCAACGCGCGCATCTCGCGCGGTGCATTCCTGTACGCGCTGCAGCATTTCCGCGCGCTCCAGCACGACGGCTACCACCTCGCCTGGAACCGCTGCGGGGTGCTGCAGCTCGCCGAGGATGGAGAGGAAGCGGAGCGCTTCGCGGCGGTGGTGAAATCGCAGGCGTATCCCGGCGACTTCCTCGAGTTCGTGGACGGAGCGCGCGCCGCGGAGCTCGCCCGCCGCCGCGTGCGAGGCGGCGGCTGGTGGTTTCCTTCGGGGGCGATCGTCTCGCCTTCGAGCCTCGGCATCGCGAGCGCGGCCCGCGCCGGCGAACGCGTACGGCGCCGCACGGGCGCGCACGTGCAGCGGCTGGAGCGCGAGGGCAACGCGTGGCGCGCGCTCGACCGCGACGATCGCGTGCTCGCCGAAGCGCCGCTTCTCGTGCTCGCGAACGCCGCCGATGCCGCGCGCCTGCTTCCGGATGCCCGCTTGCGCCTGTCGCGCGTGCGCGGACAGCTCACGTACCTGCCCGCCGCGCCGGGCCGCACGCTCGACATCGTGGTGAGCGGCAGCGGCTACGTCGCGCCGCGCCTCGATGGCGGCCATGCCCTCGGCGCTACGTACCAGCACGACGATGCCGACGAGGCGGTGCGCACCGGGGACCACGCGCAAAACCTCGAGCGCGCCGAATCCATGCTCCCCGGCTTCACCGACGGCATCGACGCCGCGGGCCTCGCCGGATGGACCGGATTCCGGACGACCGTGCCGGATCGGCTTCCGATCGCGGGGGCGACGGCCGTGGACGGCATCCACGTGCTCACCGGCCTGGGCTCGCGCGGCCTGCTGTGGGGGCCGCTCGCGGCCGAGACCCTCGCGAGCGCGCTGGAGGACGAGCCGCTGCCGATGGCGCGCGACCACGCGGGCGCGATCTCCCCGCGCCGCTTCCTCTCCTGATGCGTCCCGACCTCACCTCGCTCGCGCTCTTCATCCGCATCGCGGAGACGCGCAGCATCACCAAGGCCGCCGCCGCGAGCCACATCGCGCTCGCCGCCGCGAGCCGTCGCATCGCGCAGCTCGAGGACCAGCTGGGCGTGAAGCTGCTGCATCGCACCGCGCGCGGCGTCGAGCTCACGCCCGCGGGCGACGCGCTGCTCTTCCACGCGCGCCAGATGATGGACCAGATGGACCAGATGCGCGCCGAGATCTCCGACTACACGATGGGCGCGAAGGGCGTCGTGCGCATGCAGGCGAACGCCTCGGCGCTCGCGCAGTACCTTCCCGAGGACCTCGCGTCCTTCTCGGCGGCGCATCCCGCGATCAAGGTGTCCCTCGGCGAGGAGCGCAGCTCCGCGATCGTCGCGGCGCTCCTCGCCGGCCATACCGACGTCGGCATCGTGATGGAAGGCGCCGAGGGCGCGGCCGCGCTCGAGCTCTACGACTACCGGGCCGACACGCTGGTCTGCGCGCTCCCGGTGAAGCACGCGCTGCGCGCGAAGGGCATCGCGTTCAACGACCTTCTCGACCACGACTTCGTCGGGCTCGAGAGCAACACCGTGATCTCGCGCCTGTGCAGCCACCAGGCGGCGCTCGCCGACAAGCCGCTGCGGCTGCGCGTGCAGGTGAAGAGCTTCGACGTGGTGGCGCGCCTCATCCAGGCCGGGCTGGGAATCGGCGTGCTTCCCGAGGCCGCCGTCAACGTCTACGCGCGTTCCATGGGCCTGCGCTTCGTCCGCCTCACCGACGCCTGGGCGCAGCGCCGCATGTTCGTCGGCGTGCGGCAATACTCCATGCTGCCCGCCGCGGCCCGCCAGCTGGTCGACCACCTGGTCGGCACCAAGAGCCCGAAGCCGATCTCCCAGCCGCCGCTCCCCGCCTGAGCGGTAAGGGCCTCCCCCAGCCTTCGCAAATCGCGAAGGCCCGCTTGCCCACATACCAATGGTGCAGCGCGCAATCCGGATGGTCTGATGCGGTCTCAAGCAGTGCCTACGACCCCATTTCCCCTTGAGCTAACCAGGAGAAACGGCATGACCCGAGACCTCGAAGTGCAGCGCATCCGCAAGGACTGGAACGACAACCCCCGCTGGAAAGGCGTGAAGCGCGGGTACGGCGCCGAGGACGTCTACCGCCTGCGCGGCAGCGTGCAGGTGGAGCACACGCTCGCGCGCCGCGGCGCGGAGAAGCTCTGGCGGATGATGCAGGAGCGCCCCTTCGTCAACTCGCTGGGCGCCCTTACGGGCAACCAGGCGATGCAGCAGGTGCGCGCCGGCGTGCCCGCGATCTACCTCTCCGGCTGGCAGGTGGCCGCCGACGCGAACGACAGCCTCGCGATGTATCCGGACCAGTCGCTCTACGCCACGACGAGCGTGCCGACGGTCGTGAAGCGCATCAACGCGGCGCTCGCACGCTGCGACCAGGTCGACCACGCGGAGGGCAAGCACGACATCGACTGGTTCGCGCCCATCGTGGCCGACGCCGAAGCGGGATTCGGCGGCGTGCTGAACGCCTTCGAGCTGATGAAGGCGATGATCGAGGCGGGCGCGGCGGGCGTGCATTTCGAGGACCAGCTCGCGAGCGTCAAGAAATGCGGACACATGGGCGGCAAGGTGCTGGTGCCGACGCAGGAAGCGGTGCAGAAGCTCATCGCCGCGCGGCTCGCCGCGGACGTGATGGGCGTGCCCACGATCCTCCTCGCGCGCACCGACGCCGAGGCGGCCGACCTCGTCACCTCCGACGTCGACGAGAACGACAAGCCGTTCCTCACCGGCGAGCGCACGAGCGAAGGCTTCTACCGCACGCGCAAAGGCTTCGACCAGGCGCTCTCGCGCGGCATCGCCTACGCCGAGTACGCCGACCTCGTGTGGTGCGAGACGGGAACGCCCGACCTCGACTTCGCGCGCCGCTTCGCCGAGGGCGTGAAGGCGAAGTATCCCGACAAGATGCTCGCCTACAACTGCTCGCCGTCGTTCAACTGGAAGAAGAACCTCGACGACGCGACCATCGCGAAGTTCCAGCGCGAGCTGGGCGCGATGGGCTACAAGTTCCAGTTCATCACCCTCGCCGGCTTCCACGCGCTCAACTACGGCATGTTCGACCTCGCGTACGGCTACGCGCGCGAGAACATGAGCGCGTTCGTGAAGCTGCAGCAGGCCGAATTCGCCGCGGCGGAGAAGGGCTTCACCGCGGTCAAGCACCAGCGCGAAGTGGGCACCGGCTACTTCGACGAGGTGACGCAGGTGATCCAGGCGGGCAAGTCGTCGACCACGGCGCTCGCCGGATCCACCGAGGACGAGCAGTTCTTCGTGACTCCCACGCCGCTGCGGCCCGAGCAGGCCGCCGCGGCCGACTAGAAGAGACGACAACCATGAAACGAGACGACTTCGAGATCCCGGGCATCCAGCTTCCGCCGCAGCAGCCCAACCTCTTCGACCGCATCCTCACGCCGCCCGCGCTGGGCTTCGTCGCGCACCTGCATCGCTTGTTCGAGGCGCGCCGCCGCGAGCTGATGCGCCTGCGCGCCGAGCGCCAGGCGAAGCTCGATGCCGGCGAGACGTTCGGCTTCCTTCCCGAGACGCGCGCCATCCGCGAAGGCAACTGGACCGTCGCGCCGGTGCCCGCGGACCTGCAGGATCGCCGCGTCGAGATCACCGGGCCCACCGATCGCAAGATGGTGATCAACGCGCTCAACTCCGGCGCCTCCACCTTCATGGCGGACTTCGAGGACTCGCTCACGCCGACGTGGGAGAACGTCGTGCGCGGGCAGATCAACCTGCGCCAGGCGATCGATCGCACCATCGGCTTCAAGAGCCCCGAAGGCAAGGTCTACGAGCTCGGCGAGAAGACCGCGACGCTGATCGTGCGTCCGCGCGGCTGGCATCTCCTCGAGCGCCACATGCTGGTCGACGGGGAGCCCGTCGCCGGCGCCTTCTTCGACTTCGGCCTCTTCATGTTCCACAACGCCGAGAAGCTGGTCGCGAACGGCAGCGGCCCCTACTTCTACCTGCCGAAGATGGAGAGCCATCTCGAGGCGCGCCTCTGGAACGAGGTGTTCAACGAGGCGGAATCGCGCCTGCATCTCCCCCGCGGCACGATCAAGGCCACCGTGCTGATCGAGACGCTTCCCGCCGCGTTCGAGATGGACGAGATCCTCTACGAGCTGCGCGACCACTCCGCCGGCCTCAACTGCGGGCGCTGGGACTACATCTTCTCGTGCATCAAGAAGCTGCGCCGCCACGACTTCGTGCTCGCCGACCGCGGCCTCGTCACGATGACGAGCCCGTTCCTGCGCGCCTATTGCCAGCTGCTGGTGAAGACCTGCCATCGCCGCAACGCGCACGCGATGGGCGGCATGGCGGCGCAGATCCCGATCAAGGGCGACGCGGCCGCGAACGAGGCGGCGATGGCCAAGGTGCGCGCCGACAAGGAGCGCGAGGCGAACGACGGCTTCGACGGCACCTGGGTCGCGCACCCGGGCCTCGTGCCGATCGCGAAGCAAGTGTTCGACCGCATCATGCCGCAGCCGAACCAGCTCGATCGCAAGCGCGAGGACGTCAAGGTCAAGGCGGCGGACCTGCTCGACTTCCAGCCGCAGTCGCCGATCACCGAAGCGGGCGTGCGCACCAACATCAACGTGGGCCTGCAGTACATCGGCTCGTGGCTGGGCGGCCAGGGCTGCGTGCCGATCAACCACCTGATGGAAGACGCGGCCACCGCGGAGATCTCGCGCACGCAGATCTGGCAATGGATCCGCTCGCACAAGGGCGTCCTGGACGACGGCCGAAAGGTGACGCTCGAGATGTTCCGCCAGATGCTCGCCGAGGAGCTGCGCAAGGTGTGCGCGCTGCCCGGATCGTTCGGCATGAAGTACGACGAGGCCGCATGGCTGCTCGACAAGCTCGTCTCGAGCGACGAGTTCATCGAGTTCCTGACCGAGCCCGCCTACGACATGGTGAGCCAGCCAGCGGCGCCGCAGCAGGCGATGGCCGCCTGACCGTTTCCCGGGGTTTTTTCGCCTATGGGCGCTATTCCACCTCGATCACGGCACTCGCCTGGCGTTTGCCCGCGTAGTCCCAGTGCGCCATGGTCTTGCCTTTCTTGACGCCGCGGATGTGGCCGCCGTGCGGATTGTCGAATTTCGCGATGCCCGGGTTATCCGTATAGAAGCGGCCGGCCTTGTAGGTCGCATCGTCCTGGATCGGATGGCCGTCCTTCGCGATGTTGAAGTACCAGTTGCGCGAGTTCACTCCGATGCCCACCTTGCGCGAGGCGGGCTGGAACGTGTACTTGATCGGCGGCGGCGCAGGCACCTTGCCCGTCGGCGGCGCCACGGCGCAAGTGGAGTGGTCGAGATAGAAATGCGTGTCGTCGCTGGACTTGATGCACACCACGGACCCGGTCGAGTCGCTGCCGATCGCGCCGAAGATCGCGGCCTGCCCCGCCTCGTCGATGCCCCACTCCGCCGCGCATCCCGCGGCGGTGGCCGGCGTCGCGGCGCACTTGAGGATCGACCCGAGCGAGTGCAGCAGCTCCACGATGTCGGAGAGCGTGAGCTGCGGGTTGATCTCCATGCGCGTGTCGAAGATGTTGGCCACGTCCGGCGGGGTCTTCTGCAGCCTGCCTGCCTTCACCTCGTAGCGCACGTGGTAGAAGCTGCCGCATAGGTACGACTGCGGCGTGGGCGCCCCGCCCGCGTGCCAGGCGCGGCCGCTGTGCGGCCCGACCCAGCCCCAGTCGAGGTGCTGCACCTCGCCCACGTCGTAGATCGTGATCCAGACCCAGTGGTCGGTGGGATTCAACGTGACGATGGTTCCGCAGCCGGCGCGCGCGGGCGCCGCCGCCATCGCGGCGACGAGGGCGGCCATGACGGCCACCACGCGGAGCACCTTTCGAGCGAAGAACCGGACCCTCATGGCATTGCCTCCGGGACGAAACCACTCGCACGATACCGGGTGCGAGCGGCTGAGCGCATCGGGCAAAGGTCGCAGTCCGCGGCGAGACCGAGGTCGGACCGCTCGCGCTGGCCGGGCCGCAATCCCCGGCGTACAGTGCGCGCGATGGGGCGGGCGCGCGCCCGGGGGAGGACGCCATGGCGAAGATCCGCATCCTCGCATTGGACGGCGGCGGCACGCGCGCGGGCATCATCGCGCGTGCGCTCGCCGAGATCTACGGCGGGGACGTGGGCGGCCGCCAGATCCTGCGGCGGTTCGATTACGCGGCGGCCAACTCGGGCGGCAGCATCGTGCTCGCCGCGCTGTGCTGCGACTGCACGCCGCGGCGCATCGTCGAGCTCTTCGACGATCCGGCCACCGTGCGCCGGCTCTTCTCGCCGACGTGGGTGGCGCGCGTGCCGGGCCTGCGCCGCATCGTTCCGCCGTATTCCTCGGAAGGGAAATTCGCGGCGCTCCAGCGGATTCTCGACGAGAACGGCAAGGAGGGCGAGGCGCCCGCGTCGAGCATCAAGCTCGTCGACTGGCCGAAGCGGATCGGCGGCGACGTGAACCTGCTCATCACGGCGTTCGACTACGATCGCCAGCGCGCGGTGTTCTTCCGCTCGAACCGCGCGAGCCTCGCGCGCAGCTCCGCGCCCTCGGTGGAGCCGACGCTCGCCGAGGCGGTGCACGCCTCGACCAACGCGCCCATCGAGTACTTCGACAAGCCCGCGGCCTTCGCGGGGCGCCGCTACTGGGACGGGGCGATGGGCGGCTACAACAATCCGGTGCTGGCGGCGGTGATCGAGGCGCTCGCGAACGATCCCGAACGCTTCGAGGATTACCGCGTGCTGAGCATCGGCACCGGCACGAACGTGCGCCCATTCACCACCGAAGGCGCGCGGCCGCCGCTCGGCGAGCGGCCGCCGGACGAGGGCTGGTTCACGGCGCTCGAGACCGCGGCGATGGTGATCATGGACGATCCGCCCGATGCGGCGATGTTCGAGGCGCACATGGCGCTGCGCCAGCCGCTGCCGCCGCGCGACGGCGCGTTCTCCGACGGCACCCTCGTGCGCATCTCTCCCCTGGTGCGGCCCGAGTGGGACGGCGTGCAGTGGACGCTTCCGCGCGGCGTATCCGAAGACGACTTCCGCGCGCTGGTCGACCTGCGGCTCGACCCGATGGCACGCGCGGAGCTGGAGATCGTGCGTCTCATGGCGGAGCTGTGGATCGGCGGCACGCTACGAAACCAACCCATCCGCATGGGCGACCGGTTCCGATGCGAGATCG
>Ga0068855_100006411_pt1 | contig 14323 bp, 10 predicted proteins | sample KBSCornC52_FD_66592 | JGI IMG/M metagenome (GOLD analysis project Ga0068855, IMG submission 66592) | Corn rhizosphere microbial communities from Kellogg Biological Station, Michigan, USA - KBS Corn C5-2 | ecosystem: Host-associated > Plants > Roots > Rhizosphere > Soil ... | reverse complement strand
ACATTCCCATTAAGTTCGTCCAGTACATCAAGTTGGCGATACAAGAATGCGGCCTCGGCGCGGAGTGGGTTCGCGCGCCAAGGCTGCCCATCGAAGGCGCTGAACGCGAGCGAGTGATCAGAATTATCCACGAGGGAATGGATTCGCGCCCGGCGCTAAAGACAGTTTAGACAGGCAGATCCGATGGACAATCTCATCCGCGAGATCCCGCTGATCCAGCGGTATTCCCGGCATAATGAGGCCGAGGACATGCGGTTCCGGGCGTTCTTGAAGGGACGGCTGAACCTTTCGATCGAGAAGACGGATGCGATCGTTCAGGAGACGACGGACGAGGTGTGGGCGCAGATCGACTGTACGAAGTGCGCGAACTGCTGCCGCACGCTTCAGGTGGTGGTCGATCGCACGGACATTCAGCGATTAGCGATGCGTCTGGGGATGACGCCCGCGCAGTTCACACGGAAACATGTTAAGACGGCTGAGGACCGAACTCAATACTTCGCCCAATCGCCCTGCTCGTTTCTGGGTGAGGACAACCGCTGCACCGTCTACGAAGACCGACCGAAAGCTTGTCGCGATTTCCCCTACTTGCACGCAAAACACTTCACGTCCCGCTCGTTCATGATGATTGCGAACTGCGCCACCTGCCCGATCGTCTTCAACACCTGGCAGGCTCTCAAGAGGCGGTTAGGTTTTATTCGGAGCGGCTCGAGAGCACGCTGAGCGGCGCTGCCGAGCCTTGACCGTCAAAAACGCCTGCGCTGGAGAGAAAACCTCTTCGGGTCACTTAAAGGCGTACAAGTACCCGTCGTCGGCGCCCACATACACGACGCCATCATAGATTGACGGCGAGCTGATGACGGGCGCGCCGATTTGATAGGACCACCGCTCATTGCCGTCATCCATGCCCACCATGTAGAGATGGCCATCCTCTGACCCGACGATTGCCTTGCCGTCGCACACTACCGGCGAGCTATCGACCTTGCCCCGCGTGCGAAATTCCCAGACCATCGTTCCGTCGCTGCGCTTCAGGCAGTGAAGCCGCTTGTCCCGCGCACCAATGACCACCCTGTCGGTGGTGACCGCGGGAGACGAGAAGTAGGGGAACATCCGGTCTCTGTACGTCCAGACTATCTTACCGGTATCGACGTTCGCACATACGACCTGATTGCCATAGTGACCGAGATAGGCGAGTGAGCCGTCCAGAGCAATCGTGCCGGCGATGTAATCACCGATCTCGATCGTGCGTATTTTCGTGCCCGTCGCAAGCTTTACGACGTGCAGCACGCCGTCGCAGCCTCCGAACAGGACCTTGCCGTCGTGAACCACGGGCGAGCCGTTCACGTAGTTGTCGGTCTCGTAAGTCCAGACTTTCTTGCCGGTCGCTGCGTTGACACAATGCACGCGATTGTCGTAACTGCCTACGATGATCCAGGTGCCTTTACCTACGGGAGCGCTTGTTGCGGTCGCGGCGCCCAGGATCTTGTCGTCTGTTCTGTATTTCCATTTGATCTGCCCGGTGTCGGCAGCGAGGGAGTAGAGATAGCCATCCGACGATCCTACGATCACGGCGCCGCCCACGACGATTGGCGTTGCCTGTACGTTGTCGCCCTTCCTGCCGAGCATGCGCGACCAGATTTTGGTTCCGTTCACCTGCCTTAAGGCGTACACATTTCCGTCATCCGAGCCGAAATAGACTCGGCCCGCGGAAACTGTAGCTGACGATACAACGGGTCCTCCGGACTTGTACTTCCAGAATGGCGTCAGTTTATCCGGGAGCTTACCGGGTGCAGTGCGGAGGCGGCGGTCGATGGATTGAACGACGACCGAAGGTGGACCCGCGGCGGCAGGCGCGAGCTGAGAGATAAAGGGAATCGATGCGATCGCTAAAATGCAGGCAACCGGAGCGCAAACAGTTATAGAGCGATTGGTGTTGTTGAGTCGGTTCATCGAGATTCCGCTGCGGTCTCTTTCTAATACGCGCCCGGTCAGGCAGCGTCTGTGAGCGCTCCCCGGTAAAGGCTTTCAAAATCAGCAGCCGTCACCAGTCGAGGATTAAACTGGGCCGTCCATTGCGAGGCAGCTTCCTGAGCGAGCTGCGGAACAATTCCCTCATCAACGCCACACTCCGCCAGCGTAGTAGGCATCCGGGCAGCGGCGAGTGCACCCTCCAGACTCTCAACGAGCGCAGCTACGGCGATGTCCTGTGCGTTGTTGGGTTCGGATAATCCGGCATAAATCGCAAGCTCTGCATACGATCGGCGGGCGTCCGCAAGCTCCGAGTTGAACCTGACGACATGAGGAAGCATCATCGCGACTGCCTGACCGTGGATCACTCCGAAGTGTGCAGTTAGGGGATTTGCCATCGAATGAGCGGCGCCGAGCATGCTGTTTTCGATCGCGGTACCTGCATACGCCGCTCCGAGCAGCATGTTCGCCCGAGACTCTACATTGTCCGGATCGTTCAATACAACGGATAGATGATTGACCGTCAGCCGAAAGGCTTCTCGGGAGTAGAGTTGCGAAAGCTCGTTTCGCTTGCGCGTAACAGCGGTCTCGACTGCATGGGAGATCGCGTCGATGCCGGTACAGGCGGCGACGCCTCGCGGCTGCGACACAGTCAGCATGGGATCGAGTAACGCGATGCGCGGCGCCGCCTTGGGGTCGCCGCAGGCCATCTTATTGTGAGTTTCTTCGTCGGCAATCAGGGCGAACGATTGGCACTCGCTTCCGGTGCCAGCAGTCGTAGGGACGGCAATGAGGGGAAGCATCTCCTTTGTCGCCTTACCGACTCCCCAATAGTCCTGCATTCTACCGCCGTTGGTCAGCAGAAAATTGCAGCCCTTGGCGGTATCCAGGCTGCTGCCACCGCCCAGACCAACGAGGATATCCGCTCCCACCGACCGTGCAACGCTCACGCAGGCATCGACGTCCCGGGTAGTCGGGTTCTCGCGGACGCCGTCGAATACTGTGACATGCAGCCCGGCCTCTGACAGCGACTCGCAGGCCCGCCCGACGTGCCCCGCCGCCACCAGGTGAACGTCGGTCACGATGAGCGCTCGATGAGTATTTAGCTCGCGGGCCAGCTCGCCCAGACGGCCGATGGTATTCAGCCCGAACACGACACGAGTTCGCGGCCTGAAATCGAAACCTACAATTGAAGATGTCATGGATCGCTTCTAGCTCTTAGTATTACTTCGCAGGCGCGTCTACCGCGACCCGATGAATCGCTCTTCGCCGATAGAGAAACTCGAACAGGTTGCCCTCATGGGGCTGGTCCCACTGCACTCGCGTGGTTGGCGCTGGCCCGACGTTGAGGCGCGCGATGTGCGGTGAGGCGATCAAACGGTCAATGAAGCCGGCATCCTGCGTAATCGCTGTAACCACGAGCGATGGCCCGATCTTTTCCGGCATTTGATCCTGCGGCATTTCGACAAGGCTTGCATAGGGGAAAAGGAATTCACGATTGGCCAGCGGATGATCCCATGAATCGCACTTTACGAGCGTCGGAAGCAGGAACATGCTGCCGTCTCGATTTGCGAGCCGTGGTTCCGTTCGATGGGATTGGGTAATGTCGGTCGCGCCCGGAGCTTCGAGATCGGCGGTGATCGCTGAATCGATCGATTCCGCGACCCTTCGATTTGCGAAACCGGCTAGGATCGCATCGTCGTCGGCCTTTGAACGCGGAATGAGCGTCGCCAGTTTCGTCGCAACCGCTTCAGCGATCTCGTCTCCATACCTTGGCACGAGCAGCGCGGACGCGTTGACGCAGCTCCGACCGCCGTTATCGGAAATTGAAGTGACGATCAGGTCTACGAACTCCGGCCAGCGTTCAATACAATCGTCGCCAATGAGGATCTTGCTCCAGCCGGGACCATGTACCTCAACGGCAGGATTGCTGGAATAGCGTTCGACGGTGCTAACATCGCCAAAGACAAGAGCACGTCCACAGCCCTCGAGTACCGCTGCGCTTCCCTCATGGTCGGTTGGATAGAAACTGAAAGCCTCCGGCGGGCAACCGGCGGCGATAAATGCTTGAATGATGCGGAAAGGCGTCCACGGTTCTTCGCGTCCAGGTTTGAGTACGACGGGGATCTTAAGCGCGATGGCGGGCATCCAGAGCGAATTCACGCCAGGCGAGTTGCTGGGGAGCACCACGCCCAGTGCTTCCGTGACGGCAAAGTAACTGATCGGCACTCCGCTTTGCTCACCCATTCCTGTGTCCAGGACTGAGAGGTCCATTCCTCGTGTCAGGCCGCGCAAGATCGTTGGCATCTCGCGAAAGACCTGGTTAATCTTCGCCATATTGCGGCGAATGAGTGAGTAGGGGAGGCCGCTGCAAGCGGAGAGCAGATCCATGTAAGCAGCTGGACTTTGCATTTGGCCGCCGCTCAGCGGAAGGTCAGCTTCCATGAACAGCCTGCCTGCATCCGCGCAAATCTCCAATAGGCGCTCGCTTGGAACGGCGCGCAGAGCGTCTCGCGACGAGCGCCGAAGATCTCGCCTGATCAGGCCTGCGTTCGCCTGGCTGACCGTCGCGACAGCCTCACCGCTACAGACGTCGTTCAACTCAATGTGGTCGAGGCTTTCGTAGATCTGGCCACGGCGCAGAATTGGGATTTGAGGTAGTGCCATGATTAAAGCGTGGTGTGTTTCTTTCCGCCTACCGATATGAGGTGGCTGATCGTACGCAGGTAAAGGACGCCTCCCGCCACGGCCGGAGTAGAATTTGAGGGTTCGCCCAGATCGCTCTTCCCCAATAACTTGAATTGATTGGAGGCTTCAATTACGACGACTTCACCCTTAGCGTCGATCGCATAAAGCCTTCCATTGATACACACGGGAGAGCCGAAGAAGTTCCCGCCAACCCGGTCCATCCAGATCTGCTCTCCCGTTCCGGCCTTCAGGCACGTGACGATTCCACCGTCGCCCCAGGCGAAGATCAGGTCGCCGACGACAATCGGTGTCGGAACATTCGAGGGTCCGCGAGCAAGCTTGTATTCGACCTTCGGATCGATGTGCTTCTCCTTGGATCCTGGCCTGACTGCGAACGCCTGCTTCTCCCCACCGCCAACGCCTGCCGTCGCGAAGACGAGATCTCCGTATATCACAGGCGACGCATTGCACCGAAGGGTAAATAGGCCGGGCAGCTCCCAATTAATGGCGCCCGTCTTCGGTTCCACGCTCGTCATTCCGTTTGATGTCGAAGTAAAGATCAACTGCGGCGGGCCGTCTTTGGGTGTGTAGAGCGCTGGCGTGGAGTAGGCGGCGCTGCCACTTCGGTTGCGCGGGATCTTCCATACCTTTGCTCCGGTCTTCCGATTCATGCCTATGAGGAATCCCTCCGGGCCTTCCTCTTCCTGGTAGACACCCAAAACGACAACGTCTCCGACGACGACAGGCGACATTCCCGCGCCATGCTGGATTGCGAGCTTACCCAGATCCTGCTTCCACAGCTCGTTGCCATCGTGATCGAATGCGAGGACCGCAACAGAGTCGGGAGTCGACCAGGTGACGTATACCGCGTCTCCATCGACGGCAGGTGTCGAGCTTGCTGATGTGTTGTACTCGTGGTGATGGAACGTCTTAAAATCGTAGGTCTTGGTCCAGATGCGCTTGCCGTCTGCGGCGTTCAGGCAAAGCAGGTGGCGCTTACCTTTGTCCTCCTCGGCGCTCGTTATGAACAGCTTCTTGCCCCACAGCACAGGCGAAGAGTGTCCCGTGCCAGGCAGTTCGACTCGCCAGTTGTAGTCGCCAGGCGTAAACTGAACTGGAATGTCCGGCCCGACGCCCATTCCTGTGCCGTTTGGGCCGCGGAAGCGTGTCCATTCCTGGCCCTCAGCTCGCGTCGGCGCGGATGTCAAATTGATCGCGGCAGCGACAATTACGCCCGCACGGAAGCAAGCTGTCCATTTCGACATCCGATTGGTTCTCATCGCTGCCTATCTCGTTTTCCGAGCACGGCGCACATAGTTGTAGCCGTCAAAGTCAATTCCGCTCCGCTCGCGTACATGGTACATAAAAGGGAATTACTGATTCCAGACTAATAGACGCCTTCAATCGTTTTCTGCTCCAGTGCGCCGAATGGACGCACCTCGCCAACTCCGTCCCAGGCGTACCGCCCCCAGGGCTCGCGGCGTACAGCTTCGTCGCGCTCAAGGAATCTCGGCATGAAAAACTCTTTGGTCAGTGTGGTCAGCTCAACGCGCCCCCATGCGCCGTAGTCTACGGTCTCCTGCGTGTCGTTGGGATCGACGACTCGGAGGACTGCACGAGGCTGCGGGGCGTAGTAGGTGATGCTCCAGTTGTCTGCGGCTGTAAGCGGACGGCTGCAGGCGAGCCCCATCAATGTATTACCGTATGTCGGGACGAACTGCGCGCGGTTCTCCAGAACCTCTTCCACGAGGAACCGGACGTTCTGCGGCGTCATCTGTGTTCCGCCGCAGAAGACGCCCTTGATGCCAGCGTCCGGGACATTGAGCTTACTATCGAGCGCTTCCAGCAGTTTCGGTGTCGTAAAGAGACAGCTTACCTTGCGGTTCTTCAGGATCGTCGCGCCCTGCTCGACCACGTGGTCTTTGTACCGATTGGCCATCGCGCCGTCCTTCGTCGCGATCAGCTGCTTGACCCAGCGAGGGTCCAGGTCTACGTGATAGCACGAGCCGCCGCGAACATGCGCCAGATGCTCGATGCAAAGTCGTAGCCGCCGCGGGCCGGTCGGGCCGAGCATCAGCCAGTTTCCGCCCCTTGGAAAAAAGTTATCGTCGAGCGTGGTTGAGAATTCTTCATAATCCCGAAAGTGGTCTTCCCAACCAATGCGCTGCTTGGGCATGCCGGTGGTGCCGCCGGTCTCGAAGATGTAAAAGGGGCGACCCTTGTATTGCTGAGGCACCCAACGCTCGTTCTGCTCGTCGCGCAGCCATTCGTCCTGGAAATGGGGAAAGCGCCGCAGATCTTCGAATGTGTTGACTACTTCGATCGGGTTCCAGCCCGCCTGCTTTTGCCAGTCGAGCCAGAACGGGCTTCCTGTGTCGGGCGAAAAGTGCCATTTCACGATCTCGCGAACGTGCGCGTCGAGTTGTTCTTTTGCGGTCTCACGGGTCAGCATGTCAGTCATCGTTGCCAGTCCAGTCTATTCTTTCGGCTGGCCGTCTCGTCGGTGGCGGCCGAGCGTTACGCGCTATTCCGCACTCTACGAGAGAACCTTCTCGGGCTCCGGGCCGGGCGCACCGGCGGTCTCGGTGGAGAAGTATTTGTCGATTGTCGCTCTGCTCGGCGGTCTGGTCAACAGGGACACCAATATCATCAAGATTGCGGAGCCGAGGACCATCGGAACGACTGGCAGATAGCCGTAGATCGTTACCGTAGCCTGGCTTCGAAGGAACATGTTGCCTAAAGACGGGTAGATCGGCACCATTGTGACCGGCGGTTTGCCTGCGGGCGCTCCACCGGGCTTGCGGCCCGCTCCTCTTGGCCCGGACGCAATTGGTCCGCCGGGACTAGCCTGCGCTTGCCCGCCTCCGGTGGCCGGTGGCCCGCCAACACTGGATGGGCTGCCCGCTCCTGGACGTCCAGGGTGTGCGCCCGCCACGGCAGTCTCGCCATTCCCCGGGCCCGCAGATGGCGCTCTGCCTCCGGGCCGCTGCCCGCCCGGTACCGCGCCTCCCGGCCTTACTGCGCTGGCGCGGGCCGCTGCCGCCGCTCTGTCTGCCAGGTCCTTGCCGATGGGATCGGATGCCGACTGCAAGTACCAGGTGGCCGCGAGACAAACGCCGACCCAGATCGTGGAGGCCAGCGCGCCCCACTTGGTGCTGCGCTTCCAGAAGAGGGCTGCTACCATGATGGGCGCCATTGCCGCAAACCCGGAAAACGCGAACCTTACGGCGAGATCAAAGATTGGCACCTGTGAGAGCGCAATGATGTAGGCGATTACGGTAACAACCAGGACGAACGCGCGCGCGAAGAATACGCTGCCCTTTTCGCCGTATTTCTGTAGGCCGCCATAATAGCCGAAGACGTCCTTTGTGAACATGGTGCTCATAGCGAGCACCTGGTGGCAGTCGCTGCCCATAACGGCCGAGATGATGCCGGCTCCGAGAATGCCCGCGAGCCATACCGGAGCATACTGGGTGAGGAGCTTGAGCAGAATGCCGTCGGAGTTCTGCAGGCCAGGAATCACGGCCGCGCCGACAACGCCCAGGAAGACACAAGGCAGCCAGACCGCCATGATGGCGATCGGGTAGGCGATGACCGTGTTCTTAAACGCCGACATTTTTTTTGCGGAGAGGCACATCATCGCCATATGTGGGAACATGATCGACGAGAGGGGAATGAACGTGTAGCTCCAAAACTCTTCCTGTGGAATCCGATCGCGCGCGAGCAGCGCCCCGGCACGCGTGGTTGCCATTTTGGTGAAGAGCGCGCCATAGCCACCATGAAGATTGTGGCTGATTACAATGACAGCGACGACGCCGAAGAGCAGAAACAAGATCGTCTGGAAGACGTTCACCCACACGATGCCGCGCATCCCGCCGAAGAAGACGTTGATCGTTACCACGAGCGCCACGATCAAGCAGCCAAGCCAATAGGGGATGAGCGCGGCGCTGTTAGGTCCGCTTCGAGAAATGTCCTCCAGAACAGTCCCACCCCCCATAATGCTGACGATCATATAGGGAACCAGCATGATGGCGCTCAGGGCAAAAATCGCAGTGCCGATGTTGCTGCACTCCCATCGATCGCGAAAGTACTGTACCTGGGTCATGTGCCCGAACTTCTTGCCCACCGCCCACAGCCGCGTCCCTATAAAGAAGATACAAAGCGGAATAATGAAGCCGGACGAAGAGGCCATCAGCCCGAATACGCCGATGCCGCGCTTATAGGCCATCCCGGAGCTGCCCAGGATGGCGAATGCGGTCATGTTGGTTGCGAACAGAGAGAGAAAGAAGACCAGCGATCCTATCGAGCGGCTGGCCAGGAAGAAGTCCTCGGTGTTCTCCTTGCCCCGTCGATAGGCGACGCTGCCGATATATCCAATAATCACCAGGTAGACGAGGACGACAATCACTGGAATCATGCGTGGTCTGCCTCCATGAGCGTCTCCGGCAGGTCGGCAACCGAGTGCTCGAGGTGGGCTGGCCAGGCAAACTTCACCAGCACCGCCATCAAGCAGGCGGACAATATGCAGTAGCCAGCATGGTATGCAAGGCCCACCGGCAGCATCCCGAATACCAGCGTCTTATTAGCCCAGAGCCATGAATCCTGATGCAATGCATATACGACTAGCACCAGAGCAGCCAGCAGCCACTTCATCACGCGTGAGTCCTTCCGAGTCTAATTGGACTTTTGAACTGCATACAAGTGAGTGGGAGTCGCCAGGAACATCATTCCATTCGCCATCACCGGCGTGGAATAGATAGGCGAATGCACATCTGTCTTCGCAATGACCTTCATCGTCTTGGACGCGTCCAGCACGATCAGGTCGCCATCTTCCGTGCCCACATAGACCTTGCCGTCTGCAGCGACAGTGGAGCCCCAGATGTGGCTCTTCGTGTCGTATACCCAGTAGGGTGAGCCGGTTTCGGCGTCCAGACAGTGGACAAACCCGCTGAAGTCTCCAATAAACAACAGTCCGTTGACAATCGACGGAGTGGAAAGTGAGCGGTGAATCTTGTTGTAGTTCCAGATGGTGCCTGTCTTGGTAATGTCGCCCGTCTTGGTGACATCAATGCAGGAGAGGTTGCCAATTCCTTCCCCGTGTTCGGGATCCTGGCCGATCGGAACATAGACACGGTTCTTGTAAAGGACGGGTGTCGCGATCACTTCGCTCGGGCCATCGTAGGTCGCGTATTTCAGCGCCGTGCCGTTTTTCACACGGTAGCTCGGTGGATCGCAATCGTATCTCCACAACTCCTTCAGCTCGCTGATACCGTCCTTAGTAACCGTGTTCTTCGCATCGAACCCATAGCACCAGCCGTCCCCGGCCCCGAAGACGATCTGACCGGTATCGCCCACGGTCCCGTATGCCGCCGACGACCAATTGGAGTGCAGCGTTCGTGTCGAAACGCCGAGGGCCTCTTCTCCCAGCAGCTTGCCCGTGTTCTTATCGAGCATAATCAGCGCTGGCGCTCTGGGATTCGGGATCTTGGTATGTGTCCAGTCGACGCCGTTCGCGGTCGCAATCACCATGCGATCGCCGAAGATCAATGGCGAGCTTGCCGAGATATTGTGCGGGAAGACGCCAAGCTCCGAGCGAAGGTCGAAATGCCAGAGTACTTTGCCATCGTTAGCGTCCAGGCAAACAGCTTCACATCGATTTGTCAGCAGATAGACTTTGCCGTTATCGACAGCAGGTGAGGAGCATATCCCCAGGAACTCCCAATCGCTGATCTTGCCTGTCCCGAGCTTGGGAACCACGAGCTGCCAGAGAAACTTCCCCGTCTTCTCGTCGAAGCACATGAGGATGCCCTTGTCGCCTTTGACGCTCGGATCGCGCGGCGACTCATTGTTGGTCCCAACAAACACTTTTCCGCCGGCGACCGTAGGATTACCGTAAGCCTGAGATCCGAGCTTGGCAACCCAGCGTACGTTCTTGGTGGTCGCCATATCGATTTCTTCGCTGCCCTGCTTGTACTTGCCGGCCTCAAAGGATTCTGGGAGGCCGGTCTCGTCCGAGACCATATTGCGAGACGCGTTATGGCCCCACATCGGCCAGTCCGTAGCTCGAACAACGGCCGCTGTGATCGCGAGCGCTGAAACGGTGATTGCGGAGACGATCGTCAGCCGCCGGAGCTTCAAAATCATTTCAATCCACCTCACTATTGATTCGGCGTGACCGAGATATTGTCAATATAAACACGGAATAGACTCTGTGGAGCAAATCCGAAGAGGCCCGGAGAGCCATTCGTATGCGCGTGCTTGTGGGGAACTTCGATCGTCCACGAAGACGGCTCCGGATCGCCGCGCTTCCAGGCCTTCGCGCGAATGACTCCGGATCCATCAGGCGAAACGTCTACCCGAGACTTAAGGTGATACCATACGCCCGGCGACCACTGGAACGGCACGGACACGCGTACTCGCTCCTGGTTGGAGCTGATCTCAAGCGCCTGTGCATTGCCTTCCATATTGATCAGATATCTCTGGTTGATGATGCCAACGTCGGACATCGTGCGCCGGTTGCCGTCCGCCATCACGTCTGCTTCGAATGTGTAGTTCTTCTCGTCAGGATGGCCGAAGAACACCGTTGCCCGCTGGAAGAAGATATTGTCGAGCGTCTTGGCCAGAACCAGCTTGCCGTCGTGTTCGCGGATATCGAATTTGAACCTGGCTCCGATCCAGGGAAGCGGCGGATAGGCGAATTTGACGCCTGGCTCCGACGGGATCGTCTCTGTAGGAGTAAATGCCGAGAAGTCCGGCTTCAGCGGCAATGACGGAAGCACGCGACCGCGAATGTGGCCCTTGTATCCATTGATCGTGGCCTCAAAAGCGCCAGCGGACGGCTTCGTCGCCTTTGCGGCTACCAGCTCGCCCTGCGCATTGAATTCCCCGTCCAATTCGGATTTGACCTTGGCGGTAGGCGGAATATAGTGCGCCCATTGTACCTTTGCGCTGTCGAACGTTTCCGTTGGAAAACCGTTGGCGTCGATGCCGCGAACCGTAAACTTGGCCGTCTCGCCGGGCCGCATCAGCACTTCCTCGGGCAGAATCTGAAGCGCAGCGGTTGGACCGGCCTTGGGACGCGCTTGAGGCGCAGAGGGCGGCGGAAGGCCGGGGTTATTGCCATGTTTTCCGAAACAATACAGTTTTTCAGTGGAGAAAACATAGATTTTGCCGTTCCATACTGCGGGAGCGCCGATACATGTCCCTGCGAGCTGCACCTTTGCAAGCTCAGTGGCATCGGAATCGCCCGGGCGAAGTATATAGAACAGACCGTTCCGCATGGGAACGTAGAGTTTGCCATCCGCGTAGAGCGGCGAAGCGTGCAGCTCATCCGGAGCGAGCTTGTGCTTCCACAAAACCTCGCCGGTGTCCGCGTTAACAGCACATAATAGTCCGGTCTTGTTGACTTGGTAGATCCGATTACCGACGAGCACCGGAGAGCTGGAGATCGAAACAAGCTGGTTATGCCAGGCTTCAGCGCTTTTGTCGAGCTGCGGCGGGCCAACTTCCGCCGGCTTCGGCACCGCGTCCGTTCTAACAGCCACCATGCGACCGATTTCGGACGAGTCAAGGTTCTCGTCAGCGTGGATCCCGATAACGGTGTTCTTGTACACAAGCACGGACGAATTGAAGCCGCCGGCGGTCACTGGATAGCGCCAGATCGGCTCGCCGGTTCGGACGTTCACGCAGATCATGCTGCCATCGCCCGCTCCGGTGTACAGTACCCGCTTGCCGTCTCGCCAGGAGAGAAACGGCTCGGCAAATGAATTGTCTTTGGGGGCGGTACCGGGGCTGCATCCCCAGACCAGTCGTCCGGTCTTCTTATCGTAGGCGTAGAGCCGGTCCATTGCGGGACCTTCGCTGCCCCAATTGCTCGTAATGCCTCGCACGATCACAAGATCATCGTCGATCATCGGCCCGCCCGTGCGTCCGTTCGTGAACGAGAGGCGCCCAATCTCCTCCAGGAGCGAGTGCTGCCAGAGCAGCTTGCCGGAGGATGTGAAGCATGAGAATAGGCTGGCTGAAGTCAGGACATAGACATTCCCGGTTTCCGGGTCGATGCAAGGGCTGCCGATCGTATAACGGTCATAGACCACGTCGCTCAGAAAGTCGCTGAAGTGCTTCTCCCAGAGCGTTTTGCCGGTCTCCGCATCTGCACAAAGCAAGATCTCCTCAAGATCGGGACCTTTGCCTCGGTATCCGAACGCGTAGACCCTGCCGTTTGCGATCACCGGCGTTCCGCCGCCGGCAAGATCGATGTGCCAGAGATCGTTCGCTCCGCCGAGCGTCCAGGTATCGGGTAGACCGGTCTCTTTCGAGGTGCCATCCTGCTGCGGGCCGCGCCAGTTGAGCCAGCCCCGAACATCCGCGTGGGCGGCGCTCAACCCGACTCCCAATAGCGCGCTGGCCGCGACGAAGGATAGCAGTAGACTGCGCCACTTCATAGTTGAAAGTTTCCTCTGTTAAGAAATTGTGTCGAACAAACCATCATTTAGAGCGCATATCCAGACAAACCAGATCGCCCTCGTGGCTGCGACAATAGAGCAGTCCGTTTGCGAGCGCGGGCTGGGTCCAGCACGTCCCACGGAGGATCTGGGTACGGGCTAGTTCACGATACTTATCCGCGGTGGCGGCGGCAAGCACCAGTTCACCGCGCTCCGTCAATACGATCAGCTTTCCATCGGCGGCGATCAGGCCGCCCTTTCCCATGCCACGACTCTGCCACCGCTCGGCGCCAGTTCTCAAATCGATGCATTTGAGCGTGTTTTCGTCATTTCCAAAGAGCGCGCCGTTCAGCAGAACGCAGCTATTGAAATGGTTCTTCATGTTCCGGTTTTGCCAGGCGACTGCCGGGCGCCCATTTCCCACGCGCAGCAGCGCACAACCCTTGCCGTAGTTGGATGAGATAAACACGGTGTCGCCCGTGAAGATTGGATCGGCGGCATTCACATCGTAGGATGTCTGCCAGGGAAACGCCCAGTTGCGCCGGCCATTGGCGGGATTGACACTTACCAGTCCGGATGCCGCAAAGATCGCTACCCCGTGCTGGCGGCCGACGGTATAGGATACGGGAGTTGCGTAGCCCGCCGCTCCCGAGCCCGTGGACCAGGCGGGCCTTCCCGTCGTTTTGTCCAGCGCCGCGCCGGATGTGCCAACATTGTAGATGACAACGCTGCCCTCGACCAGTGGCGACCCTGAGAAGCCCCACTGCGGCCGCTGTGCATTGGTCTCTTTTGCGACATTCCGCTGCCAGATCATCCTTCCTGTTGAAGCGTTCAGGCACAGCGCAAGACCGTCGATGCTCAACGTGTAGACGAAGTTGCCAACGACCGCCGGAGTTGCGCGCGGCCCGCTAGGATCTCCAGCAGAACATGGGTAGCTGTAGTTCCAGATTGGCAAGCCATTCGCGGCATTGAAGCAGTAGACCGTATCTCGATTCCCTCGGTTGCCGAGCGTGTAGAGCTTGCCGCCCGCCACGGCGACCGACGAATACCCGTCCCCTACCTGCACATCCCAGACCCGACGAGGGCCGCTAACTGACCATTGCGACAGCAGCCGCGTTTCGGCGGAGATCCCGTCGTTGTTCGGCCCTCGCCAATGCGGCCAGTCTGCGGCATTGGCGACAGGAATCGCGGAAGAGGCGATACAGACCAGCGCTGCAGCCGCGCAT
>Ga0068855_100006408_pt1 | contig 14328 bp, 11 predicted proteins | sample KBSCornC52_FD_66592 | JGI IMG/M metagenome (GOLD analysis project Ga0068855, IMG submission 66592) | Corn rhizosphere microbial communities from Kellogg Biological Station, Michigan, USA - KBS Corn C5-2 | ecosystem: Host-associated > Plants > Roots > Rhizosphere > Soil ... | reverse complement strand
TGAGTGCTGAGTGCCGGGTGTTGAGTGAAGTAGCCGGATTGGGCGAGAAGGCGGAGGCCGGCGATGGGCGCGACGGAGGCGGGCTCGGCGAAGATGCCCTCGAGCGACGCCGCGGCTTCCCAGGCTTCCAGAATCTGGTCGTCGGTCACCTTGCCGATGTGGCCGCAGCTCTCGTCGATGGCGCGGACGGCGGGCTTCCAGCTTGCCGGGTTTCCGATGCGGATTGCGGTGGCGACCGTCTCGGGGTTTGCGACCGGCGCGCCGTCCACGATGGGAGCCGCTCCCGCAGCCTGGAAACCGAGCATGCGCGGCAGCGTGGAGCACCGACCGCGCTCGCGGTACTCCTTGTAGCCCATCCAGTATGCGGTGATATTGCCGGCGTTTCCGACCGGCAGCGCATGGAAATCGGGGGCGCGGCCCAGATCATCCACGATCTCGAATGCGGCGGTCTTCTGACCCTCCAGGCGGAACGGGTTCACGGAGTTTACGAGCGCGATAGGATGCGTGGAAGTGATGTCTCGCACGAGGCGCAGCGCATCGTCGAAGTTGCCTTCGATTGCAAGCACCCTCGCCCCGTAGACGATGGCCTGTGCCAGCTTACCGAGGGCAATCTTGCCGCCGGGGATGAGGACGGTGCACTGCATGCCGGCCCGGGCGGCATAGGCGGCGGCGGATGCGGAGGTATTGCCGGTCGAGGCGCACATGATCGTGGTCATGCCCGCTTCGGCGGCCTTGGTCACCGCCATTGTCATGCCCCGATCCTTGAACGAGCACGTCGGATTGAGGCCCTCGAATTTGACGTAGAGGTCGAGGGGCGGGTGCGTGATGCGTGATGCGTGATGCGTGACCCACCCCGCCAGGCGGGGGGCGCGGATGAGGGGCGTCGCGCCTTCGAGGAGCGACACGATGGGCGTTGAATCGGTGACGGGCAGGTATTCGCGGTAGCGTTCAATCAGTCCGGCGTACATTGTCATCAATCACCCCGTCACATCATCACCTCATCACCTCATTACGCTTCCGGGTTCCACCATTTGCGGCGGTCGGACCAGACGAGAGCGTCGGAGGCTTTGGGCCCCCAGGTTCCCGGTGAGTAGCGCTTGGGCGGCACGTCGTCCGACTTCCAGACGTCCAGGATGGGCGTGATGAGCTCCCAGGCGGCCTCGACCTCGTCGTCACGGGCGAATAGGCCGGCATCGCCGAGCATGGCATTGAGCAGAAGGCGCTCGTAGGCGTCCGCGATCTTCTTTCCGAAGGCCTCGCTGTACTGGAAATCCATTCTCACCGGCTTGACGTTCATCGAAGGCCCCGGCTCTTTCGCGGACATCAGGATCTCGACGCCCTCGTTTGGCTGCACGCGAATCGTGATGCGGTTCGGCGTCACCTCGGCGCACGCCATCCGCGCAAAGAGCACGTCCGGAACCTCGGTAAGCTGAATCACGACCTCGGTAACGCGGGTGGGCATCCGTTTGCCCGCGCGGATGTAGAACGGAACGCCGGCCCAGCGCCAGTTGTCCACCCAGAAGCGGAGGGCGGCGAAGCTCTCGGTCCGCGATTCGGGTGGAACTCCCTCTTCTTCATGATAGGACGGAACGCGGTTTCCCTTTAGGTCGCCGCCGTCGTACTGTCCGCGGACCGTGTTGGCGCGCACGTCCTCGGCGGTCAGCGGGCGGATGGAGCGGAGCGCCTTCACCTTCTCGTCGCGGACGGCGTTCGCATCGAGTGAGACGGGCGGCTCCATCGCAATGAGGGTGAGAATCTGGAGGGCGTGGTTCTGGACGATGTCGCGGAGGATGCCCGATTCATCGAAATAGGCGCCCCTCCCCTCCAGCCCGAGCGTCTCGGCGACCGTGATCTGCACGTTGTCGACGTAGAGATGGTTCCAGAGGAGCTCGAAGAGCCGGTTGGCGAATCGGAGGACGAGAATGTTCTGGACCGTCTCCTTGCCGAGGTAGTGATCGATTCGGTATATCTGGTCCTCGGTGAAGACCGCGCGGAGCTTGCGATTTAGGTCGCGGGCCGTCTCCAGGTCGTAGCCGAACGGCTTTTCGACGATGATTCGGGTCCACGGGGCGCCTGGTTCCGTTGGAGAGGCGAGGCGTGCCGCGCCGAGGTGCTCGACGATCTCGGTGAAGTTCTCCGGCGGGGTCGCCAGGTAGAAGAGGCGGCTGCCGCCAAGTCCCAGGTCGGCATCGAGTTGGTCGAGGCGCTCCCGAAGGGATTCATAGCCTGCCGGGTCGTCGAGGTTGGAGCGGTGGTAGTAGACCGACGCGGCGAATCGCTTCCATGCCTCGCCCTCCGCATTCAGGTTCGGCGCGAACGCGCGGATGGCTTCGCGGACGTCGGCGCGGAACTCATCGTCGTTCTTTGGCCGCCGCGCGAACGCGACGATTGCGAACTTCTCGGGTAGCAGGTTCTGGACGGCGAGGCTGTAGAGGGCCGGAATCAGCTTGCGGCGGGTGAGGTCGCCGGTCGCGCCAAAGAGCACCAGCGCGCAGGGTTCGGGGCGGTTGACTTGCTGAATCTCGTCGCAGGGTTCGACTGGCACGAATCGTCTCCTCTACAGCGGGTCGCTGCACGCACATTGTACCCGTAAGGTTGCGGGGCAAGCGAGGGTGGACGATTGCGGATTGAACCATGGACGCCGTCTGAACCATGCATGTAAAATCCGTGTCTCGCGGGCCTGCGGGGAATCACGGATGTAAAATCCGTGTCTCGCGGGCCTGCGGGGAATCACGGATGTAAAATCCGTGTCTCGCGGGCATGCGGCTGAACGTCCTGCCGGACGGGGAAGCGGTCCAGGACCAGCAACATGAGTCATCGAAGGCCAGGAGAAAACCTCCTGGCCTTCGTGCGTTTAGTTGGACGCGGGTCAGCTCACGACTTCGCGGAGCGCGGACTCGGCGTGCATGTGGCGGAGCTTCTCCAGCGCCTTGAACTCGATCTGGCGGGCGCGCTCTCGCGTGATGTGGAGCCGGCGGCCAGTCTCCTCCAGCGTGTGCGGCTCCTCCTCTCCGAGGCCATATCGGAGGGCGAGCACGTCCTTCTCGCGCGGGGTGAGATGGCTGTTGAGCGACCGCTCCAGCTCCTCGTGGACGAGCGACTGGAAGATACGATCCGACGGCGAGCTCTCGTCCCCGGCCGGGATGAAATCTCCCAGGCGCGATTCGCCGCTCTCCCCCACCGGCGCTTCGAGCGAAACTGGATGCGCCGCGCTGCGAAGGAGCTGGATGAGCTTCTTCTCCGGCATGTTGGCCGCCTCGGCGACCTCCGCGCGGGTTGGGAGCCGGCCCAGCTTCTGGAACAGCTCATCGCGGACGCGCGCCACCCGGCTTATCGCATCCACGACGTGGGCAGGCAGGCGAATCGAGCGCCCCTGATTCGCGAGCGCGCGGGAGACGGCCTGGCGAATCCAGTGCGTCGCGTACGTGCTGAATCGATAGCCCTTGCGATAGTTGTACTTGTCTATCGCCCGCATGAGGCCGATCATTCCCTCCTGCATCAGGTCCTCGAGCGGGAGGCCGCGGCCCAGGTAGCGGCGCGCGACGGAGGCGACGAGGCGTACGTTGGCGTTCAGCAGCTCTTCTCTCGCCGCGGGGTCGCCGTGCTCCACGCGCTTGGCAAGGACGATCTCCTGTACCGGCGTGAGGAGCGGGGTCTTGCCGCTCTTCATCGTCCAGACATCCGCGAGGTCCGGGCCGAAGTGGTAGTGGGACTCGTGCGAGTCGTCCGACCGAGTCCGCGCAGGCGTTGACCTGCGCGAGTGTCCGTACTCCTCGTCAGCCTCGGCGTGCGGCGTGGTGACGGCGACAGGCTCTATCTCGCCCTCGCCCAGATCGGTGATGAGGGAGTCGAGATAGTCCGTATTGACCTCGCGCGTGTCGGCGAGCGGATCCAGGCTCGCTCGGTGCGCCCTGGGTCCTCGCGGCCGTCCTCGCGCCGGTCCTCTCATCGTGTCATTGCGAATCGCCATCGTGTTTGCCATCGTCGTTCACCTGCCAGATCTGCCCGAAAACCACGCCACTGCTGCCGAAATTCAGGCGAGCGGACGCCCAGGCAACCTGCGCCGTATACCATCAATACGCGGCATGGAGGCCGAATGTGCCACTACGGTCACCATTTTGCCGCCAATTGCCGCTAATTCACCCTGAATGAGCTATTCCGTTCAGTTCTCTATACGCAACGGTTTCCCTGCATCACGAAAAAATAAAACGGGGCGACGTTCCGCCGTCGCCCCGTGGGTGGTTCCTGAATGGGAATTCTAGCGTGTGTCGGTCACTCAGCCTCGCGCGGTGTCTCCCACATTCGCCATCTCCTGGCTGGCCGTCTGCCCGAGCTTGTCCACGCCGTTCTTCTCGGCCTGCATCGTGTCGGAGGCGCGGCCGGTCATCTCCTGGATCTTCGTAGCGGCGACTTCTTTCCACTGGCCAGCCTTCTCCATCGCCTGATCCTTCAGGTCGACGGCTTTGTCCTTGATCTCGCCAGCCTTCGTCGCGATCTGCTCGCGGGTCTCGGTTCCGGCCGCCGGCGCGTAGAGAATCGCCACGGCCGCGCCAACCGCGGCGCCGAGGAAGAAGCAGAGGACGTTCGTCCCATTGATCAGGCTTCGGTCGTCATCGTTGCTAAACATGGTGGATACTCCTTTCGAGAGTATGGGTATCCCGCGGCAGCCTCTCCGGCCTCGCGTGACGAAGGCGCCGGGCAGGCGGGTCGCGATGCCCGCGGACCGACATATTCATTACGTTCCGGCTCACCCATCCGTTACGGAATCTTGCTCGATTCGATCCAAAATGAAGAGCCGGCGCGGTTCTGTCACCTGAAGGACGGCTGCTTACTATCCATTGTTCCGCAGGTCCCGGCGAAACCATGTTATGTTCTCATCCGTCGGTGAATTCCAGTATTGGGACGGAGGACACCCACCCCCCAGCCCCCTCCCGGAGCGGGAGGGGGAGCAATGGCGGTAGCGAGCGCGCTCCACGCGAGTACTTGCGGAGCGGGAGGGGGAGCAAATGCGGGAGCGAGTGCGGTCGACGAGACAGTGTCCGAAACGGGAGGGGGAGCGATGGCGATGGCGATTACGCCCCGCGCGATGGCTGCGGTACGAATTCGACGTTACCTGGTTGGGCGGGGAGCGTCTATAGGGATGGCAGGTCGTTCATGATACAATAGGTGGCCCTCGCGGCCCCGGTCGGCTGTCGTGCCGCAGTCGCGGTGAGCGCGGGCCAATTGTAAGCTTTGCCGGACCTCTGGCACGATTCTCGCTTCGTTCGACCCTCGATCCTCGAGCCTTCGAGATCCAATTCGGCCTTTGCCCGATCGGACGCCCCGATTTTGCGCCGTGGTCTCCGGCATGAGACTGGGAGAATTGATTTGCTGACGCTCAAGCGAACTCTGCTTGGAATGATGCTGGTGCAGGAAGAGGCGATTACGCAGGAACAGCTCGACCAGGCGCTGGCCGAGCAGCGCCGCCAGAACCACACTCGGCGAATCGGCGAGATTCTCGTGGGGATGCGCGCGATCTCGGAGCAGACGCTCCTGACCGCCCTTTCCCGACAGCTTGGGTGCGTTCTCGCGGACCTCAACGCGGAGCCGCCGGACCAGGAAGCCCTCAAGATCGTTCCCAGCGAATTCGCGCTCCGCCACCACCTGCTGCCTCTCCGCCAGACGGACCACACGCTCACCGTGGCCATGGCGGACCCGCTCGACATCCAGTCGCTCGACGACCTGAAGCTGCTGACGGGGTTCAACATCGAGCCGGTGCTCGCGAGCAGCGCGGACATCCAGCGCGCGGCGCAGCAGTTCTATTTCAACCAGCTTATCCAGGGCGCCGAGGACCAGGAGCAGGCGACAACCGACGACGAGGGCCTGGATGTCGCCGACCTCCAGAAAATGGCGCGGGAAGAGCTGGTCATCCAGCTCGTCAACAACTTCCTGAACCAGGCGGTGCAGGACCGCGCTTCGGACATCCACGTCGAGCCATTCGAGCGGGAGCTTCGGGTCCGCTTCCGCATCGACGGCGTGCTGCACGAGGTGAACTCTCCGCCCAGGAAATATCACGCCGCCATCATCTCCCGGATCAAGATTCTCTCGGACATGAACATCGCCGAGCGCCGCCTGCCGCAGGACGGGCGCATGCGAATCCGGCAGTCCGGACGCCAGATCGACCTCCGCGTCTCCACCATCCCGACACTCTATGGCGAGAGCTGCGTCATGCGTATCCTCGACAAGCAGACTGCGATGCTCGGCCTGCCGCAGCTCGGGATGTACGGCCACATGTTCGAGCGGTTCCGACGGCTGATTCAGGAGCCGTACGGGATCATTCTCGTGACCGGGCCGACCGGTTCCGGTAAGACGACGACGCTCTATGCCGCGCTGAACGAGATCTATTCGGACGAGAAGAAGATCATTACGGTCGAGGACCCGGTCGAATACCAGCTCAACGGGGTCAACCAGATTCAGGTCCACCCGCAAATCGGGCTCACCTTCGCGAACGGGCTGCGGTCCATCGTCCGGCAGGACCCCGATATTATCATGGTTGGTGAAATCCGCGACTCCGAGACCGTGGATATCGCCATCAACGCCGCTTTGACCGGCCACCTCGTCCTCTCGACGCTCCACACGAATGATGCGCCGGGCGCGATAAGCCGGCTGCTCGACATGGGCGCGGAGCCCTTCCTGGTCGCCTCCTCCCTCATCGGAATCATCGCCCAGCGCCTCGTCCGCATCAACTGCCCGCGCTGCAAGCAGCCATACGAGCCGAAGCCGCACGAGCTGCTGGAGATGGGAATCACGGAGGAGATGCGCAAAGACCACACGCTGATGGCGGGCACGGGCTGCCCGGAATGCCGCGGCGTCGGGTTCCGGGGACGGAGCGGCGTTTATGAGATGTTTACCGTGGACGATACCGTCCGTCAAATGATAGTGAAGCGCGAATCGGCGTCCACCATCAAGCACTATGGGGTGAAGCAGCAGGGCATGACGACGCTGCTCCAGGACGGCAGGCGGCGCGTGCTGAACGGCGATACGACCTTGAAAGAGGTGCTCCGCGTCGTCCAGCGCGAGGGATTCGAGTAGTATGCCGATCGGGCTTTTTGACGTTCTCAGGTATTCGGATAACTGCCGCGCAGTGCTTCGGAAAGTGCTGGAGGAGAATCCGGGCACGTTCGAAACGCCGATCGGCACGACCTCCGTGCACAACACGATTCGGCGGCTTCTCTCGCACATCGCCGGGGCCGAGGAGAGATGGATCGAGAAGCGGATTGGCGGGCGCGAGATCGTCAATTACGAGGAGCGGGCCGCCGGCACAATTGATGGAGTCTTTGCGGACTGGGACGCGATTCGGGAGCGGACGAGAGCTTATATGGACGGGTTGGGACCGGGCGGACTCGATCAGGTGTATCACCTTCAGCTCGGTTCGCCGGCGGCGGGATCGGCCTGGGAGGGCGATTTGACGGTCGAGCAGATACTGTTCCATATTTTCAACCACGAGACTCACCATCGGGCGCAGATATCGATGGCGCTCCAGCAACAGGGCGTGGTTCCTCCGGATTTCGATTACGTGTTTCATCATGGCTGATTACAGATATACAGCGCTGGACAGGGCCGGGAAGCAGGTTACCGGCACGCTGTCGGGACGGGACGAGGCGGAGGCCGCCGTCAAGGTGCGCTCGCTCGGATACTTCCCGGTGGATGTGAAGAGCGCGGGTTCGGGCGGGTCCGGGCGCGCGGTCGTCGCGATCTCCGGCGGGCTGACGCGGCCGAATATCGACGGCGGCGGGAATGTGGGAATCAAGGCAGAGGCGGCGGCTGGCGGTAAGCGGGTAAAGCGGGTCGAGATACTGCTCTTCACGCGCGAGCTGGCCGACCTGATCGACGCCGGACTCCCCATCGACCGCGCGCTCTCGGTGCTCATCGAGCAGACGGACAGCGAGGCGCTGGAGGCGATGGTCCGGCACCTTCAGGGCGACATTCGGGCCGGCAAGCCGCTGAGCGAGGCGCTGCGAGCTTATCCGCGCGAGTTCCCGGTCCTCTACGCGAACATGATTCACGCGGGCGAGGTCTCCGGGCAGCTCGCCGAGGTGATGATGCGCCTGGCGGACTTCCTGGAGAAGGAGCAGAAGCGGAAGCAGCAGGTCATCGCGGCACTTACCTACCCCATGGTGCTCGTAATCGTGGCGATCTCCGCCGTAACGGGCCTCTTGCTCTTCGTTATTCCGAAGCTTGCGGACGTCTTCAAGGACCTCGCGGCCAGCGGCAACCTGCCGGTGACGACGCAGATTCTCCTCGGCACCTCGAACAATATTGCAAAATACTGGTGGGCTATTGGCGGAGGAATCGCGGCGGTCGTGTTTGGGTTCCGGGCGTGGGTGGCCACCTCGCCGGGCCGCCGGTCGTTCGACGCATTCCGGATCAACGCTCCCCTCTTCGGCGGGCTGGCACGCAAGATGATCATGGCGCGATTCGTGCGGACGCTCGGAACACTGCTCGGCGGCGGCGTTCCCATCCTCGATTCGATGGAGATATCCGGCAGCGCGGTCGGCAACGTATTGACCGAGGATGCCGTCGCGGCGGCGCGGGACGGCGTGCGAAACGGCGAGACGCTCTCGCACTCGATGGACAACACCGGCGGGTTCCTGCCGCTCGTCGTCCACATGTCGGCGGTTGGCGAGGAGACGGGACGCCTGCCGCAGATGCTGGTGCGAACCGCCGACACGCTCGATTTCGAGGTGGACAACGCGATGAGCCGCCTGACCAGCCTGGTCGAGCCGCTCGTCGTGCTTCTGATGGGTGGATTCGTTGGGTTCATCGTGCTGTCCATTCTGCTGCCGATCTTCCAGGCGAACACGATTGTCAAATAGGGCGGCGGCCGCGGGGCCGCGCCCGGAGAATGAAGGAGACTCGGGTCGATGAAAAACAGACTTTCACGGGGACGCAGCCGCTCCCTGGCCGCGTTCACGCTCATCGAGCTTCTCGTGGTGATCATCATCCTGGCGATTCTCGCCGCCGTGGTGATTCCGCGCGTTATCGGCCGGACGGACGACGCAAAGATCGCCGCCGCGACGAGCAACGTCAGCACGTTCGATGGCGAGTTCGAGAAGTACAAGCTCGACACCGGCCACTATCCGCTGGGCGACACGGGGATGCAGGCGCTGGTCAACAACGTCGAGAACGACCCCAAGTGGAACGGCCCCTACATCAAGGGCTCGATGCCGAACGACCCGTGGGGCCATCCCTACCTCTATCACTCGCCCGGCGAGCACAGTCCGGACTACGACGTCTTCTCGGCGGGCGCCGACGGGCAGCCCGGAACGGCGGACGATCTCGGGAACTGGAATCTGCAGAAGTAACGCCGATTCGGATGCGTGATGCGTGATGCGTGAGCGGCCCATAAAGATGGCTGGACGGTTGCGGCGGGGATTTACGCTCATCGAGATGCTGGTGTTGATCATCATCATCGCGGTGCTGTCGTCGATCGCCGTCCCGAACTACTCGCGATTCCACGCCTCCATGAAGTTCAAGCAATCGGTTCGATCGGTCGTTGGGCTGCTACAGTACACCCGGCAGTCGGCCGTCCAGAATAACGCGGACGCGACGCTGGCCTACGATCCACGCTCCGGCTCCTTCCACGTGGTGGTGGATGTGCCGGACCCCGGACAGGACCAGCCGGCCGCGCTCCAGGACTCGCCGGAATCGACGGCCGCGCCGGCTGTCTATCAGACAACGCTGGGCGAGGACGTGGTCGTCCAAAACTTCGAGGTTCTGGACCCCGGCACCGGGCAGCTCGTGTCGCAGAGCGGAGAGGGACCGCAGATTACGTTCCACGACGACGGAACCTGCGACGGCGCGCGAATCGTTCTGGCCAGCTCGCAGGGCCAGCAGGAAGAGGTCGACGTCTGGCCAACCACGGGCCGCGCGACTGTGGTTGGCGAGGAGAACCAGAATGGGGCGCACTGACCGCGCGGCGGGTGCTGCGTCCGCCCTCCGGTCGATAGCGCGTGGGCGGCGGCGCGGCGGATTTACGCTCATCGAGATGATCGTGGCCTCTATCCTGCTCTTCGTTGGCGTGGTGGCGGCACTCGAGGGGATCGCCGCGGCGACCCGGTCCGCGGGCATTGCGAACGAGATGACTGTAGCGACGATGCTCGCGCAGAAGCATATCGCCGAGACGGAGATAGACACCACCCAGCTCTCCGGCGGCGCGCAGAGCGGCGACTTCACGGACGATTACGCAGGCTATCACTGGGACCAGAACGTGGATACGACCGATTTTACGAATCTGGTGAAGGTGACTCTGACCATCTCGTGGTCCAGCGGAGCGATGCCTCGCTCAGCCCAGTTTGTAACCTATGAGACGATTCCTGACACTTCCGGCTCCGGCGCGACGGGTCCGGCGACCGGCACCGGTGGCGCGGGTGGCGCGGGCGGCGCGGGCGGATGATTTCAAGCGCCGTGACGTGCGGGCATGCTGTTGCCCTGGGGCTGACCCCCTCGGTTGGGGGGACTTCGGCCGTGTTCCCTCCCGCGCGGGAACGAAGACGGGCACGTCACCGGCGCGGGTATACGCTGCTGGAGATGATGATCGCAATGATCATGTTTCTCTTCATCACGGTGGCGACCAGCTTTGCGCTGTCAAGCGCGCTGAAGAGCCAGCAGTCGGCGCAGCGCAAGATCGAGGAGTCGCAGGAGCTGCGCTCACTGGTGGGATTCCTCTCGCGTGATATTCGGGCCGCTTACGCTTCCGAGGCCAACCCGAACACATTCTTTCTCGCTTCGGGCGATGGCAACTCGATGAGCAGCCTCACCTTCACGGCGCTGGCGCACAGGATTTCCATGCCGCCGGTCGCGCCGGATGGAACGGTGTCGCCTGACGCGCAGACGATGCCCCAGTCGGACGTATCGGTGATAACCTACGCATTTGACCCCGATTCGGGCGTTCTGAGCAGAACGGAGAGCGCGGTCCCGAACCCGGACGTGCAGCCGCCCACGAACACTCCGGGAGCAACGCTTTCATCGCGCGTGCGCCAGATTCAGATTCAGTTCCTCGACCCGGCAAACCCGGACCCGGATAACGGCTGGCTGGATGCGTGGACCTACGTAAGCCAGGCGGCGCAGACCGCCGGCACCGACCTGAGCCAGATGGCGACCAGCTCGGGCCAGCAGAATACGACACTTCCGATGACGGTCCGAATCTCGCTGTTGATCCAGTCGCCAAGCGGCATACCGACTTCGTACACGACCACGATTCCAATTCTCAACCCGCAGCCGCAGCCGAAGGGCCAGACTCCCGACGCGCCGATCACGCCGGCTACGGGCGGCACTGGTGGAAACGGCTCCGGAGGGAATGGTAACGGCGGCGGTGGCAACGGAGGTGGAGGTGGAGGAGGAGGAAACGGCGGGGGCGGTACGGGCAGCGGGCCGCGAGGATCGCTGCCGGGTCTCACAGGCGTGGGGCCACGGCTATGATTCCGAGGCGACAAGCGGGCCAGGCCCTGGTGCCGGTGCTCTTCGTTCTGATGATCCTGACCGCGCTCGCAGTCACAATGGCCGCGTCCACAAAACGCGAGATAAAGGCGGCATCGAATAACCTCGTTGACGCCCAGCAGTATCTTATCGCGAAAGGCGCGATGAACTACGCCGCGGCGGAGCTCCAGCAGGCGACCGGGAACGGCGTCACGGTTCCACAGCTCACGCAGGCGCCTGACACGGACGCGAATGGCTGGACCTCGCTCGGAGACGGTTGGTACAAGCTCGATCTCGTGGATACGGGTTCGCGAATCAACATCAATACGGTGGACGCAGCGACGCTCAACAAGCTGCCGGCCTTTCAAAACGACCCGAATCTAGCCCCCTCTCTCATCGACTGGCGCGACGCGGACGAGACCGTGACGACGGTTCCACAGGGTGGCACGGGAGCGGAATCGGACTACTATCAGGGGCTGCCGGTTCCCTACAGCGCGAAGAACGGGCCGTTCGATACCGTGGACGAGCTGCTTCTGGTGCAGGGATTCTCGCCGCAGATTCTCTATGGCGCGACTGGTCAGCCGGGCGTGGACCTCACCGACACGACCTCGACCCCCGGAACGGGCCCGACAGGCTCGCGGGCAACGCGCTCGCGGCAGGCGGCTGGCGGGACGGGAGGCGCCCAACAGGCGCCGGCCATCGATCTTAGTGGCTCGACCACTCCGCTTGCCGAGCTGTTTACGACCTATTCCAAAGAAGCGAACTACGCGGAGGATGGCACGAAGCGCGTAAACGTCCGCACCGCGAACGCGAACGCGCTGACGACGATGATGACGGACGCAGGCGTTTCGTCCGGGCAGGCGCGCCAGATCGTGAACCAGTTCACGCGCGCCGCGCAGGGCCAGACAACGACGCAGCAGCAGCAGGTCACTTCGCTGGCGGACATCGTGATGGGCAAGCGGAACCCGGCGGGAATCACGCCGCTCGTTACGCCATGGCCGCAGACCGTGCTTGCGATGATCGCCGATAAGCTCACGGTGTCGGACGACGACTTTCTGAATGGAAGAATCAACATCAATACCGCGCCACAGGAGGTCCTCGCGACGATTCCGGGCATGGACCAGCAGCTGCTCTCGCTCATCCAGTCGCAGCAGCAGGCGGGCGGCTTCACCAGCCTCAATGACTTGTTCCAGGGCGCGACGTTCAATCAGCAGCAGCTCGGCGTCCTCTACGGGAGGGTCTGCATCCGGTCATCGGTCTACCTGGCACGGGTTCGCGTGCGAATGCCGGGCTCCCCCCGCGTGTATGCGGTGCAGGCGCTGATCGAGCTGCCGAGCCCCGCGGCGAACCAGACAGGACAGACGGGCGCGGCGGGACAGACGACCCCCGGCCTTCAGACGGGCGGCGCGGCCGCGAGCACAACCTCCACGGCAGCGAAGATTCTACAGTGGCGCGAGGTTCCGCGGAAGCCGGGGTGGTCGACGTGGACATCGGTAATCAACTATGCGAATGGCGGCGCACAGCCGTTGACGACGGGAGGAATGCTTGGCAGCCCGTAATGTAGATCGACGGCAGACGGGAAGCGGAGGCCGCGCAATTGCAATCGACGTTGGCGTGCGCGCGGTACGCGTGGTCGAGGTCGATCTGAGCGGTCCCGACCCGCGCGTCCTGAAGCGCGGCGCGGCGCCCCTTCCGGCCGGGTACTGGGAGGAGATGGCGACCGGGCGCGACGCGCTGACGCAGGCGATCCGCGCGGCCCTCTCCGCCGCGGGAATCGTAACGACTCATGCGGTCGCGGGCCTGCCGCGGCGGTTCGTCACCCTGAAGAACGCCCGCCTGCCCCATGCCGACCCGGACCACATCCGCGGCATGGTGCAGTTCGAGGCGCAGCAGTACATCCCGTTCCCGCTCGACGAGGTCGTGCTCGACCATCAGATCGTCTCCGACGAGACGGACGAGATGACAACCGTCATGATCGTGGCGGCGCGGCGCCTGCTGGTCGAGGAGTTCCTCGCCGCGTTCGACCGCGCCGGGATCGAGGTGACGCGCCTCGGCGTCTCCGCGCTGGCGCTGGCCGAGCACGGCGCCTCCTCCACGCTTCCGCTCGCTCTCATCGACATCGACACCGGCGAGATGGACATGGCGGTGGTGAGCGCGGGGCGACCGCTCTTCACGCGCGCGGCTTCGCTCGGCGAGGGCGGCGAGATCGATGCGCAGCGCCTCGGAGCGGAGGTGGCGCGCTCGCTGGGCGCCTATCAGAACGAGTTTCGCGCGTTCCCGCTGAGCAAGGTATTGATTGCCGCGGCGCCGGCCGCGCTCGCGGAGATGGAAGCGGCGCTCGGCGGCTTCCTGGACGTGCCGGTCGGCAGAATGAACGGCCAGCTCATTCCGGCGTCGGATGCCGACGCCCTCTCCTATGCGACGGCGACCGGACTTGCACTGGAGCAGGCTGGCGGCGGAATCAGCCGGATCAACCTTATCCCCTCTTCGCGAATCGAGCGGAAGGCCGCGGCGAAGCGGAAGACGAACACGCTTGCGGGAGTTGTGGCGGCGGCCGTCGTCATCGCCCTCGGAATCATGTTCCTGATGCAGCAGCTTCGCGCACAATCAATTGAGCGCGCGCAGGCGGAGAAGGAGAACCGGAAGCTCGCGCTTGCGACTTCGGCCGTAGCGGACATCAAGACGAAGCACGACAAGCTCGTGCTGGACTACAAAAACGTCGCCGCGGGCCTGAACCGGAACATCGTTACGGTCGACCTGATCAAGGCCGTGAGCGACGCGGTGCCGAAGACCGGCGGCGTCTACCTTTCCCAATTGACGTTCGACCGCAACGGCACGCTGGCCATTCATGGAATAGCGAAGAGCGAGACC
>Ga0068855_100006407_pt1 | contig 14335 bp, 5 predicted proteins | sample KBSCornC52_FD_66592 | JGI IMG/M metagenome (GOLD analysis project Ga0068855, IMG submission 66592) | Corn rhizosphere microbial communities from Kellogg Biological Station, Michigan, USA - KBS Corn C5-2 | ecosystem: Host-associated > Plants > Roots > Rhizosphere > Soil ... | reverse complement strand
TGGCACCATTGTTGCCGAAGCCAATCCCAAACGTATTAAAACTTAGGAGTGCATTCGGTCCGTTGCTGATGATGCCGATGCCGCCCAGCGTGCCGAGGCGAACGAATTTGCCGGTATTGGGACTGATCAAGCTGGCCGTGCCAGAAACCTGCAACATCGCCTTGGCGCCAGCGGAGCCAATCAGCAGGTTTGGATTGCCGCCACCCGGAATCATCGTCCCCCCCGCGACGTTCACCGTGCCGGCGTTCAGCGTGACGTTGCCGTTGAAAGTATTGCTTCCCATCAAGGTCAACGTGCCGTTGTCGGACTTCGTCAATCCCGCCACGGTCACATTGCCGACGAGCGTCAAGGCGCCGCCGCCAATCTGCGCCAGATTCACTGCGCCCGTGACGGAACCGGACATCTGCGCGGCAACGCCCACCGGAGCTTCGAGCGTTGAATTGGCGGTGACCGTTACGGAGTTGGCATTAGTGACGTTCGCAGCAAATTGCAGTGTGCCACCCGCGAGGGTCACTGAACCGCTGCCGAGCGCTGAGCTGTTGTTCACGGCCAGGGTGCCAGCGTTGACGATTGTTCCGCCGGAGTAGTTATTGCTCGTTCCCAGCAGAAACCAGTTGCCGCCATTCTTCGTGAACCCGGTGGAGCCATCAATGCCGCCAGCGCCGGTCAGCGCGTAGGGATAGCTGTTGTTCTCGGCCGTTACGGTCGCGGGAACCACCCGCCCGGACAAGTTCACCGCGTTGGTGCCGTCGAGATTGTAGCCATAATCGCCGAAGGTCACTTTGTCGCCAATGGTGTTCCCGGAATACTGCATGTAAACGGAAGGGGTGATTGACGCGTCATACCAGTTAGCGCTGGTGTTGATGTCCCAGTTGGTCAACAGCAGGGAGTTGTCCGAATTGGCTCCGTGCCAACTGAGTGAATTGCCGATCAGAGTGATCAACAAATCCAGCGAGGTGTTGTCCGCGTTGTTGGTCAAAACCGCCGTGACTCCCGCTGGCAGGGTTCCCAGCACAAACGTGTTGGTCGGCACCGCAGTGCCGGTATAGTCAATCAACGGGAACGATCCCACCGTCATGGTTCCGTTGGCGACGACGTTGATCACATTCGTGCCCGAGGCGGTGAAACTGCCTGCGACGTTGATGGCCGCCGCCGTGGGATTCGCGCCCAGCGTGCCGTAGTTCAGCGTGATGGTGGTGCCACCGCTCAAAGTCAGATTGCCCGTGCCACTAATGGCGGCGACACTGGGATTATTGGTGAGGTTGAGGACGCCGCCGGATTGAACCGCGACATTGGCCGCCGCCAGCGCGCTGCCGCTGGAAGCATCCAGTTGAAGCACGGCGTTGCTGACCACCACGTCACCGCCACTGGAGCCGAGCGCCGTGTTGTAATTCAAAACGCCCCCCAGAACCCGCGTCGGGCCCGTGTAATTATAACCGCCGGCCATGGTCAATGTGCCTGTTCCTAGTTTGGTCAAGCCGCCGTCCGTGGCATTGTCACCAGCCACCGAGGAATGTTGTAAAAGTTCGCCGATCGTGACGGTGAATCCGGCAGTATCCACAAAGGCGCCGTTGTTGCGCACTTCAACGGTGAGCGAGCCGGCATCAACCAGCCAGTCCGTCCGGCTGACCGTGGGGCTTAGTGTGCCACCGTTGAAATACAACACGTTTGCACCATTGGCAGAAGTAATCTTGTTGGCCGTCAGCGTGCCGCCGTTGAGATTGACGGTTCCGGATTGTGCCGTGGCCATGTCACCGATGATCAGGCCGACGCCGCCAATGTCATTGACCGTGACGCTGCCGCTGTTGAGGTTCAGAATGCCGATGCCCTGGCGGGGAACTTCCATTCCCCAATTGTCGTTCAAAATGAAAGCACCACCGGAAATCGTCAGCGTGTTCGTCATCGAGTCAGCCGTGTCGCCAACCGGGAACCACGAATTCACGCCATTAGTGATTTGCAAAGTGCCTCCGGTGGCCACTTCCACGCTGCCGCCCATATCAATCTTGGAATTGCCTTGCGTGGCGCTCACCCGGACCGTGCCGGCGGTGACTTTCAACAAACCATTGGTCACGATCATGTCGCCGATGGTGCTGGTCCCGCTGCCGGAGAAAGTCAACGTGTTCGTGCCGGTTTTGGTCAGGGCGACGACGCCGGTGACGTTGCTGCCCAGCGTGAGGTTGCCTGCGGCGGTGTTGAATACCTGGGCCGCTCCCATGACAATCGGCACGTTCAGCGTCTGCGCGTTGACCGAGTTGTTGACGATGCCAACGGATCCGTTGGTCAACGTGCTGCCGGTGGACGTGCCAACGACAAAACTGCCCGCCGTGCTGTCAAATGTCAGGCCGGTGATGCTGTAATTGGTATCCATGTCCGGCGTCAGGCGCGTGGTGCCGGCAAACGTGACACTTTCCGTCGGAAATGCCGGTGCCACATCACCCACCCAGTTGGTGACGCTGCTCCATTTGCTGTCAATCAGCGAACCGCCGTCCCAAACCCGGCTGGTCGAAAGCACTGTGTAAGTCAGCGCATAGGTTCCCACCAACGGCGTGGTGTCCTTGGCCGAAACCGTCAAGGTTTTGCCCCCAACGCTGGCACTGCTGGAGACCGTGAACGTGTTGGTGTAAACACTGGCGTTGGACAACACCAGGCTCGCGGTCGCGGAACCACCGATCGGGCTCAAATCAACACTGACATTGGTCACCGTTCCGCTGCCGGGAGTAATGGTGGCGGTGATGGTAAAGGTTTGGTTAGCCGAACCCGTCGCCGGATTCACCACGGCTGCCACCGTTGGAGCGACCGGCGGAGCAGTGATGGTCACGCTGTCAAAGGTCGTGCCCCAGCGGATTTCGTCCCAATTGGCTGAGTTGCCGTCATAATCCGAAATCGCCAGCCGGTCGAAGACAATGTCCTGTCCGCTGACCGTGAACCCGCCCGACGGCTCACCTGCGCCCAGCGTGGGATCAATCCAAACCGTCACGTTGTCGCTGCCTGCCGTGGCGTTGAGGTCCAGCTTCACGACAAACAAATGCACCGCCGTATCCGCCGCGACGCCCGTGCTGGTGTAAGCCTCGTTGACGCCGAAATCATATTCGGAGCCGGAGTTGCCGCCATTCTGGGTGAGGCCAGCCGTGAAGGTGCGATGCGCATCCGCCGTGTCGCCATTGAAGAGTTCCAGCATCTGGTAAGTCGTGGCCCCGGTTTCCTGTCCGCTTTGGAACAGCCAGCTCAAATAGCGAACACCCGTCGTGGAACCGGTGACCGTAAGGGAACCGTCCAACAGCCGATAGATGCGCCCGCTGTTGGCGGCATTGATTTCTCCGCTGACGGTGTTGTTAAGAACCCCGATGTGATCGGCCGACCCGGCAGCATAGCCGGCACCGCCGTAGGACAACGAACCACTGATCGTTTGCGGCCACGCCGTGCCGAAATCCACATTCGTCCAGTTGCCGGAGTAGCCGGCAATGCTCGGCGACGGGATGTTGTTGGGCAGCATCGTGCCGGTCGTATAGCCGGCAAACGATTCAGAACTGATCAACTGGGCCGACGCATTTGCGCCCGACCACGCAAACGCGGCGGCCAGGCATAGCACATGGAATCTCCACGCCGGACGCGTGACTGCGAGTGGTTTGGTTTGGATCATGGTTTTCATGCTGATGGGTTTTTAGCGACTTGATGATTAACTTTTTTACCAACCAGAAGCGTGCCTTAGGCTCAAAGCAACATTTCGCCCCGCGAACCGCCTCGGCTGGCAATACACTTCATGGCTTCAGACTTACCTGCGAAAATTCGCCTTCCGTTTGTGCCATTTGTTTTCCAAGGAGGGCCACCATTCATGCTTTGCAAGCAGACAAAGGCGTTGGCCGAGCGGAATGTTCGCTTTTGGAGGTAAGATGCCGCTATTGTAGAAGATGCTAACGGTCCCGGCTTTTCAGCGTCCCAGACGTGCCTTCCATGTCTGCGGTCGTCTCGCGAAGAAGCAGATAAGCCATGACCCAGTCGTGCCAGAGTCCCGTGGTGTCGCTGCCCAAGCCTGAAATTTTTTCCAGGCCATTTGAGAAATGAGGCTCAATCAATTCCCGGCTCGTCGCCAGTTCCGAACGGGCGGCAGCGGGCTGATGGAGCTGGTTAAAAGCCATCGCCATGACGAGATGACTCATCGCCACACACGTCGGACGGGCATCGGAATAGCCCAAACATCTTTGGCCATCGGCAACAGCATTCGTAAGATTTCCCCGGCGATAATCAAACAAGGACAATGCAAACACCCGCCAAGCCACCATATAGGTTTGTTCGACAGCATTCGAATCAGCCCCGTTGATGGATTGCCGCACCACTTCCGCGAGCGGGGTCAAAGATTGAATGGTGGCTAAATCCGCCGACGCCACCAGACTGACCTTGATGACTTGTTCGGCCGCTACTGGATTTCGGGTGCTGGCAAAACGGGCGATCGTCTCCTGAACAAATTGGCGGTAACGCGCCATGTCCCCGGCGGCCACCAGCGTCGGCCCAACGCGAAGCAAATCCCGCGTCGCAACATCCGTCATGTCGGATTTGTCCACTTGATTTGCCTGGATCAGCTTCAACAGGCGGTCCGCCGCCGGTTTCCACCGGGTTTGTGTAATGTTCCATTCACCCAGGCTTCGAAACACCCCCGCCGCTTCCAAAGACGGTTCAGTGACGGGAATCTGAAGCTTGTCCACCAACTGATCTGCCTCGTCCGGTTTGCCCCGGCTCAATAAAATCGCCGCCTGGGCGATCTTCGCCCGGGCCTCGGCTTCCCGGCGCAATTGGGCTTCATTGCTGCGCGCCTGTTCGGCCTCCTCACGCAGACGGATCTGCTCGTGCCGCGCCTCCCTTTCCTTGACGAACAGCCAACTGGAGGTGCCCAAGCCCGCAATCAACGCCACGCTCACCGCGCCCACGGCGATAAAAACCCCCTTGTTCCGGCGCACCAGCTTCTGAAACCGGTAAAGCCGGCTCGGCGGTCGGGCGACAACGGGTTCGCTGTTGAGATATCTTTGAACATCCGCCGCCAGCCCGTTCGCCGTCTGGTAGCGTCGGCTGCGATCTTTCTCCAGCGCCTTCATCGCGATCCAGTCCAGATCGCCGCTCAACAACGACTTGAGCTTGGGCGGCTCAACGTGGCGGTGGATGGCGGTCTGCGTCAGTTCCTCCATGCGCAGCCCGTCCAGTTTGGTCGAAGGCCGGTGCGGTTCACGCTCACGCAATGTCCGACGCATTTCATCAAATCCGGATTGCAGCAGCTCCTGCTGGTCGAACGGGGTTTTGCCGGTCAACAGTTCGTAAAGCAGCACGCCCAGGCTGTAAATATCGCTGCGCGTGTCCACGTCCAGCCCGCTCACCTCCGCCTGTTCCGGGCTCATATAAGCTGGCGTGCCGATGAAATGTTCGTGGGCGGTAAACAGCGTTTTGTCGGTCAGAAGCTGACCACCCGTCGCCTTCGCGATGCCAAAATCGATCACCTTAGGCACCGGCACGCCATCGTGTAGCGTGACGAGAATGTTTGATGGCTTGATGTCCCGGTGGATGATGCCCTTCTGATGCGCATGCTGAATGGCGTTGCAAACTTGAACAAACAAATCCAGCCGCTGGCGAGCGTCGAGACGGTTCTCATCGCAATAGGTGGTAAGCCTGACGCCGCGCACCAGTTCCATCACGAAATACGGCCGCCCCGTGTCCGTCGCGCCGGCCTCCAGCACTCGTGCGATGTTCGGGTGATCCATCAGCGCCAGCGCCTGCCGCTCCGCTTCGAAGCGCGCGATCACATTTTTTGTATCCATCCCCAGCTTGATGATCTTGAGCGCCACCTGACGCCGGACCGGCACCTCCTGCTCGGCCAGATAGACGCTGCCGCAGCCGCCCTCGCCGATTTTCTGGATCAGCTTGTATGGCCCGAGGCGTTTTCCAAGCTCCTCCTCGGCGGGCAAAACCGTATCTGCGCGCGCGCCCGGATCAGAGGCCTCGGCAAGAATATGGGAGATATTTCGCGCCGACTCGATGGACGTCTCCCCGACTTGGAGTTTTTTTTCAAACCCGGCGCGATCCGCCAGCATCCCTTCCACCGCCAGACGCAGCGGGACGTTCGCCGCACAAGCGCGATCCAAGAATGCCCGCCGTTCTTCCGGCGTTGCAAACTCAAGGGCAGTGCAAAAAATTTCCTCTACCTGTTCTCTGGCGGCATCCATCATGGTTGCGCTTATAATAACCTGCGTTTTTTGGGCCGGTGACTGTGCCAGAATAGATGGTCACATTTGCTCCCGGACTTTGTGAAACAGCCAAGCCTTGGCGCAATCCCAATGACGATTCACCGTGCGCACGGCGATATTCATGGTTTCAGCCACTTCCTGGTTGGTTAATCCCCCGAAGTATTTTAGCACCACCACCCGCGCCCGCTCGGGATGATTCGCCTCCAGCTGTTCCAGCGCATCATTGACCAGCAGCATTTTTTCATCCGGTGTGGCATTGGCCAGTTCCAGGTCGTCAATGTTCAGTCGCTCCTGCCCGCCACCGTGTTTCAAGGCGGCCTTTTTCCGGGCATGTTCGATCAAAATGCGGCGCATGGCTTCCGCCGCCGCGCCGAAGAAGTAAGCACGGTTTTTCCACGTCCGGTCTGAATCGTTTACGAGCCTCAACCAGGCTTCATGCACCAGCGCGGTCGGCTGCAGAGTGTGCCCCGCGGATTCACGAGTCATCCGGGCCGCGGCAATATTGCGAAGTTCGTTGTAAACCAGCGGCAATAATTCTTCCATGGCGCCGCCATCCCCGCGTTCAACATTCTGCAATATCAAAGTCACGTCCCTCATGAGATGGAAACAAGATTGCCCTAATTTTTTAAAAATCTCAACTACTCCTAAATCAAACAAACACCGTCTCTCTCTGCAGTGGCTCAATCCAGGTTTTCCGCGGCGCGATAATTTGAGCAGGCGCCTCCGCCCACAATTTCACAAGCCTTTTGCCGTGCTGATGGGTCGCGATTTATTTGGTCTCCAGATTGAAATCTTTTGTTGCCATTATGGCGCCGGCAAAAAAAACGTTCGGCCCCAAAGATACTCACGTCGTCTTCGCCATCGCCAGCAACTGATCTGCCGCAGAAAAACCGGCCCCATGTTTCTTTAGTTGAGTTGCGTTTCAAAGTCCGCAGGGGATTTGAAGCCGAGGGCGCCGTGGAATCGCTTCCGGTTGTTATGGTTTAATTTGCGCGGGACCAAACGGGGAAACGGCGGGTTTCATCGTGTCAATTATTTAACGGGAACTACTTTGATTATTAAGTCGCCGCCTTTCCCCAATTCGTCGTGCGGGATGAAGTAACTATTTAGTTTGCGATTGCCGTAATCTATTTCAGAAATTTTCAGCCCAACCCCCTTTTTGGTGATGGTCAGCGTTTGATGATTCAGCTTCATTTCAACCTTGTCAAAGATCGGCACGGTGACGATGTAATTCGGATCCGCTGGCGAATAAGGATAAATGCCGATGGCGTTGAAGACATACCACGAGGACATTTCGCCCGCGTCATCCATGCCGCACAAGGTTCGGCCACCATCCATGCCGTAGAAACGCGCCATGATTTCGTTGAGAACCGCCTGTGATTTTTCCGGCTTGCCGAGCCAGTAATACAGATACGGAAAACCGTGATCCGGCTGGTTGCCATGGCAATATTGGCCGATGAAGCTGTTGATGTTCATCGCAATGAAATTCGTGTTCCACGGAATCGAAAAAAGCTTATCGAGCTGCTGTTCGAACGCCTGCCTGCTCGGATAAAGTTTTATCAAACCTTCTGTATCCTGCGGCGCGAAGAAGGAGGATTGCCACGCATTCGCCTCGCGATACATATACTCGTAATACGGAAACTGCAGATTAAACGGCTCGACCCATCCGCCATCCGCCAAACGGCCACGCATCAAGCCCGTTGTGGCATCAAACACATTTGTGTAATTGTGTGCGCGTCGCATCATCGCCGCACAGGTTTTTTCGTCATGCAATTCGCGAGCGAGCAACCCCACGGCATAATCGTCGTAGGCATATTCCAAGGTTTTCGTGACGCCAGCTTTGGCCTTCGTTTCGACCGTGGGATTTTTGACGACGGGCGTGGAGACGTAGCCGTTCGTGATGTATTCGCCGAGGAACGGACGGGCGGGCGATTCTACGGTGGCGTTTTTCAACAGCAATTGATAGGCGCTTTGCACATCGAAGCCGCGCAAGCCGCGCAGATACGATCCAGCGATGAACGGCGCGGCGTGGTCGCCGTGAAAAAATGTAGGCATGAAGCCCGCGCATTCGCCACGATCAATCAAAGATTGGATCACATCCACGGCGATGTCGGGCGAGAGCATTTCGAGCAGGACCAGCTTGTTCCGGTAATCGTCCCATAACGAAGGCACGGTGTAGTATCGAAAGGTTTTTTTGACCACCCGGCCTTTTTCGTCTGTGAATTCGCCGTTCACATCGCTGCGCAACGCCGGCCACAGGAATGAACGATACAGACACGAATAAAAAATCCCCTTTTGCCGCTCCGTCCCGCCGGTGACTTTGATTTTGGAAAGCAACGTCTCCCATGTCTGCGCGGCTTCGGCCTTCACTTGTTCAAAACTTTTCCCATCAAGTTCAGCCTCCAGATTTTTCTTTGCGTTCTCGATGCTGACGTAGGAAAACCCGATCTTGATTTCCAGAAACCGGCTCGTGCCTTCAAAGCTGACCAGCGGAACATCATCATCCCGGCCGCGCAGCATCTTGAGCCCTTTAATTTTCTGATCGGCCACCGCGTAGAAATAGACCTTTTCATGCGCCGCCTGAAAACCTTGAAGGGCAAAGTCACCAACCCGGTTGATTTTCCAGTCTGAAACACGTTCATTGGACACGCCGAGGTTGATGATGAGCTTTTTGTCCACCCCAACGGGGAAACCGTAACGGTGAAACCCGCAGCGCAGCGTCGTGGTCAGTTCCGCGTTGATGTGGCAGCGTTCCAACAGAACCTGATAAAAGCCGGGCGAAGCCGATTCGTTTGTGTGGCTGAAGGACGAGGCAAAATCATCCGGATTGACCGAGCCGCTCACCGGCAGAATAGGAACGTAACAAAGATTCCAATGTCCCTTGTTCGAATGTGCAAAACCATGAATGATTGAATCCTCATATTCGTAGCCCGCGCCACTGCCGAACTTCGTGATCGGACTCAACTGCACCATCGCGTTGGGCAGCGACGCGCCCGGAAACGTCAGCCCCGCCCACACGCGCCACGGCGGGGTGAATCCGATGTCCGCCACGTTCGTCAGCGGCGCCGTGCCGAGAAAAGGATCCACATATGCCGTCAGCGGCGTTTCCGCTTTGACAAAAACTGTCGCCGCCAGAAGCAGCACTACTCCAAGAATGTTTTTCTTCATATTGCCAATCTCTATGGACTTAAAATCCAACTCAACTAACTCAGGCCTCACGCGTCACCCCAACGCTGTCCACCAATTCGAGGCAAGGCCAGTTAGCTCTGTCCCTCACGCCAAAATTTGCGGACGTTCGTTGAAGGTCTTCAGCACGAGTTCGCCGAAGATGGTGTTGGCCCAGGCGAACCACGCGCGAGTGAACTTCTGCGGATCGTCCTTGTGAAACGCTTCGTGCATAAAGCCCGTGCCCGCGTGGGTCTTTTGCAGGGTCACCAGGCAGTGCTTGATTTCACTGTCACTTGTCGCGGTCAAACCTTCGATAACCAGACCCAGCGGCCAGATCATGTCCACGCCGACGTGCGGCCCGCCAAGTCCGTTCGCCGCCTTGCCGATGCACCAATACGGATTCTCCGGCGAGAGCAGCATTTTTCGTGTGTTGAGATAAATTTTATCGTCCGGCTTCACCGCGCCAAGATAGGTCAGTGACAGCAGATTCGGTATATTGCCGTCGTCGGTGCAGTAATAGTTGCCGAAGGCGTCCACCTCGAAGGCATATACCTGCCCCGCTTTCGGATGACTCACGATAGCATATTCGCGTAACGCCGCCGCCACTTCATCCGCCAATGCGTTGCATTGTCCGGCAAGTTCCTGGTCGCCCTTCAACTGTTCCACCATCTCCGCCGCCTGACGCAGACTGACGACGGCGAAAAAGTTCGACGGCACCAGATACGGGAAAACCGTCGCATCATCACTCGGACGAAACATCGAACGGATCAGGCCGACAGGCCTGGCCGGATTGCCGTAGCCGCGTCCGGGCAAACTGTCCGTCGCCCACTCGGTGCGGCGCATGAAGTGATATGGCCCGTGATTTTCCTTCCGCTGCTGTTCGCGGAAGGTTTGCAGAATCAGTCTGATGGCGGCGTGCCATTGTTCGTCGAATGGCGCGGTGTCTCCGGAAGTTTTCCAGTAGCCGTGCGCCAGCCGGATCGTGTAGCAGAGCGAATCAATCTCCCATTTGCGCTCATGCACGCCGGGCTTCATATCGGTGAAATCGCTCTTCCATTCGCTCACCTTGTTCGCGTCTTTGTAAAACGCGTTCGCATAGGGATCGAGCAACACGCAACGCGTCTGGCGATTGATCACGCCGGCAATAAGCTGTTGTAACTGCACGTCCTCCTTCATCAGCGACAAATACGGATACACCTGCGCGGAGCTGTCGCGCAGCCACATCGCATCAATGTCGCCGGTGATGACGTAAGTATCCGGCTTACCGTTGACCGTTTCAAAATCGACCGTCGTGTCCAGCGTGTTGGGAAAACAATTGCCGAACATCCACGCCAGCTCTTTGTTGCCTATGGACGACTGGACCTTGGCGATGGTTTTCTCAACGGCGGCGCTTTTAAATTTTCGCTTCGATTCTGGCACCCGGACAACGGGAAAAGATTTTTCCGCCGCGAACAGATTTGGCGCGATGGCCGTGGCCGAGGCGATCAGCACGGTGTGTTGGATGAATTCTCTGCGGTTCATGTGGTGACAGTTTTATTTCGTCCGATCTTGTGTCCGATGGCGCCGTAGAAGGCGACATAGGCATACGCGATGAGCGGGACGATGAAGGAAAGTTGCAGGTTTTTTGTCGCGTCCGCGATGTAGCCCATCACCGGCGGTAGCACCGCGCCGCCGAGAATTGCCATCACCAGCAGCGATGACACCTGGCTCTTGTAAATGCCCGTGCCTTCAAGCGCGAGCGAGAACGTGTTCGACCAGCCGATGCTCGTGAACAATCTGATAGCCACCACACACCACATCGCGACGTGACCGGCTTTGAAAATGGAGATCAACAGCAGGGCCACCACTGTCAGCGAGAATATCGTCAGCGTCCGACCGGCTTGCGCCTTGCCGAATTGGAACAGCAGCCAGCACAGCCCGACAAACGGCAGATACACTTTGAACACGGTCCAGTTCGCCACGAAGGAGTCCGACCAGAGTTTCATCACCGAATCCTTCGCGTCGCCTTGGATGGCGTCCAGCGGGGCGCTCTTCGCTATCCACAGCAGCAGCCACGCGAGCAGCGGGATGATGACGAGCAAAATTTGTTTCTTCGCCGCCTTTATTTCGCTCAGTTCCACCGCGCCCATGAAACGCCCGATCATCAAGCCGCCCCAGTAGATCGAAACATATTTCGCCGCCTCGTCCGCCGTGAGTCCAGCCACGGTCGGCTGACCGAGATAATTGATGATGGCGCTGCCGACGGAAACCTCGCCGCCGACATACATGAATATCCCGACGACGCCGAGCACCACGTGCGGATATTTCAGCGCGCCGGCACCGGGTTCCACATGACCTTCGCCGACGTGCGGCAGATGGATGAAAAAGAAAACCGCCGCGAGCAGGAGAAAGATGACGCAGAAGGCCATGTAAGGCACCTTCACCGACTCCGCACCGTGCGCACCGGAATGCGCGAAGTATCGAAAAATCAGAAACCCGCCGATGAGCGGCCCGATCGTCGTGCCGATGGAATTGAAACCCTGAGCGAGGTTCAGGCGCGACGACGCGGTTTTTTCCGGGCCGAGAATGGTGACGTAGGGATTGGCGGCAATCTGTAACATCGCAAAGCCGAGCCCGACGACAAACAGTCCCGCGAGGAACATGGGATAGGAAGAGGCGCTGGCGGCGGGCCAGAAGATGGCGCTGCCAGAGGCCGAGATGAGCAAGCCAATCACAACTCCGTTTTTGTAACCAAGCCTGGCTATGGGATCGCCCTTGGTCGCAGAAATGACGAAATAGACCAGCGACCCGACAAAATATGCGCCAAAGAAAGCGAACTGCACCAGCATCGCCTGAAAATAACTCAACGTGAAAGCTTCCTTGAAACGCGGGATCAGGATGTCATTGAACACGGTCATGAAGCCCCACATGAAAAATAGCGTAGTCATGACCGTGAAAGCGCCGCGATTATTCGCGCCATTGGCAGACGCGCTGCCACCGGAGCTGATGGTTGGAATGGAAGCCATAAATTGAGTTTTTAAGTTGTAATGATTATGGGAAACGAATCATATCGTCCGCTTGGCCGAATCCGAATTTCGACCTTTGACGGAAACGCTCCCCGGAAAATCGAGTTCATCCACCGGCTAAACGATCTGTTGAATTGTTTGGTCATTTCATCTTGTATAAAACGACCCCATGCGGGGGAATGCTGACCGAAAGGGGATCTTCCGCTGTTTTCAGCGCCGCCACATCTTTCTGCCGCCACAAATCGCGGACGTTGATTTTCCCAGCCACTTTCAGACGCGCAAAGTCGCGAAACTCCAATTCCAGCCGCGTGGACCCCAAGTTGAAGAAACCAACTGCGTGTCCGCCATCCGCCAGTTCCTTCTCGTAAATGCGCAAATTGCCGTCGTTGATCACACAGGTTGCTTGCTTGCCCAGCGCGTCCTGATCCACCGACAGCACTTCGTCGTTGCTCAAAAGATTGAGCGTGAAGTCGTCCAGTTTTTCCATGTCACAACCAATCAGCAGCGGTGCCGACAGCAAACACCAAAGGCTGATGTGGGTGTATTGTTCATCCGGATTCAAGTATGAGGGATGCGGATTGCCCCAGCCAACCTGCCCGACAATCAGCATGTCTGGATCATTCCAGTTTCCTGGCTTGGCGTATGGAGCCGCAGAGTCCTGATTGAAACCAATGGCGTCCAAACCGCCGCCGGCACCGCCGCCGTGATCTTGCCACCCATGCGTAGCCCTGCCCCACTTATCGTTGATGTCATCGGTGGTGCGCCAACAGTTGCCGCCCACCGAAGCACCCCACTTCCACACCTCGCCCATTCCGTATTCACAGAGGCTATACACAATATCGCGAGATTGTTCCCGGAGATATTTGCCCATCAAAGCGTATGGATATTTGACTACCGCTTCCTGATTGGTTTCCCCCCAATGCGGAACGCCCGTTCCGTCGGCGTCAGTGCCATCAGCAATGCTGGCATAACTGCACCAGTCATACTTCAAATAGTCGAACCCCCATTTGGCATACGATTCTGCGTCCTGTCGCTCGTGTTTCCAGCTACCGGTGCAACCGCCGCAAGTCCACGGACCGGGCGAAGAATACAAACCCGCTTTCAGGCCAAGCGAGTGAATGTAATCCGCCAAACCTTTCATGTCGGGAAACCGCGAGTTGGAAAGGATGAAACCATTTGTGTCACGATACGGTCCACGCAGAGTCGGATCACTGGAATCGCGCTGGTTCTGCCAAAAGTCGTCCACATTGACATAAGTCCAGCCGTGGTTGATCAAGCCGCTCTTGACCATCGCGTCCGCAGCCCGTTTGACCTTCTCCTCCGAAACCGCACCGGCAAAACAGTTCCAACTGTTCCAGCCCATCGGTGGTGTCAGTGCAATCTGATCACCGCAGACGATGCGAAATTCCTTTTCCGCAACGCCCAACAAGTTTTTTGCCCGCAAAGTCACAACATATTTCCCCTTTTTATCCAACTCTCCGGTGATGAGACCGGTCTTGGGATCCAAATGCAATCCAGCGGGCAATCCTTTGGCAGAAAAAGTCATGGGGCGTTCGCCGGTGGCGGGAATAGTGAACATAAAGGGCGATCCGGGCCGGACACCACAAACGCTTGCGCCATTGATTCGCGGCGTCGGTGGCGGGGGGGGCGTCAGGATATACGGAGCGACATAGGGCAGCACTTCCCGACCACTGACGACGAAGGTGCTGGCGCCTTTGGATTCAATCTTTGCATCCACCCAGTCCGCATGGTCGTGATCTATGCCATTGTCACCGTCACCGACTTTCAACAGTAAGTTTTTAACTCCGGCAAGATCCACTTTGCAATATTTGGGCGCATCACCGGCGTGCATGAGGCCGCTTTGCCAAAGCGTCTTTCCATCGCCGATGACGAAAAATTCCACGCTGGCATTCGGATTGTTGCCGACTTCGTCAT
>Ga0068855_100006406_pt1 | contig 14335 bp, 8 predicted proteins | sample KBSCornC52_FD_66592 | JGI IMG/M metagenome (GOLD analysis project Ga0068855, IMG submission 66592) | Corn rhizosphere microbial communities from Kellogg Biological Station, Michigan, USA - KBS Corn C5-2 | ecosystem: Host-associated > Plants > Roots > Rhizosphere > Soil ... | reverse complement strand
GGCAGCGCAATCATCAGAAACGCGGCGGTGACGCGATTCTCGCCCCAGTCCTTCTCCTTCACACGCCGGTAATGGAAAGACATCTGGAGCGGCTTCCCAGGATCGTCCAGGTTCTCGAACGCCGGATCGCTGGTGGTGCCGCCGAATCCCATGGCAGCCATCATGCGCTGCACAAACTCCGAATAGTTCGCCGGCGATACGTCATGCAGCAGCGCCCGCAGCGTGAGCTCATCGTCGCCATGCATGGTTACCGTGATCGTGGAGTTCGACGTGAGGTCGCCATCCAGCGAGCCCTCAATCTTGAAGCTCGTCGTCTGCGGGAAGGGAAGATCGACCGGAGTCTCCTGAACAAGCGCGGGCCCGGATGCAGGCAGCACCAGCGCCTGCTGATCGCGCAACGGCTTCAGCAGTGCCGCCCAGATGCCGCTCTCGGCTGTGGCATCCAGCCAGACCGGCTTTCCGTCAATCCACGCACGCGTGATCATGTGGTTGAAAGAGGCAGGAGAGGGCAGCCCGGGGTTGAAGCGAACTCCGGCGCCAATCAGAACCGGATCCGACTGGATGCCGGCGGCCTGCAGCATGGAGGCAAGCAGGACATGCTTGTCCTTGCAGTCGCCAAACTGATTGGCGAACACCTCCGCAGCGGTGTGCGGCTGCAGCTTGCCAATCCCAAAGTTGACACCGATGTAGCGAATGCGCGTCGACACATAGTTGTAGATCGCCTGCGCTCGCTCCAGATCCGTCTTCTTCCCTGCGGTAAGCTCCGTCACCTTGGCCTGGATGGCAGCATCCGGAGTCAGCCGATCCGTCAGCAGCCCGCGATACCACGCACCCAACGCCGCCCAGTCAGAGAAGGTGGTCCAGGCCATGCTGGTCAGTTCGCCCTTGGAGTCGTCCAGCTCCTCGTCAGCAGTGCGAAGCCGCTTGGCTTCCTTCTTCTTCTGGGCCTCAGCGTCCGGCCCCACCGTCGGCTTCAGATTGCTCGTCTGCCAATGGTAGATGTGCTGCCCCTCGCGGTCCGACTCCGCAAAATCGATGTGAGGTCGCGGATTCGTCCACACTGTGACGTGAAGCCCCGCAGGTACCCGCAGTTCCACGCTCCGTTCCAGGCACACACCCGCTTCGGTGAACTCGTCCTGGCTCCAGAACTGGCCGGGCACATACGGCTTGGTCTGCGTGAACTTCGCCTGCCACTCCAGACGATCGCCCACTCGCATACTTCTCACCGGAATCTGCTTGGTCTGCAGATCGCTGTACCATGGCGCCTGCTGCGTCACCGGCGCAGGCTGCTGGATCGCGGAGCTCACCGGCGTCTCCTGCGTGGTGCCATCGGCATGGACGACACGGACGTAGGTGAACTCGCCGGTCTCGTAGTCGCTGGAGATCAGAATGCTCAGCACCGAAAAGCTGCGCACTGCCGCTTCGGACTGCAGGTCGATAACGAAGGTCTGCACGCGCTCGCCTGTGCCATCCGCACGCATCGTGTCGACCCGGTCGGAGCGCTCCAGCACATAGGGCTCCGCGGCAAATTTCGAGGCCGCGCTGGCGGCCCGCACGGTCACCGGCTTCGGAACCACATCTTGCGCTGACACGGTGGCGGAGACGCACAGGGCTGCAACGCTGCATAGGCCAACTACTCTAGAGGCACGCATGGAGGAGATCAGCTTACACCGGTCCTCCGGAAATGCCAGCTGTTACTTTAGTGCAACGATCCGGCCTAATCCGCGCCTTGCGACGACACTTTCCGCACTTCCACCAGGTTGGAGTAGAAGGTAGCGCCGCCCGCGATATCCGCGACTGCATCGCTGGTGAGCGCGTTCACGTTCCCGGCCGACCTGTTGGCCAAGTCTGCGGCTTTGTTGCCTCTGCTGTTGTTCCAGCTCAGGCGGGCGGAAACCACGCCCTGCGGGACGGTATCGTCCACCAGCGCCTGCAGGCGCAGACTGCCTCGCCGGTTGAAGATTTCCACGACGTCTCCGGTGGAGATGTTGCGGGAGCGCGCGTCTTCGGGGCGAATCTCCAGCGTTCCCACTCGCGGCTCCAGCTTCTGATGTCCCTCGAGGTTCGCGAACGTCGAGTTCATAAAGTTGTCGGACTTGCGCGGCAGAAACTCCAGCGGAAACTCGCGCGCTGCCGGCGAGTGGCGCGACTCCTTCGCGGGCGTGAACACCGGGACCGGCAGCAGCTCGGCTTGTCCGCGAGGAAACCACTCCGCCGTGGAGAACGGCAGCACGTGGCCCTCGGGCGTCGTAGGCATCCGCAGCTCAATCTGCGCTTCGCGCTCCAGGCGCTCACGGGTAATGCCGTCGAACCAGCCGCGATTCGCCGCGGACTCCGCCGGACGCAATGCCTGTTCGATCAGGTCGTCATCCGAATCCGAAAAGCACGGCTCCGAGAATCCCATGCGCTGCGCAAGCGATCGGAACACAAACGTGTTGTTGCGCGCCTCGCCCAGCGGCGCGATCGCCTGGCTGGAGATCTGCGCGAAGTAGTGCCCGTACGCGCCCTGCACATCTTTGGTCTCAAGAAAGGTGGCCGCCGGCAGAACGATGTCGGCATAGCTCGTCGTATCGGTAAAGAACTGCTCGTGCACTACGGTGAACAGGTCCTCGCGCGCCAGCCCGCGCAGCACGCTGTTCTGGTTGGGCGCCACCGCTGCCGGGTTGGAGTTGTAGACGAACAGTGCCTTCACCGGCGGGCCGTCCTTTGCGTCCGAGCCCAGTTCGTTCAGCGCCTCGCCCAGCCGGATCATATTCACCACCCGAGCCGCGCCGCCCAGCGGACTGGCATACATCAGCTCCGGCATCTGCGTCGCGTCGCTGTTGAACGGGAAGGCGCCCGAGGTGGAAAGCTGCATGCCGCCGCCCAGGTGACGCCATGCACCCGTAATCAGCGGCAGCATGGAGATCGCGCGCACCGCTGCTCCGCCAAACTCCGCCCGCTGCACCCCGTAGTTCAGCCGGATCACCGCCGGCCTTCCGGTCTCCCGCTGCACCCGGCCATACTCGCGGGCCAGCGCCACAATCCGTTCCGCGGCAAGCCCCGTCACCTCCGCCACCCGCTCCGGCGAGTGCTCCGGCCGCAGCGCATGCTCACGCAGCTCCGCAGCGCCATGCGCCATCGCGGCAAAGTACTCGCGGTCTTCCAGCCCCTCGGTGAACAGCACATGCATCAGCCCCAGCGCCAGCAGCGTATCGGTGCCGGGCCGGATCTGCAGAAACTCGTCCGCCGCAGCAGCCGTGCGCGTGCGGTACGGATCAATCACCACCAGCCGCGCGCCGCTGCGCCGCGCCGCCTCAATAAAGGGCCACAGGTGGATGTTGTTGCCGTGGATGTTTGCCGCCCACGCGAGGATCAGCCCGGCATGCACGAAGTCCTGCGGCTTCGTGCCCAGCTTAGTGCCGTACACCTGCTTCAGCGCCTCGCCGCCCGCCTCGGAGCATATGGTGCGCGCCAGTTGCGACGCGCCCAGCCTATAAAAGAAGCGGCGGTCCATCGAGCCGTAGCCCAGCTGGCCAATGGTCCCTGCGTAGCTGTACGGCAGAATGCTATCCGGCCCGTGCTCGGCAGCAATCTGGCCCAGCCGCGCGGCAATCGTGTCCAGCGCCTCATCCCACGAAATGCGTTCGAACGCCTCCGCCTCGCGGCCGCGCACGCCCCCATAGCCTGCGGGACCTTTCACCGCGCCCACCTTGCGCCGCATGGGATACAGCAGCCGCTCCGGCGAGTAGACGCGCTCCAGATACTTCGCCACTTTGCCGCACAGAAATCCCTGCGTTACCGGATGCGCCGGATCGCCTTGGATTTTGGTCGCTCGCTCGCTCGCGGAGCCATCCGCGCTCCGCCTGGTCTCCACCGTCACCAGCACGCCGCAGGAGTCCGGGCAGTCATGCGAGCAGACCGTGTGGACCACTCGAGTCTCCACCTGTTCCGCTGCCATACAGCGATTCTACGACTCGGCGACTCCCAGCAGCAGCCCGGCTGAGCGCTCCTCCTTGCGGAACTCCACGATGCAAACCGCCAATAGAGCGAGTGCCAGAATCACAGCAGGCGCAAACCATGCGAGATGTCCGTAGAAGTAAAGTGCAGGCGGCACCAGGAACCAGGGAGCCGCTAGATATCTCAGGCCCCGATGCGATAGCAGTAGAAGCGGAAGCAGCAGGGCGGAGTAGTCGTAAATGTAAAGATGCGGACTGACCAGCACGGCGCACACGATCGCCGCAGAAAAAGCCACGCGCTCCTCGGAGGCGCGGCGCTGGATCCAGACGCCACACCCCAGAATCAGCACGGTGAGGACCAGGTTGAGCACGAACGGCACGCCCGCTGGAAGGTGAGCGGAGCCGAGAAGGTAAAGAAGGCCCGCAACATTCGGCATCGAGGAAAGCAGGACGGCCGTGGTGTGCTGCGCGGCGCCGTTGTTATCCACCGCAAGGGTTGCTCCGGTCAGCAGGTGCAGAAAATCGGCCGCTCCGGAAGGACCTGTCAGCAATATCGATAAGCCCAGCAAGGCAGCCGACGTAGCAGCAAAGGCCAGCGTGAAACGGCGGCCACGGCGAATACACAGCAGCAGGGCCAGGGGGCCGATGGTCGCCAGTTTGAAGCTGGCAAGGCCAAGCAGAACCCCCGCTCGACCGTCCTGATCACGCGTGAGCACCTTGTACACAAGCGAGAATGCAAGCAGCATCCACAGGGAGTTCTGCCCCACAAAAATGGCGAGCAGCACAGGAAAGCTTAGGAAGAACAGCAGCGGACGGCCCGTTTTGCCGAAAACTCCATTTCCATCCGGCGATACCAGGTAGCAGACCCACAGCAGCAGCATGTTGAACACCGCATACACCAGATACGCGGTGTGGAAGTGCAGCAGCGAGAGAGGGGCATAAAGAAGAGCCTCATACGCCGGATGGTAGAACGGCAGAACGCGGCTCACCCCTGCAGACGCGTCTTGCCAATGCTCCTGCGCGGCCAGCGAGTACATCTGCGACGGGGAGTGAAGAAGCATCTGGCCGGCCGCATAGAAAGCACGAAAGTCCTGATCGAATGGGCCCGGAACAGCCAGCAGCAGATAGCAGGCCAGCATCAACACCACGCAAACCAGCCCATACAGGAAGATGGCATCGCTGGTGATGTGTGCGCGTGCGCTGCTACCTGTTCGAGACGAAGTGGCTTGCATGAGGGTCGATGTGCGGCAAGTGTACCCCCGCACGCTCGCCGAACCAAACTCTTTGCCAGCGTCGTCTACGGAGCCACCGAGGCCCGGCCGGTATGCCTGCGACTCTGCAGCAAAGAGTGCGGGTTCGCCTCAGCTTTGAGTGCCTCCCCAAAGCAAATTGCCAGCAGCAGCACAGGAACAATACCCGCCGGTGCAAACCACATCAGATAAGGAAAGGAGCAGGCATAGAGAACCGGCGGCAGCAAAAACCAAAGAATCGCAACCATCCTGATCCATCGGCCCGAGAGCGGCAGGAATGCGATCGGCAGCACGGAAAGATCGTAGATGTAAACATGTGGGCTGGCGAGCACCGCACCAAGCAACGCCACGGCAAAGGCGGTTGAGTCAGAAATAGAGCGCCGCAGCAGCCAGGCGCATGCGCCGAGCAGAGCAAGGGTAGCGGTGATATTGAGCCCGTTGAACAGACGAACCGAGAGATGGCCCGACCCGAGAAGGTAAAGCAATCCATCTACGTTCGGCATTGCATGCAGCCATATCCCATGATTGAACTGCGCACTCACGCTATGATCTTCGCTCAGTGTTGCAGTCGCCAGCAGGTGTAGAAATTCGCCGGTCGATCGCAAACCCGTGATGCCCACGGAGAGTGCACCACAGGTCAGTGCGACGCCTAGAAATGCGCCGGCGAATCTCCTGCCGCGGCGGATACTGAGCAGCAATGCCAGCGGAACCACGATCGCCGGCTTGAAGGTGGCAAGTCCAAGGATTACGCCGGCAAGCCGGTCGTTTGAATTGCTCAGAGCCCTGTACGTCAGGCAGACCGCGAGCAGAAGCAAAATCGAATCTTGACCGACGAAGATTGCCAGCAAGATAGGAAGGCTCAGAAAGAACAGGGCGGGGCGCCATTCCGCCATAAAGCGGGAGACTGCGGGCGGCGAGACCAGGAAACAGAGCCATAAGAGGGCCATGTTCCAGACGGCATAGACTCGATACGCCGTTTGATAGTGAAAGCCCGAGAGCAGAGCATACAGAAGCGCTTCGTAGGCTGGATGCTCATACGTTACAAGTTGATCGCCCCCAGCCGCAGCGTCCTGCAACTGCTTCTGCAGTCCCACATCGAACAGGCGCGAAGGCGAGTAGATCACCGTCTCGCCAGCAGCATAAAATCCTCGGAAATCCTGCGCGCCAACTCCGCCACGATGCTCGGAGAGCAGCCAGCAGCAAACAGAAATGAACGCTGCTGCCAGAACTGCAAGGAAGACAGCATCCCGGGTGATGTAGGAATGCACGCCGGTCCTGGTTGGAGAAGAAGGCGTTGGCATGGGGCTGGTGTGCCGCAAGTGTACCGCGCCCCTGCTCCGCCAGCATGGAATTTGCGCTCTCAACCTCGACGCCACATCGCCTCGGCGCGAAAGCCGCCCTCAAGCCTGGGCGGCCGCCGTCACCGCCGGTTCAGACCCAGCAGCGAGAGGAAGAAGCTGGCGAAGATCGCCTCCACGCCCAGCATGAAGCAGGTCGCCGAGGGCAGCGTCAGTCGCAGCATGCGTTCCGGGGACATATGCCCGAACCCAGCGGCGTGCCACAGATGCACCGCATACGCGAGGATCACCGCGCCCGACAGCAGCAGCAGGCAGCCGAACAGCACTCCCGTCTCGAGCGTAATGTAGCGGAACAGCCGCTCGAACTTCGGGTTCGGCGGCAGAAATCCCTCCTGCGTGCCAAACACCTTCGCTGAAACCGCAAACACCGTAATGTGGGCTCCAATCAGCACCAGCCCCAGCGCGTAGGTCAGCGTATCCACATCCAGCGTGTGCCCGCCGCCAATCGGCAGCGGCCCCGGCAGCAGCATCGCGGAAAGAATCACGCCCACGGCAAACGTCGCGATGCCCGGGTAGAAGAACAGCCAGCGCGGACTGTACAGCAGCAGAAACCGCAGGTGCCGCCATCCATCCCGCCAGGAGCGCAGATGCGGCGGCCGCGAGCGCCCATCCGGCGAGAGCGTCGTCGGCACCTCCGTCATTCGCAGCCCGGCCAGCGACGCTTTCACCACCATCTCGGAGGCAAACTCCATGCCCGTGGTGCGCAGGTTCAACGCCAGAATCCGGTCGCGCCGGAACGCACGCAGCCCGCAGTGAAAGTCCCGCACCGGAATGCGAAAGAAGATGCGCCCAGCGGCCGACAGCACCGGATTGCCGAGATATTTGTGCAGCGGCGGCATCGCTCCGGGCTCAATGCTGCCGGCAAACCGGTTGCCCATCACCAGGTCGTAGCCCTCGTTCAGCCGCGGCAGAAAGCGCGGCAGATGCTCGAAGTGGTAGCTCGCATCGGCGTCGGCCATCATCACGTAAGTCCCGCGGGCGGCCTCAATGCCGGCAATCAACGCCGCACCATATCCGCGCACCGGCACGTCTACCACCCGCGCCCCTTCGCTCCGCGCAATCTCCTGCGAGCCATCCGTCGACCCGTTGTCCGCGACCACCACCTCGCCGCGCAGCCCGGACGCGGCGATCGCCTCCATCGCTTGGCGCACGCAGAACGCCAGCGTCTCCGCCTCATTCAAACAAGGCATGAGGATGGTCAGGTCGAGCTCCGGCATGCTGTTGATGGTACTAGCTGCTTCGTGCAACACACCAGGTAAGCACCCGTCCTCCAACGTTGCATGCCGCCGCCTGACTGCGATCACACCTGGTGGTCCGGGCACCTTGGAGCAGCGCGTCGCCGGACCTTTGCCGCTTGGGCAATAGGGGGCGAGCTCAGGCTCCCAGTTTTCTTCGCAAGCATGCAGCCAGCATCGTCAATCCAGTACCCGCCAGCGTCAGAGACGAGAGTTCAGGCGTCGGTGCAACAGCAGTCGCGCCGCCAACCATGCCGGCGGCCGGGTCTGCATCGCTGACATAGGTCGCGCTACCCGTCGCCAAATCCAGGGTCACGACGCTCGCAGTCGGAAGACTGAACCCGTACACCGTGCCATTCACGTCCGTTAGCCCGGCAAGCCCGAAGTCCACCGCGGAAAGAACGCTGGCCAGCCCCGTGGTCGTGTTGATCTGGTACAGCAACGGATTTACCAGGGATGTCGGAGTGAATGTCACCGGATCGAAGATGCCCGCATCGAAGTTGGCATACAGCACACCGTCATGGGAGAAGAGGGTCTCATCGAAGATATAGAAAGACCCGTCCGGATCACCCGGAACCGAAGAATGCGGCGTAAACGGCAGGCTGGGAATGCCCGTCGACCCGATCAGCGTCGCGATGCCGGTGACCGGATTAACGGAATATAGATGATTGGCGAAATCGGTGGCATACAGGTTGGCGCCAACACTGCCGATAATGTTCGCCGCATTCGAGCCGCACGCCGATGCGGGCGTGGCGCAGTTTCCCAGTCCGGTCGCACCCACCGTCGAGAGTGTGCCCGTGTTCGGGTTGATGGAGTAGAGTGTCCCATCGAAACCGAGGCTCAGCAGATTACCCGCTGGCCCCTGCACCAGGCCTCCGGTCCCCACCGGAATCCCCGGGCCAATGGGGCTGAAAGATCCCGTGGACAGATCCACGGTGCCGAACTGTCCGCTATCGCCAATCGTGTAGACAACTGGATTTGCCTGCGCTGTAGCCGCCGTGAGGGCGAGTGCCAGCAAACATGTGAGGTTGCGATGAAGTGTCATAAGCGTCTCCTTGTACCCCGCCCATCATTGTGAGAAAGCGGCGAGGGAGTAGCCATGTGCGCAATGTGACTTGTATGTGATTCGCGCGTGATTCGCGCCTGCAGTTCGCCTGCTGGATCTCCGCGCTCCGGGGCTGTGCCTATAATGAGCAGATCATTCGGAGCTACCCAGTGCAGAATGAGCAGATTACAGGCGTAGTCCGGTTTGGCCCATTCGCGCTCGACACAGGTTCAGGCGAGCTGACAAAGAGCGGAAACAAGGTTCCGCTGCAGGACCAGCCCTTTCAGATCCTCAGGCTTCTGACCGAACGGCCTGGCCAGATCGTCACCCGCGAGGAGATTCGCAGCCGCCTCTGGCCCGACGATACCGTCGTGGAATTCGAAAATGCAGTGAACGCAGCTATTAAGAAGCTGAGGATCGCGCTGGGCGACTCGGCAGAAGATCCGCACTACGTGGAAACGCTCAGGCGCCGGGGATATCGGCTCATGGTGGAGGTGGAGCGAGCGGAACGCCAGCAGCCCTCGTCCATAATCCTCCCGACCCCGCCGACGACACACTCAGCCCCAGGCTCCGGAAATGGAGCACGCGGTCCGGCCAGCCGCTTGTGGACCATCGCCATCTCGGTTGCGGCAGCCCTCCTGGCGATCGCGGGCTTCGGAGTTTTGTATCGGCAACAGAATGTCCATTCGGCTGCACGGCTCAGTGAGAAGGACAATATTGTCCTGGCCGACTTCAACAATAAGACCAATGATCCTGTCTTCAGCGACACCCTGAGGCAGGGGCTTACCGTGCAGCTTGAGCAATCGCCCTTCCTCAATCTGGTGAGTGAAGAGCGCATCCACGAGGTGCTCCAGCTGATGGGTCAACCGGTGAATGCAGTGCTGGCCCCAACCATCGCGATGGAAGTATGCGAACGCACCGGCAGTACGGCTGTCGTCGAGGGCGAGATCGCCAACCTGGGCACCCAGTATGTCCTTTGGGTGCGAGGGAGGAACTGCCGCACCGGCCAGGTGATCGACGAAGAGCAGATGACCGCTGCAAAGAAAGAGGATGTGCTCAGCACGCTCAGCCAGATCGCAACCAGGTTTCGCCGGCGCGTGGGTGAGGCACACCCGACCGTCGACCAGCTGGACACCCCGCTCGCAGATGCCACCACGCCTTCGCTCGACGCGCTCAAAGCGTACAGCCTGGGATTCAAGGTGCTCACCGCCAGTGGAGCGGAGGCAGCACTCCCCCTGTACCAACGGGCGATTCAGATCGACCCCCAATTTGCCATGGCCTACGCCATGCTTGGCCGAATCTACGGCGATATGGCGGAATCCGGACTGTCCGCCCAGAGCACCACCAGAGCCTGGCAGCTGCGCAGCCGCGCCAGCAATCGCGAGCGTTTCTTCATCGATGCCTCCTATGACATGCAGGTGACCGGAGATATGGACAAGGCCCGTCAGACCTGCGAGGCGTGGGAACAGATGTACCCTCGGGATCCTCTTGTCCGCGGATTCTTGTCCGGCACCGTCTACCCCGCACTGGGCAGATACCCGCAGGAACTCCAGGAAGCACAAAAGATGCTGGAACTGGCCCCGGACCTTCCCGTGTCCTACAACCTGGTGGCTCTCGGCTACCTTTACCTGGGCAAATTCGAAGAAGCTGCTCAAACCCTGCAGCTCGCGTCGGACCGGAAGATGCAGATGCCGGATCTGGCTCTCGACCGTTACCAGCTTGCTTTCCTAAGGTCCGATCAGGCGGGCATCGCTGCTGCTATCGCTCAGGCTGCGAACACAACCGGCGCAGAAGACCTTATTGCCAATCAGGAGGCGTTTGAAAAAGCGTACTCGGGGCATCTACGGGAGTCGCGTACGCACTCCCGCGCGGCTGTTCAGCTGGCCACGCAGGCGCAACAACAGGAGCGTGCCGCCTTATTCCAGAGTGGGGCTGCGGTTCGGGAGGCGTTCTACGGCAACGCCGCCGAGGCCAAGCAGTATGCAACCGCATCGCTCGCGCTCTCCAGAGGAAAAGAGGCGGAGTTCGGCGCCGGCTTCGCCCAAGGACTTTCCGGCGATGCTGGGGCGGCCTTGAGAGCCGCCGATGATCTGGAGCGGCGCTTCCCAGATGACACCTCGGCAAGAACCTACTATGTGCCTTCTCTGCGCGCGCTGGCGGCCTTAAACCGCAACGATCCCGCGAAGGCTCTCGAGTGGCTGCAGCGGTCCACTGCGTACGGCTTCGGCATTCCTCAGAGTTGCTTCTTCGGAAATTTCGGGGCGCTCTATCCCATCTATCTTCGCGGAGAGGCTTATCTGGCGTTGCATCAGGGCGCACAGGCCGCGGCAGAGTTTCAGGCCATTGTGGATCACCGAAACATCGTCATCAGCGATCCAGTCGGAGCATTGGCGCAGTTGCAACTGGCGAGAGCATACGCAATGACCCGCGACAACACGAAAGGCAGAGGCGCCTACACAACCGTACTCGCTCTGTGGGCCAACGCCGACCGCGACCTGCCCCTGATCCGGCAAGCGCGATTGGAATCTCTCCGCCTCCAATAGCCGCCTTGCGAATCCAGAGCTTCGTTCCCCAACCAAAGATGCCGCAAGCAAATTGGCGGAGGCCGCCTCTTTGCCAACCCGCATCGGACTGTCTATCGTGGTCGCGCAGGCCCTTCACCTATGAATCGACGTGAATTCCTCTGGACTTCTCTGGCCGCGACCGCCGCGGCTCCGCTCGGCCCCCTCGAAACTTCGCTCCTCGCTCAGGAACCTGGCGCAGCCGGTGAGCCGCAGGTCGCCGTGCTACTCGTGGATACTGACCGCGTCTCCACGCCCATCAGCAAAGGAATCTATGGCCAATTCCTGGAGCACATCAACCACTCCATCGAAGACGGCCTCTTTGCGGAGCAGATTCGTGGGGCCGGCTTCGAGGGCACCGACTTCAAAACCTACTGGAAGCCCTTCTTCGATCGCGGCCAGGTTGAGCTCGCCGAACTCGCGTTCCACAACGGCAGCCGCTCGGTCCGGTTGACCGTCACTGGAGGTCATGCCGGCGTCCAGCAGGGCCGCATCTTCCTCCAGCAGGGCACCGCCTATGACGGCTGGGCGTGGATCAAGCCGGAAAGCGGCTCGCCTCATCTGGAGCTGCGCGTCACCGGCTCCAAGGGCGAAGCCATCGCATCGGTTCCGCTGCCTCACACCGGCAACGAGTGGCAGGAGGTCCCCTTCCGCTTCACCAGCAGCATCCGGGACGAACAGGCGACACTCGAGATCGCCGCCTCCGGAAAGGGCTCCCTGCTGCTCGACTTCGTCTCCATGATGCCCGCCGATGCGCGTCGCGACGGCAAGCTGAGGCACGATCTGTTCCGATCGCTCGACGATCTCCACCCCGCGTTCATCCGCTGGCCCGGCGGCTCGTATGCCTCCACTTATAAGTGGAAGGACTGCATCGGCCCCTATGCCTCGCGCGGATATCACCCCAACATGTTCTGGGGCGGCTACTCCGGCTATGGCGGCTTCGGAACCGATGAGTTTCTCGGCCTCTGCCGCAAGCTGAACTGCGAGCCGCTGATTGTGCTCGCCTGCCCCGACACTAAGCCCGAAAGCGTGCAGTACGCGATGGACTGGGTCCGCTACCTGAACGACCCTCCCACCACAGAGATGGGAAAACTTCGCGCCGCCAACGGCCACGCCGAGCCCTACGCCGTGAAGCTCTTCCAGATCGACAACGAGCCCATGAACAACGGCTTCACGCCGGACACCTACGCCGCAATCGTGAACCTGTACGGCGGCGAGCTGCGCAAGCTCGTGCCCGATGCCCGCATCGTCGCCTGCGGACAGAAGCGCTCCGTCGATATGGAATGGAGCGAAAAGGTCATCGACCTCGCCGGCGACAACTTCAACATCCTCGGCTGCCACAACTACGAGTACGAGCCGGAAAACTTCCAGACCGGGCTGCCTCGCCTGCACGACTACCTCACCCAGCTGCGCAATTATGTGCGGCAGTCGAAACATCCTCATGTCGAGCTTGCCGTGCTCGAGTGGAGCCTGCAGCATACGTACGACTGGCGCGCCGGCCTGCACGCAGCGGGCAGCCTGATGATGTACGAGGAGCTCAGCCCGGAGCTCACCATGGCCTGCCCGGCGCTGCTCATGCGCAACACCACCGACGATCCCCGCTGGACCGCCTCCATCTATCACGACCATGTCACCTGGTTCCCCGGCTCCAGCTATCCCGTGCAGAAGCTCTTTCGCGATCACTATGCGGAGCGCTACCTCGCATCCGAGCTAGGCACCTTCCACGACATCCCCGACCGCACGCAGTTCTTCGACAAGATCTCCACCCAGATCCCCGCCGGATGGAACGAGGGCTCCATGCAGGCAATCGCCACCGCCAGCGCGGATGGAAAGCGCATCGTCCTCAAAGCCGTAAACTACAGCGCAAGGCGCAACACGCTTCTCGTCCGTCTGCAGGGCAACAGCCTGCCCCGCCAGGCGAAGATGACCCTCAACACCATCGCGGCCGCACCCAACGCGATGGCCTCCTTCGAGCACCCGGACCTGTTCACGCCCGTGCGCAAATCCATGGACTACGCCAAAGACTTCGCCGTCCCCATGGAGCCCTACTCCGTCGCCGTCCTGGAAGTCCAGGCCGGATAAAACCGCGCCGCTCGTGTTCCTCTCGCCCCGGTTTGCCCACTCCCGCACGCGCTTGCTAGCATACTCACGCATGCGCGGCTGCTTAAACCGCGCCGCTGCAAACAATTTGCGGAGGATTCAATGAGGATGATTGGCCGTTCGGTTGGCATGGCGTGCACTGCGGTACTACTGACTGGTTTGCTGCCCGCGTTTGCGGCGCCCCCCACCGCCAATCAGCCTCTGCCGCCCAAGAAGCCGCAGCCCACCCTCCAGAAGCTCATGGCGGAGCACTTCGCCGCATTCAACTCCTGCGACTGGAACCGCCTCATGGCCCAGTACGACGATGACATGGCCTTCCTCTCCAAGGATGGCGGCATCGTCAAAGGCCGCAAGGCCATAGGTGACATGTTCCGCGACGCCCTCAAGCCTCACTCCGCCGGCGGCTTCTGCGGCGTCAAGCTAACTCCGCTGCAGACCATCGTCGTCGGCAACACCGTCAACGTCATCTGGCGCGCGGACGCCCCCTTCCTGGCCGAACCCTACAAGGGCTCCGAAGCCTTCGAGACCCGCAACGGAATGCTCGTCGCCCAGGTCACCACCTGGGATCCCTCCGCGATGAAGATGAAGAAGTAGCAGCGGCAGCCCAGCCTTTCGCTCGCCCGCACAACCATGCCTTCGAGATGCCGCCTCAGCGCGGCATCTCGTTGTAGCCCCGCCCGCTCAGAATCATCGGCACACATCGCTCCGCCCTCGCCGCTCGCGTCGCCGCCTGCTTCGCGCCCGTAATATGCAGCAGGTACGATCTCCGCCGCCCCGGCGTCAGCGCGGCAAACGCCGCCTTCAGCTCGCGATCGCTCCCCAGCAGCGCCTGCAACTCCTCCGGCACC
>Ga0068855_100006404_pt1 | contig 14339 bp, 16 predicted proteins | sample KBSCornC52_FD_66592 | JGI IMG/M metagenome (GOLD analysis project Ga0068855, IMG submission 66592) | Corn rhizosphere microbial communities from Kellogg Biological Station, Michigan, USA - KBS Corn C5-2 | ecosystem: Host-associated > Plants > Roots > Rhizosphere > Soil ... | reverse complement strand
TGCCGAATGTTATCTTGCCACGAAAGCTATCATCGATAAGTTTTCACCTCATCACACTGTCTCTTCGAAGAATTATCGGTTTGAACCTGCTCTATACCAAGCGCTTGGCATCGTCGGTCTAATTAGTTTTTGCTTCGGCGTCAGCCTGTTACTAGCTGATTACCACCACAGTTATAGCTTTGACGTAAACCTACCATTTATCCATGCTGTAACGTTTGCAGGTGTTTTACTATTTGCCTGCGGCGTTTGGTGGTGTAGCGAATACGTCGAGTTCCGGCGTCATAAAACCTCGCTCCTCCACGACTTGCTGCACGGTTATTGGAACCCACTGGTTGCCATCCTCGTGGCCACAGCCGTGGTGGGCGTCAGCATGGAGCTGATTAATCTGCGTCACGAGTACTGGATTTACGCCAACTGGCCCTTGCAAGATTTCCATGTTCTCGGCTTGCCTGTCATCATGATTGCCGTAGCTTGGCCAATTCACTTTGTGATGTTTTTGTCGCTGTTCCGCGCCATAACAGCTAAAGATTCCGCCGAAGTGTGGCATGCGCCTGCTAAGTAGCAGTCTTTCGACATAAATTTTTTAGGTCTGTCGGTCATTTGTCCGCCGTATGTCGGACAGCCTCAGAAAATATGTATTGAAACTCTCACTAAATTTTGGGCAGGAGATGGTAAAAATACATCTTTTTGCCATCGATTTACCATCAGCTGCTAAAAAATAAGTGTGCGAAACCGGTGAAAATGTCTTCACTGCTAATACGTCGGTCCGGGCCTATCATATCCCCTATAACCAAGGAGATACGATATGCCACGACCATTTAAACATTTCGATTTACCAGCGCAGCACTTAAGCATTATTGATGAGCACCACGTGCCCCGCAAAGCTCGCGACGACGCCGAGATTGCGCGGCGTCACGCCCGACCAGCTGGCGCGCTCATCCTTGAGCAGCAGCTACATGGCATCCAAATTGCCGCCGATGTTCTACGACAGCTCGAGGGGCATCCCGATGTTAATTTTGCCTCGCGTATTATTGCCGTGGCTGGGCTTAATAGCGCGCACTATACATACCCTAAAGGTGGTGTCATGCGCCGCCGGTTGCAATTACCTAATCTGATTGGTGAGGACGGCGAGGAGCCGCCAACCGCGGCTGAACACCGTGGTGCCGCTCGACAGAGCTTGCGCGAAGCCACCGTCTCGGCCGAAGGTCTAGTTGTGGCGATCGGCGATCGCAGCATCCGACGCGAACGCATGAGCGTAGCCCGTCACCTTGGTGAAACATCCCTCCATCTGGCCTGCGCCGATTTAGCAGATTACATGCCGCTCGATAGTGAGCGTGCTATTACGGTTATGGCACGCGACTACTCAATGGGCCTACTCGACGAAGCCCGCGGCATGGCCTACGAGCTTGGCACGCCGCCATCGCTCGCTCAGCTGACCGACCCACATAGCGACACGTCAGTGTACATCAGCCGTCATGCGCCCAATGACGCTTTGCGAGCCTTTGACGCAGCCCGCACCACCTACGGCATGGCCGCCTAAATGGTATACGTCTTGTCTATAAAGAACGGTTGCTTAGCGTCATAAAATTCTTTCAGCAGCGGCTCGACCGGGAAAACTTTGTCGGCCGTAAAGTCCGGGTTTTGTTCCCAAAAGTACGTGGCGTGCGAGTCATTTGGCGTCAGCTCACCCTGAATATCGTCGCAGTACAGCAGCGTGAAATGTGTAAAGCTTTCAAGCTTGGCGCCCTCGTACACACGGATATAACCGCCGCCGAGCGCCGTGAAATCACCGGTTAAACCAGTCTTGGTTTGGCAGTGGTGTTTAGCAACTTCGGCACAATCACTAATGGCACTAGGGTGAGCATGCATAAAGCCGCGGAAACCGAGCATTGGATGCGTTTGCCGCTCATAGAGCAACCAGGCACCATCGCTTTTGCGGCGCACTATCAAAAACAGCACTGACAGCGGCCGCTCCACTACTAACTTCTGGTGATCATCCAGCACACCAGTGCTCAGCCGTCGGCCTTCGGGCGTCAAGGTATACAAGCCGTCTTCCGACTTAATGACATACCCCTCTTTCAATACTTTCTGCAGATGGTAAGTAAAGAGTTTGTTCTCGACGTCGCCCGGCTTAAGGTCGCTAAACCGAGCGCTCGGCGTAAAGGCCAGCTTAAAAACTATTTCGCGCTGCAGGTGATGATCGAGCATTAGACGTCGATTACATCGTCATGATTAACCGGCGGTTTCACCGGCACAATCAGCCACAAGATAACGTAGGGCAAAAAGCCCGGCAGGCCACCCGGCAGCAACAGAATAATCGCTATAATGCGCACAATCGTCGGGTCAATGTTGAAATACTCGGCCAGGCCGCCACAGACGCCGGCGATTTTCCTGTCAGTTGTTGATCGGTATAGTTGTTTTGCCATACATCTAGTATGCCACACCCTATGCTATGCCGGAATCAATGATTCCGCCTATTTACGCATATCATCACCGTGCACGGTAAGCACTACACCAGCAAATACGGCCTGATGACCCTCTTTATCTTCTTGTTTACGATTGCGCTGAGCTGGGCTTGGGAATTGACTGGGATTCGGAAAAATACGCCAGATACTCGACGAATCTAATTAGCTAGCGTTCGCTAGTATATTGTCCGACTTTCGTGAGCTTGGCTTGCTTGCGGCAGACAATCATAAGTTCTTCCGTGACAACCGATGGCTGGGAGTGATTTTGATCTTTTTGCCGTTCACCCCGAGGTGTTTGGTTATATAAGACTGCCTCGGCCTCACCCTGCTTGCTATCAACAACTTGGATAACTCTTTCTGTGCCAAGGCCAAGCGCAGCGAGCTTCAGCCAGCCATGTTGTCCGATGCGAAGCAACTTGCCAGCTAATGTGTGGTCAATCGACCGCCGCTTGTCCCAAAGCGCAGCCAAATCTACTGCAAACGCGTACAGGCCGACTTCGGAGGGTTGTTCGGCGGTAGCCGCAAGTGCTTGAGCAGTGTTGTACATCCTGGCTCCAATGCCTTTACCTTGTCGGTCAAGAGTCAGCATTTCACCAGCAAGCCGAAACTGACTTGTGATGGGCTCAAATGAGTCGGCCACATCGGCCGTACCCTGTTGCCAGCCCGACACACCAAAGCCAAGCAACGTTACACGGCCTGTTTCACGGAGGGGGCCAAAGTCAGTTTCCATAAATCCTAGAGCATCATTGTAGTCTGACCTCTCGGCGAGTCCGTCGTACTGAGGTTTTAGTGCCACACCATCAAACAGTTTCTCGGTCACACTCATAGTTAGAAGATTCCTTTATTCATACAATATTATAATATATTCGTCGTACGTTGTCTATATTTGGCAACAAAAAAACACCAGCACAGGCTGATGCGTTTTTGGTGGAGCTGCCGGGTTCTGCCCCCGGGTCCGCCGGTTTATCTTGGTTAATCGTCTACAGGCTTAGTTCGTTTGTAAAAGTTCGACCTCGTGCATCGAAACGAACAAACAACACGCGGTCTATACCCAAAGTCTTAAGCAACGCCTAGGGTAAGGAGCGTCGCAGCAACCAGATGATATGAAATGCTGGCGCACTATCTGATGTCATGCGAAGCATTGATTACGCTACTCGAGCGTAATCTGGTGCTAAGCTGAAGTTACTGCGCTCAAGCAAGCTTGAGACAGAGGCAACAGCGTTGCGAATAGAAGTTTTAGCATCTATTGGGTTTTGTCTATACGCTGACAAGCGACCTGCTGATGTAACCGATAAAGTCCAACGTCGAGCTTGAAATCAGCCCCATATACGTTTACTAGTTTTACAACTAGTGCCATTTATTATAGCATAATCTTTCTATTTATACCATAACCGTTACAGGTGTATACTGAGGGCCAGCATGGCAAACAAAAAACACTGGCGCTTTTGGTTTTGCAAAGAGTACTTGATGGCCATTTTAGCCGTTACCAGCCTCACGGTGCTGGCTTTAGACGAGTTCGGTCATCTGTCAGCCGCCCAGCTGCATGACATTTACGTTTACGACGTGGTGGTCGGCTGTATCTTCATTATCGAGTTCTTTTACGAGCTGCGCCGCGCTCGCAACCGTGGCATGTACCTCAAGCGTAACTGGTACTTTCTGCTGGCTGCCATACCGCTGCCGTACAGCTTCGCGATGTTACTGCGTGGCCTGCGCCTCATCCGCGTCTTTAAGCTGCTCAAGTTCGGCTCGCATGTCCAGTTCGAAAAGCGCGTCAAAGGCATGTAAAATGCTTATGCTAATATAAGATTATGGTTCACGTTGTTGTACCGCATGTCGCTGAAAACGCTAGTTTATATCTGATCCGCATCTTGCTGGCTGTTAGTTTTGCGGTTTCATCGTACAACAAGGCAAAAAACTTCAAGAAGTTCTCGAAAAGTAATGGCGTGCCGGTGCCCGTGGCGCGCGTTATAGCACTGGCAGAAATCTGTGCCGCCGGTGCCCTTATTACCGGTATTTTGACGCAACTGGCGGCCCTAGGCCTGATGCTTCTGATGCTCAACACACTGTGTTTGCACCTATTTAAATGGCACAGCCCCTACTGGGCGGCCAGCGGTGGTTGGGAATACGACCTTATGCTATTTGCGCTTGCGTCAGTCATCTTGCTGACAGGTGGTGGCCCGGGCATTTACCCCTGGCACGTCCTAACTGTTCGGTAGCGCTTTGTACAGCTGATACCAGTCTTGCAGGCTGAGGTTTTGAGCGCGCAGGGTCGGTTTTAAGCCTGCCTGGTTAAGTATTTTATGGACATCTTCTTTGGGCATGTGCAGCCCGGCGCTTAAAGAATTAAGCAGCGTTTTGCGGCGCATTGCAAAACCCGCTTTCGCCAGCCGGAAAAACGCTTTTGTATCAACTTCAAATAACAGTGTTGGACGGCGCCGCAACACCACAACTTGGGAATCGACTTTGGGTGGTGGTGTAAATGCTTCGGCTTTAATGACTTGGTCGAGCGATACTTCAAAGTAAAACTGGGCGCTAATACTGAGTAGCGAGGTAGAGCCCGGCTTGGCAGCCACACGCTCGGCCACTTCCTTCTGAATGAGCAATACGGCCAACGACGGCGAGTTGGTCGATTCCGCCAGCACTCGAATAAGATTGCTCGTTAAATAATAGGGGATGTTAGCCACCACTTTGTAATCGGCTGGCAGCGCTGTTAAATCAAACTCCAAGATATCCTGTTGGACGACTTCGAGGTTTTTGTCCGGCACGGCTGCCGGTAGTAGCGCGGCTTGCTGACTGTCCAGCTCAACAGCCACCACGCGCGCCGCGGCTTTTACTAAACGGCGCGTCAGTGCGCCGGGACCTGGGCCAACTTCGAGCACAACGTCGTCGGGTGTCAGGTCAGCCGCCGCTACGATGTCGTCGAGGGCCAACTCATCATTAAGCCAGTGTTGGCCCAGCGACTTCTTAGGTAAGGGTAAGCCGCTCATTACCAGTAACTATGCGCCTGCCAATAACTATAGGCGCCGGCCCATCCGCCATATCTTTGTGCATAACTGCTACACCATCGGAGCTGCGTAACTGGGTTGGTGGCCCAATCGGCACCGGCACTGGCCATCTTACTGCCAGGCAATGCTTGGCAAATACCGTAAGCGCCACTCCCGGCACTGTTGTACTTAGTAGCGCCACCCCAACCACCTTCATGGCTGACGATGTAATCTGCGTAGGCATAATCATCGGGGCTCAGGCCAGCGGCTGCCATGATGCTAGTTTTGTCACCGGGAATTTGGACGTTTTTACCAATCGCTACAATTTGCGTAATTGGTGGCGTGGTAACTACCGACTGAATGACGGTCCGACTGATCTCTTTGCCCGTCGCTGGATCAACCTTCACTTGATACGTTACCACTTGTACGCCAGGCGCACCAACCTGACGAATCGCCCGTGAGCCGAAAGTCAGCGAAGTGTCATCGACTGTCTGAACAGGCTCAGGTACTTCTTGAGTCTGTGAAACAATGCTGACGCCCTTCTGCAAAATAAAAACTTGCATGTTAGGTGTCACTGGCGAGTTAGCGTCGGGCTGAACGGTTTCACCTTCACGCAGAGTAATCCGCTTATCTTTCAGCAGTTCGCCAACGTTCGTCGCCAGCGTTCTGGTTGGCACCGGCGTGCCATATAAGTTCAAGTTCACAGGCGTGGAGCGGGTAATAACGACTTGCTCGGTAAACGCATCCGAAGAAACAAAATCCTGAACGGGCTGTCGCACCACCGCGTCTTCGGCGTAGACCGTACTGCCAGCCTGAGCCGCAATACTACGCGGCGTACTGGCTGCGCTATAGGCAAATGTTTTGTGCCCGCCATCGATAATTTCGACTGGATGAGCCCGGTAAATGTTTACGCGGAAGTTATCCTGAACGATGCGCGTCGTCATTTCGGGCTCTACTACGTCCCCTTGGTGCAGATTGACATTGAGCTTTTTCAGCAGTTGGCCGACAGTGGGCTCAATACTAGGCACAATCCGGCTTTGACCATTATCTGTCACGATGACCACAGAGGGGTGCAACTTTTCGGTCGAGGGACGGCCAAACTCAAAAAAAGCTATGCCGCCCAAGACAAACAGCACGACAAACGTCATGACCGGCACAGCGATCGGGTGTTTGCCGAGTATCTTAAGACGGCGCACGTGACGGCGGCGCTTAAGGGCGTAAACTTTACGGAGTCGAGAAAATTTGGTGCTCATACAGAGGTCGCTCCTCCAGGCATAAAATCATAGAATACCCCTGGAAAGCTACCTATAGTTTAGCAAGCCTCGTCTAGCCTGGCTAGGTAGCGGCCGTTTACTCGACTTTTTCGAGTGGTGCAAAGGAAATATTAAGCTTTTTGGCGCCCTTGCCTTTAAAGTAGATTGTTGCCACATCGCCGTTCAGCTCTACCACCGTACCCAGACCAAATACCTGGTGGCGTACGCCGTCACCCTCGTTCAGTTCAGGCACGTAGCGCGGCTCATCACTAACTTCCGTCTTTTGGTAACTATTAAAAATACCGGGACTTGGTTCATTTTGATACATATTTTCGTAACTTGTTGAGCCACTGTCGGTCTGAAAGTCGCCGTCAATTTCAGCCAAAAAGCGGGATGGCGGATTGTGCTGGACGCCACCGTACAGCAGTCTGCTGGTGGCGTACATCATGTAGAGTTCTTCGCGGGCCCGGGTCATGCCTACATAACAAAGTCGGCGCTCCTCCTCCATCTCCGACTGGTCGTACAAGGCGCGCGAGTGCGGAAACAGCGTTTCTTCCATACCGGGCATAAACACCACCGGGAATTCCAAGCCTTTGGCGGCGTGCAGCGTCATAAGCGTCACAGCGTTACCGTCAAAGTCGGCACTGTCCAAATCGCTCACCAAGGCTACCTCTTCGAGGAAACCATCAAGCCCAACTGCTTCGTATTCTTGCGCCACACTTAGAAGCTCCTTGACGTTTTCTTGGCGTGACTCGCCCTGCGGCGTTTTATCATCGAGGTAATGCAGATAGTCGATCCGGCGCAGCAGCGAGTCAATTAAGCCAGCTACCGTAGTTTCTGCAATCAGTGCACGCAAGCTACTTAAGATATCACCGAGCTCACCGAGCGCTTTGCGGGCTTTCGGCGTCAAGTCGATGGCATTGCCAACTTCGTGCAGGGCGTCCAGCAAACTTAAACCGGCTTGACGTTGCCATATAAAGAAGTTCTCGAGTGATTTCGCGCCCAAACCACGGGTCGGCACATTAGCGATTCGTTCAAAGCTAATCCGATCCTCCGGTTGGTACAGCAAGCGGATGTAAGCCATAATATCTTTAATTTCCTTGCGGTCGTAAAAGCGCTGACCACCCACAATACGGTATGGAATGCTGTAGTGGATAAACGCTTCTTCGACGGAACGACTCTGAGCATTGGTGCGATACAGCACGGCATAATCTTTATACATCCGATGGCCACTATCAACGCCGTTACGGATGCGACGAATCATGGCCTCGCCCTCGGCGCGCTCATTTTGGAGTTGTAGCATTTGCACCGGCAAACCATCACCGGCATCAGTCCAAAGCTCTTTGTCGGAGCGCTGTAAGTTCTTGGTGATTATCGAGTGAGCAGCGTCCAAAATGTGCTTGGTACTACGGTAGTTTTGCTCGAGCTTAATAACAGTGCAGTCATTGTAGTCGCGCTCAAAATTCAAAATGTTACGGAAATCGGCACCACGCCAACTGTAAATTGATTGCCAGTCATCACCGACGACGGCAATATTTTTCTCCGGGCTGGTCAGTAACTTGACCAGACTGTACTGAGCGGCATTCGTATCTTGGTACTCGTCAATCATGATGTACTTAAATTGACGCTGCCACTTTTCGCGCAGGGCTGGCTGGCTTTTGAGCATCTGAACGGTGCGGCCAATCAGGTCGTCAAAATCGAGTGCCGAGGCTTCTTTAAGCGAGCGCTCGTACAACGGAAAAACCTGTGCAGCGACATGCTGCGCCGGACTATTGGCAGTCTCGGCGTACTCTGCCGGACTAATCAGTTCGTTTTTAGCACTGCTGATGAGCCCGCTGATCACCCGCGGCGGAAAGGCTTTCTCGTCAATCATCAACTGCTTGCTGACCTGTTTTACGGCGGCCTGGCGGTCCGACTCGTCAAAGATAACAAACGACCGCGGAATACCGACGCTCTCGCCGTCTTGTCGGAGCAAGCGGACGCATATCGAGTGGAAAGTACCCATGTAAGGCATAAAGCCACGGTTTTCAGCATTTTGACCAACTAAATGAGCGACTCGTTCGCGCATTTCACGCGCCGCTTTATTGGTAAACGTTACCGACAGAATGTTAAACGGCGTGGCCCGCTTGGTCGCAATCAGGTAGGCGATGCGATGCGTCAGTGTTTTGGTCTTACCACTACCGGCACCGGCTTGAATGAGTAGCGGCCCTTCGGTAGTGACGACGGCTCGTCGTTGCTCCGGGTTTAATCCAACCAGCAAATCGGCCGCACCGGGCGGCACAATCTCATCGGTCGAGTTATCAACAATTTTCAAAGCCATGGAGTCTATTTTAGCAACTAAGTGCCGGCTGCGCTGTTGTAATTACCAAGCGGCAGCCGAAAAGAATGCCACCGTTTCCGAAGTCGGCACTTGATCCATAACACCGGTGTGATCACCCGTCGTGACAACGCGCTGCGTGACCGTGGCGTCCGCCACGCCCGCAATAAAGGCGGTACTTTGGCCAATTGGTACCGTTGTATCGTTGTTGGCGTGAGCAATACGGATTGGCCCCTTGCCTGTCCAAGTCGAATATTCGTCTCGCACTCGGTAACCGGCCGTTGCAGCATAGGAACCAAATGCCGCATCAATTTCGGTCTGCCAAGCGCCATTTACGCCACCTGTTGCGTAGGCCGGTGTGTAACCGGCAGTTGGGCGGGCCCAGTCCAGATCGCTGCAAGGCGCCCATAGCCAAGTTCCAGCCACGAGCGATGGGTTACGCTTAAGCCAGTTGAGAGCGGTTAGGCCACCCATCGACCAGCCAAACAAGCCAACCTTACCGCTATGCGCTCCGCCCGCCCCTGTCAGCCAGGTGTACGCCGATGTGATAGCTGTCATGGCAGCTGGGCTAGACCAAGCGACTGGGCCGCCCGCATCAATTGCCAAAACCATGATGCCAGCGTCGGCCAACGCCTGTACGTGGGCTCCAAAGCCAGAGGTTGCGACCGTGCTCTGTAATGAGCTGCCATTGTGGCCATGCAAAACAATCACGCCGTGCGATGTTCCGTTGCGATGTTCATTACGAGCCGTTGTCAGATAAGAAGTTTCGCCAACCTGCGTTACGCCAGAACCATATATGGAGTATGTCACCGCCCAATAGCCTGCATGGTGGTCGGCGGCGCGCCACCTTCGGCGCCAGGCGCAAAACCACAGTTACCTAAACCGGCCAGCGTTGCCACCGAGATCTGTAATTTTACTGTGGTGGCGCTGCCTAGGGCGGCCTGCCGGCGCAAGAATGTAATCGATTTGAAAAGCGTTAAACCGGTACCGGCAAACTCAAACGTCATGTCACCAAAGGCATAAATCGTGGTGGCTGTTGCCGCATCAACCACTCGGGCTTGGATGCGAGCTTGGCCGTTATCGGCCACACTCCCCTGGACACAGGCCAACACGCCAGATACTTGGCAAACCCAAGCGGCGCCCGCAGGTACCGTCATGGTCATCCCAGAAACATCGGTAAAACCGGCTCCTTGAGTCGAGAAAGCGTTGGCCGATGATTCAGCGCCGGCTAGTTCGCGACCAGCCGTTTGCACGGGGACCACAACGTTCCAATCGGTCGAACTGTAGGCACCGCCGGAGGTAAAAGCAACTTTTGGCGTCACCAGATCGCCCGATGGGTTAATCACATAATCGCCAAGTGCATACGCGGTAGCGGTGGCAAACGCGCCGCGCTGGTTCGGTGCCGATGGCGCAAATGAGGTATTAGTCTGCCACGCCGCGGCGCTAGTGCTTGTACTGGTCAAAAGCTGCCCAGCACCGGTAGGTGCCGTCCCAGAGATGGCAATGCCTTGCACCTTCGCGACCGTTGGCCCAGGGTAGCTACCGCTGAGATCGCCCGAAGCACTCCCTGATGGCGCGCGGCTATTGGTGGTAGTAGCATCGGTAGCGGACAAGGCAGCGCCAACTGTGCCAGCGGCCGAACCGGCAAAACGCGCATCGTTACCGATTGCCACGGTGCTACTGCTTGATCCGGTCGGTAGGTTGGCAATTGGCACTTGGCTACTGCCATTTAGCGGCGCAAAGTTGCCGGCCGCCGCGGCGCTGACAGCTGCTGGCAACAAGTTGCCTTGGGCATCATGGGAGACGCCAAGAAAACCATTTAGTACATCACCCCACGTGCCATCATCTTGGCCAGGAATCGGTAATCTTTGTGTTGGCATCATCTCACCTATCTTCTAAATTCTTAAGCTTAACTCATTATAACAAACTAGCGGCCAACCAAGACGTCCTTAAAGCCAGCGTTCACGTGCCAGGCCAATAAAAGGCTAAATATTAAAAGCAGTAGTAACAGACCGAACTTTACTCGTTCACTCATAATTTCCCCTCCAGATCGGCTACTACTACCAAGCGGTCATGTGGCAACCACAGCGGCGTACAGGTGTAAAGTGTCAGCTCCGGCTTGTCGGATGGAGCCTGAATGTCCACATCGGTTGGCGGCACTTCACTAACGCTACTTACCTGGTACGTTAGCTTGCGGTTATTGTAAAAGACGGCAAACTCTTGCCCGACGGTCAGCTTGTTGAGGTAATAAAACGTACCGCGCGGATTAGTGTACGTAAAGCGATGCGCCAGTAGCACGGTATTGCCACCTTTATCCGGCGTGCTGCCGCCCGGCCAGCGCCATATCCCCTTATCGAGGGTCTTAAATTGGTCAGTCACGGAGCCCTCGTAGATGGGTGCATCGAGCAACATGGCTGGTATGACAATGTGGTTAGGCTGTGGCTTGGCTGGCACAGGAGCCGGTGCTTTGACGATTCTGATTAATGCCTGCCGCTTGTGATCATTGCGGTTCTGCCAATGGTATGACAGTGCTGGCACATACGGCGTCACGATCACATACAGGTTAAGCGCAATAATCAATACCAGCAAAATATCGTTGGCTTTTTTAAACGAAGACGTAAGCAGTTTCACTGGTTACATCATACCGTAATAGCGGCATCGTCGAGAACATCGTCATGGTCGGTATAAGGCACTTCAACAGGCTCAAAGCGCAACGTCGGCACCACACCCGATTGCTGGCCCAGCAAGATGTAATTTTGAGCAGTCCACTCTGAGTATGCCGGGTTAGCCTGATATAGCGTGAGCCGTTTGAATACCTCAGTGAATGCAGCGCAGAGCCGGATTAACGGCGTAACGCGGCGGCCTCGGTAAGCGGCGATGATATTGACTGCCACAGCACCACCGGGCATCAAAGCTTGCGCCATTGCCGCGGCGGCCTGCCCGGTGGCCAAGCTTTGCGGCATTTGCACATGTGAGAATGCATCAATAATGATCAGATCATACTTCTGCGTCGTGCTATCAAGGTAGGCTCGGCCTTCGCCTGTAATAACGTGCAACTTATCTGATGTCACTAAGTCAAAGTAACGCTCTGCCAGTGCTACCAAGACCGGATCCTGCTCGACAACGTCAATCAGCAGCCCAGACATTGCCAAGTTCAGCGCGGTCGGCAACGTGAAGGCACCGCCACCGATCATCAGCAGCCGCTTGGGCTGCAGTTGCTCAACGAGCTCAAACAGACGCTGATTGTAGTCAAATAACAGATCAGGCTTGCCGTCGCGGGGCACACCAGATTGGGCAGCTACATGGTCACCGCTAAACAGCACCCGTGCTGGACGCCCTTCATAAACTGTATCGACCACCTGGTAGTGACCAAATGGTGTTGTCGTCTCAAACAACACCTCATCATTCGACATGGTGCTAGTATAACTGGTTACTAAATCCGAAAGAAATGAGTCAGCGGCAAGTGTGGCACGTGGATAAAGCCGGCATCAGCCGCTAAGTCGAGCCAGACCAAGGCCAAAACTATGATGAGCAGCAGACCACCAATAACAACGTGCTTGGAGCGACGCTTTTCGACAGCATTAATCGGCAACACATACACTTCCCGTTTTATAAGCCCGGCTACTTTGGCAGCCTGGGCGGCCTCGGCGGCCAGTTGCTTCTCATCTTTGATCGGTTTAACATCGGCTGCCTCATCTTCTTCAATGGGAGCGTCTTGGTTATTCGCTGGCGCTGGCTTAGCTGCTGGTTTTTCTTTTGGTTCAGGCTCGGGCTTGGGTTCTTCTGTAGGCGTTGGCTCAGGGGTGACTTCGGGGATCGAATCGGCTGCTTTGGCTGCCCCAGTACTCGACTTAACGGTCACAGTAATTGCTTCGCCGCTGGATTCTTTAGCCTCACTAGGTGGTGTAAGCACTACTTTCTTCTGAGATGGCGGCACTGGCGTTTGTTTGTGCTCCTTGGCAGCTAACTCGAGCTGTGGCGCACTGCTAACGCTATCAGTGTCTGCCGCAGGCGCTTTAACGTCGGGATCTTGCATGATTGGCCGATTGGTCACAATGATGGAGCGCGATGAACTGGGCGGCGGTGTTTTGCCGGGGTGGTTTACATCGACAATTGGTTGGGCTGGTTTGGCCATTCGGCTTAATTCCGTTCGGCTTGCAGTTGATGAGCCGCCGCGACAATGCCGGCAAACTGATGATAGTTCAGGCTGGCCGCACCGACTAACACACCGTCACAACCTTCTATGGAGAGATAGGCCTTAGCATCTTGGTCATTCACGCTACCGCCGTATAACACGCGCACAGCCTGAGCGGCCCGAGCGCCATACAGATCTTCGACTTGCTTGCGGATAAATACAAAGGCTTTCCCCATGTCATCTGGCTTGGCGGGTTCCCCTTGGAAGGTCGAGATTGCCCAAACAGGCTCGTAAGCAATGACCATCTGCTCAATGTCTTCGCTGGTTACATTTTGCAGAGCAGTGGTCAGTTGATCGTGGATAACCTGGTTGGTTTCGTGCATATCGCGCTCTTCTTTGGTTTCGCCGATACACAACACTGGCACAATACCGTTTCGAACGGCCGCTGCCACCTTAGAACGAACAGTTTCCAGGCTTTCACCGAAGTAAATCCGACGCGCCGAGTGGCCAATGATGCTGTAATGAACCAGTTCACGCAGCATCGCAAACGACACTTCGCCAGTGTAGGCACCCTCGTCTTCAAAATAGGCATCCTGAGCGGCTAAGCGGAATTTGCGGCGGTCGAGTTCCAGACTGAGCGGCTGCAACGATAATGTGCTGGGCGCCAAAACCACCTCAACGTCGCGTTGCGTTGGGATGGCTTGTTGCAAACGATGCACTAACACACTTGCTTGGTGCGTATTAAGATGCATCTTCCAGTTGCCAATAACTAATGTTCGTTTCATGATGCTTTCCTTAATTCTACCATAAGCGTCTTCATGCTAGGCGTTCTCCAGTGCTTCAACACCCGGCAACGAGCGTCCAGCCATGAGTTCCAAACTAGCCCCGCCCCCGGTTGATACGTGGTTAAAGGCATCGACCAGGCCACGCTGCTCGACATAGCCAACGGTATCGCCACCGCCAACCAAGCTGAAAGGCTTGTGTCCAAATTGGCCAAGCATAGCTTCCATAATCAGATCAGTTCCATGCGAAAATGGCCCGATCGGGCCTTGTAAGCCAGCTGTTTCGGTAACGCCAACTGTCCCATTCCACACAACAGTTTCCGCCAGTTGCATCGCACCGGCAATAAATGCCCCTGAGAATGGCCCAATGTCCAAAATTTTTTCATGAGTCATTACTTTGCCA
>Ga0068855_100006403_pt1 | contig 14342 bp, 14 predicted proteins | sample KBSCornC52_FD_66592 | JGI IMG/M metagenome (GOLD analysis project Ga0068855, IMG submission 66592) | Corn rhizosphere microbial communities from Kellogg Biological Station, Michigan, USA - KBS Corn C5-2 | ecosystem: Host-associated > Plants > Roots > Rhizosphere > Soil ... | reverse complement strand
TATCCGTTCGGACACAACCAATGGATCTCAGCGGCGGGGGCGAGTTGGGCGGGGTTGGCGATTGCGGAGACTTTGCCGGATGTGAAGTTGACGGCGGCGAAGAGCCGATGAAGGATTGCAGACGCGGTGTCCTGAATGAAACCTGAGCACTTATCCGCGAAGATGTTCCTGAATGTTCTCGCTGTGATTCTCTATGCAAGCTTCATGACGATAGTTCTCTGGCAAGCCTATATCCATGTCAGTTACGATTATCAATGCCCGCGGTGCCCCGGCCGGGAACAGCGCAAGTCCATCGCATTACGGTAAATCATGGCAGTGTACGTTATGTGACACAAGGAGAACTCACGCGAGCACACTTTGTTTTGGATACCCTGAGTTGGTGGGAAATTCCTATTTTCGCCGGACTCGGCGTGCTAGTGGTCTACGGCAATGTATTTCAGAAGTGATAGCGTGGCGTCGCGGAGCAATGCGTCCACAGTGTGCTTCTCGTTCTTCGGCCTGATCTGCACTACGGTTTGAACGCCACCACTGCCAGCGGCGGAATGGTAATGTTCAAACTCGCCGGGCGGCCGTGGAAGGGGATTTCCTCCGCCATCACGGCGCCGGCATTGCCTAGGTTGGCGCCGCCGAATAGTTCGGAGTCGGTGTTGAATAACTCGCGGTAGAGACCGGCTCTGGGCACGCCGATGCGGTAGCCTTCGCGGGGGACGGGGGTGAAGTTGCACGCGAACACGATGAAGTCCTCGCGGTTGCGCGCGAAGCGGATGAAGGTGATGATGGAGGACTCGGCGTCCTGCAGGTCGATCCACTCGAAGCCGTGGTAGGTGTCGTCCACTTCATAGAGCGCGGGCTCGCGGCGGTAGAGCAAGTTCAGCTCCTTCACCATCGTCTGCAGTTTGTAGTGGATGGGGTATTGGAGCAAGCTCCACTCGAGTTGCGCGTCGTGGTTCCACTCGGAGGTCTGGCCGAACTCGGTGCCCATGAACAGCAGCTTTTTGCCAGGGTGCGCGAACATGTAGGCCAGAAACGCGCGGGTGTTGGCGAAGCGCTGCCACTCGTCGCCCGGCATTTTGTAGATCAGCGAACGCTTGCCGTACACCACTTCGTCGTGCGATACCGGCAGCATGAAATTTTCCGTGAAGGCATAGAGCATGCTGAAGGTGATCAGTTGCTGGTGGTATTTGCGGAACACTGAATCCTTGGCGAAGTACTGGAACATATCGTGCATCCAGCCCATGTTCCATTTCATGGTGAAGCCCAGGCCGCCGGTATAGACGGGTCGCGAGACGCCGGGCCAGGCCGTCGATTCTTCGGCGATGGTGATGGCTCCGGGCTCCTGGTGCGCGAGTTCATTGAAACGCTTCAGGAAGTCGATGGCTTCGAGATTTTCGCGGCCGCCGAAGCGGTTGGGGATCCATTCGCCTTGCTCGCGCGCGTAGTCGAGATACAACATTGATGCAACGGCGTCGACGCGCAGGCCGTCGATGTGGAATTCGCGCAGCCAATAAACCGCGTTCGACAGCAAGAAGTTGCGCACTTCGTTGCGGCCGAAGTTGAAAATGAGCGTGCCCCATTCGCGATGCTCGCCCTGGCGCGGATCGGCGTGTTCGTAGAGCGCGGTGCCGTCGAAGCGCCACAGGCCATGAGCGTCGCGGGGGAAATGGCCCGGGACCCAATCGAGAATCACGCCGAGGCCGGCCTGATGGCAGCTATCGACAAAATAGCGGAAGTCATCGGGAGTGCCGAAGCGCGAGGTGGGCGCGTAGTAGCCGGTGACTTGATAGCCCCAGGAGCCGGAAAACGGATGCTCCATGATGGGCAGCAATTCCAGGTGGGTGTAGCCCAAGTCGCGCGCATAATCAACCAGGCGATCAGCCAACTCGCGGTAGCTGAGCGACTCATTGTTGGGTTTGCGCATCCAGGATTCGAGATGCACTTCGTAGATGGAGACGGGTTCGCGCAGCAGGTTGCGGTGGGCGCGGGCATCCATCCATACTTGATCACCCCAGGTGTGGTGGTTCAGCTCCCAGACGATTGAAGCGGTGCGCGGTGGAGTTTCGGAGAAGAAGGCGTAGGGATCGGCTTTCTCCTGGATCTCACCGGCGAGGGAGCGCACACAATATTTATAATGCGCGCCTGGTCCCAGCGCAGGGATGAAGAGTTCCCATACGCCGCCGTCGCGATGCTGCATGGCGTGGGCGGTGCGGTTCCAGCGGTTGAAATCGCCGATGACGGTAACGGACTCGGCGTTGGGCGCCCACACGGCAAAGCGGACGCCTTGCACGTCGCCGTCGCGCACCGGATGCGCACCCAGCATGCGGTAACTCTCATGGTGCGTGCCTTCGGCATGCAGGTGCAACTCGAACGGTGTCAAAGAAGAAGTTACGGGAGCCGCCTGCACACAGTTATTATGGCATCTGATGCCGCCGCGAGCCGAATTGCACCTGCACCTGGATGGATCCGTTGAGCCGGAAACCTTACTGGAAATTGATCCGGCGCTCACGCGCGAGGAGATTGCGTCGCATACGGCGTATAACGATTTCGCAGGCTTTTTGAAGAGCTTCGTGTGGGTGAACCAGCGTCTGCGGACTCCGGGCGACTATGCGCGCGTGGCCCGGCGCCTGTTCGAGCGTCTGCAAAGCGAGGGCGTCACGTATGCGGAAGTGATTTTGTCCGCCGGCGTGGTGCTGTGGAAACAACAGGCGTTCGGACCCATCTACGATGCCCTGACGCGGGAAGCCGCGCGCACGCCGGTCACGGTGCGCTGGATTTTCGATGCGATCCGTCAGTTCGGTTCGGAGACCGCCAAGCCGGTGTTCGATTTGGCGGCTGAGCGCGTGGGCGAAGGCGTGGTCGCCATCGGATTGGGTGGCGATGAGGAGCGCGGCCCGGCACGGTTATTCGCCGAGCTCTACCGCGAGGCCCGGGATCGGGGGCTGCGATTGACCTGTCACGCGGGCGAAACGGCGGGGCCGTGGAGCATTTGGGAGGCGCTAGAAATCGGCTCGGAGCGCATCGGGCACGGGATTCGCGCGATGGAAGATCCGGCGCTGGTGGCCCACCTGGCAGCCAAGCAGATCCCGCTCGAAGTCTGTATCACCAGCAACCTGCGCACGGGCGCCGTGCCCTCGCTCGCAGCGCATCCTGTGAGGCGGCTTTACGAGGCGGGAGTGCCGATCATTCTCAATTCGGATGACCCGGCGCTATTCGGCTGCACGCTCACAAGCGAGTACGAACTGGCCGCGCGCGAGTTTGGGTTCACCGAAGACGACCTCGCCGGACTAACGCGGAACGCCTTTCGGTATGCTTTCGAGGAGAGCGTCGCGGTCGGCCGGTGACATGCCGGAGTGTTTGCGGATGTCTTCGCGCGTCGTGAGTTTGCGGCGGTAGCGGCCGAAATACTCGTCGATGTCTCCGCCGAACTGGAAGCTGTACATGATATCTGCGAAGACCGCGGTGTGGCGCAGGCCGAGCGCGTGCCCGGATTCGTGGAGGCAGGTGAGATAGACGATGGTGTCGCGCAGCAGACGGTCATTACCGGGCGGCTCGGCAATCAGGATATGCAGCTCAGATCCGCGGTGGCCATTGACGTTGATCGGCACCGCCTCGCCGTAGAGTCCGCTGTCTTTATCGGCCCACAGGACGCGCAGCAGAGCGTTTGCGCGATCCTTGACCTCGACAAAATGCAGTTGCCCGCCGGACGCCTGTTCCCAGGCTTCCAAGGCCCAGCGCGCCAGATCCGCATCGCCTGCCTGGCAGCCGGCCCGCAGGACAGTGCAAGGCTCGATCCAGAAACTGGTATCGGCGGCATGGACTGCGGCCGCGGCGAAACAGAGGAGACTAACGTTTCGAAGAAAGTTTTTCATCCGCCAGCGCCTTGAGGGTGGCTTCGAGCTCGGCTACCCGTTTGGAAAGTTCGTCAATGGCACGGCCCTCGGGATCGGGCAGGTCGCCGTGCGCCAGAGGCTCGAACTCCTCATCGTCGCCGACCACGCGGCCGGGCACGCCGACCACTGTCGAGTGATCCGGCACCGAATGGACCACCACGCTGCCCGCGCCGATTTTGACGTGGTTGCCGATGTGGATGTTGCCAAGGATGGTCGCGCCGGTACCGATCACCACGCCGTCGCCGATGGTGGGATGGCGTTTGCCGGTGTCCTTGCCGGTGCCGCCCAGCGTCACGCCCTGGTAGACCAGCACATCGTCGCCGATTTCGGAGGTTTCGCCGATCACCACGCCCATGCCGTGGTCGATAAAAAAGCGCCGTCCGATGCGGGCGCCGGGGTGGATTTCAATGCCGGTCCAGGTCCGCGAAACCTGCGAGATCACGCGGGCCAGCGTGAACCAGCCGGAATTGTAGAGGTGGTGCGCCACGCGGTGCAGCAGAACCGCGTGGAATCCGGGATAGCACAGGACGATTTCGAGCACACTGCGAGCGGCCGGGTCGCGCCGGAAGACGGTGTCGAACTGCTCGCGAATGTGTCCGGACATGCCTTATCTTGTAACCATCATTATCCCGGTTTCGGGCTGGCTACGTGTAGCATATTAGATATTGTGAGATATCTCTTCGTCGCACTTATTTTGGCGCTCGCCGGCTGCTCCGCGTCTGCACCGTCCCCGCAAGCCAAGCAGATCACGGCGCCCGAGGCTACCGATACTGTCATCTCGAACCAACATCCGCTGGCCAAGTATCTGGAGCTCTCCGGATACCGCATCTCGGAGACCGCGCCGGGCAAGCTGAACATCAAATTTGCGGTGGTCAACCACTCCGAGGCGGATATTGGCGATCTTACGCTGAAGATCCGCCTGGTCACCACCGCCGCCAAGCCGGAAGATCCGCCCATCACCGAATTCGAGGCCAAGGTTCCCTCGCTCGGTCCGCAGGAAATCAAAGACGTATCGGCTGCTGCCACTACCAAGCTGCGCATCTATGAGTTGCCGGACTGGCAGTTCATTCGCGCTCAGGTGCAGATCCTTTCTCCGGCGCCGTAACCTTACTAAAAGACGTGACGGAACGCCTCTACTATCGCGACTGCTACCTGCGGGACTTTCGCGCGCACGTGGTCGAAACCGCGGACAACGGGCGGCGTGTGTACCTCGACCGGACGGCGTTTTACCCCACTTCCGGAGGACAGCCGTTCGATACCGGAACCTTGGATGGCGCAAACGTTATCGATGTGATCGACGAAGAAGAGCGTGTGGCTCACATTGTCGACGCGGCGATTTCACCCGGCGAGATTGCCGGTCAGATCCATTGGCCACGCCGCTTCGATCACATGCAGCAGCATAGTGGACAACACTTACTATCGGCGGTTCTCGAAATCTTGTTCCAGATTCCTACCGTGAGCTTTCACCTGGGGCCGGAAGCGTGCACCATCGATGTATCCGCGCCGTCACTCGCCGTAGGCCAACTCGAACAGGCCGAAGAGCGCTGCATGGAAATCGTCGCCGAAGCCCGGCCCTTGGCAATCGCCTTCGAAGACGCCGCTGGCGATCTGGGGCTGCGCAAGGAATCGCAACGCACCGGGACGCTGCGGGTGGTGGCGATCGATGGGGTGGACCGCAGCGCTTGCGGCGGGACGCACGTGCGCACCACTGCCGAGATCGGACCGGTGTTGATTCGCAAAACCGAAAAGACTCGTGGAAACATGCGTCTGGAGTTCGTCTGCGGCCTGCGCGCGCTACGTCAGGCGCGTTCTGACTTCCGCACTCTGCAGGAAATCTCGCGCCAGCTTTCAGCGCCGGCTAACGCAATGCCGGCTTTGGTGGCCGCTCAACTCGAGCGCGTTAAGACTCTCGAAAAAGCCAACCATCGCCTGGCCGCCGAAGGGGCCCAACGCGAGGGCCGGGAGCTGTGGGCCGCGATGGCTCCCGATGCCGATGGAATCCGGCGGGCGGTGGAACACGTGGGCGAGCAGAGCGCCATCGACGATACCATGCGAACGCGCGCACAAGCATTCGTGGCGCAGGGCAAGGCGGTGTTTCTGGCGGTGTCGCGCAATCCAGCGGCGGTTTTGCTGGCGACGTCGGCCGATTCCGGAATTCATGCGGGAGATCGCGTGAAGACCGCGGTCGCAGCAGCGGGCGGCCGCGGTGGCGGCAATCAGGCGCTAGCGCAGGGTAGCCTGCCGGCGACGGCCGATCTGGCTGCGCTCACATCGTCTTTGTTGATTTAACTCGCAACTCTAAGGTGTTTGCCCGATCCTCGCGGCGCCATTTAACCTGAAGTCCTTGAATGGACGCCGGTCCACCCCCAATATGGTAATGCGAACTACTAGGAACCACTGATTTTCGTAGGTTCGCGTCTGCAGGAAATTGCGATGGCAGACGATTTTAAATGGGTAAGGAGCAGGTGCGCCATGAGAGTCCGTTCAACCACCACCAGAAAAAAAGGCCAGCGCGGAATGGTGTTGATCACGATGGCCGTCACGGGCATCGCCATGATCGCCACCATGGGCCTGGCGATCGACTTGGGACACATCTTCATTGTGAAGAACGAGACCCAGGCGTATGTGGATGCAGCCGCTATCGCGGCGGCTCTCCAAATGGATGGGACGACGGCGGGCATCACGAGAGCGAATAATGCCGCCACTAATATGTCAGATGCCTGGAATTTCAGTTCAACCGTTCTGACCAGTCCCACGGTGGAATTCGCATCGGCGGCCACGGGAGCAACCTGGTATGCGGCAGCGAGTGTCGATTCCACCTTGGCGCCCACGATGACCTACGCGCGCGTGACCAAGACGGTGTCGCCGAATATATACTTCGTGCCGGTGGTACTGACGAACAAGGTTTACACGCAGGACGTGCAGTCGCAGGCGGTTGCCGGACAAGTCGCGCTCCCGGCCAGCACTTCGATCGCTGAGGGATTGGGACCTTTCGCGGGCGTAGCGGCGTGCGCCAGTGGAGCCAGCGTCTCCGACTGCCAGAACACCCCTAATTTCGGATTAACGGTCGGAAGTGAATACGACCTCCAATGGCCTCAGTACAACAGTACACGTAGTAGTTGCAGTAGCAGCATCGGCAGTTTGGACAATTGCTTCAATGCACCCCCTTGCGCCGGCGATGAGTTATTAAACACGACGACAACCAACCCCGAGCAGGAAGTGGTCAATTACTGGAATTCCAAAACCAATGGCTACTGGGGAACCCAATCGACCTCCCAACTTAACCAATACATCCTGGACACGCAGCAACTGGGGGCAGTAGCAATTGGCACCGATATTACTCCGGACCTCTCCGCCGGGAACAAGCAGGGCACGGCCAAGATTTTGGACGACCGGGTGAATGAGGATACGGTCAACTACGACATATCCGGCGTTACGGCAGCTTCGTTGACAAAATTGAATGATTACCTCGCCAACACAGCACACAACGGTCGCCGCCTGATGCCGGTGCCCATGGTCTACCCCAACTCCACCGGCAGTCAGGTGGTGGGTTACGGGCTGTTCCTGCTGGAGAGTTCTACAGCCAGCGCGGGCGGCACTAGCACCTACTACGCGGCCGGAAACGGAAACGAACCCTACTGTGCGATTTACGCCGGGCCGTGGAATATGAGTTCCACGAATGGCGGGGTTAGCAGCACGGGCGGGGCCACCCGAGTGAGGTTGGTGCAGTGAGCCGCCCGGTTTCAAGACTGCGAAGATTCGGCAGCCGGGCCGGAAGCGCGATGGTCGAGTTCGCTTTAGGCTCAACCATCCTGGTGACTGTATTCACTGGGACGTTCCAGTACGGATTCATCTTCTATCAGTACAACGTGTTGGAAAACGCGGTAAACAACGGCGCACACTTCGGAGCTCTGCAGATCTACGACACGAATTCAACGGCTCCTTCTGGCACCTTCAGCACGGCGGTGAAGAATATGGTGGTCTATGGCGATCCGACGGGAACGAATACCACCCCGGTGGTGAAAGGATTGACCACCGGTAAGGTGAGCCTCACGATTGGTGGTATCGGGAGCGGCAATACGTTTACACCCACCACGGTGACCGTGGCGATCAACGGCTATACCATCAATGGCGTGACGGGAACTTACACGCTGACAGGGAAGCCCGCTGTAACCTATCCATTCCAGGGCTTGTATTGCCCGGATAGCGGCGTGTGTTAGGAAGAGAACAAAGTCATGTCACCAGTTTCTCGTAGACGCCAAGCCCGTCGGGGCAGCACGATGTTAGAGTTGTCGTTCATCTTTCTGGTTTTTTTCAGCTTGTTGATGGGCGCGTTTGACTTCGGCCAGTTTTTGTTCCTTCACCAGGCGCTGGTGGAGCGCGCGCGTTACGCCGCGCGCTGGGGAATGGCTACTTACCCGCAACCAACCAACGCTGAGATTAGGAACATGGTGATCTACGGTCAATCGACGGCCGGCACCAACGGCTATTTTGGTTTGTCCAACTCGACGGTTACGGTAACGCAATCCAATGCCAATACCTATAACTGGTGCATTTCCGTGCTGATTTCGAACTACCGCTACAATATGTTCTCGCCGTACCTGGCAGGGAGCTATACCAGTCCCAACATTAACGTCACGATTCCCCTGGGGCGGTACGATTGAAGTTCGGCAAGGTGTTCGAATCAAAAAATTAAAAGGGGACCGCGTTTCCGCTGCCCCCTTAGTTTTGGTAATACCACCCGCAGAAGTCCGAGACCGATCCGAGTTCAGTTGCCGTTGCCGGTAGTGACCGTTTGGGATGTCCCGTAGGGATAGCCAGTGAGGGTTAAGGTATAACTTCCACTGGGATAGAGAGTCTCGGTAAAATCCACACCCTTGCTAGCGTCGTAGTCGAAGTCGTCGTAGATCGCTCCGTCGCTGTTCCTAGCGACGTTGATGTGGATCGTACTCCCGTAGCTGACGCCCGTGAAATGAACATGCCCTGGGTAGCAATTGCCCCCGTCGAGCGTTCCATCCACGCACGTCCAGTTGAGTCCCCCCGACCCAACTAGGGTCAGAGGAGCTAAAGCGAGTGCCGCGAAGGTCAATAGTTTCTTCATAGCAAGGATAGAATAACGCCAAACTTATAGATTCAAACGGTTCTAAGGGATAACACGATACCCTGTAAGGGATTCGTTGGAGCCCATCAGTCAGGTGCCTGGGTTATTCTTCAGCCAGCAAGATCGGGGAAGTAACCGGACGCATTCCGCGTCCAGGCTGTTGCAGTTGCTCGAGTTCGGCCATTTGGGCGGACGCTCCCGGCGCTACGCCGTTGTTGGGGTACATGAGCCGCAGCAAGCTGAGTTGAAATTGCAGTTCAGACCGCCACGCAGGAGTAAGCAGGAAGTTCGCATCCATGTTTACTTGTATCGGCCAGACCGGCGCCCGTCGTTAGAGCGAATCTAAAGATGGCTGGGACAGACAACCCTTTCGCCGACTGCCAAGACCGACCAACGCGTAGCAGAAAGAGTGTCTGTCCAGGTTTTTAGAACTATTAGGGCTCAAGGACCCGGAGGGGGTGGGGTGTTGAGGGGCCAGGGGGTTTAGAAAGTGGGGAAATGCGGGGAACTGACAGGGGAAATTCCGGAGTGCCTTGAGCCTTCATGGTTCTCATACGGCTCTCCGGAATGCAATCCACTCGCCAATTGCTAACTTGCTGAAAAAACGTCGGCTCGAATACTGGTCTGCCGAATCTCTGAAACGATTACCGAGTGGGGGCTGCCGCAGGCGGCGTGTTGGGCGCTCTTGCAACGTGCCCCGCCTTGGCTTCGTCCAATTCCACATTATTGTTTGCCAGCGTAGCGCCCGTGGCTACATCCAACTGCACGCGGGCTCCCGCGTAGGCCGCCTGTGCGGTGACTTCGGCCGCGGCGGCGGTGGTGAGGTCGCGCTGGTCCTGAATCACCTGATAGACCGTGGTTGCCCCCAGAGCAAGTTTCTTCTGGTCGGCGTCGAGTGTTTGCTCCTGCAGAACCCGTCCTTTTACCGCGGCCTGATATTGGGCGCGAGCCTGATTCAACGCAATGGTAGCGTTCTGCACATCCAGCCGGATCTGGTTAATCTGCCGCTGCACCAGCAACTGGTTCTGCCGCAGGCTGAGCGATGCCGTGGCCACGTTAGCCTGAGCGGCTCGGTTTCGCAAGGGAATATTCAGGCTTAGGCCGATGGAGTAGGTCGGGAAACTCCGTCCAAACAACTGCGCCAGGATGCTGCCGTAGCCTCCTACGAAGAATGGATCCGCGATGGGGGGAGTTTGGATCAATCCAGTTTGCGTGCTCACTGGCCCTATGAACGTGTTTTGCGTTCCGACCAGAGCATTGCTACGCAAATCGCCTATGACGCTGAGTGTCGGCAGGAGAGCGTTACGGGTTCCCGTGAGAGCGATCTGTGCGTTATCGATCTGGAGTCTGCTCTGGGCCAGGTCCGGACGATTGTCCAAGGCCTTAGACACCAGATCCTGAATAGGTTGAACCGGCTCTACTTCGGGAATGCGAATCGGGTCGGTGGGCACGACGTGCGCCTCCAGAATCGCCTGGTCGGCGAGGCCGTTCCGGCTGAGCGCGCCTTTCAGTACAGATTCCAGCTGTAATACCGAGGATTGCGCGGCGACCAGCGCCTGCTGCGCAGTGGCCAACTGTGCTTCCGCGCGCACGACTTCAATCGGAGCCAAGGTTCCGATTTCCACTTGCTTCTTGTTATCGTCATACAGCTTCTGTGCGACCGCCACGGCTTGATTATTGACGTTGACCGTGGAAATCGCTGCCACCAGGTTCCAGTACAACTGCACTACATTGGCAACCGTATTGATCACCTGCTGGCGGAATACGTAGTCAGCAGCGCGCAGGTTGTTTTTGGCGATGCGGATGGTACGGTTGTTCAGAGCCAGGCCGAATCCTTGCAGCAGCGGTTGTGTAACCGTCAGATCCAGGCTGGAAGTGGTAAAAGGATTGACGGTCGAGCGGAATGAATTTTGATCCTGGACGATGTTGTTATAGCCCAAGGCCACTGACCCGCCGGTGGCGAACGCCTGCGTGACACCAAAGTTCGCGGTCTTATTAGAAGTGACCAGCGCGGACGTACCGCTGATCACGGTATTGGACTGCGGAGCTGTCGAATGGCCGAAGTTGAGCGTGCCATTGAGAAACGGATCGAAACTCAGGCCGGGGGCCAGAGAGCTGGCCGCTCCGGCGGCTCCGATTCCGGTACTGGAACTTCCCAGCAGGCCAAGGTTAGCGCCCGCGGGTACGCCGGGTAAGACGTTGGTGGGAATGCCTTGGATCGACGCACCGGAGCGGGCGCGCAGTAAATCCGCGTCGGCAATGGAAAACTCATAGCGCTCGATCTCGATGTCCAAATTGTTCTCTAGGGCCAGCGCGATAGCATCGGACAGCGATAGGTATAAGTTGCCCGCCCGCAGCAGCGCGTCGATGCGGCTGGAATTCGAGACATTTACCGGCGCGAGGGTGCGCGACTGGTATGGCAGGGTGATTCCGGAGTACCAGTGCGAGTGTTCGCTGTCGATCTGCGGTGCGCGGGAATCGAGCCCGGACGGCGTTTGGGAAAAGATAGGAGGCGCCGCTACCAGCAGGACGCACAATACGGCTATACAGGATTGCAACTGTTTCATGACTTGTTCCTTAAATGACGATACCTATCGCCAATTTGTTTCCGCATTCGCCATTTGGCGCCCCAGGGCCGCCGGGAGGGCTGCGCGGATAACGGTCTAACCATCCAGTTTCTCATGCCTTGCGAGATCCCGCACGAATATGAAACGGCCGCCCGCACAGGCCCTGGGAGCGGCTTGCTATATTTGGATTCGTGTCTGACGCCGTTATGCAGGTTTTCCGCGAGACCGGGGCTTATCTCAAGGGCCATTTCCGGCTCACCAGCGGTCTCCACTCAAACGAGTATTTACAGTGTGCTTTGGTGCTGCAGCATCCCGCCATCGCCGAGCGTTTCGGCCGCGAGCTGGCGGCGCTGCTTCCTGCCTGCGATGTGGTGGTCTCTCCCGCCATCGGCGGCCTGCCCATCGGGCACGAGGTTGCGAGAGCCAAGGGGGCTCGCTTCATCTTTACCGAGCGCGATGCCTCCGGCAAGATGATTCTCAGGCGCGGCTTTTCCCTGCGTCCGGAGGAGGCGGCGCTGGTGATTGAGGATGTGGTCACCACCGGCGGCACCACTCGCGAAGTGATTGACGTGGCGACAGCGGCGGGAGCGCGCGTTCTGGGAGCCGGGTCGATCATCGACCGTAGCGGCGGGCGCGTGGACCTGGGAGTGCCACGCGTGGCGCTGGCTACGCTCGATGTCGTCTCTTACCCTCCCGACTTTTGCCCAATGTGCCAACAGGAAATCCCGGTCGAGAAGCCCGGATCGCGCAACTCTGCGTGAGGCTGCATGCGCCGCATCCGCATGACCGTCAGCTATGACGGGACGGAGTACCACGGCTGGCAGGTGCAGCCCGGTTTGCCCACCGTCCAGAGCATTCTCGAAGGGGTGCTTGCCGAGATCGAGGGCGCGCCGGTTAGAGTGGCTGGCTCGGGACGAACCGACGCGGGAGTGCACGCGCTCGCGCAGGTGGCGGCGTTTACTCTCGTCAATCCCATTCCCGTAGACAATTTGCGCAAGGCGATTAATCGTCTCCTGCCGCTGGATATTCGCGTGCTCGAAGTGGCCGAAGCCGCCGCGGATTTTCACCCGCGCTATCAGGCCCATGCTAAGACTTACGAATACCGTATGTATCGCGGCGAGATCTGCTCGCCTTTCGAATACCGCTACGTGTATCACTACCCCTACCCGCTCGACGAAGCCAGCATTTTTGAGATGGCCGCTCTGATTGAGGGCGAGCACGATTTTTCCGCTTTCGCGGCTTCAGATGATAAAGACGAATTAGGTCATTCCAAGGTCCGGCGGGTGTTTCATTCACGGGCCAGCCGGTCGGGCGATCTGCTGATTTACAACGTGCGAGGCAGCGGTTTCCTGAAGCACATGGTGCGCAATATCGTCGGCGTGCTGCTCGAAGCAGGGAAGGGAAATCTAAGGCGGGCCGATATTGAGAGGCGTCTCGATCCGGCCTGCACAATCCCTCCCGGACCCTCGGTTCCTGCGCGCGGCTTGTTTCTGGTCAGCGTGGAATACTAATCTCGCTCACGGAAACATCGGTGGACTTGCGAGTGCGCCGTTCGACCATTTCAACCAGGCCATCCGCCAGTTTTTTGCCGACGTTGATGCGATACGGAATCCCGATGAGATCGGCGTCCTTGAATTTCACTCCGGGCCGGGCGTCGCGGTCGTCGAGCACCGCGTCGAGGCCTTCGCTCAGGAGCCTCTGATAAATTTCGCGAGCCGCGTCAAGACGTTCCGGATGCACCGAAGTCACCACCACCGTGAACGGAGCAATTGCGGCGGGAAGCACGATGCCGTCGGCATCGCGATTCTGCTCGACGGCCGCGCTCAAAATACGCTCCGCCGTATCCACCAGCATTACCTTTGAAAAGCGTAAGGGGCCGCCGTCAGTGATCGAGGAGTCTCCGTCCGCCACCTGCCGCAAATCGGCGAACTCTGCTGCAAAGTCCCGGCCTGGGGTCACGTTCCGCAGGTGGTAATCAGTCCGGTTGGCGCCAGCGATCAGGTTACGTCGCCCACGAAGCGCCTCATCAGCGATGATCTGGATGCCACTCGCGCCTACCGGGCCGAGTGAGCCAGGATCGGCGCCCAGCCAGTTTCGAATTTCTTCCGCCTCGGCCGGCCGTGCGGCGGGCAGCTTCGCGGGGCTCAGCTGATGATCACCACGCAAAAGTACCAGCAGCGGATGGCCCTCGCGCACCATCACCAGACTCTTCATTTGCGATGTCGCGGGCAGTCCGGTGAACTGCACGATTTGTGCGATGGTTTTGACGCCGGGTGTGGAGAACTCTTGAGGATCGAGATCACCTTCCGGATCGGGAACGCCCGGCGGCTGCGCGACGCTGACGGCCTTCGCCGCCAGAGCCGCATAGCCGGTCCCTTGAACCAGCACGTCGCCGCCAGATTCCGATGCCGCCACGAAGTCATCTCCCGCGCGGATGCAGGACACGCCGCAGCGCTCGAGCGCACGGCCCAGATCGCTTGCTTCACGCAGGATTGCTGCGATCTTTGCGAGCGCGCGCTGTCCTAAAAACAGATATTCCTGGCCGCGCGGCTGCACACTCATATACGCAGCGCGCACCAGCAGCGGGTGCTTCTCTTCGCGTAAGGTCGCAATCTCAAGTTCGCTCCACAGCATATTTACTGTGATAGCATCCCAAGCATGACCAAGGCATTCGCGACCGCGCTGCTTCTGGCAGCGTCCTTACCGGGACAAACGGCCACCCTCGACGGCTTCTTCCGCGATTTCACGGCTCAATGGGTTCGCGGCAACCCCAACCTCGCCACCTCA
>Ga0068855_100006402_pt1 | contig 14342 bp, 11 predicted proteins | sample KBSCornC52_FD_66592 | JGI IMG/M metagenome (GOLD analysis project Ga0068855, IMG submission 66592) | Corn rhizosphere microbial communities from Kellogg Biological Station, Michigan, USA - KBS Corn C5-2 | ecosystem: Host-associated > Plants > Roots > Rhizosphere > Soil ... | reverse complement strand
GTGCGCCGCAAAGCCGACCTGCTGGTGGTCGGACGAGGTCATGATCAAGGGGCGATCGGACGAATCTGGTCGAGGCTCTACGCGATCGTGCGCGATTCGCCGTGCCCGGTTCTTAGCATTTGATGTTTAGGCGATGTGCACGCGCGGGTAAGCAGCGGCAACCTGGGGCTGCGGACAGCGCGACCGAAAGTTCGCCAGGCGCTGCGCCGCTGAGGGAATCAGATTGAGCCGACGGGCCACCTCCGCCTCAGCCCTCCGGCACAAGTCCAGGTCGCACTGGTTCAGCTGCACCAGTGTCGCGTACAAGTCCGAACCCCAGGAATGTTTCAGCCATTCCTGACGGTCCACGGAACTGGGCCCGAGCGGACGACTGACGTTCTTGGGGCTATAGTCCAGCTTCAGCCTGGGGAATGCGGGCTTCAGGAAATACTCCGCGGCCACCAGGCTTTCGTCGAACTTCTCAACCAGGCCGGGAATCGCCATCTTGGCGAAAATATCCGCCGCGATCTCGACATCAGGCGTATCTGCGGGCCGCGTGAATGCTCCGCCGTTCGCCAGGAACGTGACCTGAACGTTGCTGACCAGATGCGGAGCGCTCTCAACCAGCTTCTTGAAGAAGATCCGGGCAGGCTCCTGCCGCGCCAAGCGGCACAGCGGGTCGGCTGAGTCGATCCGCTGGAAGTAGGAGTAAAGAGATTGCAGCCGGTCTAGGGGATGCCGCAGAAAGCACCAGTCGAAAATGACCGTGTTCGGGAGAACGGGCTTGGGGTAGCGAATATGATGGCTAGATATCGCCTGCACATCCGCGTGGTCGGAGACGAAGCCGGCCAGGTGGGTGTGATCCAGCACCGAAACATCGTCGGGCCCGTGGACCGTCGCATACGCATCGCGAAACTCTCGTTCAAGTATGGACGCGACGGTGCTGCCTCCATTCTTGAATATATGGTAGTGAACGATCACGAACCGCGTCGGAGAAACCGGTATCCGGATATCCATTCGGCCTCGTTATTTAATTGAACGCTGCACAGGAGAAAAAGTTTCCATTTTAAAAGACCTTACGCCGCATTTCATGAGTAAGGAAAAGCCACTCTGCCGAAAGGGCAGGCCCGACAGAGGGCGGGCTGGACAGGAACAGGGACCCGATTATTTATCGGGAGGACGTAGAATTAACTTTAGTCTAATGCAGTTACCTGTCCTGAGGCAATGATTATTTAAATGGCTTCATTATTTGGCTTGTAATTTGGCGCCCTGGTGGGATGGTTTGACACCAGCTACCGCCGGTGGACTCCCTTTGACCGCCGCACTATACTTGTGGGGTGTTTTGCCCTAGTGTGAGCATCTTCCAGCAACGAACTCGGACGATGGGAGGCCTCCTGGCTTGCGTCGCCTTTTGCATGCATCCCGCGTTTGGGCAGAAGGCGCTCGTCGATCAATACTGCGCCACCTGCCATAGCGACAAGCTGCGTACAGGCGGGCTTTCGCTTCAGAACGCTAACCTCGCGGACATTCCCAAGGGCGCCGAGACCTGGGAGAAAGCTATCCGGAAACTTCGCGTGGGTGCCATGCCGCCACAGGGCGCCCCCCGGCCCGACAAAGCCGCGCTAGACGGGTTTGCTTCGCTGCTCGAAACCTCTCTCGATCGCGCGTATCTGGCCGCTCCAAATCCGGGACGGGCGACCATGCACCGGCTCAACCGTACCGAATACGCCAACGCGATTCGCGACCTTCTCGCGCTGGACATCGACGCCACGGCGCTTCTGCCTCCCGACGACGAAAGCAGCGGATTCGACAATATCGCCGATGTTCTGCGCGTTTCGCCTTCGCTTATGGAGCGGTATCTCTCGGCGTCCTGGAACATCAGCCGCCTCGCGCTTGGCAACCTGTCGATCGCTCCAGCCACCGCAACTTATCGTGTGCGTCCGGACCTTTCGCAGGACCAGCACATCGATGGCTTGCCGCTGGGAACCCGAGGCGGAATCCTGGTCAAGCACAACTTCCCGGTGGATGCTGAGTACGTCATCAAAGTCCGGCTGTGGCGAAATACCTTCGACCTGATACGCGGCATGGAAGATCCGCACCAGATCGAGATCAGCGTGGATGGCGTGCGCGTTCGCCTGGTTACGGTCGGAGGCCGCGAGGACTTCGTCAAGATGGCTGAAAACCCCGGCGCGTTCGGCACGGATCTGGACCAGCGCTTGACGATTCGCCTCCCCATCAAGGCTGGCTCCCGTACCGTGACCGCCACCACGATTCTTAAAAGCCAGGCGCAGAAAGACGATCTGATCAAGCCGTTTTTGCGCACCACAGTGGACGGCCTGGACATCACCGGCGATCCATCGGTCGACCGGTTGAATATTGAGGGCCCCTTCAATCAGACGGGAGCGGGAGATACCGCATCTCGCCGCAAGATCTTCGTCTGCCAAGCGGCCGCAGCCAAGGACGAGTTGCCCTGCGCCCGCAAGATTCTTTCCACGCTTGCCCAGCGAGCGTATCGCCGGCCGCTCAAAGATAGCGACCTGGAAGAACCCCTCAGCTTCTACCAGCGCCGCCGCAACAATAAGGGCAGCTTCGATTCCGGAATCGAGTCCGCGCTGCAGTTGATCCTGGCCAGCCCGGAATTTCTGTTCCGCTTCGAGCCGGATCCCGCCAACGTCGCGGCGGGCGCGTCTTATCGCGTCGATGATGTCGCGCTAGCTTCGCGGCTGTCATTCTTCCTGTGGAGCAGCATCCCCGATGACCAGCTTCTGAATCTCGCCACGCAGGGAAAATTGAAAGATCCCGCGGTGCTCGATCAGCAGATCAAACGGATGCTGGCCGATCCGCGCGCGGCAGCGCTGGCCGATAACTTCGCCGAACAATGGCTGTTCCTGCGCAACCTCAAGAATGCCGCGCCCAATCTGGATGCCTTCCCCGATTTCGACGACAATCTGCGCCAGGCCATGCGGCAGGAAACCAAGATGTTCTTCGATAGCATCCTGCGTGAAGATCGCAGCGTGCTGGATCTACTCAATGCAAACTACACGTTCGTCAACGAACGCCTGGCGCGGCACTACGGCATTCCCAACGTGTATGGAAGCCAGTTCCGGCGCATTCAGGTGACCGACGAAACCCGCCGCGGACTTCTGGGACAGGGCAGCATTCTCACCGTGACGTCGTATCCCAATCGCACTTCGCCGGTGCAGCGCGGCAAATGGATTCTGACCAACATCCTGGGCACGCCTCCTCTGCCCCCGCCGCCGAATGTGCCCGAGCTTAAAGAGAATGCCGAGGATGCGCAGCCGAAATCAGTCCGTGAGCGCATGGAAGCCCATCGCGCCGACGCCGTCTGCGCGGGCTGTCATAAAGTGATGGACCCGGTCGGATTCGCGCTCGAGAACTTCGACGCGATCGGACGTTGGAGAGCCTCGGACGATGGCGCCAAAATCGATCCTTCCGGAGTTCTGTTTAACGGCGCTCGCGTGGATGGTCCTGTCGCGCTCCGTCAGATGATCACCAGCCGTCCCGAAGTGTTCGTCGGCGTGATGACGGAAAAGCTGATGACGTATGCCCTGGGCCGCGGGGTCGAATACTATGACATGCCCGCGGTGCGCAAGATCGTGCGCGACGCCGGCGCCCGCGACTTCAAGTTTTCCGCGCTGATCGCCGGCGTGGTCAAGAGCACTCCATTCCAGATGAAGCTCAAGGCCTCGCCTGTAACCGTCGCTGACGCGCGGCCATAGTCACTGAAACGTTCACCCTGACTATGCCGAATGCCAGTTGCCTGGCAAAAAAGATCTTTTTTATACTTCCTCGAATCTGCATCTGGAGGAATTATGAAAATTTGTTCACGGATATTTCTTGCATTTTCACTTGCGTCCCTATTGACCGCGCAAACCAAGTATCAGAACGATGTAATGTCGATGAACCCTCTGGGCTTTTGGCCGTTGAACGGGAACACCTTCGACGTCACCTCGAACGGCAATGGCGGCACGATCAAGAACGGCGCATTTTTTTCGGGTCTGTTCACCTCGCCCGTCGAGCCGCAATCGCTGGTGTTAGCAGGCCCGGACAAGCCGTTCATCCAGATGCCCACCGCTGGAAGCTCGATCTTCAACCTGGGAAGCCTACACGCTATGACTGCGATAGCCTGGGTCAAAACCGTCAGCCAGGGGAACGGCCTGATAGGTATTGTGGGCAAGGCAGACCCAGCCACCAACACGGGATGGGTCTTGGGTATCGACAATAGCGACTCCGGCGATCCAGGATCTTCGGGACGCCTCGTTCTTCTCTTCCTGGCTGGCGGGAATGCGACTCTAGCCGTCGAAGCCCCGAACGCCAGGAATGATGGGGCGTGGCACATGCTCGCGGCGACGTATGACGGAAGCGGATCCGCCACGGGTGTGAAGCTGTACATCGACGGACTTCCGGTGTCTTCGCCGATCGTGGGCGTCGACAATGTCAGCGGCGGTTCCATCCTCAACTCGGCACCTCTCACCATTGGCGCCGACGTCAATGGAAACGCTCATTTTGATGGTTCGATCAGCGGCGTCGCGGTTTTCGGAACCGCCCTCACCCCGGCCCAGATCCTTCAGCTGGCGGACGACGCTGCGAGTTCCCGGGCCTTCCTGGGACAATTTGCCTTTGGCGGAGGCTGGTATTCAGCCCTTTACTTCACCAACGTCGGGCTCAGCGAAGTCTCATTTCCCGTGACATTCACCGCGGATAACGGGACTCCTCTCACTGTCCCATCCATCGGCGGCAACTCCAAAACAATCACTCTTGCGGCAGGAGCTTCGACGGTAATCGAGACTCCTAACACCGGAGCGTTGCAGCAAGGCTATGTGACGGTCTTTGTTCCGGTGGGCGTGACGGGTTACGGAGTGTTCCGGCAGAGCGTCGCTGGAGTTCCGGATCAGGAAGCAGTCGTGCCTTTGTCTCTACCCGGCGCGAATGTCCCGCTGGTATTCGACGAGTCCAAATACATTTCGGGCGTCTCGATCGTCAACTCCGGAAACAGTTCTTCAACCGTGACGATTACCGTAACGGATAATACCGGGGCCGTGATCGCGACCTCGCAGCCCATCGTGATCCCAGCATTTAACAAGAAGGTGGACGCTTTGCGCAACCTTCCCGGACTCAGCTCGGTTGTGGGCAAGCAGGGATTCGCTCGGTTTTCCGCTTCGGGGCCGGGAGTGGTCGTTCTCGGTCTCCGCTTCAACGGCTCGGCATTCACGTCGATTCCGACGCAGCCGCAATCGCAGATCTTCAAATTCATCGGCACGCCGTAGGCGTTGGTTGCTATAACCCAGCCGGGCGTGATAGCTTTCAACCTGTTGGCCTGATTCGAAGGAGATCATTCATGAAAGTCTCTGTATCCCCCCTGGCCCCGTTGGTAGCTCTCTCGCTCGGCGTCTTCGCGGCCGTAGTGATGCTGCCCGTTGGCGTCCAGGGACAGCCGCAGAACAAAGAAAAGAAGCAGAAAGCCAAGGCCACCGTGGTGAAAACAACCACCATGGCCACCGGCCTGTGGCATCCCTGGAGTCTGGCGTGGCTTCCCAATGGCGACATGCTGGTGACCGAACGCAACGGCAAGCTCCGTACCGTTCGCGACGGAAAGCTGGATGCCGATCCCGTCGCGGGTGTGCCCCCCGTGCACTCCGTGCGCTTGTCAGGACTGATGGAAGTCCTGCCGCATCCCAACTTCGCGCAAAATCATTTCGTCTACCTCACCTATACAAAGGATGTTCCTGAAAAGGGCGAGGGACAGGTGGCCACCACACTCGCTCGGGGACGCCTGGAAGGCCACCAACTAGTGGATGTGAAAGACATTCTGATCTGCGATCCGTGGGCAGGCGATGGCGGCTCTGGTTCCCGGCTCGCCTGGGGCAAAGATGGCATGCTCTTCATGACCACCGGCGCGTCGAATGGCAATGCCGCTCAGGAAGGCACCAGCCTTCGCGGCAAAATCCTGCGACTTAAGGACGATGGCACTGCGGCTCCCGGCAACCCCTTCGCGGGAAAGGCCGGATATAAGGCGGAGATCTACTCCATGGGCCACCGCAATTCGCTCGGGCTGGCTATCAACCCCGTCACCGGCGACGTCTGGAATAACGAAAATGGTCCCGCGGGCGGCGACGAAATCAACGTCATCAAACCCGGCGGCAACTATGGCTGGCCCGAAGTCAGCTTCGGCCGCGATTACTCCGGACCGCAGATCGTCAATTTCAAGGAAGGCATGATCGGACCCATCGTGTTCTGGGCTCCCTCCATCGCTCCGTCGGGCATGGCGTTCTACACCGGCAGCAAGTTCCCGGATTGGAAGAATAACGTTCTGGTGGGCGCGCAGTTGGGTGGAACTGTGCCCGGCTATCCGCATCTCGAGCGGCTCGTCTTCAATGAAAAGTGGGATGAGACCTCACGCCAAGCTTTGCTCGTCGATATGAAGCAGCGCATCCGTGACGTACGGCAGGGTCCCGACGATCTGGTTTACGTGCTTACCGATGAAGAGAACGGCGCGCTGATCCGCCTGGAGCCTGCGAATTAACAGTGCCGGGGAGATTTCTTTTAGCCATTTTTCTCGCCGTTTCGGCTTTCGCGCAGATCAATAATAAAGGTCCGGAAGCCCCCAAGGGCTTGCCTGCTCCGCGTACCGCCGATGGGCACATCGACTTCACCGGTGTCTATTACGGACCCGGCTACGGTCCCAGTGATCCGCCCATTCGCGGCGGCGACACCATCGCCCGAAACATCACCCGCGGGATGAAACCTGAAGATGTGCCCTTGCTTCCGTCCGCTGTCGAACTCATGCGCCAGCGCCAAGAGACCAATAGCAAAGATGATCCCGAGGGTCTGTGCCTTCCCATGGGCACACCGCGCCGCGATCCCTATCCCTGGAAAATCGTGCAGACGCCCACGTTGTTTCTCATTCTCTTTGAAGGCAACGTACATAGCTACCGGCAGATATTTCTGGATGGACGGCCGCACGATCCGAATGTCGTTGAAACCTGGTGGGGCGATTCCATCGGGAAATGGGACGGCGATACGCTCGTTGTCGATACCGTGGGACTGAATGACAAGGCGTGGCTCGATCTGCTGGGGCATCCGCGCACATCCCAGGCTCACATCATCGAGCGCTACACACGCCCCGAGTTGGGACGCATCAATATCGAAATCACCATCGACGATCCCGGCGCGTATTCTAAACCGTGGAAGGTCTTCGAATCGTCGCAGCTGGCGCCCGGCTGGGAAATCATCGAGTACATCTGCAACGAAAACAATCGCGACGTGGAACACCTTGTGGGCAAGTAGGGGCGAGTCATGCCTCGCCCGATGACAAGACGTATTTGCGTGTTTTGCGGCTCCAGCCCTGGCGCACGCCGGAGCTATGCTGATGCAGCGACTTCCCTGGCTCGATACCTGGCCGGAAAAGAGATTGCAGTTGTTTACGGCGGAGGCAATGTCGGGTTGATGGGCACGCTGGCGGATGCCATGCTCGAATCAGGAGGGGACATCATCGGTGTGATTCCGCAATCCTTGGTCGGAAAGGAGCTGTCACACGCAGGACTCTCGGACTTGCGGGTAGTAGGCTCCATGCACGAGCGGAAAGCGCTGATGGCGGAGCTGTCCGATGCGTTCATCGCGCTGCCGGGAGGGTATGGCACCTTCGAGGAATTCTGCGAGGTCCTAACCTGGACGCAGCTTGGATTGCATCGGAAGCCGTGCGGAATTCTGAACGTCGAGGGCTATTATGATCCCCTTTTGGCTCTTTTCGATCATGCTGCCGCGGAGCAGTTTGTGAAGCCAATCCATCGGCGGTTGGTCGTCTCGGAGAGCCAGCCCGAAGCGCTGGTCAACCGGCTGCTCGAATATGACGTTCCGATGGTGGCCAAATGGATTGACCGGGAGCAGGCCTAAGTCGGCCGTGCTCGCTACTCCCGTGAATCCACATCTCCTTTAGCCCTATCAGTTCCCAACCCCACCCCCCTATCCTCCGAGCCTCGGACGAGCGATAATACCTCAGGACCTTTCTGCATGCAGGGCCAGGAGACGACAATATGACATTCCTCACCAAAAGGCACCTTCCGCGCCGAACGTTTCTCCGTGGATTGGGAGTTACCATGTCGCTTCCGCTGCTGGACTCCATGGTTCCTGCCCAGACGCCCCTGTCGAAAACCGCCGCGAACCCGCAGATTCGCTTGGGCCTGTGCTTTATCCCTCACGGCGGCGTAATGAACAACTGGACGCCGGCTGAGGAGGGCGCGCTCACACTATCCCGCACGCTCACCCCGCTGGAGCCGTTCAAGAATCAGGTGGTGGTGGTAAGCAACCTGGCTCACAAGATGGCCGCGCCTGCCGGACCTGGCGACAACGGCGGCGATCATACCCGTTCCCCTGCCGTTTTCCTAAACGGCGTTCACCCCAAGCGAACTGATGGCGCTGACATTTACGCGGGAGTCACGATCGACCAAATCGCGGCGCAAAAGATCGGTCTCGAAACGCCGCTTCCGTCACTCGAACTGGCCACCGAAGACTACAGCGGACTGGTCGGCTCCTGCGACGTCGGTTTCAGTTGCGCGTACATGAATACGATCTCCTGGCGTACGCCCACCACGCCGCTGCCCATGGAAATCAATCCGCGCCTGGTGTTCGATCGCCTGTTTGGCGACGGGGCGACGGCGGCCGAGCGGTTGGAGCGCATCGAACAGCAACGCAGCATCCTCGACGCCATCACCGGGCAGGTACGGCGTCTGCAAGGCGGCTTGGGCGCGAACGACCGGAATCGCGTCGCCGAATATCTGGATACCGTCCGCGAGATCGAGCGCAGAATCCAACTGGCCGAGAAACAGAACAGCAATTCCGAGTTGAGTGTGCCCACCTCACCCACCGGAATTCCCGACGATCACCAGGAACATTCCAAGCTGATGTTCGATCTGATGGCGCTGTCATTCCAGGCCGACATCACGCGCATCTCCACGTTCATGATGGCGCGCGAAGTCAGTTACCGGACGTTCCCGATGCTGGGCATCTCGGAAGGTTTCCACCCGGCGTCGCACCATCAAAACAACCCCGAACGGCTGGAGAATCTGACCAAGATCAACACCTATCATGTGAGTCTGTTGGCCCATCTGCTGAAAACGCTCAAAGCGACTCCAGATGGCGACGGCAATCTGTTGGACCATTCGCTGATCCTGTACGGCAGCGGAATGAGCAACAGCAACGTGCACAATCACTCGCCGCTACCGATTCTGGTGGCGGGCGGCGCTGCCGGTAAGATGAAGGGCGGCCGCCACGTGAAGTATCCGGAGAACACGCCCATGGCGAACCTGCTGCTGACGATTCTGGATAAAGCCGGCGTGCACGAAGAGAGCGTCGGCGATAGCACGGGCATGCTGTCGGAGGTCTAGAAGATGAGGATTCTTGTCGCTCTGGTACTAGGTTGCGGTTTTGCGAATGCCCAGATTGCGGATGCTGTTCAGAATCGCGACAGCGAAGCCTTCCATTCTCTGCTGAAACAAAAGATTGATATCAACGCAACGCAACCCGATGGAACCACAGCTCTGCATTGGGCAGCGCATTGGAACGATCTGGACGCCGTCAACTTGCTTTTGCGTGCCGGAGCGAACCCGAAAATCGCCAATCGCTACGGCGCTACTCCCCTTTCCGAAGCCGCATCCGCCGGGAACGCGCCGATGATTGAAGCGCTGCTGAAGGCCGGTGCAGATCCCAAAGCGTTGACCACCGCCGACGGTGAAACCGTGCTGATGACGGCGGCACGCTCAGGGAGCGCCGATGCGGTGAAGATTCTCCTGGACCGCGGAGCGGATGTGAACGCTCGCGAAAGCTACAAGGGACAAACGGCCCTCATGTGGGCCGCCGCCGAGCATCATCCAGCGATCGTGAAACTGCTTCTGGAGCACGGCGCCGACTGGAAGATCCGCAACTTCGACCGGGAGACCAAGATGCCCAAGCTGAGCGCAGCATCTTCCGTCACTCCCATCGCCCGCGGCGGATTCACAGCATTTTTGTTTGCGGCGCGAGAAGGGGACATCGATTCGGCCAAAGTAATGCTGGAGGCCGGCGTGGACATCAATCAGACGGACGTGGACAACACCAATGCCCTGGTGGTCTCCATCATGAACCAGCACTATACTTTTGCGAAATTCCTCCTGGATCGGGGAGCCGATCCGAACGTCACCGACGTAAAGGGTCGCGCTGCACTGTATGCGGCCATCGACATTCGCAATCAGGATTACTCCGCTATGCCCGGACGCAAAGAGGACGACGCGATGCCGAGCATCGATATCGTGAAGGCGCTTCTTGCGCGCGGCGCGAATCCCAATACTGCGCTAACCAAGAATCTGCCCGGCCGCAGCGGAATGGATTCAGGCGATACGACCCTGGATGAGGGAACCACGCCGCTGATGCGCGCGGCCCGCGCCGGCGATGCTCCGGTGATGCGGCTCTTGCTCGAGAACAAGGCGGATCCCAAACTCACCACCAAAGAGGGAAACACTGCGCTCATGTTCGCGGCCGGCGTCGGCTATCGCGACAAGAACACCCGCGGCTCGGAGAGCGGCGCGCTGGAAGCTCTGAAAGTGGCGCTGGACGCAGGGTTGGATCTCAATCAGGTCAATACCCGCGGCGAGACTGCCCTGCACGGCGCGGCACTTCGCGGCGCCGACAGCATCGTACAATTCCTCGTGGACCATGGCGGCAAGGTGGACGCCAAAACCAAACAGGGTTTTACCACGCTCGATATCGCCCTGGGCAAGAACAGCATGGGCGCCCTGCCTGTTCCGCACGACAGCACGGTCGCGCTCTTGCGTAAACTCGGCGGCCACGAAGCCAAGGACCTACAGTAAGTCCGATACGATTACGCCGCGTTCTGATCTACTGCAAGTGTGGAAGTGGTCAGCTCGCCGCGATACACCTGTTCCCACAGCTCAACATTCCGCGCCATGTTGCGATGAGTCAGGACCCAATCGCGCTGCTCGAGCCAGAGCGACTCGCGGTCCGCGTCCAGGAGCGGCTCAAGCGTATCTTTCCATGATTGGCGGCTGTTCCGGGCGGTAATGGGCACTTCCGCCGAATAAGGCAGAACGCGCGAGGCCACCGTGATCGCGCCGGACAGAGCGTATTCGTAATACTTGATGCAGCTCTTGTGCTGATTGAAGCTGTCCTCCACCAGTGGCGCGATTCCGATATCCAGCCCGAGCTCACAGACCTTTTCGGAGTGCCGCCCAAACTCAACCATAGGATGGAATTCGTAGCGGATGCCTCGCAGCTCAGCCAGGAACCGCTTAATGGACTTGCCGAGCGGCGAAACTGAAAATGCCTTGCCGTGGCTGCCGACCAGACGCGCGTGAAACTCTTCGATGCTGGCGTCATCGCAAATTCCTTGCAGCACGAAGGTGAAGGGATGCCGCTTCTGCAGCTCACGGATGGCCGGAAGGGCAACAGCAAGATCGTAGAAATGCGTGGCGCTTCCGGTCCAGCCGATGCGAACATCGGCCTGCCGCGGCCGGACCGTCCACTCGTCGGGATCGGCGCTGTTGGGAAGGACCACGACGTTAGAATTTCTTTCGCGGAGATCGGCCGCGAGAGTCGCGGTGGTGGTAGTCACGACGTCGGCGTTTTCGATCAGAAAATCATAGAGGTCGAGCCGGCTCTGCAGACCGCGGTAGTTTACATTTTCCCGAGGCACTAAATCCAGCGCGTCATCGGTATCGAACACTACCCGAATCGCGCGCTGCTTGCACCATTCCACCAGCTTGAACACGTTGGGATAGTGGGCGCGAAAGATCACCAGAACGTCAGGGGATTCGTATGTTTTGAAATCGCCGTCAAATATCTGGACGTTGTGGCCCCGCTGGCGCAGGTACTTGGCGGGGGTCGCACCACGCCACTTGTAGCAGCCGCTTTCGGTCTCGGTCAGGAAAAAGATGTTCATGCGATCTCCGCCGACCTGCGAGGCGGTTCCATGCCCGTCTATCGGCGTTTTAAGGCGGAGACCTTAGGCCGGCTGTTCGTGCTCCCGATCACCGGCATCCGTGGCTTCAGCGTCTTGCTGATCGCGGATCTCGCGCACTGCGCGCAGGTAGGAGGTCCGATTGGCTTCGATGGTGGCAGCGGCTTGGCCGATCCGCTCCTCTGAAGCCTCGATGCCACACCAGTTTGCCAGCATTCCCGCGGTGATGTGCGGAAACTGGAGCGACTTTTCGTAGGAGAGCAACAAACAGCCAGCCCCGGAGGATTCGACGAAGGCGATCATGCGCTCCTGCCAGATAAGGGTTCGGCGCATGGCTTCGACCGCTTCGATGCCCACCGCGACCACTTCACGCGAGGATACGGCAATCGGGTCACGAAAGATCAGAACGAATTGCGCGCCGCGAAGTTCCTGCTCCAGAATCGGGAGCGAGTTTAGGGCCATGGGCAGCTTGAAGCCCCACACGCGATTCTCGAGGTTCCGGCGCAGGACGAGTGCGCGCAGGCTTTGCAGATCGATTTCACCAGGGGACTCGCGCCCGAGCAGCGTCTGGAAGTCCGGATCCTCCAGGTTGAAGCGCGAACCAGTAGCGGGACCCGTCACGCCAATGGGAAGCCCGAGCGTACGCAGGCATTCCGCCACCATGGTCGTGCCGCCGCGCGGCGTGCCGGTGATGACGATCGTCCTGTCCCGATCCGACGGCGTGGGATTTCCAACCACCATGATGCCGGTGTTGTAAGGCAACTCGGACAGGAAGCCGTGCTCGGGATGCTGCGCCAGGTAGACCTGCTTCTCTTCATGCATGCTTGGATTTCGCATCATAGCAAATTCGTGCGAAGACACGGCACCCAAGAGTGCGTGCGCCACAATAGAACTGGATGCATTTGAATATCCTGGATCAGTGTCCGATTGCTGAAGGGTCGGATGCCGGGGATGCGCTGCGAAATACGCTGGAGCTGGCGAGAGCAGCCGACCAGCTCGGCTACGGCCGCTACTGGCTGGCGGAGCATCACGGAACGCCGGGGCTTGCCTGCAACAGTCCGGAAGTGATGATCGGGCCGGTGGCGTCGGTCACCTCGTCGATCCGCGTGGGCAGCGGCGGCATCATGCTGCCTCACTACAGCCCGCTTAAAGTCGCGGAGAGTTTCACGATGCTGAACGCGCTGTTCCCGGGCCGCATCGACCTGGGGATCGGCCGCGCACCGGGCACGAGCGCAAAGGTCGCTTTCGCACTGCAGCGCGATCGGCGGCAGCCGTCCCCCGACGATTTCAGGGAGCAGATGGACGAACTGCTCGGCTACAAACAAATTCCGGAAGTTTCGCTGCTTGGATCGTCGGCGCAGAGCGCGGTGTGGGCAGCCGAGCTCGGATTGCCGTATGTATTCGCGGACTTCATTCATCCCGGCGGAGAAGCGATAACGGAATATTATCGCCAGCACTTCCGTCCGTCGCCGACGCTACGGGAACCGCGGGTATCGGTAGCGGTATGGGCTTTAGCCTCAGATACTGATGAGGAAGCATTAGCGGTGTCGGCGAGCGCGCGCATGATGCTGCTGTCTTTGTTTCGGGGCCGGCTGATCCCGGTGCCATCCGTTGAGAAAGCCTTGGCGTTTCTGGCGCACGAGAATGTACCGATCGAAACGCTACCGGCCGGACGCAGGATCATCACAGGATCGCCGGAGCGAGTGCGGGAGTCTCTGGAGATGGTGGCAAAGGATTACGGCGCCGATGAGGTATTCGTGGTGAACATTGCCCACGATCCAGCCGCGCGGCTGCGGTGCTACGAACTGATCGCGAACGCCTTCCGGCTGACTACTTCGCAAACCTCCTCGATCTGAGAGCGTTGAAGCTCGGGGTACAGAGGAAGGGAGAGAACTTCCCGCGCGATGCATTCCGCCACCGGAAAAGCACCTTCGCCATAGCGTGCGTCGCGATAGGCACGCTGCAGGTGAATCGGGATGGGATAGTGAATACCGTGCTGAATCCCAGCCGCGGTTAGAGCTTCGGCGAGTGCGTCGCGATGCGGAGTGCGAATGGCATAGACACAATAGACATGGCGAGCATAGGGCATCTGGCGCGGGGTGGTCACTCCTGAATCTTTGAGGAGCAGATCATAGATGGCAGCATTGGCGCGGCGGGCTTCGGTCCAGCGTTCAAGATGCCGCAGTTTGACGCGCAGTATCGCGCCCTGCAGACCTTCCATGCGATAGTTGTAGCCGCGCAGATCGTGATAATAGCGCCGCGATTCACCCCAGCTTCGCAAGAGCCGAATGGTCTTGGCATAGTCCGGATTGGAGGTGACGACGGCGCCGCCTTCTCCGTAAGCTCCGAGATTCTTGCCAGGATAAAAACTGAAGCAGGCGAGCTCTGCCAGGGA
>Ga0068855_100006401_pt1 | contig 14343 bp, 9 predicted proteins | sample KBSCornC52_FD_66592 | JGI IMG/M metagenome (GOLD analysis project Ga0068855, IMG submission 66592) | Corn rhizosphere microbial communities from Kellogg Biological Station, Michigan, USA - KBS Corn C5-2 | ecosystem: Host-associated > Plants > Roots > Rhizosphere > Soil ... | reverse complement strand
ACCCCCGCCGTGCTATGCTCGCCCCGTGATGCGCGCGATCCGCTTGCCACTCCTGTGTGCGTTTGCGGGCGGGTGTCTGAGCAACGCCCTGCTCTTTTTCCTGTGGCGGAGTCCGGACAGTGCCGGCTCGTCCGCGCTCAAACCGCACCGTGCGCACCACCTCGTCGCGCTAGCGGTCGCCGCGACCGCCGCGCCAGACTCGCCAACCAGTGAGCTCGCGGCGACCCCGGTCGCGGAAGACGGAGCTCACGCAGCCGAGCCCGCGCAGTCCGCAACTGCCCCGACTGCGGACAACAACGCCGATCCGCCGCCGCCCGCGGGCAGCGCAGTTTCGGACGTCCTAACGAGCCTCGAGGCCGCCTATCGTGAGCGCGTCAGCGCGCGTGCTCCGGCGCAGCCCGCGCAAGCACCGGAACCTGCAGCACCAGCCACTGCGGCAAACGCCGCCGCAGCGCCGGAACCTGCACACAGCACCGCGCCGCCATCTGGCGTTGATGTGCCGCCGCTTCCAGCCGCTCCGGCCGTCGAAGCTCGCGCGCCAACGCCGGTGCCGACAACGCCCGCTGCGCCTGCCGCAGTTGCGCCGCAAATGGTCGCCGCGGCCGCGCCGCAAGTGCCTCCCGCTTTCGCGGCCGAAGACGCGCCGCCACCCGTGCAGGTCCACTACGGTGACATCAATCAGAACACGTACGTCACTAACATTCGTCAAGGTGACGTCTATCTGATTCAGCTGCAGCAGCTCGCAGTGCTCCAATACATGCAAATGCTCGGCGCGTCCGCCAACGCGGCACCTGCGGCGCGCCACGCCCGCGGAGCGCCGCAGCAGCGCCCTTTTCCGAGCGGCATCATCAATCCAGACAATCCCTGGGGCTTCCATTTCACCCCGCCGAACTTAGTCCGCTAACTCGCTTCCGACCCGACTCGCTCGTGCCCAGCGTGCGCTGATCACGCGCGCGGCAAACGGAATCAGGCCGTTTGCTCAGTCGCGCTCGGCTGAAAAACGAAAGCTCAGCTCGGCGAGCCAGTCGTTCTGCTCGTCGAGTGAGCGCGCGTGACAGCGCAGTATCCGTTCCTCAGTCCGCGCCGCAAATACGACGGCGCCGGAGGCCGCGCCCACCCAAGTGTCGTCGCGCACCGAGTCGAGCAGGGTCTCGCCGTCTCGCAGCAGTTGCACGCGGTCGCAGTGGTTTGGACGGATCTGCCCGGCGTGCTGAGCGAGCGGCAGCGGATTCGGTTCGGCTTGGCTCGCGTTCCAGACGAAGAATGACTCGGGCTCGGCCAAGTCGCGATACGCTTCTTGGATGTCGCTGCCGTGGTTCTCCTCGAACGCAAGCAGGAGCACGCCCAAGCGCATCGGATAGCTTTCGAGCAGCACCGGCAGATCGAGCAGCCGCTCTCGGCGAACGAGCTCGCACGGCGCCCGCCCGACATCGAACCGGTAGATCGCGCGGCCGAGCGGCTCCACCTCCTCGCCGTCGAAGCGATAGCACGCGAGTACGAAGCAGGGATCCGGCGCGCCGCGCAGAAATCCGTCGCGCGCGCTGGCGATTTCCAGCCGCTCGACCGCGATCTGCAAGCGCGGCAAATGCAGCGGTGTCGCGGCGATGTGCGCCGCCTCCGCCGGCGCACTTTCGCCGGGAAATAGCCGCCAACGCGAGGCCTCGGCCTGTGTGCTCGGCCAGCACGTAGAAGTCTCGAGCACGGCTTGACGCGACGGGCGCGGCAAAGGCGGCGGCACGTTGTACGCGATCGGCGACACGCGCCGCAGCACTGGTCGCTCTGCAACGAACTCGGACACCGTGTCGAGCCATTGCCGAGTGTGCTCGGCTTGCAGGTGCGCGCGCAGGCCACCCTCATTTCGGTACGTCTCGTGGATGACGTAGGTGCAAGGTGCATCCTCACGTTTGGAAATGTCCAGGCGCGGTTTGCCCGGTTCGTTGCGGGTGTGTTGTCCGTACAAGCGGGTGGCGAGCAGAAAGCGATCTTCGAACGCGGATTGGACCTCTAACTCGACCGTGACACCCACCGACATCCTGCGCAGCCTACACCGCAAAACCGCCGCGGCGGACGGAAAACGCGCACGACAGCGCGCACTTGGCGGGCGAACCAAGCTGCCGTCTCAGACGGCGACCGGGCGGCCTAGCCGTGCACCCGAACGCTCTCCGTGCGGCTATCTGCTCTGGCCTTGAGCGTCGGCACGATCGAGCGCACGCGCTGACAATACTCCTCATACGGGCGGCCCAATTGACGGCGCAGCGCACGTTCCTCGAAGAAGACGCCTACCCAAATGTAAATCGTAGTCCCGACTGCGAAGAGCAGGCGATCGACGGTCATGATCGGTGTCACCCACAAGGCGACCAATATGCCGGTCATGATCGGGTGCCGATCGAAGCGGTACATCCAGCGCACTTGGAACGGTGGCGGGCTCAACGGACGGTCACGAAGCGCCTGATACACCTGCTGCAATCCGAACAGCTCAAAGTGATTGATGGCAAAGCTCGCCGCGAGCAGATAAGCCCAACCGCCGAGCGTGACGGCGAGCAACAGCCAGCGCACGGCCGTCCCTTCCGCGGACCAAATCACAGCCGGCAACGGCTGCCAAAGCAGAAGCAGCGGCAGCAGCGCGAGCGCGGTCGCCAATAGGAACGTCGAACGTTCCGCGGCGGCCGGCACGACGCGCGTCCAACGCGCCTTGAACGCCGGACGCGCCATCACGCTGTGCTGAAGTCCGAAGAAAACGAGCAGCGCTAAATCGAGCGCGAGCGCGGCAGCCAAAGGCAGCTTTCCGATCGGCCCGCCCGTGAAGCGGAGCACCCCGAGCGAGATCAGAACCAACACGACGAGCGCGCCAACGCCCAGCACGTAGGCCAGCACGCCAAAAGCGAAGATTGCGAGGCGATAGGCCAACGAACGTCGCGGTTCGAAAGAGGAGAGTGTCGTCATGGGTGTTGCTCGCGGTTGAAAGCCAATAGCGCGGAGCTCACTGAGCGGACTCGAGCAATCCGGCACGCGCCGGCAGATCGCTCGAGTACGCAGCGGCTTCATTTGAGAGTAACACGACCGAGACCATTGGTTTCGCGCTGCCGAGCGCGCGCAGGCGTTTTCCGCCGAACGCGGGAGAGCCGCAGCGTAAACCGACGCGCCAATGAGACGGACAGACAGAACCTTTGCGGTTCGCATCGTAAACAGACGAAATGCGCAGAGTCGCGCTCTTTTCGCAGCGACGCTCTCCCCGCGCGCTTTGCGCACGCCGAGTGTTTGCGTTTGCCGTCCGAGGGCGCCCTCGCGTGCCGCTGCTGCGTGAGCTCGCCGTGCAGAGAAGCCATTGCCGTCGACAGATATACCCAAGCGCCCACGCGCGATTCGTCCTGCCCTGCCCTTTCGCGACGCCGGCGCGCATCGTTGATCGATTTGTGCCTTGACCGAGAGCGACGCAGCACACGGCCAACCGCGCACTCCGCTCGTCTGCGTGTGAGGTCGCGGCGCGACGCCGAAGGCTGCGCCGGGGCGCGGGCACACTCGGTGACCATCAAAAACCAAGAAGAAATCGCAAAAAATGCGGACGCGAGCGGCGCATCCGTTTTGCGCAGGCGGCCCTTGACCCAAGCTTGCCGCGCGGTAACCCTGCTGGAGTGAGGGAGCTTGCTGGCTTTCGGATGATGCGTGCGCGCGCACGACGCAACGCGGCGGCACCTGAAACGGCCACGCCGCGCGATTGCGCGCAAAGCTTGGACCGCGCGGCAGGTGCGCGCGTTACCAGGCGTCGCGTTGCGTTCCTTGCGGTGGCAACCGTTTGTACCGCTTGCGGCGCGCGCACCGAGTTCGCAGAGCGTGGCGAAGTGCGTGCTCCCGACGCATCGTCGAGCAGCGTGCCGCCGGCGGATGCTGGGTGCGCGTGGGGCTTCGCGCCGCTCGCCTCGTACACGGCGGGCGTTGCCCCTGTGGCGATCGCGATTGCTGACTTGGACAATGACGGGCACGCCGATCTCGCGGTGAACAACTACGGTGGCGAGCCGGGTGGGATCACGCTGAACACACTTCGGAACAGGGGCGATGGCACGTTTGCGCCTTGGAAGAGCTATCCGAGCTTCGTCTCGTTTTCGATCGTCGGCGCGCGCTTCGCTTCGGATGTTGCCGAGCTCGTGGTTGGCTGCGATTTGTTTCCGAACGACGGGCGCGGAGGACTCGCTGCTCCACTCTTTTATTCAGGCTTGACCGGCTGCGGAGGACAAGATTCGTTCAACAACCTGACCGTCGCTGATTTCGATGGTGACGGGCGCTTGGATTTTGGCTGGGCGCTCTTGACTGAGGGCCTGATCGTCTACCTCAACCGCGGGGCGGATTCGTTCGATGCGGTCAAGACCATGCCAAACCCCGTCACGCCCTACATGGAGGCGATGGCCAGCGCCGACTTCGATCGCGACGGGCGCCCTGACTTGGCCGGCGTGAGCTGGGGCTACGGCTATCCGAGTTACCTGCGGCTGTTTCGCAACACGGGCGCGGCCCTGTTCAGCGAGGTCGACTTCGCGCAGGGCGACCGGAACCCGAAGCTGCTTGCCGCGGGCGATCTCAACGGCGATGCCTGGCCAGATCTCGTGCTCGATGACGCCGGTGCCGGCATGCGGGTATTGCTCAATCGCGCTGACGGCAGCTTCGGGCCCGCCGCGACCTACTCCTTCGCCGAGGAAGTGCGCGCGATCGCGATCGGCGATCTGAATGGTGACGGCGCGAACGACGTTATCTTTGGCGGCTACGGCTTCGGCGAGCTGGGCGTCTTCTTCAACCACGGCAACGGCACGTTTGCCCCGGCCGTCAATTGGCCGGTCACGAACAGCCCGTGGACCATTGCGCTCGGGGATCTCAACGGCGACGGGCACTTGGATATCGCCGTCGCGGTCAATGGCGCCTCCAATACCAACAGCGTCAACGTGTTCTTGTCACGCTGCGAATGAATCGTGCCGCGTGGCACAAATTTGCCTGATCTGGGCCGCGTCGCTCGACTGACGTTTTCCATGCTGGCGAATCGGAAGTCGTTGTTCTCACAGGTCGCGTGCGTGTTTCTGCTTTCCGGCTGCGCGAGCGACAACGCGCCGACGCTCGAGGGCAAGCTGATGGTGGTTCAGGTCGAAGGCCACGGTCGAGAGGCGGGGCTGAAGCGCTTTCTCGCGCGTGACGGCGAGCGGATCGCGCTTTCGTTCGAGCGCCCGCCCGAGTTGGTATCTGGCGCGCGCATCTCCCTGCACGGCCGTTATCAAGACGGCGGCTTCCACGTGTCCGATTACACGCTCGGCGCCTCGCCCGTGGCCGTGGTGCGCGAGCAACTCGCCGGCCAAGTCGTCCAGCGCTCGCGGACGTTGACCTTCGTGGAGGTCAATCTGGGCGGCGGCATCACTTTGCCGAGCGGCGCGGCCGATCCAGCCTCTTTCATGTTCAGCACCAGTAACGCTGGGCCAAACTGCGGGCTCGGCCCGGGCAAGAAATCAGTCGTTCAGTTTTATAACGAGACTTCGTACAACCTGTTTCAGTTCACGGGCAAGGTGGAAGGGCCCTACACCTACGCTGGCGACGTGTGCTCCGACACGGGCGACCAAATGGCCGCCGCGCTGAGCGCCGAGATCCCGACCAAGTACGATCACTACGTTTGGTACTACGGCAGCGTGCAGACCGCCTCGGGCTGCGGCTACGGAAACGGCTCAGAAGGCAGCTGGACTTCGCCTTCGACCGGCATTTGGTTCAACGGCGATCTCTTCGACGGCGCGATCCCGCATGAGCTCGGTCACAACCTCGGGCTTTTGCACGCATCATCGATCAAGTGCGGCGCGGTGCCGCTCGCCGACGACCCCATGACGTGCACGACCGACGAGTACGGCGACCCGGTCGATGTCATGGGCAACCTATATACGGGCCACATGATCGCCTCGGAAAAGTGGTACCTCGGCTGGTTCGGCGGCTGCAACGCCGTGCGCGTGAAGGTGAGCGGTACCTTCAACCTTTTTCCGATCGAGAACGCGTGCAACGGCATTCAGGCCCTGCAAATTCCGATGCCCAAAGCCACGCGCACCTTTACGACCGAGCAATCCGACGAGCCCACCCCGGCAAAATTTTACTACCTCGAGTATCGACGAGCGGCGGGGCTCGACACGGGCATCGCGCCGCAAGTGCTGGTGCACGTATCCGACGACATTCGAGCGCCCGACACGTTCGCGGCGCGCAGCGTCGCTTTGGACATGAAGCCCGGCACGGACGCGATCGACGGCATGCAAGCGGGCGATAGCTACGCCGACCCAGCGGGCGGAGTCAGCTTCAAGGTGGTCAGCATGGATGGCGCAAAGGCGGTGATCACCGTGACGCTCGCCAACGGCAGCGGCCCATCCACCTGCATGGACGGAACGACGCTACAGGGCTCGGGACCGGATTCGTGCGCAGGCGTGGCGAATGGCGGAAGCAGCGGCGCGGGTGCGAGTGCGGGCGCTGCCGGCGTTGCGGGCGCCGCAGCGGGCACGGGCGGCGCGGGCGATCAGAGCTCGGCCGGAGGGAGCGCGGAGAGCGGTGGCGCGAGCAACGCGGGAAACTACGCGGGCAACGCCGGGCTCGGTGCCGAGAGCGGGGTCGGCGCGAGCGGCGCGACGGGCAGAGCGGGGTCGGCGGGCGCGCCCGAGGTGAGTCCGAGCCGCAGCGCAGGTTCATCGGGCTGCACGTGCCGCGTGGGCACGCCGGAATCCAGCGGACCGCGCGCAGCCGTTGCCTGGTTGCTACTCGCGCTCGCGCATACCCGCCGCGCGCGCCGACGTCGCGCGGCGAGCCACTCACGCTGAATTGCCGCTTGTCTTTTTTGGTTGATGGTCACGAGGCGCGCCAGAGCGCGGCGCAGCCTTCGGCGTCCGAGTGCGACTTTGCGCGGGGGGCGGCCCGCGCCGCCGAAGGCTGTGCCGAACTCGGCCGGCACGCGTGACCATCAAAAAAATTCTCGTTGCACGATGAAGTCAAGTTTTCGAGTCAACACAAAACGAACTCACCCGGGATTTGGCGTCGAGCAGAACATGACTCCTCAGCGCCGTCTTCAGCCGCCGATTCGCGTCTGAATTCGCGCTAGTGTGGGCGCGTGGCCAGGGCCGGAGCTCGTCGCTCGCGTTTTGGGGCTGGGCTTGCGCTCTTGCTCAAAGCGCTCGTCGTGCTCGCGATGTTGGCGACGCCGATCGCGGGCGTCTGGCTCGCGTCTTCGCTTGCGGCGCTGACCAATGGTCCGTTGTGGCTGGCGCTCGTCGCGGGCCTGTTGCTATGTCCGATCTTGCCGTCGCTTTGGGAGCTCTGGAGCATGTGGCGGCGATCGCGACGGCGCAAACAGAGTCCGCGCATTCTCGCGTTGAGCGACCGCATCGTCTTACGCACGCTCGCGCTGAATGCTGCGTTTCTCGCCGCGCTGCTCGGCACCCGGCCGAGCCTGGCGTTCACGGCGCTATCGACGCGCGGCGACTGGATGCTGGACGGACACCACGATGCGCGGGCCAACGCGGTGCGCGCTCTGCTGTTTCGCGCTGCCGGCAAGCTCGAGTGGTTGTACCTACTCGCTCACGACAATCCCTTCAGAAAATACACCAAGAAAGCGGCAGCGCCTAGCGTACAACCGTCACCGAGCGCAACCGGTGCACCGAGCAGCGCGCCTCCGCCGCTGCCGGCGTCAGCGACTTCCGCCTCGCCCTCGCCTTCTTCGCCAATTCCGCTAGCGCAAAAGGCAGAGCTCCCGAGCTGGCCGGTCCGGGAACGACTCGCTGACGCCGTTACACACATGCCGAGCGAGGCCGAGTCGTCGATAACGAGCGTGGCGCGCTATGTCAGCGAGCAGACGCCCTCACCGTTCGAGCGACTGAAGGCGCTCCATGACTGGGTAGCCGATCGCGTCGCGTACGACGTCGCTTCATATCGCTCGGGTCACATTCCAGCACAAGATGCCGAGACGATCTTCGTCCGGCGGTCGTCGGTTTGTGCGGGCTATGCCAATTTACTCGAGGCGCTCGCCCGCGCCGCCGACCTCGAGGTCGTGGTGATCGTGGGTGATTCCCGGACCATGAGCAATGATTTGTCCGGTCAAGGCCACGCTTGGAATGCCGCCAAGCTCGACGGCCGCTGGTACTTGCTCGATGCCACGTGGGACAGCGGCTACGTCAATGGCGCGACCTTCACCCGGCGTTACTCGACCGCCTATTTTCTCACTCCGCCGCAGGTATTCAACGTCGACCACTTCCCGGACGACCCCAATTGGCAGCTGCTCGAAAGACCCCGTTCACGCGGGGAGTTCACGCGTCAACCCGCGCTCACGCCCACGTTTTTCGCGAGCGGCCTCGAGCTGCTCACGCCGGATCGCTCACAGATCGACGTGCACGGTCAGCTCGAGATCCGCCTGAATAACCCGAAACGCGCCTTTCTCCTGGCTTCGTACTCGGTCCGCGGAGTCACGGGCGACGACCAACCGTGCGACGTCAGTGATGGCGCGGCCCCACGCATTCAGTGCGTGTTTCAAGCCCCAGGCAGCTACGCAGTCCGGCTGTACACCAACGACCAACCCCAAGGGCGGTTCGACTACGCGGGCCAGCTCGAGGTGAACTCGAAGTGACGCTTTGGCTGGCTGGTGTTGCGAGAGCCAGCGTTGTAGGCCGCACCCGGCCGGACATTTTCAGCGGTCGCAGCTCGTCCCCCCGCTGATGCCGCAGTCGCAGGCGTGCCCGCGGCCGCGTCCGACGCCGTGCTCAGGCTGCAGTAAATACCAACGATCCTCGAAGGCTGCTGGCGCAAACGGATTGTCGCCATTCGACTGCTGATTGAAATTCGCCAAGTAGAGACCGAACGGCGGCGTGGCATCCGAAATCAGACCTGATGCCGGCTCGGTTCGGGTGCCGAGCACATCGAACAGAAAGTCGTCTTCGTCCGTGAGCAGTGGCGTCAACTGCACGCGCTCGGCATTCAATTTGCCGTCGATCGTGCCAGCGATTGGGATGAGCACGAATTGGAGGAATTGCTCGTCGCTCATCGGGAAGGGGAGAGCCAGGTGCTGCTTGAGGTAAGAGTAAGTGTTGCTCAGCTCCGCTGGGCCGCCACTCGCCGGCGGAGCATCACCGCCGAGCGCAGTGAGTCCGTCGCTCAAGAGTCGTTGGATTGCTGCCACGGTTTCTCCGCCTTTCTCGACGCCGGTGCGCGTGACATCGATCGCCTTTTGGTAACAGCCGCAGCCACTCGCGATCACTTCCATGTCCCCCGGCTTGAGCTGCTCGAGAACGTCCACATCGCCCACGAGCGGCTCGCCGCCCACGACGACTAGCCTCACGTCCCGCTCGGTGGCGTCGATCAAGCTTCGATAGGGCGATCGCGGCATCGCTTGACGCTTGCGGTCTGGTTCACCGCTGATCACGAACAGGTCAGCCGCTTTACCCGCCTCCAACGAGCCAACCTGATTCTGCCAGCGCACCGTCGCCGCCGGGTTGCGAGTGACCATGTCGACCATCAGCTGGTCGAGCGCCCGCTCCGCCCGTTCCACGGCTTCATTGCTCTTACCCTCGATGGCGAGCTCGGGTAAGAGCTTGCGGCTCGCGCCGAGCACCGCCGGATCACGCAGGGCGATGTCGGCGATCTTGAGCTCTCCCAGCAAATTGCGCGAGCCGCTCGGGCTCCAATCCGTGCCGAGCGAGACGGTCACGCCCGCCGCCACAGCCTCGTACACATTCGCGGTGTGCCCGTAGAGCAGCAGGTTCGATAGTGGCGACCAGACCAGCTTGGCGCCAAGGCCATCCCCGGAGCCGTCTGAGCGAATGGATGGCGCCGTCCGCATCGCCTCGAAGTCGCTCGCTTCCAGGGCGACCCCATGCACGACAACCGTCGTGTCGGTCAACAAGCCATCCGATTTCAGGGTCTTGAATTCCGCGCGCGACGAATCGGGATCGCCTGGGCGGCGATCGGCGTCGCGGACACCCTCAGCCAGATGAAAGAGCCAAGCATCGACCAATCCAAAGCGCATACCCGCCACGAGCTGACCGACGTCGCTGGCCGAGGCATCGCCAATCGCGCCGACCGTCGAGCCAATGGCTTGACGCCCGAAGTTCGGGCTATCCACATTGCGGCTCAGCACGCCGTCGATAGCTGGGGTAGACGTTGCTCCCTGAGAGGTCGTTTGCCCACCGAGCAGCCCTTTGATTTTGGCGTATTTTACGACCTCCGTCTCCAAGTTCAGGCCTTGCGGCGACGTCAGCGCCGAGTGGGGCGTCGCAATCAGCCGCGCTTGCTCGGGCGAGGCATGCCCGTGCATCGCATTCCACTGATAGCGATTGGCGTAGGGCTCGGTGCCGAGCGGGCGGCCAAGCTCGGGCTGGGCGTGTGAAGAAGGCGCCAACCACAGGGGCAGAGCATCGTAGCTCGGATGATCGTGCAAGTTGATCATACCCGGGAAGATCAGGGCCGAAGGACCGAGAGCGACGCGGACGGCGCTGCCAACCCAAATTCCCGCCGGAGGGTGCTCACCTTGCCAGATGCTCACGATGCGATCGCCGCGCACGAGCAGCTTGGCGTGCTGGAGGACGTGGTGCGCAGCGTCCATCGTGACCACCGTGCCTTCGAGCAACAGGCCGCGACTGGGGTCGAACGGTTGCGGTGAAGGCTGCTCCTTCGAAAGCGCCAGCGCCGCCGATGATTCGCCAATCGGCGATCCTGGCTCGGGCGCGACATCACCACAACCGCATAGGGCCAGCGCGCACAGTCCAAAACCTAGGATTTCTTTGATAGTCATCTGCCGGCCGCAGGCCTTTCTTCGTCGCCGGCATTGGCCGGAGGCGTCGCCAATCTAAGGAGCGACTGAAGCAACCCCTATAGTCATTTGATAACTTCACCCTCGAGATCGAAACGGCCAGCTCTGTTCCCAAGAAACGCCGGCACTTTCCGCGATCGAGCCAGATAGTGCGCGCCAGGCACATGCCGTAAAGCTGCGTCGTTGAGCTCGAGCGCGGGCTCGCGCCGGGTTGAAAGCGGGCGGCGTGCCCGAGCTGCACGCCGCCTGGCGGGTCGCGATGATCTACTCCGCGATCAGGGTGCCCGTGCCACCCATGTCGGCGGGATAGTCTTTTTGCTTGGGCAGACGGTCGTGCAGGCGAAGCACCGTCTCGCCGTAGTTCACGTGCAGCATTGGCTCGAACGGCATGTCGGGGATGGTCGCGGCGTACACGTCGACTACACCCCAAGTCGGGTGTTCGGTGAACAGGTGACCGCCGCACGCTTTACACCACTTGCGGACACTGCGCTCGGTCTTCTGGAACGAGGCGACTTGGTCCGCGCCACGTGTGATCGCGACGGCGTGCGGCGCCCACAGCGAAAAGGCGTTTACCGGTCCAGCCGACCACTTGCGGCATGAGTCGCAATGACAATAGCCCATGGCAGCGGGCTTGCCCGTAACCTTGATTTCGACCGCGCCGCAGAAACAAGTCCCCGTGTATTCCGAATTTTGCATGCGTTTCTCCTCGCGCGCGCTGCGCGCTGTGTGGAGAAGTCATCTTGAACGAGACGCGCTGGCTCGGAATGATTGCGCGTCCGCGAAGTGCGACCGCGCATGCGCCGCTACCACATTTCTCGCCAGAGCATGATTGGCAATCCGCTCCACCCTACCCTGCAGCTTGCGCCGGCTCAGGCGCTCTCGGCGCGTCGATAGAGCGCGGGCGCGACGCCGACTTGGCGCTTGAAGGCGCGGCTGAGCGCGGCTTCACTGCCGTAACCGACGCGATCGGCAATTTCGGCGAGGCTCGACTTGCCCGATCTTAGCAGCGACGCGGCCAGCTGAATGCGCCATTGCGCGAGATATTGAATGGGCGGCACACCGACGAGTTCGGCAAAGCGCTCGGCCAGCACCGAGCGCGACAGGCCGCACTCTTTACCCAGCTCTTCGAGCGTCCAGTTGTGCGCTGGGCGCTCATGCAAACGCTGCAGCGCGAGGCCAATGTTCGGGTCGCGGAGACCTGCGAACCATCCCACGCCCTCAGGCGGCAACAACTCGACGTAGCGGCGCACCACCTCGACGAACAAGAGCTCGCTCAGTCGCGACAGCACGCAATCACCACCGGCGCGTGATGCCGCAGATTCGGCCACCGCCATGTCGAGCAAGTGTCGCATCACCTGATTATTGGAGACGGCGCGCAGGTGAAGCACGCGCGGCAGCGTTGCTAGCAACGGATTGAACGGCCGCGCGTCGCAACCCAGAAACCCGCACACGATCTTGGCCGTCTCTGGGCCCCCGCCCTGGATCGACAGCGAGACCGGCAAGCGGCCCTGTTTGGCGTTCCGGATCACGTCGAAGCTCGCCAGGCCGCGCATGCCGGGACCGCTCGAGATGACGTGCGGATCGCCCTGCGGAAAAACGATGACGTCGCCGGCTTCGAGCCTGACCGCGGGCTCGTCGACGATGCCGCCCCAACAGCTGCCGCTCGTGACCACGTGGTACTCGATGACGTGCTCGACACCCGGCATGATGTGCGGGCCGATCAACGCGGACGCCGGTGCCTCGGCGACGAACGGCGCAGAGGCATCGATAGTGAAAAATACCGCGCCGGTCAGGCGCACCGCACGCAGAACATCGGAAAGGGTATCGAGCATACGAGTCCTCTGGGGCGAGCCGCCCCTCTTAGCAGCAAGCTGTAAAGGAACGAGCAGGGCGGCGCAAGCACCGCACGGCTCACGCGGACGCGCGATAGTGCGCGTCCGACTCTCGGTCATGGTGCGCCGATTGACCGACGGTGAGTCATACACGACGGATGGCGAGTGATTCCGACCAGCGGCGACGCCGTTTAGATGAGCCGTTGCGGCGCCACTTGCGGCCGCGAAAGGACATCTCATGACATCGATTTTGGATTTCCCCCCCGCTCCACGACCCCTCACTCAGGTTGGCGTCGACCTTGCCGCCGTGAAGGCGCGGCAACAGACCATGTGGGCCTCCGGCGATTTTTCGGTGATCGGCACGACGCTGTCGCTCGTCGGCGAGACCCTGTGCGAGGCCGCGGAGCTCGACGCCGGCGCAAAAGTGCTCGATGTCGCCTGCGGCAACGGCAACGCCGCGCTGGCAGCCGCGCATCGCTTCTGTCGGGTCGTCGGGCTCGACTACGTGCCGGCGCTGCTCGATCGAGCTCGCGAGCGCGCTGCCGCCGAGCGGCTTGCCATCGAGTTCGTGACGGGGGATGCCGAGGCGCTGCCGTTTCCGGGGGAGTCGTTCGACGCTGCGATTTCTAGCTTCGGGGTCATGTTCGCCCCCGATCAGGAGCGCGCCGCGCGTGAGCTGATGCGCGTCGTTCGCCCCGGTGGCAAGATCGCGCTCGCGAATTGGACGCCGGAGGGGTTCGTCGGACGCATGCTCGTGACCATCGGGCGCCACGTGCCGCCGCCGGCGGGCGTTGCCTCGCCCGTGTATTGGGGCAACGAGCAGCGACTGCGCGAGCTCTTCCCGGACGTGCGCGCATTCCACGTGCGTCGCCGCAATTTCGTCTTTCGCTACGAATCACCGGCGCACTTCGTCCAGGTATTCCGTGACTACTACGGTCCGACTTTCAAGGCATTCGCCGCGCTTGGCCAGGCCCAACAAGCGCAACTGAGCCACGACCTCGTCGAACTGTGTGAGCAGTTCCGCACGCCCACGACTTCGAACACTCTGGCCGTCCCCGGCGAATACCTGGAGGTCGTGATCGACCGCTGAGTGGCTACATGGCTCGGCCGAGCTGCACCTCGGCGTCGACGAAGGTGGCGCAGAGTGCAGTGACCGGGAAAGCGAGCCCTCCCACTCTGGCCAAGACGTGTCGCTCGAGCGAGATTGGGAAGCCGGCGAACGACGCCTGGCTTTTCCAAAAGTGCGCTCCGCGGGCCCAGGCTCCGACGATTTCGGCGTAATAGTCGTGCCGTATCAAGCGGCCTACCCTATCGAAGTAAAAGGTTTGCCGACGCGAGTGGGTTGGCAGGTCAGCTGGCAACTCGACCTCCAACACACTCACGCGGTCGCTTCGTGAGCCGATCTCGCTCGCTCGAAGCAGCCGCGCCTCGAACAGACTGAACGGCAGCGAATGGTAATGCGTCAGCGCATAACCGAAGAAATAGAGTGCGTCGATGGGCGCCCAAGGTCGATTCTTCGCGAGCCCACCAAAGCTCTGCCGATGATCGTCCGCTCGCACGACGGTCTCGCTCGTTGCGCAGTACTCGATCCGGACTGCACCATTGTCGAAGATGCCGACCTGCTCTCGATTCGGATAGTCCAGGAACCGCGCCCACCGTTCACGGGGTCGAATTTCGAATGCGCTCGGCAGTGGGAATGTCCGCCCGTTGCCCTTCAACCAC
>Ga0068855_100006400_pt1 | contig 14343 bp, 25 predicted proteins | sample KBSCornC52_FD_66592 | JGI IMG/M metagenome (GOLD analysis project Ga0068855, IMG submission 66592) | Corn rhizosphere microbial communities from Kellogg Biological Station, Michigan, USA - KBS Corn C5-2 | ecosystem: Host-associated > Plants > Roots > Rhizosphere > Soil ... | reverse complement strand
CATCCATGTGGGCTACACCGCTCCCACCGAAGGCACCAATCTGGAGCTGATCAAGCACATGGACCTATTCCTCGGTGTCCCGTCTATCCTGATCGACAAGGCCGGTGACGAGCGCCGCAAGATGTACGGCAAAGCCGGTGCGTGCCGCATGAAGCCTTATGGTGCAGAGTATCGTGTGCTGTCCAATTTCTGGATTGCCAACGATGATCTGATCCAATGGGCATTCAACAACACGATTGCTACTACGGAGTTCCTCAACTCCGGCAATCGCATCAGCGAGGAAGACGGTGAACTGGTTGTCCACACCATCAACAACAATGATGAAGTGGCCGCCAAGCATCTGATCGAAAAGTACAAGATCGAGATGGTGTAACATGGCTTGGTTTTATCAAGGTGATCGCGTTTCCCGTGATGACATGTCCGCCAAGTTTAAGGATACCTACGTGGTCCTTAAACCGCAGGGACTGTGCTACATCCGGGATTTCGTCAACGACGTAGTGGTCGTCCAAGTGCTGGATCATGGTAACGATGTGCAAATCGCGTCCAATGACTTCTGCATCGTCAAAGAGTTCCCGGAAGAGGGGACCGTTATCAACTACCGCCAACAAGCATTGCAAATCTGTCGCGTTCCGGTGCGCCAATGGAAAGTTGGCTTGGTTCGGTCTACCCTGCGTTTTCTTGCAGGAGACAATGAAGTCCCGGTGCGGGAGTTGAATCGCACGTTGGTGAAAGCGATGTACTACCCGGACTACACAACGATCCAAAAGGCAATCGCATTGATCGGGGCCGACCCCGGTGCCAGTTTTGCGATCAGTCCGTATTACTGGATCAGCTTTAAGGACAAGCAGTTTGTCTTGAATCGCCGAGCCATCCCTGTAGGTACTATCACGCAGACGGATAACGCGGAATTCACGGTGAACATTTTCGACTTTTCATGCTCTCTGGAACAAGAAATCAAGGATGAATTCAAAGATGGAAAATATCGAATTAAAGTCAATCTACCAAGCCAATCTGCCTGATATCAAACTCAAAATTTCGAAGAACACCTCGGACATTTTGGCTAAGTTTGCTGGCACGTACACGATCCCCCATGGTTGTCACGTGGGGATTGAGTATGAGATTGAGCATTGTGAAGATACAAACGGCGATAACTACGGAACAGTTGAGCGCGAGGTGGTCAACCATTTGTGGAACATTACAAATGATGGCTCCTTGCGTGATGTTGGTCTTGAGTTCGTTTCCAAACCAGTGGCGGGCGACAACATTCGCACGGCTATCGAATCTCTGGAATTCGTCTTGCAACATCGTTACAGCCGATCCCGGCCAAGCCATCGTACAGGTATCCATGTTCATGTCAACGCAAATGACTTGAATACATCGCAACTGTTTGGTTGGATGGCCTTGTACCAAGTGTTCGAGCGTGCGCTGTACCAGTTCTCCGGCAAGCGGGAAAAGAACATCTACTGCCTCCCAACATGGGCTTGGTCCAAAAACCAAGATGTGGCGCTTGGTATGCTCTACCACACGCCCCGCGATGCGGCCATTTACATGGGCACCAATTCACACAAGTATGCAGGGATGAACACCTTGCCCTTGTTTGAAAAGGGTACTCTGGAATTCCGCCAGATGCACACTACCAAGGAGTTCAATAAGATTGGCCTTTGGGTCGAGTTCCTCACAAAGATCAAGTTGTACGCCGCCAATAACGTGCGGGATCAAAAGACGCTGGAAGAATTCTATCTGCATCTCAGTGAGCTGAATACCTCGTCCGAATACACGCAGTTAGCTATGCAAGTGTTCGGTAACAACGGCCAGCAGCTTTGCATTCCCGGCCAATGGGAAAAAGGTGCGGCCGAGGGTGTGATTCAGGTCAAGGAATCCTATGTCCGCTACCTTCGCGGTAAGGCTGAGAAGCCAAAGACGAAGACAAAACCACCGGCCCCTGTCGACATGGACGACGAAGACGCGCCTCCGAATCCAGGTGTTGTGTTTGATCCAGACCCGGCTTTGTTTGATCTGAATGGCAGGTACAATCCGGGTCGCTTGGCAGCACTGAGAAATGCTGCTGTAAGAACTTGGGCCACCTTAAGTCCCGGAGAACGAAACACTGTTCGCAACGTGCTGATGATGCCGCCCGGCACAAAGCTACGGCGTGGAGCAGCTGCTGTGTACGCCACAACCCTTATCATTACTTTTTAAAAGGAATAACATATGTGCGGTATCGTAGGCTTCATCAATCTTACCGGCAATGGCTCTTGCATTGCTGCCGAGCGGGCGTTCAAAGAAATGTTGTTGGTCGGTCAAATTCGTGGGGGTGACGCTACCGGCGTAGCCCAAATGAATCGCGCCGGACAAACCGACTGGGTCAAGGCCGCGTGCTTGCCCCATGAATTTATGGAAATGAATCGTGCCCGTGAGTTTTTCCAAAAAGTGTCCTCCTTTGCATGGGTAGGCCATAACCGCGCAGGTACGGTAGGTGGCAACACAAATGCCAACGCCCATCCATTCGAAACGGATACGTACCTTGGCGTACATAATGGTACTCTGCGCAACAAACACGAACTGGCGGACAAGGGCTACAAGTACGATGTTGACAGCGAAGCCATGTTCAATGGTTTCGAGCAGAACGGCGTCAAGGAAACGTTGAAGAATACAAATGGGGCATACTCCATTGTGTACTTTGACAAGAAGAAGCGAAACATCAACTTTGTCCGCAATGCTGAACGTCCTATGTACTTTGTTGAGGCGCAAGAAATGCGCTATAACAACAACACAGAAACGGTTGTCACCAACCTGATTTTCTACGGTTCGGAAATCGGTATGATCCACTGGATTCTTGCTCGCAACGGATTCAAGATTGGCGAATCCAAAATGAGCACCCCGTTGAAGCACTACTCTTTCGAAATGGGTGAAGCCAAGCCGCACATCTTTGACGTGGAGAAGTACGAGCCAAAAGTCTACACCAACAGTTTCCAAGATTCCGACTGGGGTCACGGTAAGGGCAAGAGAGGACGTGGTGTGTGGCACCGCCAAGAGCCTGCTGCCGCCACTGTTATAGGCCCGGTAAAATCTCCGGTCGCTACTTTGCCATCTCCGCGCCTTGCTCCAGCACTACTATCATCAGTGGGGGGTACGCAGGACGATGATATTCCCTTTGAAATTGCAAGCTTGCCTTATTTCAAAGACGTCACCGCTCCCTTGCAAAAGAAGAAAACACTTGGGCGCGTCTTTCGTGAATCCAAACATGGCGCTAGTATTAACTTTGTTATTGATGACATTGCCCAGTTGAAGGAAGGCTATCAACTCAATTGCAAACTTGCCGGTGAAAAGAAGGCCGGATTGCCAGTGCTGATTACTACTGCCGTCGACCGTCAGTTTGTCGATGAAGAAGTAATGGCTAAAGAACGTGTCGAAGCTATCTGGACCGCCAAGGTCATCAGTAAGGGTCTGTCCACAGACGGCAAAGTATTGGTTATCTACGTCCGTGATCCAGAACCTCTGATGGTTGACATGAATGCAAAGGAGACAAATGTTACGTGCTAAACTCTATCCCTACAAGATGGGGAGCCACAGCGCCAAGGCTCTGGCCGCTGGCTTAGGCATCAAGCAACTGAAACATACAGGGCCGCAAGTTCGTGTAGTGCCTCCGCAACGTATCATTAACTGGGGTGCCTCACACTATGAACGGAACATTACCTATGGTGTTCCGGCCCAACTGACAATCAACCCCCCTGAAAAGGTGGCGATTGCCGGTAACAAACTCACAGCTTTCAGGGAGCTTGCTCGTGATGAAACAATTAATCTTCCGGCTTGGACGACTGATGTTGAGGTGGCCAAGAGTTACGGTGTGGTTGTTTGTCGCACTGTTCTTAATGGTCATAGCGGCAGGGGTATTGTGGTTGCCGAACGACATGAGGACATTGTGCCCGCACCACTCTACACACAGTACATCAAAAAGATATCAGAGTTCCGTGTGCACGTAGTGCGCGGCGACGTGATTGACATTCAACAGAAACGAAAGCGCACGGACTTTGAAGGCGAGACAAATACCAAGATCAGGAACCACCAAAACGGTTGGGTTTATTGCCGTGAGAACTTGGAGAGCCCTCCGGATTTACAAGAACAGGCGATCAAGGCTGTTACAGCTCTTGGACTTGACTTTGGTGCTGTGGACCTTATTTACAATCAACGTGCTGGCAAGAGCTATGTCTTGGAAGTGAATACCGCCCCCGGTCTTGAAGGAACAACATTGGAGAAATATGTCGCCGCGTTCAAACAACTCCTCGGTGCCTGAAATCACCGTTGCGGAACTTATGGCGTATCTGCGTAATGTTCCACCTAATTTTAAAATTGTGTTGAATGCTCCGACGTTCAACCTAGACCGCCCCGGTGAAGTCGTAACATACGACGAAACCGTACTTACTGACATTCTGGTCGATGAGGGTGGTGGTGAAGTTTATCTTTTTGGAGAAGTTTAATATGCGATGCCGCGCTTGCAATACAAATCTCTCCGATGCCGAATCGGTTCGTAAAGATTCCCACGGATTCTACTTGGACTTGTGCAACCCTTGCTACCACGCTGTTTCTGAAACAGATGTGGACCTGCCATCGGATGATACATTGGTGCCTGACTTAGAGGACAACGAAGATCATGTTGAGTTTGAAAGCCTTAAAGAACTTCTTAACAATGGTTTCGGGAACGACCGTGAGTAAACAACCTATTAGTCTGGGATTTCTGGACTCCTCTACTGCGCTAGTGGCGTTCAATCACAAAAACTGGCAACGTTACCAAACGTATGATCCTACCGCAGGGGGTAAGGCCCCTGAATGGTGGTGGTACAAACACGATAAAAAGGTGATGGCTTGCAAAGATTATCAGCCAGCAATCAACAGTGATCAGGCCGGTGAACTACTTGTGGCATTTGATTTACTGGGATCTAACCGCGACGTCTTTGAAAAGATTTTAGAGGAGGATGGTGCCGAGATCAAGACATTTGCCAACCTGATCAGCGCAAAAGGGCCGCACGCCGTAACAAACATTGCAATCTTAATTGCTTGCCGCAGCATCTGTTTGGAGCATCGTTACTACCAACGGTCATTGGAGGCACGCACACAAAGTCCAGCATCAATGCTACATTAAAGGAGTTAACATTTGTTAAAACACGTCACCCACGGCCCCTGCCCTAAATGTGGGAGTCGTGACAACCTAGCCACGTATCCTGACGGGCATCAATGGTGTTTCGGTGGGTGTGGTCTTGTAACTAGAGCCTTAGACGACTTACGTAGTCGTGTGGAGAAAAGAAATGAGCAAAGAAATCAGTATGCAAGCGTGGCAAACTGCCCCGCTATTCCTAAAGATTGTACTCCGCAACTCGGGAGTGAAGGTCTCCGTTGGATCAAAAGCTACGGAATCACGGATGAAGAACTTAAGCGTAACACAATACTCTGGTCCGATCAACGACGACAGCTTGTGCTTCCAATCTTTGGAAAAAATGGTGAGGGAATCGTTGCATGGCAAGCCCGCAACTTCGAACCAGAAGCAGCAGCAAAACGCAAATACTACAACGCCGGATCGCCTGATACAACATTACATGTCGTTAGGTGCACCGAGCCACATCGCACAGATTCAAGCGGCGAATTACAGTCTTCGCCGAGGCTGGCGATAGTCCTAACCGAGGACCTTATTTCGGCGATTAAGGTTGCCCGGTACTGCGATGCATCACCAATATTTGGTAGTAATGTGTCTGAGGCTCGTTTAAACGTACTCAGAGAGCATTACAAGGAGGTGTTGGTATGGTTGGACTACGACAAGAGAAAAGAGGCCAGAGGTGCCGTTAATCGCGCTCTACGTGTTGGCCTCAGTTCTCGGGCAATTACCACCAAACTTGATCCAAAAGAACTCAGCGATCAAGAAATCATTAAGGAGTTACAAAATGGAACTTAAAGATTTAGACGAACTTAACCTGAGCCCAGATGTACGGATGTTCATGGAAGAGTACATCACAAATACAAAGCAGTTTGCTACTTATTCTGAATATGCATCCGGGAAAGGTTTGAAAGTATTTGTGGAATGTGAACGTCCACGCCTTAGTGTTGTGTACAATCCCGACCCTACCGTGGCTACTTGTTTTTACTTCACTTCTCCACTGTCAATGAATATTGATAATTTCGGGGATAACTACAAGATTCTCGATACTATCATCCAGCCAGAGATTCAAAAGTATCGTGAAAAATTCATGGAAACTCTTCGTGCAACCGTGACTGGCCTTGACAAACCTGTAAAGGTGAGTAATAAGGTTACAACAGACATGCAAGACATGGTGCGGGCTGTTCCAGCGCCAAGAAATGCTCGTGGTGCAGTTCGTGGAGCAGCGCAGGCAGGCAATCCATTTGCAAGGGCACCCCAAGAGTGGATTCAACCTCCGGGCGCAGAGCCACAAGTAGTCGGAGTTCCTTTGGAAGCACAAGCGCAATTTGCCGCGTTCTTCCGTCAACAGGCTCCCCAAGCCCCTCAAGCTCAGGGTGTGCTTATTGATGGTCTGAATCCAAATGAGGGTGGACTTGCTGGTTAAAATGTGGTATAATGGTTCTCCATACTTCAAAGAGCCTTTGGTTCTTTGTTGTGTGGATACCACATAAGGAGTTAGTATTTGACATTACTTCCAATCTATGCTATAATAATTATATTAATTAAAGATATTAATATATATAATAAATATATTAATTATATATCTTTATCTAAAGATAAAGATCAGTATAGTTATAATATATATAAAATCATTAACATCCTCTTTAAAGAAAAGGAATCTTTTACTCTTGACGAATTAGAATCTTTCTTCTTTTCACAATTCCCTGCTCTAAAGAACGAACAGGTTGAAACGTACTCGAATATCTTTAAAACTATTCGAGAACAAGAAATCTCTGATGATATGCTCATGGACCTAATCAGGGCCATTGAGGCACGCTCTAAGGCCGAAGCAATTGGTATGATGGCCTTTGACGTATCAGAGGGAAAAAAGCCACCAGAAGCCCTATATCCTCTCATGGAAGACTTTGGTTCTTACAAGGTCGATCAAGAGGACGAGGATGATGATGACTTGTTCGTACCCACACTATCCGGCATTCTTGAACGCCGCGCCACACAACCCGGCTTGCGATGGAGACTTAAGACTCTTAACCGCATGATGGGCTCTCTCCGAAAGGGTAACTATGGTATCATTATCGCCCGCTCTGAAACAGGTAAAACAACTCTTCTTGCGTCTGAAATCACTCACATGGCCGAGCAAACCACCGAAGACCGGCCCGTGTTGTGGTTCAACAACGAAGAAGAACGAGACGCCGTAGGTATTCGTATTATCCAAGGTGCTCTAGGTTTGACGAAGGAACAATATTCGTCTGATCCGGAAGGCCACGATAAAGAGTACGTCCGGCGTATCGGTAAGCGTCTTTATCTTATTGACGATGCTTCTCTTACCCGAGCAAAGGTAGAGCGTATCATCAAGAAGATGAATCCAATTTTGGTTGTGTTCGATCAGGTTGGTAAGATGCAAGGCTTTGACAACGACCGTGATGATCTGCGCTTAGGTGCAATTCACCAATGGGCTCGGGAGATTGCCAAGAAATACTGTGCTACCATCGGTGTTGCGCAAGCAGACGGCACTGCCGAAGGCGTGAAGTGGCTTAATCAAGGGCACGTAGCGAATGCCAAGACGGCCATTCAAGCGGAGTGTGACTGGATTCTAGGTGTCGGTAAGACTCACAAGGAAGAAGAAGAGTTCATGCGTTTCTTCCATCTCTCTAAAAACAAACTTACCGGTGATGCGGATACTGAGGAGCCCCTGCGGCACGGACGTATCGCAACCTTGATTGAACCAACGATTGCGAGGTATAGGGATTTAGAATGACTATTAAACGATATAATTCCGATGCATATACATATGGGTCCGCAGTTCATGGAGAAATGACCGAAGATGATTACGGCGAGTGGGTATCTTATGACGACTATGTTGTTCTTATGAAAGAACTCAAAGAAGCCCTAGTAGAAATAGAACGCCTAGAAGAAGCTCTTGCCGGACCTGATTATTGAAAGAGATAATATTTGACACGGAAACTACTACGTTCTTACACGGGTCTTATCGCTCTCGCCGCAACTACTTATGTTCTGTTGGCATTCGTTGTGTAGAAGACGGTAAAGAAGTTGGCTACATCAACCTAGACTTTCTAGATGACCCGCACCCTCAGTTGATCGCGACCATCCAAAAGTGGTTTGATTGGGCTGATATCATCATTGGATTCAACTTGAAGTTCGATCTTCATTGGGTCCGTAAACAGGGCGTTGTATTTGAAGGTAAACGCCTTTGGGACGTACAAGTAGTGCATTTCGTCTTGACCTACCAGAAAGAAGTTTATCCGTCATTGAACGGCGTCGCCGAACAGTACGGTATGGGTACAAAGTTGGACGTAGTTAAGACGGAGTATTGGGATAATGGTATTGACACTCCCGACATTCCGAAATATATCCTCGCCGAATATCTTGAGCAGGATGTGAATCTTACCTACCTCTGCTACCTATACCAGAAGAAGGCCCTTGAGAAAAATAAACGACTTTCACGGCTAGTTAGCCTGTGTAATCAAGACCTAGAAGTTCTTGAAGAAATGGAATGGAATGGTATTTACTTTGACTCTAAACGGAGCGTAGAACTTGGCAACGAACTGGCTGCAAAAATTGAGGCGCTGGACGAGCGACTTCGCGCTCTCTATCCCGATATACCTGTTAATTGGGGTAGTACTGATCACATTAGTGCCCTTATCTATGGCGGTGTTATTACTCTTGATTATCAAGAACCCATCGGATTTTATAAAACTGGTCAAAGGGCGGGGCAAGAGAAACTGGGCTGGAAAGAAAAGAAGTTCGTACTTGAGCGCCTAGCCGAGCCACTTCCACGAACCGAGGTAAAGGACACAGCTAAATACAATGATGAAGAGCTAAAGACCAAGAAGGGTTATCGCGTCTATAAGACGGACGAAAAAACACTACTATCATTAAAAGTTAAAGGCAAGGCGAAGGAAGTGATTGAGTGCATTTTGAAGCGTTCCGAATACGAGAAGCTTCGTGGAACTTATTATCACGGATTCCCTGCTCTAGTGGAGAAGAAAGATTGGGAGCCTAATATGTTGTACGGTAATTTTAATCAAGTTGTAACACGTACCGGTCGTCTTAGTTCCTCCGATCCTAATCTACAGAACGAGCCTCCAGAGATGGATGCGTTGATCATGACGAGGTTTTAAATGTATAGAATACGAATTCAGACATTTGGTAATGGTTTAATTGAATATATGCCAGAAAGGCAAGGACGCTATGCTCTTTGGCCCGCTACCGAACCTAGTTGGTATCCTATCAGTGAGAAAGCTTTTTCTACAGAAGCGGAAGCCAAGCAAGTAATTAAAGATGCCTTTGACCGCACCGTTTTTAAAACTGAGTACATTCCTTATGAGCCTAAACAATGAGTAAAATGGGAAACTATATTATGGATAAGCAAGAAGAAACATTTGATACCTACGCATTGGAAAATGACGTAGACTATGATGCTCTGGACGAGCAAATCACAATTCGTCGCTTTGAAGATTTAGTAGCGACCAAGGGTGCGCGGTGGGTAGTTAATCAGCTAGACCCTGCGATCCTGCAAGACGTTCTGGAAGGTGCAGAGCTAATTGCCTGATGACTCCCCAAAAAATCAAGAAGCGTAATTGCAAAGAGTGTCCAAACTACTGTGAGCCGCGAGAAGGGTATTCTCTTGGAACTTGCATCGCCGCAGTTGGGTGGGTACACAGTCTTGAAAAAATGGAAGAGTGCCCTTTAGTAGAGGAGCAAGAGTATGACAACGATAAGCTTTGAGCCTGATGATACAGACACCTCGCAAGATGAAATTGCAGATTCGTGGTCTGAATATTGGGGAGAAATTTATGACGAAATTGAAAATGAATACAATTCTTAATGGTCCCGGCCCAGAAGATTGGGATGAGGGTTTTGATCCAGACGATCCCTATTAATGCTGGTTAACTGCGACGCAAGGAGTGTATTATAGGCACATGGTACGAGAGAAATAAGGAAGAGCAGATGCGTCGTAATAAAGAATCTAAAGCAGCCGATCCGGAACGTTGGAAACAGTGGGCAAGAGATTCTTATCATAGACGCAAAGCTGATCCTGCAAATGCAAAAGGCTACTTAATTAAACATGCTAAGGCTCGGGCAGCAAAGAAAGGACTAGACTTTGATCTATCAATAGACGATATAGAACTTCCAGAGGTCTGCCCAATCCTTAAAATTCCTTTTGATAAAAATACTGTTAGATATGCGTATTCATTAGATCGTATGGACCCGTCTAAAGGTTACACAAAAGATAATGTGTGGGTTATTTCCCAAATAGCTAATGCAATGAAGTGGGACTCTACATCAGAAGAGAGGCTCGCCTTTGCTAAATGGGTATTGGCTTCTGAGGAAGGAACTGCCCTATGCTCGTGAACTGCGACGCCAAGGGCCTCTAGAGGTAGTCACGGCGGCTTACTTAAGCCGTTGTCCAGTCCTGATGAAAGAAGTACGAGAGTTCTTCGATTTCCATGAAGACAATCGACAGAGATTCGCATTACCATCTCGACTGATTGCCAAGAAGTTTAAATTCAGACTCATTTATGGAGGCACCGAGTATAGTTATAGCGTTGATCCTGATTTTGCTTCTGTGGGGTATTCCCAAAAGAAGTGGAAAGAAGTAATTGACCAGTACTACGCAAAGTACCACGGTCTAAAACGTTGGCATACCCAGATCGTGCAAGATGTGATCCGGGACGGTTTTCTTCTGATGCCAACCGGCAGAGAGTTCCACTACGAACCTAAAAAGAATTTCCGTGGTGAACTCGAATGGCCCCGTACAACAATTCTCAATTATCCTGTACAAGGAACGGGTGCTGATCTTATGGCTCTTGCCAGAGTCATGTTCTATAACCGACTTAAACGCCTTAAAAAAGAACGGGGTTTCAAAGCTATTCTGATATCTACGGTGCATGACTCCATTGTGGTAGACTGCCCTGACAATGAATACGAAGAAATCTGTGAGCTGTTTTTCAGTGTATTTGACGACATTCCAAAGAACTTCCAAAAGATGTTCGGAGTGGAGTTTGACTTGCCTATGACAGCAGAGGTCTTATATGGACCTAATTTATTTGATATGAAAGAATGCAAACGACAATGAGTAAAATCACCATTATTAGTGTGTCAAACGAGTTTATTAAAAAAGAAAAAGGTGGCTACAATGCCTTGACGGTGAACTTCACCGACGAGCGAGGTAAGACTACTGCCCGTAAGATTTTTGATTTTGCAGCTAAGGAGGTTTATGCGTCACTCAAGGGTGCTAGTCCGGGCCAAGTCTACGAAGTCTCGGAGCAGAAAAACACAAAGGGTTATGACGAGTTTACTTCGGCAAAGCCTACGTCTGAGAAGGTCGCTGTACCACCGGCGGGCGCAGCAGTTCCGAAATCCAACTATGAAAGCGCTGATGAACGCGCTGCCCGACAAAAACTTATTGTCCGTCAGTCCTCTGTCTCTAGTGCTATCGCACTCCTCGTTCTCCAAGGTGACAAAAAGAGTACGGTTGACAATGTCGTTCAAATTGCGAAACAACTGGAAGATTTTGTCTACGACCGAGTGGATGCTAAGAATGCCGCTAAAACAGTCTCCGCAGCACGTAATGACGATTTTCCTGATGACGACGTACCTTACTAAGAAAGGCTTTAATGCAAGTTAAGAACGTAACTAAAAATCCAAATGGAACTTACGAGATGGCTGTCACAGCCTCTGGCGCAGAGATGGATTTTCTCACCAGCGTGGCAGTTAACCTACTCATCGTTGCAGGTACTGTTTCCTTGAAAGAGGATGCAACCGGCGTACCAGATCAAGAAGTTGAAATCATTATGCCTGAAAACGGCACACTCCAATAAAGGATACACAATGTTCCCACAATTTAAGTTGAAACCAACCATTGATTCTCTCACACAGAACTTTAAGGTGTTGGTAGAAGCCTTGGAGAATGTAGCGGCTGATCACACGGCCAAGTCTGTAGAAGCCGCCGAACGAGCCAAAGATTTGGACAGTCTTGCCAAGTTTCACGCCTCGGAATCGGATCGCGCTTGGAAGATTAAGTCCAAGGTTGAGGCACTACTGAAATGAAGTTCAAAATCACACCAGACTTCTGGTTCGGACACGCGCTTCGATATCGTCTTTGGGTCCACAAAGAAGATGAATTAACGGGATTCCCTTGGCGCTGCAATGGCTCTTATGCGACTAAAGAAGAAGCACGGGTCGCTGCATTTGCATATAAACAAACAATGGAATTAAATCCAGATGAAGTATTCGAGATATAATGCAGGCATTATTGGACCTAGACATATTTATCTTTAGGGCTGCTGCTGCTAGTGAGAATGAAGACCTTGACATTGCCATTGCACGAATGAATGACTCTATTCAGGGTTGCCTCGATAGGGTGGGAGCAACATCCTATCGGGGTTTCATTAGTGGTGAGAATAACTATAGATACAAGATCAACCCCGAATACAAGGCCAACCGCAAGGACAAGGCCGATCCCCGCTGGCGGCAAGACCTTAAGGCCCACGCAATTCGGGAGTGGAGTGGAGAAGTAACCTTTGATATTGAGGCAGATGATGCTCTTGGTATCAATCAACACGAAGGATCAATAATTGTCTCAATCGACAAAGACCTCCGACAAATCCCCGGCCTTCATTACTCATTTGAGTTATCTGGAGTCTCTGTACTTGGAAAAAGTTGGACACGTCCAGAAGAATTCGTCACTGTTAATGAATTCGATGGGAATCGCTTCTTCTACAGTCAGTTACTTATTGGGGACAAAGCTGACAACATCATTGGTATTGGAGGAATTGGCCCAGTCAAAGCAGAACGAGCGTTGGGTGGCTGCGAAACGGTAAGTGAGATGTTCGACATTGTACGAGATATGTACGATGACGACGATAGGCTAATGATGAATGCGCGATGTTTGTGGATTTGTCGCAAAAAGGAGGATGATTGGCTAGATACGGAACAAGGCGCTTCGCTTCTAAAAGGTCTGGTTTTGAAGACCGCGTAAGCGACTACTTCAAATATAATAAGATTCCAGTGGAATATGAGGCTGAGAAGATTAAATATACTCTACCAGCTACAAGTCATAGTTACACTCCGGACTTTAAGATTGGGCCCAATAAGTTCATCGAAACTAAAGGACGTTGGGATGCAGCAGATAGGAAGAAAATGTTGTTGATCAAGGAACAACATCCGGAAATCACAATCTATATGCTCTTTATGAAATCCCAGAATACGATTTCTCCAAAAAGTAAGACGACCTATGCTGCCTTTTGTGATAAACACGGTATTCCATGGGCCGACTACAACGAACATGAGGTGCCCAAAGAATGGCTGAAATAATAGACATTAACACACGTAAACCAGAGAATCCCTATGAAGGTGGTAAGACACCTAATGAGGTTCTACAAGAAGCTGTGGGAGAGCTGGAAGATGTTTTGGTTATTGGTTGGACTAAAGATAAACAGTTCTTCCAGACAGCCTCTAAAATGTCTCGCCAAGAAGCATTATACCTTGTAGAAATTACACGAAAGGGTATTATTGAATGATTAACAAACTGCTAGTTATTCCAGATGTGCAGGCCAAATCCGGCCACGACTTTACCTACTTGTACAACATTGGTAAGTACATCGTAGCAAAGAAGCCCGAAGTTGTTGTGCAGATTGGTGACTTCGCCGACATGCCTTCCCTGTCCTCTTATGATGTAGGTAAGAAGTCGTTTGAAGGCCGCCGTTATAAGAAGGATGTGGAAGCGTCTTGGGACGCTATGGGTGCTCTGTTATCTCCTCTCATGGAGTACAACGCCCAACAAAAGAAGAACGGTAAGAAGCAGTATCACCCACGACGTATCCTGACTCTTGGTAATCATGAAAACCGCATTGACCGTGCCGTTAATAACGATTCCAAACTTGAGGGTATGCTCTCCGTAAAGGACTTGAAATATGAAGAATTTGGTTGGGAAGTCTACCCATTCCTCTCCGTTGCCGAAGTCGAAGGAATCGCGTTCTCTCACTATTTCGTCACAGGTACTGCCGGACGACCAAGTAGTACTGCGGCTGCACAACTCAACAAGCAACACATGTCGTGTATCAGTGGCCACCAACAAGGGCGTCAAATGGCCCAAGCACAGCGTGCTGATGGCTCCAGAGTCACGAGTATTATTGCTGGTTCGTGCTACGAACACAATGAGGATTACTTGG
>Ga0068855_100006398_pt1 | contig 14344 bp, 16 predicted proteins | sample KBSCornC52_FD_66592 | JGI IMG/M metagenome (GOLD analysis project Ga0068855, IMG submission 66592) | Corn rhizosphere microbial communities from Kellogg Biological Station, Michigan, USA - KBS Corn C5-2 | ecosystem: Host-associated > Plants > Roots > Rhizosphere > Soil ... | reverse complement strand
GATCGCATGGGAACGTCATCGACGCGGTGTGTCACGCGCTGTCTCCTCGGAAAGTCGCTCGATCGCTGGATCGCCCGATCGCCTAGCGATCGTAAACGCTTGCAATCGTGCCAACCGGACCCGGCTGCTTCCAGTTACGCATCCGCCCTCGGGTGTCAGGCGGCGCAATGGAAGGACGGGCAAGAAACTTCAGCCGAAGCCATCCAGGCTTACGGCCGGCGAGGGTACGGGTTTCAGGCCGGGAGGCATCCCGGCCCGCAGCCGGCGAGGGTACGGGTTTCTGGCCGGGAGGGTAGGGGCTTTAGGTGGGGAGAGGTGCGGGCTTCGGGCGGGGGACAGAACGGCGTTCATCCGGGAGGGCGGGTGCGTCGGACGGGGATACCCCTGTCCTCAGCCCAAGAGCCTGCGGCTGGTGCCGGAACAACACTGCGCTCGGCTGGGATGTGGTGGGCTCTGGCTACGAATGCGGCGGTGTCCAGCCGCCAAGGGGTGGGTGCTATCAGCCGGGGACGTTGCGGAGTGACGCCGCAGCCATCTGGAAATACCGCCATAGCGCGTCGTCGTACTCAGGTTCGAGTGCAAGTTCGTCGAGTGCGGCTCGCATGTGCCGAAGCCACGCGTCGTGCGCGGCGATCCCGATCGCAAAACGGGCATGACGCATCCGCAGTCGCGGATGTCCGCGAAGCGTGGAGTAGGTATTCGGGCCGCCCCAGTACTGGATGAGGAACATCCGCAGCCGCTCGGCCGCCGGTCCGAGGTCGTCTTCCGGGTAGATCGCACGCAGCACAGGATCGCTTGCCACGCCCTCGTAAAACGTGTCGACGAGGCGGCGGAACGTCTCCTCTCCGCCGATGGCCTCGTAAAGTGTCACCGCCTCGTCCGCGGACACGACCGGTTCGTTGGTATTCACTGGTCCTATTCTCCCCGTACGGTGTCGCTCATGACGACGCCCCTGCCTGAGACATACGACCTGATCGTGGTGGGCCTCGGCCCCGGCGGTGAAGAAGTGGCCGAGCGGATGGCCGAAGCTGGTTGGTCGGTTCTAGGCGTCGACCGGCACCTGGTCGGCGGCGAGTGCCCTTACTACGGGTGCATACCCTCCAAGATGGTTATCCGGGGTGCGGCGGTGTTGGCCGAGGGCGGCCGAGTCAACATCCTGTCGTCGGGAAGGGCGGACATCGCGCCGGACTATCGGCCGGTCGGTACCCGAATCCGCGACGAAGCAACAGACAACTGGAACGACAAAGTTGCCGTTGAGCGGTTCGAGCGATTGGGCGGGACGTTCGTTCGAGGCGCGGGAAAGCTCGCCGGTCGGGCCGACGACGGCTCTGTGCAGGTCGACGTGGGCGGCTCGACGTACCGCGCGCCCCACGTGGTCATCTCGGTTGGTACGTCCCCCGCCATCCCGCCGATACCAGGACTTGCCGAGCTACGCGGGAAAGGCGGACCGGAGTCACCGATCTGGACGAATCGTGACGTGCTGCGGGCCCCGGAGGCCCCAGCGTCGATGGTCGTCCTCGGTGGCGGGGGTATCGGCGTCGAGCTTGCGCAGGCGTTCGGGCGCTTCGGCACGCGGGTGACAGTCGTGGAGGCCTCCGAGCGCATGGTCAGCGTCGAGGAACCCCGCGCCTCCGAGGTGCTGGCTGAGGTCTTTCGCCGCGAGGGCATCGAGATGCATCTCGGCGTCGGGGCGACAGCCGTCGGCGCAGGCGGTGACGGTGTCGAGGTGACGCTGGCCAATGGCAGCACGGTCACGGGAGAGAAAATGCTCGTGTGCGTCGGACGTAGATCCAATCTGGCTGACGTTGCTCTGGACACGGTGGGCCTGGATCCCAGTGCCCGGACGCTCGACGTGGACGATCAGATGCGGGTCGTCGGTGTCAACGGGTTGTATGGCATCGGCGACATCACGGGCCGGGGCGCATTCACCCACGTCTCGGTGTGGCAGGCAAGAGTCCTGATAGCGCACCTGCTGGGCCGGCCGAATCTGTTCGGCGGCTACCACGGGTTGGCCTGGACGTCGTTCACCGATCCAGAGATTGGCCGAGTCGGCCTCTCTGAGTCCCAGGCTCGGGAACGCGGTCTCAGGGTTCGCACCGGCTATGCGACTATCGCCTCGTCGACGAGAGGGTGGATCCACGGACCCGGCAACGATGGATTCATTCTTCTCGTGGAGGATGTCGACCGAGGCGTTCTCGTCGGTGCCACGGTCATGAGCCCCTACGGCGGCGAGATACTCGGTGCACTCACCGCGGCCGTCCACGCGGAGATCCCAACCACGACACTCACAACGATGCACTACGTCTACCCGACATTGCATCGAGGAATCCTCGGCGCTCTCGACGACCTGAACTCCTGACCAATCGACGCGATGGGCAGCTCCCAGAGCGTTCCCTCCGACTGCGTGGACCGGCGCCAGCTATAGCCGGATTTAGGACGATTTTTCGACCGAATATGACACTCCGACCCGCGGGATGTATCTACGGACGTGCGCAACTGGGCCTCTGTCCGGTTCACTAACGGGGTCGGAGGTGATCCGAGTGGCCGGTGCGCTGGTGCTGAACGCAACGTACGAGCCCTTGTGTGTCGTCACTCTGCGCCGTGCCGTCGTCCTGGTCCTGGCCGAGAAGGCCTTCGTCGTCGAAGCGGGCAGCGACGTCATGCACTCGGCGCGGGTCGCCATCCCGGTGCCGACCGTCGTGCGGCTGGCCCACTACGTGCGGGTGCCCTACCGGCGGGAGGTGCCGCTCACGCGGCGCGCCGTGCTGGATCGGGACGGGTACGCGTGTGTGTATTGCGGAACGCGCGCCGACACGATCGATCATGTCCGACCGCGGTCTCGCGGCGGCCAGCACGTCTGGACCAACGTGGTGGCCGCCTGCGCCCGGTGCAACCATCGCAAAGGCGATCGGCTGCTTGGCGAGCTTGGCTGGCATCTCCGCGTCGCACCCACACAGCCACCGGCAACGGTGGCTGTCGTTATGGGATGGGCCAAACGCGATCCGGCGTGGGAGCGATACCTTGGGCTGACCCCGGGGGCCGACGACGCAGGCGAATACGCCGCCCCTGCGTAAATCGGCAGACCGTAGCCTCCAGCCATGGCCCTGTTCCACGACCTCACCGCACTGGAAGCGGCTGCGGCCGTACGGAGCCGCGAGGTCAGCCCAGTCGAATTGGTCGAGCACGCTCTCGATCGGATCGCGCGGCTCGACGATCGTCTCGGCGCGTTCGTCACCGTCACCGCCGACGCGGCGCGGAGACAGGCCAAGGAGGCGGAGAGAACCGTGCTCGCGGCGGACGACCCCGGGAGTCTGCCGCCGTTGCTCGGCGTGCCCACCGCCATCAAAGACCTGAATCTGACAAAGGGCGTCCGCACCAAGTTGGGGTCGGCGAGTTATGCCGATTTCGTATCGCCGATCGACGACTACATCGTGGAATTACTCCGCGCGGCCGGCACCATCAGCCTGGGCAAGACGGCGACGCCGGAGTTTGGCTTGCCGTGCTACACCGAGACCGACATCGGTCCACCGACTCGCTCGCCCTGGGACCCGGCTCGGATGGCCGGGGGATCGAGTGGTGGCGCGGCGGCAGCGGTCGCGGCCGGCCTGCTTCCGATCGCCCAAGGCAGCGATGGCGGCGGGTCCATTCGCATACCAGCGAGCGTGTGCGGCCTCGTCGGTTTGAAGCCGTCGCGGGGACGCGTCTCTCGCGGGCCCCTCGACTTCGAATCGGCGCGCCTCGCTGTTTTCGGCGGCCTTACCCGAACAGTCCGTGACGCCGCCGCGTTCTTGGACGCGGTCGCGATTCCGCAGCCCGGCGATCCGGACCGCCCGCCCGACCTCCCGCCGGGAGAGACCTTCCTCGGGTGGTGCGATCGCGAGCCGGGGCGTATGCGCATCGGGCGATTCATCGAGTCGGTAATTCCGTCCGAAGTGGATCGTCAAGTCCGCGGCGCGTGGGAACAGACCAGCGAACTCCTCGAGAATCTCGGCCACGAAGTGACGGACATCCCTCCGCCCTATCCGTCGGACGCCGTTCCGTACTTCGAGACGGTGTGGTCGGTATCGGCAAACACCGTGCCCGTCGATCCGGCGCGCGAGAGCTTGCTTCGGCCGCTGACCCGCTACTTGCGTGGCCGGGGGGCGGCCGTGACCGGAACCGAGTACGCGCAGGCGATCGGCATGCTCTCCGTGTACTCACGGCAAGGGCTTGCGGCCACGGCTGACTTCGATGCCGTACTTACCCCAACGCTGGCGATGCTGCCGCAGCCGGTCGGGTGGTTTGATGCTGACGGAGATCCGGCAGCTGACTTCGAACGCCAGAAGCGCTTCACGCCGTTCACCGCGATCTACAACATGACGGGCCAGCCCGCGATATCGGTCCCGTTGTTCGAAAGCGCCGACGGGCAGCCGATCGGCGTGATGCTAGCTGGGCGCCCGGCGGCCGAGGCGACCCTGCTATGCCTGGCCGCCCAGCTCGAAGCCGCCCGGCCCTGGCGCGACCGGCGCCCCGGGATTTGGGACGACTGAAGCGTTGCCGGGTGTCGGCGTCAAGACACTTCTCGGGATTCGCTACCGTGTCGGGCACCGGTCGGTGATTGCCCGATCGGGGCAGCGAGACGGCAGCTCAATACGGGAGCACACATGAGCATCGTGGAGACCGTGTTGGTCTTCGTGGGTATCCCGGCTTTGATCATCGCGGTCTTGGCGTTGCTCGTCTACGGCCGATCCCAGTTCAAAGGGCCCAATCGGTATCGGCCGGGCAAGCCGTGGAACTTTCCCCCTGTGTGGTATCTGCCGCATCCGGCGCCGGGTTCAGCTGCGGAGACAGATCGCCTCGCGTTGGAGTCAACCGGTGGCGCGTCCGCTCAGCGGGCCGCTCAGCAGAAGGCAGTAGGGGGAGCCAGCGGTGAGTGGTGAGGTTAGCCGTCGCGGCCCAGCCCTCCAGTACGGTCCACGCGCGGACGCGGACGCGGTGCATCACCCGTTCTCGCCTCGGCAGCTGGCTCGCATCGACGAAGCGATGACCCTCTCTAGCCGGGAAAGCGGGTTGACCTTCTCGGTGTACGTGGGCTCGCTGGATGAGCCGCACCGAGCCGCGGCCGAATCGCTGTTCGAGATCCTCTCCGAGCGCACGAACGATCCGGTACTCGTTGCGGTCTCGCCCGGCCAGCGCGTGCTGCATATCGTGACCGGCACTGAGTCAGCCGCGCGCCTGCCAAATCGTGCGTGCGCCCTTGCCGCCCTCGGCATGCGGGCCTCGTTCTCCGGCGGAGACCTCGTAGGTGGGATCGTGACGGGATTGCGCATGCTGGCCGACTCGGCCGGCGCAGGCCGCTAGCTGTCAGCTCGGCCGGCTGCGTTGTCCGCCGCCCGGGCCGCGAGCGCTCGCACAACGTCCGCGCGTCCCTCACTGACGAGTCGGCGCAGCGCCGCTGGCAGGTTGGTGGGCTCGAGGAATTCGTCAACCGCGCGCAGGGTGTCGGTGCTGACGGTCGACGGCCAGTTCGGAAATAGGCCGACGACGACGTTCTGGGCCAGCTCGCTCGTACGCCGGGCCCAAACGTCAGGAATATCCGCGAAGTAACGCCCCACATAAGGCACGAGCAACTCGTCCCGAACGGTTCGAGCAAAGCCCACTATTGCGGCCCGTTGGGTCGCGTTGGGCACCGAGTCATCTTCGACCGCGAGGCGCCATGCTTCTGCCTTCGCGTCTGGGGTCGGCGCCACGGCGCGAGCCGTCACGGCATGCCGCTTCCCAGTCGCGGACGGATCGCGCTCCAATTCGGCCTCGATCTCGGCGTCCGATATCGCCCCTCGCGCTGATAGGGCCTGCACGATCGCCCAACGCAGCTCGGTATCCAATGCCAGACCGGGCGGCACGTTATCGCCGGTATACAACGCACGAATCTCGTTCGTGTGCTCGAAACTGCGTGCCGCGGCGAGGAATGCGTGCGCCCAAGCGAGCTGGTGGTCTGAACCGGGTGCTGACTCCCACATCGCGGTAACGGCATTCACGGCTAGCAGCTGATAGCCCTGCGGAGCCCAGTCCGGATCAGCGTAGATCTGCACCGCCCGCAACGCCTGCGCATTGAGAGTTTGCAAGAGTCCGATATCACTTTCGGAGCGCGCTCCGGCGACGACAAGGGCCACATAGTCCCGGGTTGCGAGCTCGCCGTCGCGCGTCATATCCCACGCGGCGGACCAGCACAATCCGCGTGGCAGCGACTCGGCGAGCCGTGCTATGCCCCCCGTGCGCAGGGTGTGCAGGCTGCGCTCGTCCAGGCGCAATTTGCAGTAGGTGAGGTCGTCGTCGTTGGCCAGCACCAAGTCGGATTGGGCCATTCCGACAAGCTCCGGGACCGGCGTTTGGCGATCGGCCACGTCCACCTCGAACCGATCGGTCCGGACCAACTGGCCGGTGTCGGCATCGTCGCGGTACAGGCCGATCGCGAGCCGATGCGGACGCAGCACGTTGGAGGCGGCCGCGTCGGTCGGAGCGCTCTGCACGATATCGAAGCTTGCGTAGGTCCCGCCCTGATCGAGGCTGAATTCGGGTCGGATCGTGTTGATGCCGGCTGTCTCCAGCCACACCGAGGACCACTGCCGTAGGTCGCGGCCCGAGGTTGTCTCAAGAGCCGCAAGCAGGTCAGCCAGCGTGGTGTTGGCATAGGCGTGATCCTGGAAATACTGCCGGAGTCCGGCCATGAACTCCTTCGTGCCGACGTAGGCGACGAGCTGTTTGAGAACGCTCGCTCCCTTGGCATACGTGATTCCGTCGAAGTTCACCTCAGCGGTCTGGACGTCGGGAGCGTCCGTCACGATCGGGTGGGTGGTCGGCTGTTGATCTTGGCGATAGGCCCATGCCTTCTCGACGTTCGCGAAAGTGGTCCACGCATGCGTCCAGCGGGTGGCCTCGGCTTGGGCGAGGGGCGCGGCGAAGTTCGCGAAGGATTCGTTCAGCCACAGGTCGTTCCACCAGCGCATAGTCACGAGGTCGCCGAACCACATGTGTGCCATCTCGTGCAGGATCGTTTCGCCGCGGCGTTCGCGGCGGGCGTCCGTGACCTTGCCTCGGAAAACGTAGTCCTCGGTGAACGTCACGCAACCGGCATTCTCCATGGCGCCGGCATTGAACTCGGGCACGAACAGCTGGTCGTACTTGTCTCCGAAGGCGTACCGCATGCCGAAGCTGGCGTGGCACCAGTCGAAGCCTTGCTTGGTCACGGTGAATAACTCATCTGGGTCCAAATACTCGGCGAGCGATTTGCGGCAGTACAAGCCCAGATCAATTCCGTCGTGATGATCGCGGACTACGTAATAGGGGCCGGCCACGACAGCGGTGACGTAGGGACTGACCCGCGGCGTAGGAGCGAAGTGCACGGTCTTACCGGCTGGTGCGTGGTCGACGGACTGCTCTTTGCCATTCGAGACCACTTGCCAGTGCTCGGGCGCCGTCACGTGCAAGGTGAACACGGCTTTGAGATCGGGTTGATCGAAACACGCGTAGACGCGTTTGGCGTCCGCGGTCTCGAACTGGGAGTAGAGGTACACCTCGTTGTCGACCGGGTCGACGAACCGATGAAGGCCCTCGCCGGTGTTCGTATACAGCATGTCCGCCTCGACCACCACGGTGTTGTCCAGCTCGAGGTCGGGCAACACGATGCCGTCGGCCGGTTCGTACTCGCCGATGGGAACGTCGTTGCCGTTCAGGGTGACCCGACCAACTGCGTCGGCCACGATGTCGACGAATGTGGAGGCGCCTTGCCGGGTTGCGGCGAACGTGATCACGGTCGTTGACCGGAAGGTCCGGTCGGACGGCGCGCCGCCGCCATCCGTGAGGTCGAGGACTACGTCGTAGGACTCGACGCGCAGCAGTTCGGCCCGGACGCGGGCGTCATCTCGGGTGAGGTTGGGCACTGAGACAATCACGAAATCGGTCACTCCATCGCGCTTGGGCTACTGGCCAGGTTTGCCTGAAGTCTGGCACGAGGTACCCGGTGGCTTTCCGGCCGTCCCATACCGGACCATGTGGTGCCGGGCACTCGCCGGGGCCACGCTGGTGAAACGCTCAACCATGAGGGCTACCGTGGAAATTGTGACATCCACCCCGAATCGCACGAGGGTCGACTTCTGGTTCGACCCGGCCTGCCCGTTTGCCTGGGTGACCTCCCGCTGGATCCTGGAGGTCGAGAAACTGCGCCCGATCGACGTGACATTTCGCGTCATGTCGTTATCCGTCTTGAACGAGAATCGCGATCTGGGCGAGGACTATCGCGCTCGGATGGATCGCATGTGGGGAGCAGTTCGCGTTGCGATCGCGGCCGAGCAGGAGCGCGGCTCGGAAGTGCTGCGCGATCTCTACACCGCACTTGGCACCCGCCGACACGTCCAGCGCCTGGAGCTCGACCGTGAGACGATAGCGGATGCGCTGCGCGAGGTAGGGCTGCCGTCGGCGTTGGCTGATGCGGCCGAGTCGACCGAGTACGACGAGCAACTGCGTAAGTCGCATCACGCGGGAATGGACCTGGTTGGCTACGAGGTCGGCACTCCGGTGATCCACGTCGACGGCGTGGCGTTTTTCGGTCCGGTGCTCACTCGCATCCCGCGAGGGCAAGAAGCCGCCGAGATTTGGGATGGCGCCCGGCTTCTGGCTGGATATCCATACTTCTTCGAGCTCAAACGAACCCGAACCGAACGGCCCCGGTTCGATTGACGTGCAGCACCTCTTCCACATCGTGCCCGAGGCGCAATGGTTGGATGTCGTCGACACCTATCGCCCGGATTCGCTGCTGACCGAGGGGTTCGTGCACTGTTCGTTCGCCGACCAGGTGGCCGGTGCAGCCGATCGCCACTATCGCCTCGTCGAGGATCTCGTCGTGGTCGAGCTGGACCCTCATGCGATCGGCTCCGAGATCCGCGTCGAGGACAGCACCGGGAGTGGCAGGGCGTACCCCCATGTCTACGGCCCCATTCCGCGTCGCGCCGCGGTCGCCGTGCATGCCCTTCAGCGGGACGGGTCCGGCCACTATCTGTTCAGTCCGGCCGGCCGCCTGCCATGATTCGCGCATGCGCGTCTACCTAGGTAGTGACCACGCAGGCTTCGAGCTCAAAGCCCACCTGCTCACGCACCTGCCCACCCTCGGCTACGACGTCACGGACTGCGGCGCCTTCACCTACGACGCGCAAGACGACTACCCGCCGTTCTGTATCGAGGCGGCAACTCGCACGATCCGCGATCCGGGCAGCCTCGGCGTCGTGATCGGCGGCTCGGGCAACGGCGAGCAAATGGCCGCGAACAAGGTACGGGGCATCCGCGCCGCTCTCGCTTGGAACGACGAGACCGCGCGACTTGCGCGCGAGCACAACAATGCGCAGATCGTCAGTATCGGCGGGCGAAACCATCCGATCGAGGACGCGGTGCGCTTCGTCGAGATCTTCCTGGCGACGCCGTTCTCCGAAGATCCCCGCCATATCCGCCGGATCGACCTGCTCGCCAAGTACGAGGCCGACGGCACCTTCTGAGGCGGGCGGTCAGTCAGCGCGCCAATGTCGGCGCACGATCACGACGTCCCGTTCAGCCGCGGCCAAGTCCTCGGCGGTCGGGCGGTTGACGTCCCGGCCGCGTAACGCCCCGCTGACCCCGAGCTGCGACGGACCCGCACCCACGATCTCCCGCAGCCCACGGTCCCCACTCGTGTCCCGGGCGGAGCGGTCTTGGTTCTCGCCGGCCGGCCGCCGACGGCGACCAGGGATCCGACGTCGTCGCTCGGTCGGAGATTCAGCTGGTTCGCCGGCGCCCGGTTCGGGGACTGATCCGACGTCGTCGATGGCGGCGGGTACCACCAGTTCGGTCGTTGTTGTGGCGGGCTCGGTAGACGGTGCAGGCCGGGATCCTGGACGGCCGCGGCCGCGAGTGCGCCGACGTGACCGATCGCTGCCCATTGCCCCATGGTGCCCTACCGCTAAATCCCGTTAGATCGACGGATCGTCCCAGGTTCCGGGGGATCAGTGGCCCGGGGAGCTGGCGGCAATTGATTGCCGATGCCGGTCAGCCGCATGAGAACGGAGAATCCGTCCTCAGTACCAGGCCAATGGGCCCGCACCGGGTCGATGCCGGCACGCCGCACGACGCTGCGTAGCACCGCGATGACGATGATCGCGTCGTCGGCGTAGCCGATAACCGGGATGACATCCGGGATGAGATCGACCGGGAGGGCAAGGTAGGCGAGGAGCAGTGCGAGGCGAACCCGGATTCCGCGTGGGAGGGTCCGGTCACTGGCGAGCCGGCGGACGAGGCGAAGCGCATCGGGCAACAGCCGAAAGGCCTGTCGCAGCGATCCGCGTCGTGGGCGGATCAGGATCACTGCTGTCACGAGGGCCAGCCAGGTGATGAACATCGCGGCGCCCACGCTGAGCAGGAGGTCCCACCAGAAGGAACCAGTCATGAGCCGTCGACCGCTCGAATCGGCATCGCCCTGGTCGTTAGCGGCAGGTCGGGAGCTTCGGCGCGCAGCGCCGCGTCTTCGAATGCCGCGAGCTCAGTGGCAGCCTGGGCAACGGCATCGCGCACAACCTGCCCGCCGTCGGCCCGGAAATAGTCTCGTTTAGTGATCTTTGCCAGCCACCCGCGAAAGCGCTCGAGGTCGGCCTCGGATTCCTCAACCTCGGCATAGGTCGCATTGCCCCGGGACCGCTCGTACGCCAGTTCCTTTCGCAGTTCCGGTAGCCGATCGAGCACCTCGGCGTACTCGGCATTGCGCGCCGCATTGAACTCGGCGATCAGCGCCTGCTCTTCACCCGGGTCGGTGAATCCGATGGACAGGACGCGGATTGCGCCGCCTTGGTGACGGATTCGATCAGACAGCCGCCGGATCTCGCGGACGACATCGGGCCGCGCCGGTAGTAGACATACCGATTGCTGAAGATAGACGGCGCCCAAGGAACGAAGCCTGCGCCAGATATGCACCCGGAGGGTGTCAGGTGCTCCGGATGCCGACGTGCTGATGAGCAGCCAGGCTTCCGAGTATGCTTCGTTCGTCACACTGCAATGTTACACACGTAGCACGTGCGCTTCATGGAGAAGGCGACCAAGACTCCGGTTTTATCGGCCGGTAGGGCATTCGCTCGCGATGGCTGATCGCGGTCCGTGACGATTGTCTGCGGAGAGCACGGACCGAAGCGGTGGTGCTGGTCATCTCCGGGGGCTTCCACGCGGTCGGCCGTCGAGCCACGTACCGTGCCCTCAGGTCAAAGGAAGGAGCTGTGCCATGGCTTGCTTGCACTATGGTCCGGACCTGAGGATCAGGTTGGACGACCCAGCCACCAAGCTCACCATGGAGGCCATCGCTTCGCACGCAACGCGAGGTGGCTGGGTGACCGTTGCGGACAACGACGGACGTGAGTGGTCCTTTCTGGTGTCTGCCGGCATCCCGATCTGGGTCTCGGAGAATGAGTGACGGTAGGCGCCGGGCTTCATCCGACCTCTGGCGGCGATGCGCACTACTTGACTCACATGTCGAGGCGACCGTGGCCGGGTCGTTGCCCACCGACGAAATGCGGAGCCTGATCGGCATCAGGTGATAGGACGACGCGGCGCCTCGTTACGGCTCTCGGCTCGGTCGACTCACATACCGGTGTATTGTGGTCAGCACCAGGGTCGTCTCGCATGGCGGCCACTCGATGCCGGTTATCAGCCCCTGGAGATCGAATACTGGTCGAAGCCGGACCAGATCGGGCACCCGCAATGTTGATCCGCGGCCAGGGCCTCCCCCCATCAAACATGGCTAGCGCTCGATGAAGCCGCGCCCGATCGCGTCAGACCGGCCAGAAGATCGCGACTCTTTTTCCGAAGGATCCGCGCCTGCGATGCGGCGGAGGGCACTCTCTCAAGCATGGTGGCGGTCCTCAACATGAAGATCGGCTGCAACCGATCAACGCACGCGTAGCCGGTCCCCGCAATGAAAAGCCTGCACTCCGCGACCACACTCCTCGGTCCGGTGTCGCCCCACGTGCTGAAGATGCCTGGCTGGCGACCTATCGTGCGGCGATGCGTGACGACACTGGTGACGGCCTCGCTGCTGCCGATGACGGTCTTCTACACCTCGATGGTCCTGTTCGGGCTGCGCATCTCGGCACTCGCAACGGTAGGACTTTGCTACACAGGCCTACTGCTGACGCGGGCGCGTGGCCGACCAGTGCTGGCCGCCGCGCTGGTGACCGCCGGGCTGCTGTCGCTCCGTGCTGTGGTCATGTTCTTCACTGGCAGCGCGGTGCTGTACTTTCTGCAACCGGTTGCCGGCACGCTTGCCGTCGCGACGGTGATTGCACTGACCGGGCTCGCAGGGCGGCCGGTGCTCGACCGGCTCGCCCACGAGTTCTGCCCATTCCCATCCGAGTTGTCTACGTGGCTGCGCGAGGCGAGGTTCTTCACGCGGCTCTCGGTTGTGTGGTCCGTGACCTATCTGATCAACGCCGCGGGCACGGTGTGGCTGCTCACGAACGCGTCGATCAGTAATTTCATCCTGCTCAAGTCAATACTCTCCCCGGCCGTCACGTGCTGCGCCGTGCTGATCTCGTACGCGATCTTCCGACTCACGGTGCGGCATCAGAACGTCCGGATCAGCTGGGCCCATGATCAACCGTGGGTTGTGCGCACGACTGGCTGAGCAGCCTGAGCCGCCGGGCTGTTACCTCGCGGGCGCTACTGTTTCGCGGATCGCAGGGTGCCCGGGACGCACCGTAGACGACGCCGCAGCGACGTTGACCGCGGCGTGAATGCGGGCGAGATCCCGATGCTGCTGAGGTTCGACGAGGCTGAGGACGGTGCCGGTGGCGCCCGCGCGGGCGGTCCGTCCCGACCGATGCGAGTAGACCTTGGAGTCGGCGGGTGGGTCGAAGTGGACGACAAGGCCCAGATCGTCGATGTGGATGCCACGGGCGGCAACGTCCGTCGCGACCAGGACGCTGCTCCGGCCGGACGCGAAGGCATCCAGCGCGCGGCGTCGCTGGTTCTGATTCAAGTTTCCGTGCAGCGCCTCGGCGACGACGCCGCGGTGTCGGAACTGCCGGGTCAACCGGTCTGCGCCGTGCTTGGTACGGACGAAGAACAACGTGCGCGCCGCCTGCGCTGCGATCTCTGCGGCCACGTCAACCTTGTCGCCGGGCGTAATGCGGAAGATCCGGTGGTCCATGGCAGATGCCGGCACGGCGTCCTCATCGACCCGGTGGGCGGCCGGCTGGGACAGATACCGAGCCACGAGCCGGTCGACGTCGCGGTCCAGTGTCGCGGAGAAGAGCAGGCACTGCCGGTCAGCGGGCATGGCATCCAGGATGCGGGTCACCGAGGGCAGGAACCCAAGGTCCACCATGTGGTCGGCCTCGTCCAGCACCGCGACCGACACGGCATCAAGTGTCACGGCGTCGCGCTGTAACAGGTCGACGAGCCGGCCGGGGGTGGCGACGACGACGTCGACGCCGCGGCGCAGCGCAGCGATCTGTCGGCCGATCGAGGTGCCGCCCACGACGACAAGCATCCGCAATCCGAGTGGTCGGGCCAGCGGACGTAGCGCGGCGTCGACCTGCAGAGCCAGCTCGCGCGTCGGCAGCACAATCACCCCGCGCGGACTCGAGGAGCGTCGGACAACCGGAGCTGCGGCGAGCCGGGTGAGCAGTGGCAACCCGAAGGCGAGTGTCTTCCCGGATCCGGTCTGCGCGCGGCCCAGCACGTCACGGCCGGCAAGCGCGTCCGGAATGGCCCGGGCCTGGATCGGGGTCGGCCGCTCTATGCCGGCGGAGGCGAGGGCGTCCACCAGGACGCGGGGGAGGCCGAGTTCGGAGAAATCGCCGGCGTGGAGCGGACTGCATGCCGTCGGCGCGGACGCGCTGCTTGACCGGTCTACGCGGACCGCCGCCGTCGCGGGTCGGCGGTGGGTGCTGCTTGGTCGCCGGCGGTGATGTGGGCGGCGGTTGGAGGAGGCGGACGGCAGGGTGGGCGAAGGGGAGGAGGTCACAACATTCCAAGAGATCTGGTGGCTCGCGTTCGGCAACAGCTGCGCTGGGCATTGGCTGTGCTGGCGAACACCGCACCATGGCGGGAGGCTCGCCCGCGAGAGACGCGGCGCGAATGCCGCTGGAATCAAACTAGCACGCGGCCCGACCTCGACCTGCTCGCGCGCTCTGCCGCGAGGGCGCCGATCGCCTGGTGATCAAAGACGCGGCCTGACCGACGCCGGCCGTATCCGGATCGACGGGAGGGTAGATGCTGATCGAGGGCGAACTCGTCGAGTTTGAGGCGCGCCAGCCACGACAAGTCAGCAGCCAGATCGACGAACGCACCCGGACTT